>Ga0116149_1004639_pt1 | contig 13334 bp, 12 predicted proteins | sample AD_UKC057_MetaG_FD_89787 | JGI IMG/M metagenome (GOLD analysis project Ga0116149, IMG submission 89787) | Active sludge microbial communities of municipal wastewater-treating anaerobic digesters from USA - AD_UKC057_MetaG | ecosystem: Engineered > Bioreactor > Anaerobic > Digestate | place: USA...
AAAATAAGGTTTTATCGTACTGATATTCCAAACATAATATGCCGATCCTACTAAAACCCCTGCCGAAAAAAGTATTTTAAGAATGACGTAATAAATTTTCTTTTCCCCTCTCCTCATCAGATCTATAAATTTACAAAAACCATAAGCTGCAATAAAAACAAGAAATGGGTAAATTGGAGACATATAACGATCTGTTTTCTTTTTTAAAGATATAAAAGCGGCGAAATATATCAGAAAGAATAGAAATGATAAAAGAACAATACCCGGAATTTCTTCCTTTTGTTTTAATTTATTATTTTTCTTTGACAGGAAAATATAAAGAGAATAAATAACGAAGAAGATCAGCAGGAACTGCATAACGGGCGTTAATCTGTACTTAAGTACCAAAAAATAAAACGAAAAACCAGGATCTCTTACTCTCATACCATTTACGAAATGATTAAAACCTCCAGAAACTCCAGTATCTAAAACTCCGTCGTATATTATTCTCCTTAAAGTATCCAAGGGTACAACCCACATGGCTGGGAAAAGAGCAAAAAATACTAAACCTGCTATCAACGCCCAAATAACAGTTTTTTGCACCAGCCATTTTCTGTCTTCCTTTCGTTTTATAAAAAGACTCAAAAAAATTATTCCGCAAAATGGAAGTATGAAAATAGAAGGAGATTTAGTCAGCAACCCCAATCCCGACAGTATCCCCGAGAAAATAACATACTTGGAAGATTTACTTGTACAGCCGTAATAGTAGGACAGAACTGAAGAAAATATCAAAACGGAAAGAATTCCGTCCATATGAAGATTTCTAATCAGTCCAACATAGTATGATTCAAGAAAAAGGAGAAACAAAAATGCTAGGGACATTTTTCTGGAAGAAGTTATTTTGTAAATTACAAAAGCGGAATAAAAAATTATAAGCAAACAGAAAATTACCACGAAGAGTTTTGTATAAAAATTATAAGTTCCGAAGTTTTCGTAGGTGATATCTGCCCAACTTGAATAATCTCCTGTAAATTTCTGATAAACCAGCCTTCCCAAACCTATCAGATACATCAAGGTTACGCCAGGGTGGTATTGCTGGTACGTAGAGGCAAATTTTCCCTCCGATAGCGCTTTGAAAAATTTCTCCGTGCGGTCATACCAAAGAAATTGATCAACATTTATATTCTCGTATCCAAGTTTGTAGAAAAAAGAAATGAATATTAAAAAAAGCAGAAGAGCCAATTCCAAAACATGAATAATTTTATGAACTATATCTAAATTTTTAACTTTCATCTCATGTGAGTGCGGTTTAATAAAAAAATATTTTTAACCGCCGTAATTAACTACTTCTTCCTATACAAAAAAATCATAGGATCAACAAAAATGCTCCCCGGAAAATTCAAGCTCTTCTCCTCAAAAAGATAATATTTTTCAAGATAATTCGGTTCAACCTCCGGGCTGCTAAAAGAAAAGAAAAACTCCGGCTCTTCCGATAAGCCGTAAATCTTCTGCCATGCCATTGTAGCCCGTATATTTTTCGGAGAAACGCCTTCTTTTACCAGAGACTCACTTCTTCCCCAGACATAATTGTTTGAAACAACAAAATCGTTAGCCATCTGCATTGACAAAAAGGCGGTAAAAAATAAAAACACAACGCAGGATAGCATTTTCAGAAATCTTTTTCTGTTGTTCGGCATAATGTAAAGTAGAAAAAGAATAAACATCGGGATCAGCGGAAGAAGATATCTGTCAAAAAACACCTGGGTGAAAATCATCAGCACAATATACCCGACAATAGAAATAGAGTAGATATTCACAACTTTTTTCCTTAAAACAAAAAGACAGGGGATAAGCATAGCCAGAAGAATCTTTGAGGCCAAATCCCAATATCTATAAATATCATAATTCCACTTAAAATAATATTTCGTACCCAAAATTGACCTTGGGAAAAAACCCGTTCTTTCAAAGGTATTTTCAAAATAAGGATATTCCTCCCATGATATTTTTCCCGGAGCAAAATACTTATTTAACAAAAAATATAAAATCCCCGAAAAAGCCAGCATCAAAAATATCTTCACCGGTTTTTTCTTATTTTCCGAGAAAACACTTAAAACCACTCCAAAAACAAACGGCAGAACAAAAGACACGGTTACAAGCAAAATTCCGTAAATTAAAGAATAAGCGTATTTCCAATCAAAAAAGTTTTTGTAAATAAAACCTTTGTCCTGCATTTCTTCGGTCTGCGGAAAAAGGAAAAAATAATAGGCAAAAAGAGAACCTACGACCGCAATTTGCACCAACGCTTCCTTATACCTTTTTTTAATTATTAAATACGGAATATAAGCGACATTAAAAATTATTCCGTTTTGCTTTGTAAAAAAGGACAAAACTCCGGAAAGATTAAAAAAGATAAAACTTTTAGGCTTTCTGTCTTTTTCGTGCTGAAGAAGAAAATACAGAGAAAGAAGCATAAAGAGCATAGTATAGTTTTCCGTCATAAAACCTATTGATGAATAAATATGAAGCGGAGTAAAGAAAAATATCAGAGAAAAGATAATCGATTTTAATTTTCCGAAATCAAAGTGGTCATGCAAAATTCTCGCAAAAACATAAAAATCCAGAACGGAAAAAATTAAGGTAAGAAAAGGTAGTTTTCCGATGCCAAAAATTGAAGCAAAAATAACCCCGAGCATTCCCTGAACATAAAAAGTTGTAGCGGTAACCTGAATCAAAGATACATCTCCCGACATAAATCTTAGAACGGATGTGGTCCTGTTCCAATCGTCATTTTGCATGAAATTTACTTTTGATACCATTTTGAAAAAAAGCGCAAACAGAACAAGTGCCACTACTTCAAAAACGGGAAAATGCTTTGACAGGATATGTTTTTTTACAAGAGATAAAGGCTTGCTCATACGACTATTATATTACAAAGTTAATGATTTTCTTTCTTTTGAGGTAGAATATGGTTATGAGGAAGAAGCTTGACACTATATTAATTTTAATAATTTTTATAGCAACGACATTCGGAGTTTATTTGAACATTGAAAAACAAAGATCAATTGATAAATCAAAACTTCCGGAAAAAGTGGAGGAGAGCAGGCTTTTTCAAAGATGGATTACGAATCTGAAGAATCACGATTTGGACATAGACGCGGATGATTTCAAATTAAAAGAAGAGAATGAAATTTACAATACTACCTGGATGGCTGTTTATTCAATAGATGATCCCGAGCAAAAAGCTTTGTACGAAAAAACTTTGGAAGAGCACAAAAATCTTGATAAAGTAGTTTTTTCCCCGAATGGAAGAATTTTTGTAGATTTCAGAAACGTTCCCAGAGACAATATAATGGCAAATGAGGTCAGAGTTTACGGCCTGAAAGAAGATAAAATCATAGATGCGAGGGTGCTCGACTGTTCTACAAAAGGAAATTGTTATTTTGACAGGGCATACTTTTTGGATAATGACGTTTTTGTAATATCGGAGTTTTCAAGAAATATTGACAAAAAAGACTCAACAGTTGCAGATTGCCCGATTACCCAAAAATGCTTGTATACGATAAAATTGCACGTGGTAGATTTGGTTCACAACAAAAGATCAATATACGTTTCTGAACCTTTTGAAGCGGTTCTTCCGGATTTAATATATATACTTTACGAAGTGAAGATTTAAGATTTACGGGGTGTAGCTCAGTTGGCTAGAGTGCGCGGTTTGGGACCGTGAGGCCGGCGGTTCGAGTCCGCCCACCCCGACCAAAAACGACAAACCTTAGTTAGCTTTCCTTCAAGCTTTGATTTAACACAAAGACACCTGCATAAAATGGGTAATAAATTAGGGTATTAAAAGAAAGAAGCTCTCTAGTCCGCAGTTGGTTTTTGATGACCAAGAGTAGACAAGAGAGCTTCGGGGTGGTATTTGCGCGATTATTCCTTGTGGTAATAACGCTCAAAGGCCACTTCGGTAAATGCACAGAGCAGAACGAACAGTTTTAATGCCTGACCAAAGGTGATAGAAGCGGGAAGAACGCCCTTCTCCACAGCACCTGCGAACACGTCAGGCACAACCCAGACCCACACCCACTGACCAATGAAGCCGCTGATAAACACTACAACGACGGCAAAAAAGGCAAACAGGCCTACTGAAGACCAACTCCTTTCCGTTTCATCCTCCTTGGATAATATGAAGCCCATGAACTTCTTTATGAATCTCACAGCGACAAGACCAAGGATCAAACCAGCAAAAAACCAACCATTCTCCATTTCATCCTCCTTAGGTGATAGGGATTGAATGCATCTCTGTTTATTAGAATAGCATACTATGAGATATAAGTCAATTTGGCTTGTTATTTTTTAGCCTTAGTTTTTGTCGCTATAGTAACAATAAACCTAAAACATGTCAAAAATCCTATTGCACTATAATTCTTACTATAAGTAATATTACCAAACAGTCTAATCTTTTTTCCTACTCTACAGGTACTACTAACACCTTCAAATCCATCAAAAACAAAACTCCGTAACTTTGTCATCTTGTAAAAACAAACAAACCTGTGATAATCTATCGTAAATCATGAACAAAATCTCTATCAACAGAAGCTTCTATAAAGACGGAAAAAAGATACTGAAAAAGAAAATCTCCAAAGCCGGGAGCAAAGGCTCTATTGAGCAGATAAACTCCCTTTTCGAAGAACCGGAGAAGTTTACCATAGCCGACTTTGACCTTAAAAACAATGTAAAATCTCCAAAATCATCTCCGCTTTCATTTATTAAAAAACCGATAAAAACTCTGAAATTCAGAATAAATCCCCAAAAACTCAGAGCTGGAGTCACCGGAATATGGGCCGCCGCGTCAATCGTCATTATTTTCGCCTTTCTAACCTCTTTAATGGTAACGCCGCAAAAAGCCGAACCTGAAGAGACAAAAAAATATTCAATGTATTCTTCCAAGCCCTTAAAACCTCAAACTGCAACAACTTCAATATATTCAAAAGATTCCAGAGCTCAAAGAATAAACGAGGTCTACAAAATGTATAATTGCCCGCTGGAGGGACTCGGAGACGTAATGGTGTACGAAGCTGACAAAAATAATATACCCTGGTGGCTCGTCGCCGCTGTCTCATTCCAGGAATCCGGATGCGGCAAAAAATCACCCAAAATAGGCGGGGCAGAATCGTATAACGCGTGGGGATGGGCAGTATATGGGGACATAACTTTTTCCTTTGACAATTGGGTGAGAGGAATAGAGACCGTTTCCGAGTATTTTTCCAAAAATTTTTACTCTAAGGGAATTACCGATACCTGCGAAATAATGAAAACGTACACACCGCCCTCAAAAGGTTCCTGGTGCGAAGGAGTAAATCATTTTGCCGAGCTAATTAAAAATTACGAGACCCCCGAAAAGTAACCGCAAAAATCTTCTGTAAAAACTTTTTAATAAATATCTGCTTTAATGAAAATCTAAAAACTCCATGTGGATTTAATTTTCTTTTAAACTTTATGCAATAAAATCTCCTGTATATTCCATTTGCAACTTTACGATTCTCATAAATATTACCCTATAGCATTTGAAAAAAGAGTAAAAATATGTTAGAATCCTCGCTCTATGAGTAAAAATTTACTAAAATTACAGTTAAATATACTGCCTTTTGTAGCGGTTTTCGCCTTATCTGCCGCTTTTCCTCATCTTCCAGAGAAAAAAACAAAGGAATTACCCCAAAGCTTTATCGGAAAAAACACGGGCGAGGGCAGGGAAGAGAAAATAAAATCTCTGGAGGAATTTTTTCAGGAGCAAAAATCACCTTTAGTGGAAAATGCCGATACTTTTGTTGATACCGCCGATAAGTACAACCTTGACTACAGACTTCTTCCTGCAATTGCGTGTATGGAATCGTCATGCGGAAAAAAAATTATTCCAAATTCATATAATCCGTTCGGGTGGGGAATTTATGGAAAAAACGCCATTTACTTTAAATCTTTTGACGAAGCTATAGAGATAGTGGGAAGAGAACTGTCCGAAAAATATGTTGAAAAAGGACTGGACACACCGGAAAAAATTGCGCCTGTTTACACGCCCCCAAATCCGATAAATTGGAGAAACGGGGTTAAATTTTTCATTGGCAGAATAAAAACTCCTAGAATTATTGATAGGGCTGCGCTTTTCTCCGCTTAATTTACGGGTTTTTATTCCTGTATTTTTTCATAAGCCCATTTTGTAATCGCGTCCAATTCGTAGGTTGTGAAAGAAGATCTTAGAATATTATCGACAATATCTTCTACCCAGTCATAATCTAGAATTTTATCCTGAGGAATAATGAGAGTCTCTTTAAAATCAGGCGCTACTCTTACAAAATTAGAAACTCCGGACATTCCTGCTTTTTCCATTCTATCCGCTAAATGGTTCAAGCCCAAATTTCGCAGTCTCTTTGGATGTCTTATTTTGCTAAGACCCTCGGAGACGATTTTTACCGATTCTTCATAACCAAGCGCCTGAGAACGAAATCTCTTATCTATCCTTCCGGACTTGGCTTCCCCAACCCCAAGAATCTCAACATACCCCGCATCTGTTATATCAATATAAGTCGCGTCAGGAAGCCTCCTCAGCTGAATTCTATCTTCAAGGTTATACCTTGCAGGATTTTGCATTACACTAAGAATCTCATTTGATAAAGCTTCCATTTCCGCCACTTTTTTCGGGTCGACACCTTTAAATCTTTCCGATCTGATAACAGGATCCATAACCACTAACTTTTCAAAAATCTCTCCCTTTAGATGTCCCCTAATAAATCTTTCAGGATTATTTCTGAAATCATCCATTTTGTTCGGCTTACCTTCTTTTTCTCTATCCCCCTCTGTTTTTATAGCGTTATAAATATGAGCCTTAAGTCCGATAATAAAATCCTGACCAAGGGAGTCCAAGGCCTCATTTTGCTCGTCTATGCTCGTTGAACGTTCTTCGGGAGGTAATTTATCCAAAACACTTTTTATTTGATCGGAAACACTTTCTACGCTTTTTTCATTTTCTCTATTTTCTTCATTTTCCAGGGAATTATTTCCTTCCTCTTCACATATAGCAATAGTTTCTATTTCCATATTTAAATTATATACCCACGCGAAGAAAGTACCTGTATATTTGTTATAATTCCCCTGTACCAGAAGATCGGAAAAACTGTAGAAAAATACTCGGGTTACTGTGAGTAAAACTATGGCAGAAACAGATCTTCAAGATTTTAAAGTCTATTATTTCCGGGGGCGAGTGGCGGAATTGGCATACGCGCACGGCTTAGGACCGTGTCCGAAAGGGTGGAGGTTCGAGTCCTCTCTCGCCCACCAAATATTCTAGGTTTTATCAAATCCAATTTTTACGTACGCAATCAAGAAAAGGGAGGGATGATGCTCGCGCTACTAATGCCCCATATAGTGATTGGTTTCCTTTACATTGCGTTTATATCTATTCTCATCTAAATTTTTAAATATTGATAAAAGTTCTTCAACTGTTACTTGTATTTCCTCCTGCTGTGGCAAATTATAAACTGGATAGGTAGTTTCTTTATTAAGAAAAGAGGGATTACCGTGGAAAAGATGATTTATAGCGTTGTAAGCTGTACTATAAACAGCGTAAAACATTCCTTCAATTTGAGGTCTCATTACATCTTCGTAGTGGGCGTCCTCTACACCAAAAAGTGAAGCTATTATTTTACCGTAATTCCAAGCTCGTACCTCATTGTCCAGTGTATCCGAACTACGTTTTAAAAAGAAAGAAGCTACATAAGACTTTGTGTCATTATCCCAGTTTTCTGAAGGCGGGGGAATTTTATAAAGTTCGTTCAATTTTTTATAATGAGCAATCTCCTCTTCTACAGCAAGGGCATGCCCAATTTCATGAGCAAATATTGCCACCTCATTAGACCCTCCCTTTTTAAGCCATTCGTAGTTTACCCGAACTTCCATAGTTTGAACTTCTCCGTTTTCGAACAATGTTTTTTTCATGGACGGTTTATTATAATTGGGGGTGTCAATGATTTTTAAATTAGAAGGTAAAAATTCCGATAATTTTTTCCCATCCTCGAACATAACCTCTATCGTTGCGTCTTCATTTAGAATAAAGTCACACTTAATCGAATATGGAAATTCCGATTGTTCTGCATTATTACTCGAATCAATAATATAATTGGTAATCTCTTCCATGGAATGGTTTATATCAAATGGTTCCACAGATAAATTGTATATTATCCTTCCTTACTTTCATAATTCTTCTCACATCTTGTTATGTAGTACATCATATAAAGTCCGCTAGCTTTGGGTTTACGAAATTTTAGATGAAAACTTTCCACCTTTCAGTACGACTTCTTTATCAATTTATCCGAGGTAATCATTAAAATGATATGCTCAAAATATGAGTAAATTTCAAAACATTTATAAAAAAATTTCCGACAAAAACTCCAACGTTAGCATGTTAATCATCAAAGGTAAAATAAAGGAAATAAAGGCGATAGTTATACTCACCAGTAAAACTACCTAAAAGATGGAGGGGAATATATCTGATTTACATAGAAACTAAAGATGTAGAAATCCCATAATAAGTGATTTGCAAATTCCTGGTAAAATTATTTAAGAATAACTCATGAAACCGGAAGAAATACCAAACAATTTTTTAAATACATCGCCGAGAGATACACCACTGGAATCACCGAATAAATCAGAAGAGAATGCTGAGAAAGAAAAAGACCTGCCATCAGAGATATTAACCCACATAGCCGCTACATATCCTTTCCTGAATGAAGAAGAATACAATTCTTATATGGAAAAAGCAGTAAATATAGAACCATCAAATCCGATAGATGAAATAAATGAGATGGTAAAACTTCTGAACAATCCCCACGCTTATTTTGAAAAGATAGATCAAAATCAAGATATAGAAGACGTGGAAAATGAAAAAAGACCTGAAAAATTTCCCTCAGGTGAAATGATAGATGGTGTTCTATATATGAGAATACCTTCTTTTGCAGTCGATCGTGACCAGCTGGAACAGCAGTTGGAAAATATATTTTTGCGATATAAAGATGAAAGTATAGGATTAATACTGGATCTTAGAGATAATGAGGGGGGACATGAAACACCGGCAAGGGCATTCGCCCAAAAACATTTTATCAAAAAGGGAATTCACCCTGTAGGGACAAATATACAATTAAGAAAGGGAGGAGGATTAAAAAGAGTAAAAGTTAATGCGTATCCGGAAGAAGGAGAAAAATATGAAAAACCAATCGCAATTTTAATTTCCGGCAAAACTTTTTCAAGTGCGGAGAGATTTGTAGCCGTGATGAAAAGCGGAACCGACTGTGTAACTATCGGCACAGAAACTTTTGGAGGGAGCGCCAATCCCGTAAAAGACCTCATCGAGTATGATGGAGATAAATATGTATTGGGCATTCCAAGATGGAGATTTTATTTAGAAGGAAAGGAAAAACCGATTGAGGATACAAAAATTGAGCCTGACTTTTATTATGACAAGGAAGATATTGTTGACCACGCTGTAAAACTGATCAAAGAAGTCGCAAAATGAGATTTTACATTATGATAGAATTATTCCGCTTATGAAAAACGAAAAAACAGAAAGAACACCGATAAATCAAATAGAAAATCATATAGGAGAAGAGATAAAAATCTCCGGATTTGTCCAAACGATAAGAAACCAGGGAAAAATAAAATTCCTGATTATAAGAGACGTATCGGGAACAATACAAACCGTTGCGGCCGATCTTCCAAAAGAAGAAATGACCTTAATTGACAGCTTAAGCATGGAATCGGTAGTCGAAATCATTGGGATAGCAAAAAAAGAAGTTCAAGCTCCCGGAGGAGTAGAAATATCAATTAGAAAAATCTCGGTACTTTCCGAGGCGGAAACACCCCTTCCCATACCGGTAGTTAATAAAGCCGGGGAGGAAGTTGATCCTCAGAAAAGACTGGACTGGAGATGGCTGGATTTAAGAAAACCAAGCAATACACTTATATTTAAAGTTTGGACTTTAATGGAACAATCTTTCAGAGAATATCTGATTGCAAATAATTTTATTGAAATACACTCTCCCAAACTTATGAGCTCACCGAGCGAAACGGGAGCCGAACTTTTTGAAGTAAAATATTTTGATAGAAAAGCGTATTTGGCCCAATCTCCTCAATTTTACAAACAAATGGCTATGGCTTCGGGATTTGAAAAAGTCTTTGAAGTAGGACCGGTTTTTAGAGCCGATCCATCATTTACATCACGCCACGCTACAGAATTTACAGGGTATGATCTGGAATTTTCCTATATAGAATCCCATCAGGATGTAATGAACTTAGAGCAAAACTTAATACGTTACATCATAGAAAAAATAAAAGAAAAATACGGGGAGGATATTAAAAAATACTTTAACAGAGAGCTTACTATTCCGGAAATTCCTTTTCCTCAGATAACCATGGAAGAGGCCAAAGAAATATTAAAAAAATTAAAGGTGCCGAGCGAAAAGGAAGGTGACTTCAGCCCCGAGGAAGAACGAGCCATATCAGATTATATTAAAAAGGAAGAAAATCACGAGTTTGTTTTTGTAACCGAGTATCCAGCTGATGCCAGACCTTTTTATCACATGAGACTTGATGATAACCCAAAGCTTACCAAGAGCTTTGACCTACTATGGGATGGGCTGGAAATTACAACGGGAGCTCAACGAGAGCATAGATACGACATTTTGGTAAAACAGGCAAAAGAAAAAGGAATGTCGCTGGAGCCGATTCAATTTTATTTAAATTTCTTTAGATACGGATGCCCTCCACATGGAGGACTTGGTGTAGGCCCGGCAAGAATGATGATGAAGATGCTTAATTTAGCCAATATACGTGAGGCTACATATCTCTATAGAGGTGTGAAAAGATTGGAACCGTAAAAACCACCCCTTCTATTATTCCGGATAACTCCTAAAATAAACCGTCTCTAAACATTGTGGTAGAATATCTACCGCTTATGAAAAACGCAAAAACTAAAAAGAGGATATATTTTGATTATGCCGCAACAACGCCAGTTGATAAAGCCGTGATAAAGGCGATGTTGCCTTATTATACGGAAAAATACGGGAACTCAGCTTCGATTCATTCAATGGGAGTAGAAGCAAATAAAGCCGCGGATAAAGCAAGAGAAACAATTGCAAATTACCTAAGCTGCCAGATAAGTGAGGTATTTTTCACTTCCTCAGCTACAGAAAGCAACAATTGGGCTTTAAAAGGAATTGCCGCGGCTAACAAGGACAAAGGAAATAAAATAATCGTTTCGGCAATAGAGCACGACTGCGTTTTAAACAGCGCTAAATATCTCGCCCAAAACGGATTCAAGGTTGAATTTGCTCCCGTTGACGAATTCGGATTTGTAGATACAAAAAAACTTAAGGAAATGATAACAAAAGACACAATTTTGGTCTCAATAATGCACTCAAACAATGAGATAGGCACTATCGAGCCGATTGAAGAAATAGGAAAGATCTGCAAAGAAAAGGGAGTTTTATTCCACACCGACGCATGCCAAAGTTTCGGAAAAATGCCTATAAATGTGCAAAAACTTAACATTGATTTACTTACGGCCTCATCTCACAAGATTTATGGACCTAAGGGAGCGGCACTTTTATACATCAGAAACGGAGTAAAAATAGAACCTCTCCTGCACGGAGGCGGACACGAAAGAGGAAAAAGATCTTCAACCGTCAATGTTCCGGCAATCGTAGGATTCGGAAAGGCGTTAGAGCTTTGTATAAAAGAAATGTACGATGAAAGACTCAGGCAAACCAAACTCAGAGATAAAATGATAAAAACCATTTTGAAAAAAATTGACCATTCTCACCTAAACGGGCATCCTGTAAAAAGACTTCCTAACAACATAAATGTCAGATTTGACTTCATTGAAGGAGAGGCTCTGATGATGGAACTTGATTCGAAGGGAATAGAAGTGTCAACAGTATCGGCCTGCGCCTCTCCGAAACTTGAATCGTCACACGTGCTTTTAGCTTGCGGTGTAGACGAAAAATACGCCCAAGGCACAATAAGAGTTTCCATAGGAAGATATACCACAGAAAAGGAAGTTGATTACTTTTTGGAGGTTTTGCCCGAAGCTGTAAGGAAAATAAGATCCATCTCGCCGATGAACCTGAGAGAAGATTTTTAATTTTATAAGGAAGAAGGAAAAAATATGTATACCGAAAAAGTACTTGAATATTTTCACAAACCGAAAAATCTCGGAAAAATAAAAAACGCTGATGGGGTAGGGAAAGTCGGGAACTTGGCCTGCGGAGACATGATGTATCTTTACATTAAAATAAAAAAAGAAGGTAAAAAAGAAATAATATCCGATATTAAATTCCAAACCTTCGGATGTGTTGCGGCGATAGCCACAAGCAGTGCAATAACCGAAATGGTAAAAGGAAAAACTATAGAGGAGGCCTTAGAAATAGGGAAAGGGGACATAATTGATTCTCTGGATGGACTCCCTCCGATAAAAATTCACTGCTCCGTACTTGCCACCGAAGCTTTAGCAGAAGCAATCTACGATTATCTCTTTAACAACAAAAAACCCATTCCTAAATCTCTGGAGGAAAAGCACAAACAAATAGTCAGGGGCAATGAGATGCTGGCTGAAAGGTATGAGGAATGGATGGAAAATCAGCAGGAATAAAAGCAAAAACAAAAATAAAAAACGGAAAAGGGCAGCAGATAGTGGTAGGTATGTCCGGGGGAGTTGACTCAACAGCGACTTTAATTCTTCTTAAAAAGAACGGGTGGGACCCCATCGGCGTTTCTCTAAAATTCCCGACATGGGAAAACAAAATAAAGGATAAAAACCTATCCGAAGAAGTTAGGGGTAAAAATCCTACAGAGGAAAATGCGAAAAGTGCGCTATCTTCCATTGAAAGGGCCAAAAAAATATGTGAGAAATATGGGTGCGAGCATTATATTTTGGATGTCGTGGAAGATTTTCAGAAAAATGTTATAAAATACACAATAAACTCTCTGAAAAACTCTCAAACACCAAACCCCTGTGTTTTCTGCAACAGAAATACCAAATTTTTTCATTTATTTAAATTCGCCGACTCAAAAAACATAAAATATTTTTCAACCGGCCACTACGCAAAAATAACAAAAAGCAGAAAATATAAATGCTTTTTTCTCTCCGTGCCAAAAGATAAAAACAAGGATCAAACCTACTATCTAAATCTTTTACCACAGGAGTGGCTTGAAAGAATAATTTTCCCGTTAGGGGAATTTACAAAAAAAGAAGTTTATGAAATCTTAAAAAACGAGAACATTGATTTTTATAATAAGGTCAGACAAAGCCAGGATTT
>Ga0116149_1004644_pt1 | contig 13326 bp, 7 predicted proteins | sample AD_UKC057_MetaG_FD_89787 | JGI IMG/M metagenome (GOLD analysis project Ga0116149, IMG submission 89787) | Active sludge microbial communities of municipal wastewater-treating anaerobic digesters from USA - AD_UKC057_MetaG | ecosystem: Engineered > Bioreactor > Anaerobic > Digestate | place: USA...
ACATCCCTCCGTTCGCCCATGCTCGCCACTCGAAACAGCCACTTCCCACGAGATGAGAAATCGGCCGCCTGGCTGGCCTGAGGTGAAGCGAAAGCCGGCGGATTCTCTGTTCGCCCGATGCGCTGTATTTGCCGTGCACATTGATGTCGTCGAACCATGAAAGCACTCGCCGCCCTCTTTGCCCTCACCCTCGCAAGCCACGCCGCCGCACGGAGCATCGTCTGTCCGTCCGACGCGCCGCCCAACGTGAAACTCGCGGCCAAGGAAATCCGCCGCTACGTGTATCTGCGCACCGGCGAGTTGATGCGCGTGACCGCGGAACCCGCGGACGCGTCGGACCAGCGCATCGCGCTCGTGCTCGATCCCTCGATGGCGTCGCAGACCTATCGCCTGCGGTCCGACGCCCGAGCGCTCACGATCGCCGGCGGGAGCGACGTGGCCGTGCTCTATGGCGCCTACGCTTTCGCTGAGCAGCTCGGCGTCCGGTTCTACCTCGATGGCGATGTCATCCCCGACGCCCGCATTCCTTTCGCGCTCCCGCGCCTCGACGAAACGCGAGCCCCATTGTTCGAGACGCGCGGCATCCAGCCCTTTCATGATTTCCCCGAAGGACCCGACTGGTGGAACCAGGACGATTACCTCGCGCATCTCTCGCAACTCGCGAAGTTGCGGATGAACTTCCTGGGTCTGCACTGCTATCCGGAAGGCGGCGTCGGCCCCGAACCGCTGGTCTGGATCGGGCTCACGAACGACCTGGCAGCCGACGGCAGCGTGAAGTTCAGCTACCCGGCCTTCTGGGCGAACACGTCCAAGGGCACTTGGGGGTACGCGCCCATGAAGACCAGCGAATACGCAGGCGGAGCGGCAATGCTCTTTCCGGGTGACGACTACGGTCCCGACGTGATGGCGGGCCTCATGCCGCGGCCGGTCTCGCCGGAACAATGCAACGAGATGTTCGAGCGCGTGGGCCGACAGATGAAGATCGTGTTTGCCAACGCCCGGCAGCTCGGCATCCGGACCTGCATTGGCACGGAAACACCGCTGCACATCCCCAAGAGCCTGCGCGAACGACTTCAGGAGCTCGGCATGGACCCCGCCGGCACCAACACCGTCCGCGCGCTGTACACGGGCATGTTCCGGCGCATCGCCACGGTGTACCCGGTGGACTACTACTGGCTCTGGACGCCGGAAGACTGGACGTGGGGCGGGAACAAGCCGGGGCAATTGGAGGCGACGATCCTCGATCTGCGACTCGCACTGGCTGCCCTCGAGGATCTGGGGCATCCCTTCACGCTGGCCACATCCGGCTGGGTGCTCGGCCCGGCCCACAACCGGGCCGCGCTCGACGAGATCCTCCCCAAGTCTTCCCCCATGAGCTGCATCAACCGGCAGGTCGGACATGAGGGCGTCGAACCCGCCTTCGCCAACATCACAAGCCGCCCGAAATGGGCGATCCCGTGGATGGAGAATGACCCGAACATGGTCGGCCCGCAGCCGTGGGTGGCGCGGATGCGTCATGACGCCGTGGACGCGCGCCGCTATGGCTGCACGGGGCTGCTGGGCATCCACTGGCGCACCAAAGCCCTCGCGCCAAACGTGGCCGCGCTCGCGTCCGCAGCCTGGGATCAGTCCTGGGTGCCGGCGAACTCCGAAGCCGACAAGGTCAGCGGAGGCACACCGACTCCGTCTCCGCGCGATCGAGCGATGCCGGTCGAGGAGTTCTACCTTGATTTCGCCCGTGCCCATTTTGGGGACTCGGTCGCCGAATCCGCCGGGAAGCTGATGGCCAGGATCGACGGCGTTCACATGCCACAAGCCAGCGACTGGAAGAACGGCCCGGGCAACCTCGTTCCCAACGCCGCCCCCTGGAACGAAGCGCGCTCGCACTACGCGTTTGTGGAAGAGTTCGCCGCGCTGCGCCCGCGGGTGCAAGGGCCGGGGAACCAGGAGCGGTTTGACTACTGGCTCAACACCTGGCGCGCGGCAGCCGTGATGGCCGAGGCCTGCTGCGTTCGCGGCCAACTGGACAAGGCCATGGCTGAGAAGCAATACGACCAGGCCCTCGACCACCGCGTCGAACTGGCGCGGGTGTGGAGCCGTCTGTTGTCCCTCCAGACCGCCATCGTCAGTACGCCCGGCGAATTGGGCACCATCGCGAATCTCGAACAACACACGCGCCGGGAATCGCACTTTCTCGACGCGCACGACGCGGCCTTGAGCAAGGCCCTCGGCAAGGACTTGCCGGTCGAGACCGCGCCCTCACAGGACTACACCGGCCCGGCGAGGTTGATCGTTCCGACCATCCGAACCACGGCAACCAAAGGCGAAGTGCTCACACTCCGGATCATTGCACTCGACAGTCAGCCTGCGGATTCCCTGACCGTTCACCTGCGTCCGTTGGGGGAAGGCTCGTGGCAGAGCATCCCCGCCCTTCCACGCGGTCGCGCGGTCTTCGAAGCGCCGCTGCCGTCCGCCCAACAAGACTTCGAGTACTACATTTCCTCCCCGCGAGATCTCGTCTGGCCTCCCACCGCACCGGGCCTGAACCAGACGGTTGTGGTCAGAGAATAGCATTGGCTCAACGCGATGAAATACGCGGGTTGGATGCGAACCGCCTGGATGTCGAGCCCATGAAACCCTGGTACGAAGAACTGTTCTCGAACTACGCCCGGACCTACGACCGGGAATGTTTCACCCAGGGCACACAACAGGAAGTCGACTTCATCGAGACGGAGATCGCCGCCGACAAAACCGTGCGAATTCTCGACATCGGCTGCGGCACCGGACGCCATGCCATCGAACTGGCCCGGCGCGGGTATCAGGTCACGGGCATTGACCTGTCGGCCAACCAACTCGCTCGCGCGCGGGAGAAAGCCCTCGCCGCGGGCGTGCAACCGGTCTTCGAACAGCGCGACGCGCGAACTCCGCATTTTCTGGGTGCATTCGATCTGGCCCTTATGCTCTGCGAAGGCGGTTTCTCGCTCATGGAGACCGATGCCATGAACTTCAAAATCCTCGAAAATGCGGTCCGGGCGCTCCGGCACGGTGGCAAGTTCATGTTCACGTGTCTGAACGGACTGTTCCCCCTGGCGCGGTCCGTCAAGGACTTCGTCAACGCGGCGCCCAGCGGAGTCCGCACGCTGGACACGGCGTTCGACCTGAGCACGCTCCGGATGCGATCGCAGGTGGATTATACGGACGATGATGGCGTGACCCGCCGGCTCGACACCGACGAGCGCCATTACATCCCGTCGGAGCTGACTTGGTACATGCACACGCTGGGCATGTGGAACGTCTCCGTGTTCGGATGCACCGCCGGCGACTTCCGGAAAGGCCCGCCCACGCCCGAACACTTTGAACTGCTGGTCATCGCGGACATGGCCCGCGAACACGAAGGGGTCAGATCTCTGGATTCTGGTTATGACAGAATCGGTTCGTGAGCACGGACGCAAGCGGATACCAAATCAAGAATCCAGAGATCTGACCCCGCGAGGTTTCCAGACTTCAGCAGCTCCCTCCTAGGGAGCGTTCGAGTAATATGTGGGAAGCCAATTGTCCCACCGGTGGTATTGCACGAAATCGACCACCATGAAGGTATTGCTGTCCTGGTAGCCGGTATGTTCCGGATCGGCATTGAAGCTGGTCTGGTCAGGGGGAAAGTAGATCGCAACACCATGCGATCCGTCCATGTCCGGGGAGGTGTGGTACTCTTCGATGACAAGAGCGGTTACGGCAGCCTTGAGAGCATTTGCCGCATTGCGAAGATCGGCGGACGATGCGGTTGCTGACACTTTGTCGGCAAAACCGTAGATATCCGTTCCCCAACAACTCGGGGAGCCCCAGGGGTGGTATTGCCGCGCAGCGCCCCTCGCGCTCTTGAGGACACTCCATTCGGAGGTTGCCTTGTCTGCAAAAGCGTCGATGGCGAAAGCCAGCTCATCAATCTTGTCCATCTCATAGGCAGCTTGGGTCACGCCGCTATAGCCCGCATTGCCATAACGGATCACAATCCTCCGCGCGAGATCGGCAGGACTCATGTTCGGATTGCCCGTCAGGTCGGTCAATATGGTATCGTAGGGCCATCCGTCACCTGGTTCCGTCTCTTCAGAAGCGACAAGATAGTTTGTCACGTCGCGGAGCGCGTACGCCACTTCCACCATGCCCATCAGGCAGGCGTCAAATCCAATCAGATCGATCTTTACATGGGTAGCATTCCTGCCTTCGAGCCGCTGTCTTGCGTCAGTCAGGGCGGTCTGAACTTCTCTCATATAGAGGACATCCATGTCCGTATCATCCGTAGCCACCGCCTTCACCACTCGCTCATCAGCGCCGCTCCTCCGCATGCCTGCGATTTGCGCCGCCTTTTCCCTGTTCATTCTCCAGCCATCGCCGTGGTTCCAGATTGCCAGCGCATAATGGTCTGCCGGATAGTTGGTGATGCCCCATTCGACGAAGTCTCTCAGCACGTTGGGATTGCCCATGTTGAGTTCCCCCATATCCTGCAGCGGTGGCGAGGCGGGGGTGCTGCCACTCGAAATCAAGAACCGCCTCGTCCCCGTCCAGTTGTTGTACCCACTTGCGCCTCCAGCAATGCGGTCCATTTGAACAAGCACGGTCACGCCGGCAGTGGATCCGACGGAGGCCATCTCCAGAAAGTCCTTTAACCCGGCGGACTCCAGGTTGTTGTCAGCATCGAGGTAAACCATGAATGTCCAGCTTCGTTCCCCGGGCACCACAAAATTCTCCTTGCTGTAACCGGTTCCATTCTTTGTCTTCACCGAGACCAGTCCTGTAACCGCTCCGACTGGCACCTTTGCATTGAGAGTGTTCTGCGAGACGACCGACACGTCCGACGCCGGTACGACGACGGCGCCGAACCCGACTGTGTTCTCAGGCACCGTGGCGCCAAACCGTCCGCCCAGGATCGTCACCTGGGTTCCCTCGGGTCCCGTGTTGGGATTGAGAGAAGTGATGTAGGGCGTGCAGCCCGGAAGAATCAACAACGCCAATGTGCCCACGGCTGTGACCACGTTTGCTTTCATGCGGCTCCTCCTACTTGTTTTGAGTTCAGGTTCCTTTGCGGGAATGTCGTTCCTGTACTCGATCGCTAAGGGAATGTCAAGATGAAACCAGAGAAGACGAACCAGAGAGGAGCCCGCATAGCAGTCCTCTTGCGAGGTCTGACCGCCCTGTGCACCATCGGGGTGTGAAACATGCGTGCCAGGGGCGGATCCCATGATCCGGTGTCCTGGACCTATGACTCCGTGTGTATAATGGTCGTGCGATTTGCGCGACCCGAGAGTCGCAACTTCGGCAGTCAGCGCGCTCCGAGCAGAGCCGCGCCGGTCAAGGCACACCGCTCTCCAGGAATACGGGATACTCCGTCAACCGGAGGCGCAACAGACCGCCGTTGGCCTGAAGCGCCTCGGTTTTGGGTTCGGTCGCGTCAAGATCGGTGACGATGCGGGTCAAGCGCACCGGTCCGTCCGGGAATGGGAGGGCGGCGTCCATTTCGGCGAGCTGTTCGTCGTGGTTCTGGCCGACGTGATCGTCACAGAAGGCGACGAGCACCCGGCGCCCGCCGCGGACGGTGCATTCATACGCGTAGAGATACTCGGGCAACGGCAGGCGGCGGCACGCGGTGATACCGTCGAGTTTTTCGATAAGGAGCTTGTAGGTGTAGGCGGCGGGCCAAAGGCGGTCGAAGGTGGTGCTCTTGTAGCCGCCCACGCCCAGCGGATAGACCGCCAGCGGCATCTGCGTGTCCAGGGCCCAGCCGTTCATGAGTTTCCTGGACCCGGCGTGCAAGCCGACCAGACAGTTCTTCACCACCATCGCCGACTGGAGCCCGCGATACCAGCGGTTGACGGACGGGAATTCCTTGTCCCGCGGCGGGCGCGTGATCCGGATGTAGTCGAGGCTGCGCGACGGCGTCGGATACGGGTAGAGAGTGGTCATCGGCAGGACCATGGCGTCCAGAAGCGGCAGGGGGCTGTACATTTCCGCGCTCCAGATCTCGGTGGCCGGGCGACCGGCCTGTCGGAGTTCCTCACGGCACCGCGCGACGACGCCGTAGTTCGACCGGCGCGCATCGAGGATGTCGTAATCGAACTCGAGGCTGGCGCGGCTGAACTCGTCCATGCGTTTGAGGAACGGGAGCATCACTGGCGCGGTTCGGGGCAGAAGTCGGTCCACGTAGGCTCTTGTGCGCGGCTCCATCTCCGCCGCATAGAACCCGCTCATCGGCATGAAACAGACGCCGGACAGAATGATCTTCACTTGCGGACACGCGCGGCGGGCGGCTTGGGCGACTTGGTGCAGATGCGCGCCGTATTCCTCGGCGCTGCCGCCCCAAAACAGCTCGTTGTAGCACTCGTTGCCGGGCCAGGTCCGGCTTGCGGAACTCGCGGTTGAGGGCGAACACGTAATCGAGGCCGAAGGGCGAGTCCCAGCCTTCGCGGACGTATTGGTTCCACGCGGCGCGGTCAGTCTGCCGGGGCACTCGAGACATCTCCGGGACCGCGTCCGGCGCGGCTACCGCCGAGACGGCGGCCACGAGCAGGCCCAGAACAAGCAGCCGGGGGGGCCGACATCCCGGAATTCGCATGCGCGATCGTGGTCGAGGCGGCGCGGCGGACGCATGGCGGCGGAGCAGGCCGAACAGTCCCGGTGATTGGAAGCGCAGGAAGCTCATCGCGACGGGCCCTTCGATGCATCGTTCACAATTCCCTCCTGACGGCGTTGGCGATGTCGCGGCCAAATTGTTTGAACACGCTTGGGCTATGCGTTTCACACAGGGGCAGGCAGACACTCTTAATGACATTCGGGAATCTGGACTGCGCGCAGGTCCACCGGCTCGAGCGTCCAGAGTTGCAGTTGGTTGGACCAGTCGTGCCGGCTGTCGGCATGGGCGCTCTTGGGCTGGCATGGCGGGCAGTCGCCGGCTGGCGGCGTCTCGCCCGTGCCGCAGCAACGACTGCAATCGCTCTCATGGTTGATGTTGGAGATCGATTGGAGAGCTTGATGTCGAGAAGGTTCGGTTTCGAGACCATCCGGATGCGACATCACCCGAGGTGGCAAAAAGTGGGGAGAAATGCAGGCGAGTCCCCAAAGGCCGGCCGCTCATTCGCCCGGAGCCCAAATCTGCCTCGTCTTGCCTTGAACGGCCCATCCTGTCCGGGCACACTCTGTCCACGTCGAATCGCCATATGCCTACCAACCATTGGTTGTTTTTCGGGACATTCCTGTGGTCGTGCCTGGTGTCGCCGCGCGGCGTCGCGGACACTCCCACCTTTGTCGAAGTGCCCCTCGAAGTCGCCGGTTTCAGGAGCGCGTCCCTCTCCTGGGGCGACTATGACGGAGACGGCGACCTCGACCTCCTGGTGGGCGGGTACACTGCCACCGGCCACGAACTCCACCTGCTCCGCAACGACGCGGGTGTGCTGAGGTGGGGGCTTTTCACCGTGGTGACCGGCGTGACCGGCGCAACGGCGTGGGGCGACTACGACCGGGACGGTGACCTCGACTTCGCCGCCGGCGGCCTGTTTCGCCTCCTCCGGAACGACGGCCCGGGGGGCTTCACCGCTGAGGGGGCCGAGATCACCATGTTCGGCCTGCCTTTCTGGGCGGACTTTGATCGGGACGGTGATTTGGACCTGCTGCTGGCCGGGGCCGCCTTCGACGAGCCTCAATCAAGCGACCTCGATTTGCGCCGCCTCCGTCTCTACGTGAATGAACCGGGAAAGCCCTGGGCCTTGCGCTGGGAACTGGCGCTGCCGCACAACGCCCGTCCGCCGCTGGTGGACGACTGGGACCACGACGGCTGGCCCGACATCGTTTACCCCTACATGCACTCGACGGCGACCGGCGACCAGATGAAGCTGGGCTTCCTGCGCAATCAAGCTGGACTCGGATTCGCGGCAACCGAAGGCGAGTTCTCCGGTTCGGGCTGGCCGTACTTCATGGACTGGGGCGACTACGAGAATGACGGTGACCTCGATGCCGCGTTCACCGGTGAGTCGTATCCGTCTCCCCAGCGCCTCCTCAAGCTGGTCCGCCACGACGACGCCCAGCAAGTGCTGCTCGATCTTCCCGGCGCGGGCGGCTTGGCCATTGCCTGGGCCGATTTCGACAACGACGGCCATCTCGATCTGAGCACGACGGACGAAGCCGAGGGTGCTGTCGGATTCCTTCGACTGCACCATAACGCGAGCACCGGGCCCACCCCCGAGTTCACCGCCACCGACCTGCCCTTCCGCGGGGCCGGCTTCGGCGCGCTCGCCTGGGCGGATTATGACAGTGACGGCGACCTGGATTTCGCCCTGACCGGGTTTACGAATGGCGTGCCGAGTCTGCGCCTATTCCGCAACGAGACCCAGAGCCGCAACCCGCCACCGACCGTGCCGGGTGCGCTGCAGGCCACCGTCGGTCCGAACGGCTCGGTCGAATTCGCATGGACGCCCGCCACCGACCCGAACCAGTCGGGCGGCCTGACCTACAACGTGCGGGCCGGGCGCAGTGCCGGCGGGGTGGACCTCGTGACGCCGAATGCGGATGTGGCGACCGGCCGCTTGCTGGTGCCGCAGCGTGGAAACGCCGGCACGATCCCGCGCTTTGTTCTCACAAACCTCCTGGCGGGCGTCTACCACTGGAGCGTGCAGGCAGTCGATCTGGGCTACGCGGCGTCGCCCTTCGCTGCCGAGGCACAGTTCACCATCCCGCCGGGACCGCCGCGAGTGAAAGACGTCACTGCCACGGACGTGCGTTACCAGCATGCGACCCTCAGCGGCGTGGTGATTCCCAACGGCGCGCTCACCTTGGCCTGGTTCGAGTACGGGCTGGACACCAGCTATGGCGTCGCGACGGCGCCCCAGGCCGTCGGTGAAGGGGCACTTCCGGTCGGCGTAACGAATGAGCTGGCGAACCTCGAGACGGCGGTCACCTACCACTTCCGCCTCGTGGCGGAAAACGCCGCCAGCCTGGTGTCGAGTCCGGACGCGACTTTCACGATCGAGAACACCGCCCCGTTGCTCAGCCCGACAACGACGCGGGTGATCACGTTTCCGAACGTCCCGTCCGCGCCGCTGACGGTGTTCGTGTCAGACCTGGAAACGCCGGCCGATTTGCTCGAATTCACGGCCAGGGCCGCGCCGATGTCGTATCACAACACCAACCTCCTCGCCCCGTCCGGTATCGTGTTGGGTGGAAGCGGAACCAACCGGACCGTGACGCTGAGTCCCACACCCGGCGAACGGGGGATCGTACCGGTGGTGCTGACCGTCCGGGACCAACACGGCGGGCAGACCAGCCGGCAGGTCGAGTTCCGCGTCGAGGATTTCACCGTGCTGTTCCAGTTGGCGCGCGACCCGGGCGAGGATTTGGCATGGGCGGATGTGGATCGTGACGGCTGGCTGGACGTGCTGGGGAGCATGATTTGGCTGGTGAACCGGAAAGGGACGAACCTCGTTTACGCGGCGGGGTCCTACAATCAAATCACTGGCCCCATGTGCCTGGCTGACGCCAATGCTGATGGTTGGGTAGACTTCGCGGTGACCGGCACTCGGTCCAGCCAGAGGACGACTCAGGTCTATACGAACCGACCTCTCTCGACCACGCCCGCGTTGCCGTGGACCTTCCTGGGATTGCCCACGCCTTTGATGCCCGGATTCACCGGTGCATCCTTCGCCTGGGCTGACTACGACAGTGACGGTGATCCGGACTTGGTGGCGTGCGGCTTGACGAACCTCCAGCCCGCGTCGGCGTTTGCCACCCAAGTGTGGCGCAACGACGGCGCGCTGCTGTTCACCGGCGTCGCCGATGTCTTGCCGCACCTGTCGCTCGCCTCGATGGCGTGGGCGGATTACGACGCTGATGGCGACCTCGACGTCTGCGTGCTCGGCAGCACGAATCGAGCGACAACCGGCGCCTTCACCCGCCTCCTGCGCAATGACGGCACTGGTGCCTTCACCGACGCCGGCGTCGTACTCCCCCAGCTTTGCAGCGGCCTCGTGGCCTGGGGCGATTGCGACAACGACGGGCGCTTGGACCTCGCCCTGGGCGGCGCGGGCATGATTGGCAACCGGCCCACGAACATCGTCACCGTGTTTCGTCAAGAGAGCGATAAGGTCTTCACCGAACTCGCCCGCCTTGGCGCGGTGACCGCGGGCCGCGTCTGGTGGCTGGACTTCGACAACGACGGCGACCTGGACCTCGCTTATATAGGGATGGACGTGCGCATGACGTTCATGCACGTGTTCAAGCTCTACCTCAACGAAGGCGGCGGGCGTTTCACGGATATCAGTCCGCCCGAGGGGGCGCCGGCCTGGGGTTTGGCGGACGCCATCGCTTTCGGTGATTTTGACGGCGACAGCGATCTCGACCTCGCGTCACTCAGCACGCTCTTCCGCAACAACAGCCTGCGAGCCAACACGCCTCCCGGCGCGCCGTCGGACCTCGCGACTTCGATCAGTGACCAGGCGGTCACCTTCACGTGGGCATCGGCGACCGATGTCGATCAGGCGGATGGCCTGACCTACAACCTGCGCGTCGGGACCACGCCGGGCGGTGTGGACATCATGAGCCCCCTCGCCGATCCGAAGACTGGCTGGCGGCACATCGTGGCCCCGGGCAACGCCTGGCAGAGCGGACGCTGGACCCTGCGCGGACTGGGCCCCGGCACCTACTACTGGAGCGTCCAGGCGATAGATCATTCTTTCGCCGGCGGCCCGTTCGCCGATGAGCAGAGCTTCACGCTCGGCGGCATCGCCGCTCCGGAGTTCATCGGTGTCCGTTGGGAACCGCCGGGTTCAATCGTGCTGACCGTGTTCAGCGCCGCCGCCGGACGCTTCGCCCTCGAAACCTCACGCGATCTGGATCTGTGGGCCTTGCACGGCACGCACAACCTGCCCGCTGGCACCTCGACGTTGACGATCAATCAACTCGAAGAGGACGTGGGCTTCTACCGGTTCAGGCGCGAGTGAGAGACGGCGGCCGATTCCAAGCGGCGGATCCAGACATTTCGATAGCGCACCGGATTGCTATGATCCTGGAGGAACAGGGGCCCCTTGTCCACCAGGCCCTGCAACGGCGCGGCCGTGGTGGATTCGATGCCGACCGGGACATGGTCCTGGATGAGCACACCGTTATGCAGGACGGTGAATGACCCGGGCTGGACCGTGCCATCCGCCAGCTTTCTCGGCCGATGAAAGATGATGTCGTAAGACTGCCATTGCCCGGGAGGTCGGCAGGCATTCACCAACGGTGGGTGGTGGCCGTAGAACGCGCCGCATTGGCCGTTCGGATAGGTCTTGTTGTTCCAACTGTCCAACACCTGGATCTCGTAACGGCCCATCAGGTAGACACCGCTGTTGCCGCGACCTTGCCCCTCCCCCTTCGAGACGGCGGGCGATGCCCATTCCACATGCAACTGGCAATCGCCGAACTCTTCTTTCGAGAAGATCCCGCCGCTGGGCGTGACCTCGATCGCGCCGTCCAGCACCTTCCATTGCGGCTCGGCGCCCCGCTCGCCGCGAAACTGGGACAGGTCCCTGCCGTCAAACAACCGGACGGCATCCGAGGGAGGGCTGCCGACCGGGCCGGGATCGACGATCGGCGGTTCCTGCTCCGGCTTCGGTTCAGCGGCTGCCAATGGAAACAGGAGCGATGCTGCCAGCACCAGGCCGGCACGGGAGATGAGGTTTGTGGCGGGTTTCATCAGAATCGAGGTTACTTACAATTCCCAACCTGGCCGGACTGCGGGCATGAGATAGGAGTTGGCTTCTCCACAGTTGGTGAATCTCCCGGCTGTGGCGTCCCACTCGAGCACCTGGCCGGGGAAACGGATGGCGATGGCGCCCAGCAAGGCCGCCTGGGTCAGCGGACCCCCGTAACCGAAATCCGAACCGGCCTGCCGGCCCGTGCGGATGGCCTCGAGCCAGTCCCACGCGTGATTCTTGACTCGCGGGATTTTCTGCGCCGGGGCGTTCTTGCCCGAGTACTGATCCATGAGCGTCTCCGGGGCGAGAGAGCAGCCGCCCGCACCATGCGAACCGTGGACAATCATCCCTTTGTCGCCAAAGAGAATCGCCCCGGTGCCGGGGACCTTGTCATCCTTGTCGAAGCCGGCGGGCTGCGGGATGCGGTTATCCCCATCATGCCAAACCAATTTGACCGGGCCGCGGTCCTGCCGGGCGGGGAACTCGAAGGTGATCCTGGTCGCCGGCGGGTAAGTGAGGCCGTGCTTGGCCGGATCGTAGTCGGTGACCTCGGCTTGAACGCTCGAGGGCTCTCCCAGGTCGAGCGCCCAAAATGAGGGGTCGATCACGTGGCAGAACCAATCGCCGATGGTGCCGGTCCCAAACGGCATCCAACCGCGCCAGTTCCAGTGCACCCAGAAGGGAGTGTAGGGCCGAAACTGGACCGGGCCAAGCCACAGGTCGTAATCGAGGCTCTGAGGCACATCGTAAGCCTGCTGCAACTTGTCCAGGTTCCGTTTCTGGCTGTAGACCTCCTTGAACGCATCGCAGGCGGCGTGCACGGTGTGGACCTTGCCGACAGCGCCGGCCCAGACCCACTCGCACAACTGGCGGATGCTCCCACTCGAGTGGCCCTGGTTGCCCAGTTGCGTGACGACTTGATGTTCCTTGGCCGCGGCCATCAGAGCGCGCACCTCGCCGTAGGAATGCGCCAGCGGCTTCTCGCAGTATACGTGCTTCTGACGCTTCATCGCCGCCATGGCGATGACCGCGTGGGTGTGGTCCGGCGTGCCGATAACCACGCCGTCGATGCCCTTGCCCATCTGGTCGAACATCACCCGGAAATCCTTGAAACGTTTCGCATTCGGGTATTGGGCGAACTTCTTGGCCGCGTAGTCATCGTCCACGTCGCACAGGGCAACAATGTTCTGCCCCTCCGCCGCCATCGCATCGATGTCGCCGCCCCCCTGGCTGCCGATGCCGATGCCGGCCAGGTTCAGCTTGTCGTTGGCGGAGGGCGCTCCCGCGCCCCGCGCGATCGAGCGGGGAAACAGGTCAAAGAGCAACACACCCGCGGAGGAGCGGGCCAGGAATTGGCGTCGGTTCATAATGGAGAGATTGGAGTGGTCACATTGCGGTCCAGCACACGGCACAGAGATCGAGTTCGGGTGTCACGGCGGCAGGATGCGCTAGCCTGCACCGGTTGGCAATGCTCAACCAGACCTCGAAACGGGTGCCGGACAAGATAGTCACCATTAGGCGACGAGCCGGATACGCAACTGATCGGTTTGGTTGCGCCGGTCCCAATACTGGTCGAAGCGATCGTCGAGCAGTGCGCAGCGCAGGATCGCCA
>Ga0116149_1004649_pt1 | contig 13318 bp, 12 predicted proteins | sample AD_UKC057_MetaG_FD_89787 | JGI IMG/M metagenome (GOLD analysis project Ga0116149, IMG submission 89787) | Active sludge microbial communities of municipal wastewater-treating anaerobic digesters from USA - AD_UKC057_MetaG | ecosystem: Engineered > Bioreactor > Anaerobic > Digestate | place: USA...
AATTAGAAAATTTTTAATTTGTCCGTCCATCTCTACCTCTACCCGGCTACCAAGCTCCACCCGCCCACTCCGAGATGGCTTAATAATTATTGCCTGATTTAAATATTCGTGCAGTTCAATAATCTCCTGATTAATCCCCCGTAGCTTGCCTTTGGCCATTTGGTAGGCGGCATTTTCGGAAAAATCTCCCATTTCTGCTAAACGGCTAACTTCCTTAATGGCTCGAGGCTGAGCCACTTTTTCTAACCACTCTAGTCTCTTTTTTAATTCCCCGGCCTTAGCCTCTGTTAAATAGGGGTCAGGCTTAATAAAAGTATACTTGCCACCCTTACGAATAGGCAGACGCATATTATCCAAAAATAATTAAAATATTATATCCATCATAACAAAAAGATAAGAAAAAACCAACTGGAGACAAAAAGAAAAAACCCCCAAAGCGTTGCTTTGGAGGTATGTATGAAGGGTGTAATAGACGCTTAGTGCGTCTAAATAAAACATACACCATTAACCTAATGCTGTCAATACCAGTTCAGCTTAGACAAGAATACTTAGTTAACCGTTCTCTTACTCGTTCCCGGCCCATAACTCGCATCACTTCATAAAGGTCCGGCGACTGATTACGGCCCACTAAAAGAACCCGGATAATTTTAGCTACATCGCCGAAACTCCCGCGGTAGCGCTGAGGATCCTGACGATAGCTGGCGGTATCCGGAGCATAGCCCAAAACTTGACTAAGTTGACGCAATTTAGCCAGCCAATCAGTTTGACTATCTTGAGGATTATATTTAGTAGCTACAGCCTTAGCTATAGCTTTAATCTGGGCAAGCGGATAATCACCTAACTGACCAGCCAAATCCAGGGGAGTGGCAGCCCAGATATCATCATAAAAATAACCAATTGTCTGACGCAGTTCAGACCATTTAGCTATATCTTTCCGCCGTCGCTCACCTTGACGGTCTATATTTAAAACTTCCGTAGTATAAACTAAATCACGACTCATAGCCTGCGCTAGGGATGGATCATATTTTCTAGCCCAGGCCAAAGATTCTTCTACAAGCTCAGACAAAGAAAGACGGCTAATAATTTCTTTACTATAACTATCTAATTTCTGAAAATCTAATAAAGCTCCAGCGCCTTTTTTTAATTCATCAATAATTAATAAATAATCCCGCCAGGTATTATCTGGATGGCTCATAAACCAAGCTTCAAAACTGGGATTAGCTAAATTAAGAAGATAAGCTATTACCGCCTCGGGAGGATAACCAGCCTCATCATAAAAGGTTACGCTGGCTTCCGGATCATGACGTTTACTTAATTTACGCCGCGATTGGCCAACTAATTTTTGGATAGGCGCCAAATGACCATAAGTTGGGGACTGCCAACCAAAAGTGGTAAATAATTGAAGATGAAGCGGTAAGGAAGATAACCATTCATCGCCACGGATAACCTGAGTTGTCCCCATTAAATGGTCATCAATAACATGCGCTAAATGATAAGTTGGCAGGCCGTTAGACTTCAGAAGGACAATGTCCTGATTATTTTCACGCAAAGCTAAACGACCCTTAAACATATCATTAACTATAAGGCGGCGTTCTTGATCACCATTAGACCGCCATCTAATAACTGGTTTAAGGCCCTTATTTAACATGGCTAGCGCCTCAGCTGGCGTTTTATCCCGCCAATAAGCCCAGGGGCCATAATAACCTGGAGCCACTTTAGACGCCTCCTGTTTCCTGGCAAGTTCTTCTAGCTCTTCTATGGTTTCAAAAGCTGGATAGGCTTGACCGGTTACTATTAATTGTTTAACAAATGTCTGGTAAATAGAGGCCCGCTTACTTTGCTTATATGGTCCATAGGCCCCGGTTTCCCGGCCTAGTTCTATTTCACCTTCATCTAGCGTCAGGCCAAAATGACTAAGAGAATTAATAATAAGCTCAAGAGCGCCCGGTACTGCCCGCTTACTGTCTGTGTCTTCAATCCGCAAGAAAAAAATACCCCCTGATTGATGAGCTAACCGCTCAGAAATAAGAGCTGTATATAGCCCTCCCAAATGCATAAAACCAGTAGGACTAGGAGCAATCCTGGTAACCATCGCCCCAGGCTTAAGCTGACGCCGCGGATAACGCGCTTCAATCATTTGAGGAGATTCTTCAATTTGAGGAAATAAAGCCGCGGCTAATTTTTGTCGGGCTAGTAAATTATTATCTAGCGTCATAATGCCATTATAATAACACAAAAATAGGCTGCTGACTATATTTCAGCCCTAAAAAATAATATTTTATCTTAAGTCTATTCCCCTGGACAAGGCGCAAATTGGCAATCTGGAAGCTCCCGGCCAACTACTGAGCCGTCAGGACAAGTTTTGGTTTCAGTGGTGCAAACACTGACAGTGCCCCACTCTCCTGGCTCACTATCCCCTGCCGGTTCTTCCAGCTGAATAATCGGTCCATTATCTTCCTGAACATCACTCTGGATATTAATATTACCATTGGCCTCATTGACCGGGCTGGCCGCCTTTTTAGAAGCACAACCGGCCCCTAGTAATACTACGGCCAAAAGTGGAATAAAAAAGAATTTCTTCATAATTCCTTGTTATTAAATTATTGTAAACTAGCAAAATCTTTATTAGCAACACCTAATCCTAGGCGGCGCATAATATTGAAAGCATCAGCTGGCCGACCAAGAAAATATCGCCGACCATCGCTAGGATTAACATACCAAGATTCTCCCTTATGATCTACCTCAAGAAAAATCTGACCTTTATGGCTATTGGCAAACTTAGTGTCAATGGTCATTTTGCCTGGACCTAAAGGATCATAATTGTTGGCCAATTCTGATTTATCATCATGGCCGTCGCCATCAGTATCTTTCTTGGTTTTATCAGTACCAATAGCCGCCTCAAAATCATCAGGCAGGCCGTCTTGATCAGTGTCTGGACCAGACAAATATTGTAAAGCAACTGGAATTTTAGCTAAATCAGCATTCTTAATACCCACCCCCTGGCTAACCATAACCTTAAAAGCGTCGTCAGGCCGGCCCAAATAATGCCTAGTTAGCGTCCGCGGATTGATATAATATGCCTGACCAACATCCTCAACTTTAAGAATAATCTGGCCCTTAAGTTTCTTAAGAAGGGCGGAATTATTGCCGACTGCCACAGAACTATTCTCCGAAGAAGGAGCAACCGAGGTAGAGCCAGCGGCTAGACCCTGAAAACTTAAAGAAGATAACATTTTATTAAACTTACTGGCTACTGCATTATATTCGTTTTTATCACTGCCATAATAAACTAAGCTGACAGCAATGACTTTATCGCCTCGCCTGATATAATATGTACGTTCATAGGACGAAGCCTGATCATCAGCCGCTGATTTGTTAACAGTTTCTACCATAATCACGTTCTTCAGCTCGCTATTAAGAACAAAATGAGGGTCTGACTTAAGAAATTCAACTTTTAAGTTAACTAGCTGCAATATAATATTGCCTTGAGTAGTTACATTCTTTAAATATTGGATGAATTCTTCATTGCTCAGATTCTTATCAGTCCCATCACTTGTTTCAATTTGCAGACCGGCCAGGGTCTTTTTATTAAGCTTATAGCCCATAAATAAAGGCTCCTTTGAGCTATTTTTCTTTTCAAATACCCAGCCATCGCCACCTCTAAGATAGATCTTAAGATCATCGTTCGCATATTCGGTTACTTCAGGTCTTGGAGCCGGAGTATCAATGACCAGACTCTTAATAATATTATCTACCGTAGCTTTATCTTGATTGTCTTGGCCATAATCATAACCTACCCGAAAAACATAAGAGCCAACCGGGATCAAATAAAAAGACAAAGATTCATCCTCTACGGTCAAGGTAAATTTTTTAGCCGGCCGACCGCCAATTACTGCATCTTCACTTTTAGAGGAAACAAGCATTGATTGTAGAATCTCACCATAGTAAAAATGCCTAAATAAAGTATCAGCATTATTAATATCCATAGCATAAGGCACAGGAGAAAACTCAATGGTCACCATGCCCCCTACCTTATTGGTCTTTTCATCAATAACTAGAGAATTCTCGCCACCATAGGTAAACTGCCAATTATTGGGTTTAGTTATGGCAAAGGGCGGATTATTGCTTTCAAATTTATTAGTCTTAGCCAGGGCCTTATCTTTTTGTATCAGGCTGATCATCCGGTCAATAAGGGCGCTAGCCTTAGGAGAATTATTTTTATTAGCATAAATCCATGGAGCAACCGATCTTATGTCAATAATATAACCTAAAGTGCCAACGACATCTACGCTAGCCTCGCTAGTAAGACCAATTAATTGGCCATTCTCATCAATAGCGGCACCACCTGAACTGCCAAAAGCCATAGCCGCATCGGTTTTTAACCATTTAATGCCAGCTTCCTCCAGCTGGCCACTCAGGATACCCTTAGTCATGGTGATTGTATCTCTCCCGGTCTCTGGAAAACCTAAAGCAACAACTTCACTGCCAATTGGCCAATTATTTTGTGTATTAATAGTTAAAAAAGAAAAATTATTAGTAGTATTTAAGCCAGCAACATTTTCTATTTGCAATAAGGCCACATCAGTATCTTCGTTGGCAGCCACTAATTTAGCAACATAAGAACAATCTGGCGGCTGGTTTGGGTCACTAACTAGACAGATATTATAAGCAGTATCAGGAAAAGGATTGTCATTGTCATCTTTAGGTAAAACTACGTGGTAATTAGTAAGCACTAATCCCTGACTACTAATTATTACACCCGATCCTTCGCTAACGTCCTCCAGATAATAATCCTCATTTAGAGCAAAAGTCTTAATTTTGACAATAGCTTTATAGGCATCAGCTTTGGGTAATTCGCTGACAGTGATGGTGCTGGTAACTACACCGGAACTATTGGTAGTATTACTGCCTCCAGAAGTTGCATGTAAATTAGCTAAGGCGGCTGTACAATTAGCGGTAGTGCAAGAATTGGGGACAGTGGAATTATAACGCCAGGAGCCGACTAATCTAGGGCTGTCCTGATTAATATCATCACTGGCGGTATCACAAATCTGGACAAAATCAATAGCTGCTTTTTGTACTGTTCCATTAGCAAACACATATTCATGCACATAAAACGCTCCAGTAAGAGAATTACAGCCCCGGCCATTACCATTAATGTCTAAACCGCTAGCCGTACCGCGAAATGGCAACCGCATCGCCCGAGAATAAAGCCCGGGAATAAGATTCTGATCACTAGGACTGGCAAAACCAAGATCAAGAGAAAAGGTGCCTGGACCAGTTATATGAAATCTAACTAAACTGCTACTAGCCTCTGCAACGCTCACCTGGTAAGTAGGGCCATTGCTGCAATCCCAAGACTCTCCCCGCCCAATAAAATCAGCCGAATCACTCTGAGTCATCAGCCGAAAAGTTGGACTGGCGGCCAAGGCCGGAATCCTAAAACCCGCAATCGCTAACATGGCGATTATTAAAATAATGGCCTTCTTAGCTTTATTATCCATAATAATAGAGTTAAATAAATAATAAATATATTATAGCACGATATTGTTCATAACAATAGGTTAACCAACCTAGCTCATTTGTTTCCCTCAAAGTCCAAAATGAGAGTGAACTTATTCTCCCAACAGCCTAGCTGACAAGAAAATTCAAGCCCAAAGCCACCAAGGCGAATAAAACCAAAAACAGCAAAGTAAATTTAAATAATTTCCTGGCCTCTGGTTTGTGGTTATCTAAATATAGCAACGCCGGCCGTCCAATAATTAAATAACCGGTTACTGCGGCCGAAATGACAAATACTAGCAAAAAAATAATCGGAGCAACAAAAGTATCAGGACCACTGCCAAAAATCTTGTCCCCGTTAGACATAACTAAAGAAACCAACGCGATATAGGCCACAGCCAAAAAAGCATTGAGCAGGCCAGAGATAACTAAATTAGTTTTTTTCATAAATTTTTATAGAATAAAATTAACCCGACAAAATAATTATAAAATAACCACTAATTTTTGTGTTTTTTTATTATACCAGATTTATGTTGTGCCCGATAGGCCAGCAGCAAAGCCAAAAGCCCTTAAACACTATTTTCCCAGGAATTTTAAAGTCTTTTGAATGGTTCTAAAGTACGCGGGGCGAGCCAAAATAGGGCAAATAAACACTCTAAGCTATCCAACAAAATTAGTTGGTCCACTCATATTTATCCCTTAAACTATTAAGTTGATCATGTCCAATAATCTGATCATTCTGCAATCTACCCACTACAATACCGCTAGTTACACCATATTTTTTAGCCAACGCTTTTAATGATCTAATGTCTGCAGATATTTTGAATTGACTGGCAAAAGAATTATATTCTGACTCTGGAATCAGACATTCAGCAGCAAATTTATTAGCCTGATCTTCTAGCTCTTTGTCAACCTTTCCAGCTCCAGGATCAATATAAACATCCTTTTTTCTATGAAGAATTAAGTGGCCCAACTCATGGAATAAAGAAAACCAAAAAATATCTGCGTATTTACCGCGACTGCTCATCTGGATTAAGGCTTTTTTAGGTGATAGCCACCTGGTAACTCCGTTAACAGGCACATTTTTTAAACTCTTCAAAATAATCAAAGCCACTCCACAATCAGCTAGTATTTCCGTTAGCTGTGGCATAAACTCATTAGGATGACTAAACATTAATTTTTTTATGGCTGGAATAGAATCTCGTAATTTCTTTTCATCAAAATCGCTGGTATTTATTTTTTGAGCCTCTAGAGTACCTTTTCTAAGCCAAGCAGTGATAGCTTCGCTGGAATAATCTTTTTTAGCAGAAATTCTGTATTGAGCGCCGTCAAAGATATTCTTCTCAATTATATTTTTTAAAGAAGTAACACCAAAAAAATTAAGCAAAGATTGAACGATCTGCTTAGCGTCTTGAGCATAAGGTATCCAGCCTAGTTTCATCATTTCTTTATAAGGATATTTTTCAGCAATTCTATATTCTTCTTTTAGTTTTTTCTCAAAATTATAACGAGCTAGGGCAACTTGGTAATTGCTCTCTAAATTCATCCAAAAACTAGCGGGCACAGAAAAAACTCTTTCCAGCTGGATGGCCGTTTCCGGCGTAATACTGGTTTTCCCCTTAACTATTTCATTGATTGTTTTTAACGGTCGCCCCATTCTTTCGGCTAATTCAGCCTGAGTCATCCCTCTTTCTGCCAATAAGTCAATAAGTGTCTCTCCGGGTAAAATCAGGATTGGGGCATTGTTTTTGATATTAGTCATATATTTAAGATTCAATGATATATTAATTGCCATGATAATCTTCTGCTTCAATGATCTCTATTCTATCTACTTTCGTCCAAGACAAACTTCCATTTTCCAGATAATCTTCCCAGTTACCAAGTGGACGATATATTAACCGCCAATTAGCGGTTAAACGGCAACTTAATTGTGTCTGGCGATTCCCTTTTAACTCCTCATGCCAAGAAGTGTTTCTCAAATCTTCTAAACAATTAGCAGCCCTAAACTGTGCTATACGCAATAATATTTTGCGGCCAATCTCATTGCCAAAAGAGCGAAGACATTGCTGGTCAGGACACATTTTTTTTAAAGCTTTTTTGGTATATTGAACTTCCATTGTCTACACAGAACATTAAATTGATAAAACGGGGGAAATTCATAATATTTTTATTAACCTTTACCATTAATAATATTATATATAATAATATCCATTGAGTCAAGGGTGGGCTAAAACACTATGTTATTGATTATCTCAATAGCAAATTTCTTATTAATTTCTTTATTATCTCTGGTAGATCAAGCCTAATTCAGCAATTACCCATACCAAAAATCACAGCTAAAATTGGCTGTGATGTTATCTGCACGGGATGAGGGAATCGAACCCCCGCCAAAGGTTTTGGAGACCTCCGTACTACCACTATACGAATCCCGCAGCAGGCCCGAAGGCCAAACGAAACTGGTTATTTAGTTTCTTTATGTTCGGTATGCATTTTACACTTAGGACAATATTTTTTCATCACTAAGCGGTCTTTAATTATTTTTTTATTTTTATGGGAAAAGTAGTTTATAGACCTACAAACCGTACATTCTAATTTAATCATGTTGTCCTGAGACATAAAATAAACAATTATCTAACTTAATAAGTTTCAACAAACATCTCAAAATAGGCTTGAGGATGATGACAAGAAGGACACTCGGTCGGCGCTTCTAAGCCTTCATGAATATAACCACAATTACTGCATTTCCAGCGAACTACTTGGTCTTTCTTAAAGACTTTGTCATTCTCCACATTAATTAACAGCTGCCGATAACGCGCCTCGTGAGCCTTTTCAGCTTCACCAACCTTGCGGAAGGATTCAGCAATATCGCTATGGCCTTCTTCTTCAGCTTCTTCGGCCATTTTCGGATACATAATCTGGTTTTCATAATTCTCACCACTAATGGCAGACTGTAAATTAACCGCAGTATCGCCAATCATTTCTAAGGCCTTAGCCCATAATTTAGCATGCTCTTTCTCATTGTCAGCGGTCTCTTCAAAGATATTGGCAATCTGGATAAAGCCAGCTTTACGGGCCACTGAAGCAAAGTAAGTATAACGATTACGGGCCGCTGATTCACCGCCAAATGCATCCTGTAAATTTTTAGTGGTTTTTGGTCCAAAATTAGACATAAAATAATTTTTTAAAAAATAAAATAAATAATAATATAATGTCCTTTATTTTGTAAGGAAAAAATATCCCCCACAAACTTTTTCCATAATTATTTCACGGTTCATTAACCCGAACATTACAAGCTTTCAGATTGACCACAATAACTGCTGGCACGTTGTTATAATGATACAACAAGATTTATTTTTAAGCAAATCTGGGGCCGTACTCTTGTCTTGGGCGTTTTTATGAGCTGTTGCTGAATTTACCAGGGTGTTATATAATAAAGTCAATAAACTTAATAATTAACAATCCACAAAGTTTAACTTTTGTTAAAGTTTGTGCTAGACACAAAAACATATGGGACTATTTTTAACAGGACTAGCCATACTCGTTATATTTCTTATCCTCATCGGCTTAAGGGTTATTAACCAATACGAACGTGGGGTCGTTCTAACACTGGGAAAATACACCAGCACCAGACAACCAGGACTAACGTGGCTTTTAGCTGGTTTTCAAAAAATGACAAAAGTGGATATGCGTATTACCACTACCGATATCCCCCAACAGGAAGTTATAACCAAAGACAATGTGCCTGTCGGCATCAATGCCGTAGTATATTTTCAGGTGCAATCCGCAGAAAATGCTATTTTAAATATTAAAGATTATACCCTGGCGGTTTCTCAATACGCGCAAGCCGCGTTACGCGATGTTATTGGGGGAATTGAGCTTGACCCCCTGCTATCAGAAAGAGAAAAAATAGCGGAAGAAATTCAAAAAATCGTTAGCGACGCCACGCAATCATGGGGCATATTGGTTACAGATATTAAAATTCAAGATATTGAATTGCCGGCTGACATGAAGCGCGTTATGGCCAAACAGGCAGAATCGGAACGAGAGCGTCGAGCCGTCATTATCCGGGCAGAAGGAGAATTCCAAGCCTCAGAACGATTAGCCCAAGCGGCCAAGGTTCTTAGCTCTATTTCCGGCGGTATTTCTATGAGAACTCTACAAACGATTGAAAAAATAAATCCTGATCCGTCAAAAACAGTTATCTTTGCTTTGCCAGTAGAAGTGCTCGAAGGCATTCAAGCAATTTCTCAAACAGTAAAAAAAGCTAAATAAATTTATTTTATCTCCTTTAAAAAAGATTCGGCTAATTGAGCAGTTTCAGAACTAGGCTGGTAAAAACTTTTCCAAACAACAACAATATCGGCATCATTAAAAATGGCTCGCTGCACCTCTCTTATGGTATCGCCTCCAGCCACAGCGACTAAGGTATTATAATTGCCTTTGATTTGTTTTATCTGGTAGAAAGGAATCTGCTTTTCTTTAGAAAATTCGCTTTCGTCAACTCCCCGATGTAGCATAACAACATCTGGGAGTTTTTTTAGTTTTTTCAAGACAGCCAGGGCATTTTCTATATTCATCATATCAATCATTGAATCAATATTGAATTTTTGACATTCCTCAATAAAAGCATCAATGGTTTCTATTGGCGCAACGCCAAGGCAGGTGGCAGCATTGGCCCCAGCATGAGCCATCATTTCTACTTCACGCGGGGCTAAATCCGCGCATTTATTATCGGCTACAATATAAGTGCCAGCCGGGACCATTGATTTTATTTGATCAATAGCCTCAGTGCCATATATTTTTATCAAAGGCGTCCCGACTTCAATTAAAATTCTATCTGACTGGGGAAGCTGGGCAATAATTTCCTCAGCTTCTTCCAATGTGCTGTTAAGCGCAATATGAAGATATTTCTTCCGTCTTTCTAGCCTTTTGGGTTTAGATAAAGCTGATGTTTTAGCTGGAATAACTGCTTTATTTTGAAGAAGCTGAACAACAATGTCTTCGGCCCCTTCCAACGTGCCATTAAGCGCTATATGAAGATATTTTTGCTGTCTTGCTAGTCCTTGCGGCTTAGGTACAACAGCCGGTGTTGAAGTTGGGATATCTACCTCTTCATTGGGAGGTAAAAGATTACGGATATTGGTAAGATCAACGCTCAAATTGGTTCTATTAGCGTGAGGCTGAGTAGTTTTTTGCCGGGTGGCAAGATGAGAAGATAATAATGTTGAATTCTTTATCTTCATAATAATGCCCACCACCACAAGAATAACGCCCAAGGCTGGATTTGTTAAAAAAGCAAAAAAAAGAATAACAATTACCAACCCAATTGAATTAAATTTTTTTGGCGCTTGCTGCTGCATAATTTCACTTAACTAATTTCAAAAAGTCTTCTGCCAATTTAGCGGTATTTTCTGGCGAGTCATAAAAGGAACGCCAAATAACAGCGATATCTGCATCATTAAAAAAAGTTCTTACAACATCACGCGGCGTTTCACCGCCAGCCACAGAGATTAAAACTCCTCCATAAGCTCCTTTTATACGGTGAATTTGCTCATATGGAATCCGTTTTTCTCTATTTTTTTCATTTTCGTCCACGCCACGATGTAAAACCACGACAGTTGGCAATTTTCTCAATTTCTGTAAAATCTCAAAGGGAAATTCCACATTCATCATATCCACCATAGAGTCAATGCCAGCCTTGTCGCACTCACTAATAAACTCGCTAATAGTTTCTATTGGCGCTAACCCTAAACAAGTGGCCGCAGAAGCGCCAGCTTTAGCCGCCGCCTCTACTTCCCGGGAACCCCTGTCCATACACTTCAAATCAGCCACGATATAGCCTGGCTGGCCTATTTTCTCGCTCCACCAATTTTTTAGGGCAAGTATTCCCCCGCTACCATATCTTTTAACTAAGGGGGTGCCGGCTTCAATGATAATCTTGTCGGAGGCCGGCAGCCTAGCAATCATATCTCTGACCTCATCAAGAGAACGATTAAATGCTATCTGAAGATATCTCGTTTTACGGCTAAGCATAAATATAAATATAATAACTTTATTATATCTAATCTTTAATAAATTGCCTAGCCCATGTATAAGCCTAGCTTATTTTACCTTCCTTCAGAGTCCGAAATGAGAGTGAACTTATTCAACAAATAAAAACTAATCAAATAATTTTATATACTGCCGATAAGCAAAAACTTTATTCCTTTTTCTGCCGGTTGTTTCTTCTAGAATTTCTAATCTAACTAATTTATTGACTAAGGCCAATGCATTCGGATTTTTTAATTCGGCTATCCTTTCAACGTCTTTAATAGTGATAAGTGGCGTATGAAATAAAGAATTAAAAACTAACGTCGCTTTAGGGGTGGACCTTCCTAGAGATGAAATTTTATTCAATCCATCTCCACGTAGTTTCAGTATTTTTTTGCTCGTTTCAACCGCTTGTTCAGCAGTAACTGCTACTCCTTCAAGAAAAAACTTTAGCCAGCCCTCAATATCATCTTTTTCATGAAAAGCATTAAGACGGTCATAGTATTCCTGTCTGTATCTTTTGAAAAAATCCGAAAGATAAAGTAGGGGCTTATCAAGAATTTTTTGCTGGCAAAGGTAAAATGTAATTAAAAGACGCCCAATTCTGCCATTACCATCTAAAAACGGATGAATGTTTTCAAATTGGGTATGAAGCAATCCAGTTTTTAGTAATATTGGCATAGGAGATTTATCATATAAAAACTTCTCAAAATTATCCAACAAACTCATTATTTCCTGAGGTGGAGATGGAACAAAAGACGCTCTTTGAATACTTGTCCCACCTATCCAATTTTGAGATTTTCTAAATTCTCCCGGCTCTTTCCCCTCACCTCTTACTCCTTCAAGTAGAATTTTATGGATATCTTTTATTAACCTTAAAGAAAGCGGAAAAGTTTTTAATCGCTCCAAACCATAATTCATTGCTTTAATATAATTCAGAATCTCATCAACATCTTTGCGAATTTCTAAATCTCCCACTTTGGCTTCTGCTTTTAACACATCGGCAAAAGTAGCTTGTGTGCCTTCCACTTGGCTTGATAAAGTCGCCTCTTTTCTTATGTACATCAATATAAAAAAGTCCGCATCGGGCAATGTTTCAGCAATTCCATCTAATCGACCCAATGCCAAGTCCGCCCTTGAAAGTAGAGTTTGAAATTCATCGTCACTTTGAATTGCAAAAGGCAAAAAATTGGGCATAAATGCCTTATATTGTAATTCGCCTTTTAGTTGATTAATATATTTTCCACTTCTCATAATTTTAGAACCGTAGATACCATATTTTTTATCTACGGTTTGTAGTGTAAATCGTAGATAACTTATTGTCAATCTTTTTCTGTCGTAGATAACTTTTTCATTATCTACGTTTAATTTAAAAAATCATCTAAAAATCCTTCTATAGACCCGCAAAATTGCTTCGGGTAGTGGCGGATAACTCAATTTTTTGTTTTATATCTTTAAACTCGTCATCAAAAGTTTCATCGCCCAAAGAGAAAACATAGATTGGGATACAAAATTATCTTGATAATGTAAAGAGAAATCAGTCCACCTTATTTTGCCTTCCTTCAGAGTCCGAAATGAGAGTGAACTTATTCATATAAAATACACTAAACCAGACGCTCTAATTCTAGTGGGCCGGGTAGGATTCGAACCTACGAAGACATAAGCCAGCAGATTTACAGTCTGCCCCAGTTGACCGCTTTGGTACCGACCCAAAAATCTTGGAGCCGTCGTCGGGACTTGAACCCGAGACCCCTTCCTTACCATGGAAGTGCTCTACCAGCTGAGC
>Ga0116149_1004658_pt1 | contig 13299 bp, 8 predicted proteins | sample AD_UKC057_MetaG_FD_89787 | JGI IMG/M metagenome (GOLD analysis project Ga0116149, IMG submission 89787) | Active sludge microbial communities of municipal wastewater-treating anaerobic digesters from USA - AD_UKC057_MetaG | ecosystem: Engineered > Bioreactor > Anaerobic > Digestate | place: USA...
CGACAGCCCGCTCTGGGCCGTGGGCTGGGACCGCCGTTCGGTGATCCTCAAGCTCTGCGATGCCGGTCAATGGCACACCTTCCGCCTCCCCAAGGGCAGCCACACCTACGATGGCCGCGGCGGCTGGTACACCGAGTGGCCGCGCATCCGCGAGATCGCCCCGGGCCGGCTCATGCTCGACATGCATGCGCTCTTCTGGGACTTCCCTGCCGGCTTCCGCGCCGGGCAGACGGCCGGACTGCGGCCCATCGCCACGCACCACCGCTACATCCCCGACTTCTGCCACTGGAACGGCCGCCTGGTGCTGGCCTCCGACGACACCTCGATCATGAACAACCCCATGGCCGGTCAGTCGCAGTCCAACCTCTGGTTCGGGACGGTCGCCCAGTTGGCCGAATGGGGTCCCCGCGCCGGCTGGGGCGGGCCCTGGCTTCAGGACACCGTCAAGGCCGGTCAACCGTCCGATCCCTTCGCCGTCGGCGGCTTCCCGCGGCGCTGCCTGCACCTCGCCCGGGGGCGTGGCCTGGACGGGTCTGCGGATGCCGCCGACGGCGAGCGCTGCACCGGCGGCCAGTTCCACCTGCAGGAGGTGCCGCCCAGCCTTGCCGGTCTGCCCCGCGTCACCATCGCCCGCGGCGACTTCCACAAGCCGGCTCCCGGATACACCTTCACCATCAACCGGCCGGCCGTGGTCTACCTCGCCGTCGACGAGCGCCCGCAGGCCGTGCTTGGCGACGGCTGGGAGAAGACCGACCTGCGCCTGCGCTGGGACGGCTATGGCGACCTCGTCTACCGTCGGCGCTTCCCTGCCGGAACGGTCGTCGTTCCCGGTCACCCGCAACCCCACAAGCCCGCTGCCTACGGCGTGCCGCACCTGTGCTTCGTCAGCCCTGACGACGGCTCGCTGGCGGGCTTCGAGATCAGCGGCCTGCCCGCCGACTTGGGCGGCCGCGTCGTGACCCCAGCCGCGGCCGACCAGGCTCCGGCCGAGGCGGATGCCCGCGTCACCGTGGAGGTCGACCGTGACGGCAGCGGTCACTGGGAGGCTTGGCGGAACGTCGCGCTGCCGGCCGGCGGCTATGCGTATCACATCCTGCCCTCTGATCTGCCGGCGGAGTGGCTCCGTGTCGTCGCCGACCGCGAGGCCCGGTTGACGGCCTACCTGCACCTCGGGGACGAGGCTCGGGCCACGGGTCCCGACGCGGCCCTTTTCGCTGCCCTGGCCCGCCCCGACGACGCGGGCTGCGCCGGCGCCTGGATCCGCCCTGGCAGTCACAACCGCAACCTGCAGGTCCTGGCCCGCGTCCCCGCGGCCGACGGTTCCGTCGCCGAAACGTACCTGGAGGTAGACGAGAACCTCCGCTTCGGCACGCCGGTCACCGACCGCGCCGACGAGGTCCGCGAGGTCGCGGCGGTGACTCCCCCGGCGTGGTCGGTGGACGCGGCCAGCGTGGTCGTCAGCGACCGCGGGCTCCGCTACCGCCTCCCCAAGGGCGAGGCGCCGTATGACCGGCCCTTTGCCAGCGGCTGGCCGCGGGCCCTGCGCGAATGCGAGTCCGAGCGTCTGCTGCTGAACGCCCACGGCACGTTCTACGAGGTGCCCCTGGAGGCCGGCGTGGCGCGGCTGAAGCCGGTGGCGACACACGGCCGCCAGATCCTCGACTACTGCACCTGGCGCGGCCTCCTGGTGCTCGCCGGCGTGCAGGCCGAAGCCCCGACCGATGGCCACTGCTTCCGGGCGGCAGGACCGCGCGGTTTCGGCTTGTGGTTCGGCGCCATCGACGACCTCTGGAAGCTCGGCAAGCCGGTCGGCCAAGGCGGGCCGTGGCGTGACACCGCCGTTGTCGCCGGCCAGCCTTCGGATCCGTACTTGATGACCAACTACGATCGCAAGCGCGTCGAGCTCTCCCATACCGCGACCACCCCGGTCACCTTCACGCTGGAAGTCGACGTGGACCACGCCGGCTGGCGCGTCTACCAGGCGATCTCCGTGCCGGTGGGCCAGACCCTGACCCACGTGTTCCCGGAGGGCTATGGCGCGCACTGGGCACGACTGCGGGCCGATGCGGCCTGCCGGGCCACGGCCTGGTTTGTCTACGAGTGACGTGCCCTCGATGGCCCGCGAGACGCTTCTGCCAGGGGCTGTTCAGCGCCAGACGTTGTAGCGCGGCAGCTCGCCGGTGCAGAAGGTGTACCCCAGACCGGCGACTACCCCGGTCAGGTAACCGAGGATCTCGCCGGCAATCAGGCCGATGAACAACGGCGCCAGGCGCCGGTAGAGCTGGGCGCCGCCGTAGCGCACCACCATGCCCTTGATCATCCAGCCCAGCAGGAAACACGGTGCGAAACGCCAGGCCGGGTACGTCCCCCAGATCAGGAACAGCACCGGGTGGATGGGCCACTTCGTGTAGCGCACACGGGCGGCGGAGCATGCCAGCACCAGCCCTAGGCCGACCAGGAAGCCGATCAGGCAGCCCCGGTCCGGTTGCAGGTGCCCCAGGCGCTGCAGACCCCGCAGCGAGTCGGCCTGGGCCAGGGTGTCGCGCGCGGCCAGTTCACGCTTCACACTCAGGGCGTTGGTGAACGGGTAACTCGTCGCCAGCTGGGTCCAGGAGTCCACGGTTGCCAGGCCGCGGTCGTACTGGAAGTAGAGGGTGACGGGCACCGCGATGCAGAGCCCGAGGACGATGGCCAGAACGCAGAGCCACGCGGTCCGTCCCAGCTTCACCCGGTGCCATTCCAGCAGGCGCAGCGAGTTCACCATATAGGGCATCAGGGCTTCGCGCGGATCCAGCAGCAGCACGCCGGTGATCAGGCAGAGCGCGGCAACCGCGCGGGGTCCGAGCGCTTCGGAGCCCATCAAGCCCCAGAGCGTGATGCAGGGGAAGGTCGACACCTGGATGAAGAAGAGGCCCGTCTCGGCGCTGATTCGGCTCATCACCACGAAGATGACGACCGCGCCGAAGGCGTAGCCCACGGCCAGCGGCCAGTCCAGCCCGCAGGTGCACAACAGCGCCGTGAAGGCGCCCAGGCAGACCATGGCGGCGCGCATGGCCCAGACCTGCTCCGTCGTGGCCGTGCCCCGCAGGCCGATGGCGCGCTTCAGCAGGTTGGCGTAGTAATAGCGGCCGCAGTAGGCCACCGCCAGCAACATCCCGACGAAGGCGCCGAAGTTCAGCAGGCTGGCGGTACGCAGGGACATGTAGTCGCCCGCCTCCAGGGCGATGCCGTAACTGGCGAAGAGGCCTACCACCCAGCACCACACGTACGGCCCGATCCCCAGCGAGAAGGACACGTCCGCCGCCAGGAAGTAGGCGAAGCCGATGGGCATGAAGCGCAACGTCACCTGCAGCAGGCGCCCGCCGCCGCCCTGCATGAACGTCGGCACCAGCTTGGCCAGCGGCCAGAAGGCGAGATTCACCTTGATGGGGATGAGCTCTGGGAACCAGCCCACGAGGTAGTTCCAGGCATAGATGAACCACACGGCACCGCAACCGATCCAGAAGAGCCGGTGGCGCAGCACCGGCCCGGCGGCGTCACTGCCGCGCATCAGGCTGTCGGCGAAACGCGCGATCGGGTAGGGGAGTTGCTCATGGTGCGCCCATTGGGGATGGATCGCCACCGAGAGCGCCACCAGCCCCACCCAGAGCGTCAGCACCACCGGCAGCCAGAACGCCAGCGTCCGCCACCAGGCGCGCCAGGGGATCTGTCGCCAGGCGATATGGTGGTTGCCCTCGCTCAAGCCCTGCACGAAGGCCGTCAGGGTCCCATTCTCATCCTGGCTCACGTCGGCCAGCATCTTCTCCGGCACGAGCTTGACCACGGCGTGTTCCCGCCAGGCGGGCTGCTTGAGGGCGTGGTGGTGTGGGAGCATGAGCGACGCGGTGAAGGTGCGCATCAGCCCGAAGGCCGGGACGCAACACACCGCCAACACCAGCGCCATCACCAGCGCGATCTCGCCCGGCCGCAGAGCCCAGTGGGTGCGCAGGCGCCGCAGCAACGGGTTCACGACGGTGACGAACAGGATCAGCCCGCCGTAGATCAGCACAGGCATGTGGTCGCTGATCAGCAGACTCTGGTGCAGCACACAGTCGTTGTAGTAGGTAAAGCCGCAGATGAACCCGGCCGCCAGCAGTCCCAGTATCGCTGCCCGTACTGTCACCGCGCTTCACGCCTCCGTGCCAGGTGTGCTGTCTGGCCGCTCGCTCCGGGGCTCCCTGCCGGGTCCGCCGCGATGACCCTCCGGCGGTCCGCCAGCCCGTCGGCACAGTAGCGCCCCCCCGGCTCACGTCAACCGCAGCCAGCAACCGTCCAGGGCTGTTTCGGTTCCGGGCCGCGTGGGTCGTTGGGCTCGAGGAGGGCGGGGCCGGCTAAGCCGGCCAGGATCGCCGGCTCCAGTCCGGGGGGCGCAAACCAGCGATCCTGGAACGAGCCCTGGCGACCGTCCGCAGCGCCGGCACGCCGCGGCGGCGCACCGTGTCTGCGGCAGGGCTGCGGGGATGTGCCGGCCGGAACGGGCGCCCCGGCGACGGCGCGGCCGCGGTTCAGGGCTTGGCGCTTGGCTGGGGGGCGACCTGGGGACCGGTCTCGCCGATGAGCGCGCGCAGTTCGCCGATGTGTTCGCGGCCCACCTGGCGCGGCGTGGCGCCGTGCTTGCGGCAGAGCGCGGCGGCGTAGCCGGTGGCGAGGCCCATCTGCCCGCAGGTGTTCATCACGCGCGGGCCGCCCAGACCGACGTGGGTCGCGCTGAAACAGCGCCCCGCCATCAGCAGGTTATCGATGTTCCGGGAATACAGGCAGCGGAAGGGGATGTAGTAGCGCCCCACCGGCCGGAAGATGGCCTCGGACAGGAAGTCCGGCAGCCCCGCCGCCGGCTTGCCCAAGGCCTTCTGAAAGTGCACATCGAGGGCACGGGTCTCCTGGACCACGGTGTCCGCAAAGTAGGTCTGCGAGACCGCATCCTGCATGCTGTAGACATAGTCGCCGACCAGCCGCCGGCTCTCGCGCTTGCCGCTGAGGTAGCCGACCCAGTCCAGTTCATCGCGCTCATGACCAGGCTGGCGCTTGGCGTTGGCAAACGCGCCATAGATGCCGCGCAACAGGTGGTCGCGAATGGCCTCGGCATCGTCAATGGCGTGCCGCGTGGCGTCGCTGTACTCCCAGAACCACTCGCCCTTGGTGGCGGCGTGGTGCCGCGCCACCGCCGTTGCCCAGGGCACGTCGGGGAAGCCCGTCGGCCGCTCGGCCTGGCGCGAATACCAGAGCAGCGACGCGCCCATGACGCGACCGTCGGGCTTCTCCGGGGACCACAGCTCGCCCCACTTCGGCCAGTCCTCGCCAAACTCGCTGCGGCTCTCGCGGCCGTAGCGGAACTCGGCGCCGGCCCAGAAACCGATCCAGCCGTCGCCGGTACAGTCGATGAAGCATGGCGCTGCGACCGCCATCACCTGGCCGGTCCCGACATGCTGGGCCTTGACCGCCTGGATGCGGGAGCCGTCCAGGTCGACCCCGTAGGCCCGCCAGCTCAGGAACTGCCGGACGTGGGTCGCCTGCGCCATCGCGGCCGCGCGTTTGCGGTCGTCTTCCAGGGCCTTGGCCGAACCGTTGGGCCAGTGCTCGGTGTCGATGGCGCCCAGGATGCGGCCACCATGGCCGTGGATGCCCTCGGTGTGGACGCGGACCTCGCCGCTGGCATTCCCCCCGAGGACCGGCCGGTCGTGCACCAGCGCCACCGTCAGCCCCTGGCTGTCGGCGGCCAGGGCCGCCGCGCACCCCGCAATGCCGCCCCCCACGACGACCAGATCGAAGCGCCCCGCCAGCGGCGGCGCCGCCGGCCGGCCCTGGAGGCGGTCGCGCCAGTCGCGCAGCGCCGCGGCCTCGTCCGGAGGCACACAACCCGCGTCCGACGACAGCACCAGCGCGTCGCAGCGCCCGTCAAACCCGGTCAGGTCGTGGAGTGTCAGGCGCGTTGGGCCGGCCGCGAGATCGAAGCGGCCGCCCTCCTGCCAACCCCAGCCGTCACGTGTCCCGAAGGTGGCGGCGCCGGGTTGGCCGTTCACCAGCACCTGGAAGCGCCCCGGTGCCTCCCAAGGTCCCGGCACCCAGTTCTTCGTGCGCACCCAGAGCCGATAGGCCCCGGCGGCGGCGATGTCGACGGTAGCGGTGGCGTCCGTCACGGGCCGACCCAGGCCATGGGCCAGGAGGTAGGGCGAGCCCATCGCATCGACGAACTGCTGATCGAGCTGCCAGCCGCCGCGGTCAGCGAAGGCCTCGGCCTCGATGAGGATCGTCTGTGCCGCCATCGCCGTCACTCCTGCCGCCAGCCACACCAGGACCGGGCGCCGCCAGGCCGCGCCATTCCCCGGTCGTGACGTTGGGTATACTCTCGCCACCGTGCGTCTCTGAATCCTGCCCGGGAAGCCACCGGCGGCCACCGCGCACTGTGGGTGCACTATATCCGGCGCCGCCAGGCCACACAACGCGCCCTGAACCCCCGCGGGCCAGCCGGGCTGTCTCTTTGTCGGCGTTTCCGCCTTGGCGTCGGTTGGCAGAGGGGTTGGACCGGCCGCGGCTCGCGGCCAGATGCCCACGGGGCCGTGGGCGCTCCGAGGGCGGAGGGTCGGCGGCGCGATCTTGGGACAGCCCCGCGGGCACGAGCGGGCTGGTTGACAGGTGGGGCCGAAGACCGTACACTTGCTGGGGCTCGACAGGCCCACAGCCCGGCTAAGCGAAAGGCCCTGCCCATGAAGAGACGCGACGCCCTCAAGTCGATCGCCTTCGGTACGGTGTCCCTGGTGGCCGGTCCGACGCTGCTCCTCTCCCGCAAGAGCCAGGCGCAGGAGGCGGCTACCACGGCGCCCGACCTGGTGGCTGTGCGCAATGGCGAGCCGGACGTCATGCTCGACCAAGCCCTCGAAGCCCTGGGCGGCATCGGCCGCTTCGTCCCCAAGGACGCCACCGTGGTCGTCAAGCCGAACATCGGTTGGGCGCGTGAGCCGGAGACCGGCGCCGACACGAACCCCCTGCTCGTGAAGCGGCTCGTGGAGCTCTGCCTCAATGCCGGCGCGAAGAAGGTGTACGTCTTCGACCACACCGTGAGTGCCGGGCCCGAGTGCTACAGCAAGAGCGGTATCGAGGCGGCCGCCAAGGCGGCCGGCGCGGTCGTGGCGCTCGCCGACAACGTCAGGTACTACCAGGCTGTCGACATCCCGGGCGGCGTGCGCCTGAAGTCCGCCCAGGTCCATGAGCTGTTCCTGTCGGACGCGGTCCTGATCAACGTGCCCGTGCTCAAGCATCACTCCGGCTCCAAGGCGACCGCCGCCCTCAAGAACCTCATGGGCGTGGTCTGGGACCGGCAGGCCTACCACAAGCAGGGCCTGCACCAGTGCATCGCCGACTTCTGCCTGTACCGCAAGCCCCACCTGAACATCGTCGATGCCTACCGCGTGACCCTGAGCAATGGTCCCCAACGGGCCCGCCCGGAGGACGTCCAGACGATGAAGATGCTGTTGGCCTCGACGGACATCGTCGCTGCCGATGCCGCAGCCGTGCGTCTGCTCAAGGGCTCGCCGGCGGAGGTCGAGCACATCGCCCTGGCCGGCGCCGCCAAGGTCGGCCGGTTGGATGTCGACGCGCTGAACATCCGGAGAATCGTCCTGTGAGACGGGGCCTGCGGGCGCTACGGATCGCGGTCGGCGCCGCCGTCTTTCTGGTCTTTGCCTTCGCCTTCCTCGGCGTGGACGCGCCCGCGGCCGCCCTGGCGGCGCTGTTGCCGCGTACCCAGGCGGGGCCGATGCTCGTGCGGCTCGTGGGCGCCGGCAGCCTGGCCGCGGCCCTCGCCCTGGCGGTCGTGGTCGTGGTGACGCTGACCGCTGGCCGGCTGTACTGCGCCGCGTGGTGTCCGCTCGGCATCCTGCAGGATGGGGTCCGCTTCCTGGCGCGCCGCCTGCCGTGGCTGCGCCGCTGGCAGGACCGGCCGCCGAGAGCGGGCTGGCCGCGCTGGCGGCGGTTCATCCGCTGGACCGTGCTGACCGCGGCCGTGGTGCCGGCCGTTCTCGGGTTCGGCGCCCTGGCGGCCAGCCTCGAGCCTTACAGCGCCTTCGGCCGGATCATCGTGCACGGCGCCTGGCCGCTCGGCGGGCTGGCCCGCGATGCGCTCGCCGCGGGCCTGGAGCGTCTGGACGTCTATGCTCTGTCCGGGACCGAGCCGCTCTGGCCGCCGGCCATGGCCGCCGGCCTGATGGGAGCGTTCCTGCTTCTGGTTATCGTGCTCGCCGTCCTCGGTGGCCGGTCGTACTGCACGACGGTCTGCCCGGTGGGCACGGTCCTCGGTCTCCTGGCTGGCGCGGCGCCACTCCGTGTTCGCGTCGACGCTGCGGCCTGCACCCGCTGCGGGCTCTGCGCCCGTCGTTGCCGGGCCGGTTGCCTGCGGATCGAGGGTGATGCGGTTCACCTGGAGCCGTCCGCCTGCGTGGCCTGCATGGACTGCCTGGCCGTCTGCCCCGCCGGGGCCGTACGCTACGGGCTGCCGCCAGCAGCGGCCGCGCCCCGGCGAGACGCGGAGCGGCGGGAACTCCTGGCCGCCGGCTCGGCGGCCGCTCTGGCCGCGCTGGCGCAGCCCGTACGCCTCCTGGCCGGCGAGCATCCGGCGGCGAGCGACCTTGGGCCGGTCTCGCCGCCGGGGTCCGGCAGCCGAGAGCGCTTTGTGCGGAGTTGCACCGCCTGCCAGCTCTGCGTCACAACGTGCCCGTCGCGGGTTCTCCAGCCAGCGCTTCTGGAGTATGGCGCCGGCGGTCTCCTGCAGCCTCGGCTGTCCTTCGCCGACGGCTTCTGCGAGTACGAATGCAAGCGCTGCACGGACGTCTGCCCCACCGGTGCGCTGCGGCCCCTCGCGCTCGCCGAGAAGCAGCGCACGCAGCTCGGCGTGGCCCGTCTCCACAAGACGCGCTGCATCGTCTACTGCCGGGGCGAGGAGTGCGGGGCCTGCGCCGAGGTCTGTCCGACCCACGCCGTCTATACCCGCCCGCAGGACGGGCTGCTCTGCCCGGAGATGGCCCCTGGTTCCTGCATCGGCTGCGGTGCCTGCGAGTATGCCTGTCCGGAGAGCCCGAAGGCGATCGAGGTGCTGGCCAACGCCATCCACGGCCAGGCTGCGGAGCCCCATGCCACCGAGGTGCCCGCTGCCCCGGCGCCACCGGCCGCGCGCTCCACGGCGGACTTCCCGTTCTGATCAGCGTCCACGCAACTGCGCGTCGATGGCGGCCGCGACGTCGGCGAGCAACGCGGCGGCGGCCTCGCGGTCCTTGGCGTAGCCGAGCAGGCGCACCAGGAAGCGTCCGCGGCGGAACAGCGCCTCGGGCTCGAAGCCGGCCCAGATGCAGCCGGCCTCGCCCGCCGCGAACGGCGTCCCGGGCGACCCCGTGAGCTCGGCGTAGAGCGCGGCGGAGTCCGCAGCAGACGCCAGCTCGTAGAGCTCGATCTTGGCCTGGTCCTGGCCCCTGAACACGTCGGCGGCGGCGAGCGTGCGGCAATGGTGGTCGAGGTAGGTGACGGCGGCGCCGTCCATGAAGTCATAGAGCCGCTCGCCGCGGTACTCCTCGGTGCGGCCGAAGCGCAGCGATGCGCTGGCCGCGGCCGCGGCCGTGATGGCCGCCACGGGACCACGGGGCACTGCCAGCGTGCTGCGGCAGGCGCAGAGGATCAGGACGAGAGCGCCGAGCCACGCGGGCACGTGCCAGGCACTACGCCAGGCTAAGCTCATCGATGGCCACCTTCTTCAGGTCCGTCTGACCGACCCCGAGCTTACCGCACTCGACCAGGTAGTTGACCTTGCTGCGGTTGCCCTTCACATAGGGGCTCGGGCCCTGACTCCAGTCACCCAGCGCCGGCAGATAGACGTCCGGCCGCTGCGCGTGGAGCAGGCCGCAACCGTAGACGTCCATGGCCAGGGCATCGGTACCGACGATGGTGGTGTGGGCGTCGAAGGTCGCCAGGCGTTCCGGGCCGGGCCCGCGCCAGCCGAAGGTGGGCTGGCCCGCGTCGAGGATGTTCAGCGCGATCCGCGGACCGATCACGTCGCGGAAGGCCAGCCCCAGCTTCTGCGGGAAGACATGCCAGCCGTCGCTGTCGGCCGGGTCGCCCTGGTTCCTGGGCCATTCGGCGTCGTCGATCTTGTGGAAACCGAACATGCGGTAGGTCAGCCCGATGACATTCTTGATGCAGCCGGTGTACACACAGTGCGGATGGCTCTTGAGGCGCGCCAGGTTCAGCACCACGGCGCTGGGGTCGAGGATGGCCTTGGCCACATACAGTTCGTGCCAGACGTCGCCCTGCGGTTTGCAGAGGGCATAGGCGGCCTCGCCACCTTTGACCCAGTAGTGCGGCAGTTCGGTGAGCGTGGCGCCGGCCGCCGCAATCGCCTGCCGCAAGGTCGGCTGGCCCGCCCGCGGGCTGTCGAAACCGCCCCATTCCTGGCCGACGACCGTCAGCCCGGCCGCCCCGCACTCGCGGCACAGCCGCAGCAGCGCCGCTGCCGCCGGCACGGAGGTGTTGGCGTCCTGACTGGAGCGCTCGGTCGCGTTGACCTTGATGACGACCGGTTTGCCCTTGACCAGCGTTGCCAGGCCACCGAGCCGCTCCGTGCCCGCCTTGAGCCGTTGGTAGGCGGCTTCCTCGGGAGCCAGTGCTGCCCCGCCTTTCACCACCACCATGTCGGGCTTGCCGGCGGCCGCGAACACGGGCGGCACCCACAGCGGGCCGGCCAGCACAGCCGCCCCGCCGACCAGGAACTCACGCCGTCCCACGCCCTTCGCGAGGTGTGCGTTCATCATGCCTCTCCTCAGGTTGCCCGGTCACGGATCGTCCCGCGCTGACCCCGGCGGTCCTCGGCCAGTACCTGAACCATACCCGTTCGCAGGCGCCGCGGAAAGGGCGCCGCCCCCGGAGCGGGCCTTCGGGTGCCGAACGTGCGACCTCAGAGGCTGGGGTGCGGTGCTCCCCTGCGAACCCGTCCAGCCTGCGGCCGGTCGCGCGGCTCCGGCCTTGCCAATCGCCGGCCACGGCGGTAAGGTCTGACACCCCGCCGAATAGTGGGCGGCGGGGTCTTGCCGACCTTGACACCGCGAGTCCAACCCGTCGCGGCCGAATGTGACCTGGAACAGGAGCGCCCTGCCATGCCCGAGCGCGAGATCCGCACGGTCGCCCTGATCGGCGTCGGCACCGTGGGTGCCGGCTGGGCGACCTTCTATGCCATGAAGGGCCTCGCGGTCCGCCTGTACGACGCCCAACCGCAGGCGGGGCAGGGGGCCGTCGCTGCGGCCACCCGGAGCCTCGTCACGCTCTGCGACCTGGGCTTGCTCGACGCGGCTGCCGTTGAGCCGTCGCGGTCACGATTGCAGCCGGCGGCGTCGTTGGCGGACGCCTGCGCTGGGGCGGACTTTGTGCACGAATCGGCCCACGAGTCGTACGAGGCCAAGAAGCCGATCTTCGCGCTGGCCGACCGGTTGCTGCCCCCCGACGTGCTCATTGCCAGCAGCTCCTCCGGACTGCTGATCTCGGAGGTGCAGAGCGCCATGGAACAGCATCCCGAGCGCGCCCTGATCGCGCACCCGTTCAACCCGCCCCACCTGATGCCGCTGGTGGAGCTGGTGGGCGGCCGGAGGACCGCGCCGGCGACTATCCAGCGCGCCAAGGCCTTCTTCGAGCGCCTGGGGAAGATCCCGGTGATCCTGCAGCGGGAGATTCCCGGGCACCTGGCCAACCGCCTGGCTGCCGCGGTCTGGCGCGAGGCCATCGACCTGGTGGCCTCCGGGGCCGCCTCGGTGGAGGACGTGGACAAGGCCCTGTGCGCGGGGCCTGGCCTGCGCTGGGCGTTCATGGGACCGCACCTGACCTACCACCTGGGCGGCGGCAACGGCGGTTACGCCCACTTCATCGAGCACATTGGCCGCAGCTTCGAAGCGTACTGGCGCGACATGGCCGCCTGGACCGCGATCCCGGCGGAGGCCCAAACGGCCATCGTGGCTGGCGTCGAGGCCGAGGTGGCCGGCCGCACCCCGCAGGAACTGGCCGCCTGGCGCGACCGCCGCCTGGCGGCGGTGCTCAAGGCGCTGCAGGGCTGAGGCCGCGGCCCGAGCCGCCGGGGAACCGCCTCACCAGGCCGGCCCGCCGCGGCACTCCCGCTGGCAGGCCGCGATAGCCGCTTCCATGGTGCGTTCGGGCACCCCGCGACCCGGATAGAGCTGCACGTAGGCGCAACCGCACTGGGCGAACTCACGGATGCGTGCGGCGATGGCGGTCGGTGACAGCTCCAGCATCTCCTGCGGCGTGACCTGCGTCCAGAAGCGCTCCCCCATGACGGCGTGCATCTCCTGCAGGGCGAGGTTTCTGCAGCCGGCGCCATGGAACTCGGTGATGCCGAGCTCGTCGCGGGCGATGCGCAGGTGCTCGACCCGGAGCAATTCGCTGTGCATGAAGCGGCGTTCGTTCCCGGCGTACAGGCGGCGGTAACAGGGCACCGCGAACTGGCGGTACATCGCCGGTGACAACAGCCCCGAGAAGTCGTCGCCGGTGTAGGACGTGCCGTGGTACGTCTGCCCGGAGAGGGAGGCGCCGAAAGCGGCCAGCGCCTCCTCGGCGGCGACGATGCGGTCGAGCAGGCGCCGCGCCGCGTCGGGGTTCTCGACGAATCCGGCCAGCACGGCGCTGTTGCTGATCTCGCAGGCGGTGGAGATGATGGCGCCGCCGTGACCGCCGAAGCCGACCCGGTACCCTCGGGCCGTGTAGTACTGCCAGGCTTCCCAGCGCCTGGCCATGAGGCCGTCCGTCCGGGGGTTTCCGAGGCGGACGCGATCGGCATCGGCGACGTCCGCGAGCAGGGGCCGGGAGGTATCGACGTAGGGGATCTCGTCCTCCTCCGTCTCGATCACGGCCATACCCAGCAGCGAGGCGAAGGCGCAACTGGGCGTGTCGATGTGCGGTCGGATGAAGCGACCAACGCCGAAGCGCTGTTCGGCGTAGTCCTGCGCTGCGAGCTGCGTCTCCAGCATGCGTTCCGGCGAGCCGTAGTACTCGCGGTAGCGCACGCCGGCGTACTCGGTGTAGGTGACGTTGCAGAACGCGATGTGCCACTTGGGGTCCATGGCTCACCCTCGCGGCGGTTCCCCGCCAGGTCCCGTCACCAGCTACGGCGCCGTCACCTTCAGCACGAAGCGCTGGACGGCCTCCCCGCCGCGGTCGTTGCGGGCCCGCAGCGCCACGGGGACGGCGGCCGCGGCCGGCGGCGTTCCGGAGAGCACGCCG
>Ga0116149_1004660_pt1 | contig 13296 bp, 13 predicted proteins | sample AD_UKC057_MetaG_FD_89787 | JGI IMG/M metagenome (GOLD analysis project Ga0116149, IMG submission 89787) | Active sludge microbial communities of municipal wastewater-treating anaerobic digesters from USA - AD_UKC057_MetaG | ecosystem: Engineered > Bioreactor > Anaerobic > Digestate | place: USA...
CCGTTCTTTTAAGATTAAAGCCCTGTCTGATATGGTTTTATTTAAGATTATCAATCAGTGCGGACTCTGCCAGCAAAATGTGTTGATCAATGCCGGAGGTAAATTTATACTCCTGGCACCGGAGTCTGATGTTATCAAACAACAATAGATAAAGATTCAGCAGGAAACAGATCAGGCTTTCTATCAGGAATTTCTGGCATCTGTCAGTTTGAATCTGGACTGGTCAATGAAAGTGAAGTTTGATGATTTGCATCAGTCAAATCTAAAAGAAACACTTGAGCAGTTTTTTGACAAACTGGAAATTAAGAAATCAACGCGTTTTCAAAGTCGTTTAGTTACTTCTGATACAGGTAAATGGACTCCGAGCGCTTTTATCGTCAATCATGAGAAATTGGTGAATGACAATCTCTGTCCTTACTGTAACAGAAGAATCAAGGCTAACGATGAAAGTTGTGAGGTTTGTGATCAGGAAATGGAACTGGGCAAAAGATTGCCAAAAAATCAGTTTGTTGCTATAGCCAATGTTGAAAAAGATGAAAGAGAATTTGCCAGAATTGGAGATACAGGACTTTTCTTATTGAAAGAAAATAATCTGAACTCTTTTAAAAACAGATTACTGAAAGAGAATGCAACATTTAGTATTTATGCGTACCAAAAAGGAGAAAAAGGCTTACATCAGGCATTTCCATATAAAGCAACTGCGGCATACATCCCTGTTGAAAACAAGAATGAAGAGGAAGTAAGCGTGATTGATCTGGAAAGTATTGCCCGGAAATCATCTATTGATTGGCCACACGGTAAAAAATCAGGATTATGTGCCAATGCTATCATTAAAGGGGATGTTGATAATCTGGGCTCTATTTTTCAGAAAGGGCTTGCTTTACCAGGGAATCAATTGTCTCTGGCAAGGTATATGACCTGCTCGTCTCAGATGGACTTCTTTTTCTCAGAATACATTCCCTGGTTGCTGGAAAACGATTCTTCAAGATTCTGTGACGTAGAGATTCCTTTTAATACTATCTATACTGTTTATACAGGCGGGGATGACTTTTGCCTGATCGGACCCTGGCTGACAGTAATTCTGTTTGCCCTGCGTTTGAAACAGGATTTTGACTTGTTTACCTGCAATAACCCTGAACTTCATTTCTCCTGTGGAATTGAATTGATGCATGGTAAATCTCCGGCAAAATTCTTCATAGAGAAGACCGAAGAGGCATTGGAAAAAGCGAAAAAATCCTATGATTTGAAATATAAGCAAACTGAGAAAAATAGTGTATTTCTCTTTGATACATTGATCCCTTGGGATGAATATGAACCCTTTATCAATGAGGCTGAACAGTATTTTAATCATCTGAACAGCAAACAAAGTAAAGGTTTTTCAACTCAATTTGTTTATAAATTGTTCCAGTATCATCACTCCTATATGAATACAAAGTACCCAAATCCTAAAGTGAAACAAAATGTCAGAGATTTACTGTACCCGGCACAGATCACATATGATCTCAAAAGAAACTTTAATAAAGAAGAACCAGCATACCAAAATATTCAGGCGCTGATTCAAGTTGATAATAACAAAGCGAAAACAGATATTTTCAGACTACTAAAAGCAATTTTGCATGTGTCATTATATGCAAACCGTAATGCAAATAAAGGAGGATCAAATGAGTTATGAACAAAAAAATGAATTTTTCTCCCCTGATGGGTTAATTAGAATTGAATGGATAGATCAATTTGCTAAACAATTCTCTGAAGAATTAGCTGATGGATATCGGTTTCACAGAAAAGATTTTACTAGAAGTCAGTTAAGAAATTTTTATCATGAATTTTTAAGAATAAAATCTAGCCCTCTTAAAAAAGATGAAAAAGTAATTATGGTGAAAATGTTAAAAGCAAAAGTAAAATATAAAAAAGGTATTGTCCCTGAGGAATTTATTCAATTTATTACAAATCTCGTTGATGAAATAGATAAAGATGATCTATTTCCTGTTCGTTTTGAAAATGCATGTATATTAATGGAAGCCCTTGTTGCTTATAATCCAAAAACAAAATAAACGGAGGATATTATGTTAACAAACAGAATTATAAAAGGTTATATCTTGTTACAATCAGGATTACATATTGGTGGATCAGATGCCGGTATTCATATTGGCGGAATTGATAATCCGGTAATAAAGAATCCTCTAACAGGTTTACCCTACATACCTGGCTCCAGTTTGAAAGGCAAAATGAGATTTTTGCTGGAACACTCAGTAATTAGAAATATTAAAGAATTAATTCCAAAAAAAATGACTATTCCAGTTTATCATAGATTTAATAATAACACAATTCCACTTGTTTTTGGGAATATTGAACACTCAAAAGATACAAATTTTATGCCTACAAGAGTGATTTTCAGAGACTCTCATATTATTGGAGTAATAAAGGAATTTAACAAAGAATCATTTACAATAAATGATATTCATACAAATATTGAAGAAATTCGTGAACTTATGGGTTCCGATTTTGTAGAAGCTAAGACAGAAGTTACTATAGATCGTTTATCAGGAACAGTTGGAGGAGGAGGACCAAGACAGATAGAACGAGTTTCTGCCGGCACAGTCTTTGCTTTTGAAATTATTTTGCGATCTTTTGAAAATGACAATGCTGAAGAACATTTTAAACTGCTAAAGAAAGGATTGAAACTGGTAGAAAATGACGCTTTAGGCGGATCCGGAAGCAGGGGAAGCGGTAAAATTAAGTTTTTTGGTCTGACAGAGAATGATCATGAATTCTCCTTAGACTAAAGGAGAATTCATGAAAAACTATCAAATCAAATGGATACTTAAATCCGCATTATCCACTGAATTGGAAAGCGATACCATATTCGGGCATTTTTGCTGGAATCTGCTATATAAAAAAGGAGAAGACAGACTCAAATTGTTTTTGGAACAGCTCAAAAAGCTTGAAAAACACTTTGTTTTATCCAATGCCTTCCAAGATATGCGCTTATCGATGCCAAAACTACCATTAAGCAGGGATGTTATCAAACGTCTGGAAGCAGTCTGTGGATTTTCTTATGATGAAAAACGTAAAGAAATAAAGAAAATGAAAAGCATTAGTCTGGATTTATTAAAACAGAATTCAAATGACTTTTCCAATGAGAAATTGATCCATGATCATTATAAACAAAAGATCAATTTACTGCCAGATTCTCAATCTTCAGGTCAATTGAACATTATAACTCATAATACGATCAACCGTTTAACTGGTACTACATCGGCAGATATGGAAAATCTCTATCAGGAACATACCCGATTTTATGAAGAAAATACAGAATTTTATTCCTGGTTAAAGACTGATTGTTTTGATCTGTCCGATTTGCAGGAGATTTTTTCATCCATGAGTCATTATGGTTTTGGTAAGAATAAACATACCGGTAAAGGACATTTTGACATTGAAGTAAGTGAATGTGGTGAACTGACTGATTGTAAAGAGGATGCTAATGCCTGGCTTTTACTGTCAAATTGTGTGCCTTCTGAATCAGACACAACTCATGTCCTGTATAACAGTAAAGTGAAATTTGCTAAATTAGGTGGCTATCTGGCATTAAAAGAATCTCCTTTTAAGCATCCGGTATTCATGTTTACGCCTGGTTCTGTTTTCTTTGGCAATGAAGCGCCACAAGGGACAATCTTACAAAATGTACACCCATTTCAACCGGAAGTGGTTCAAAACCTCTGTGCCTATGTCATCCCGTTGAAGCTGGAGTCTGAAACGCTTCTGAGAGTCTCAGGCTTGCAGAAAAGCTACAAGCAAGATGATCTCGTACTGCGAGCTTCCAGCTTGCAGGAAAGCTACAAGCAAGATGATTCCGTACTGCGAGCTTCCAGCTTGCAGAAAAGCTACAAGCAGGATGCTTGTAGTACGGAGGAAGAGAGCTACAAGCAGGATGCTTGTAGAACGGACAATGAGGTGACAGATGAGTGTTAAAAACTACCAGATCCGACTCAAAGTTCTCAGTCCGCTTCATATAGGTTCAGGTGAACATCTGAATCCTCTGAATTACATTGTGAAAAATAATCATTTGTATTATCTCAATGAAGGTCAATACATTAAAAAACTACTTAATACACCAGATTCCAGACTTAAAGAAGTGGTTGATACTGCTGATATCTACAATATCGTCAATTACTACTATAATCAGTTTGATGAAAATGATACTCAGCTTTACAAACATTCATATCCGGTAGATCCTGAATTTCAAAGTGCCTTTTTGAATAATCTCAGAAGCAAAGACAATCAAAACCTGTTGCTTGAATTTTACCGTTCAGAACTGTTTAGTGAACCGGTTATTCCAGGCAGTTCTCTGAAAGGTTGTTTTAGAACCATATTACTGTCAGCGATGCAGACTCATTTAAACACTGGAATTTATCAAAAACGAAGAGGTAATAGATTTGTTAACGATGCTCAACTGACAGAAGCGTCTGTTATGAGTATGAGAATCAATTATGAAAAATTCGATGTAAAATCTGATCCCTTTAAGTATTTCAAGGTTTCTGATATTCATGCTGGAACAGATTCCCTTACTGTACAAAAAATTGAAAACAAAACAACAGGCAGAACCTCAGCGATTCCTTATTTTGCTGAAGTAATCAAAAGTTCAGATCAGGTCTATACAGGAACATTATCCATTAATAGTGAAATGACCCGATATTTTGACAGAAGTCTGAACTTAAACATCAATAATATAGCAAATTATCTGGTTCAGTCAGCAAAGGTTTTTTATTATAATATCATTCAGAAAGATATTTTAAAACTAAAATCGATAAATTCTCTTAATGGGCTTAGATCTGCTTTAGTAAATTATGATAGTTTGAAAGATACTCCCAATAAAGCTGTTTTTCGTTTAGGAAAGGGGCAAGGGTGTCATTCTCTGTCATTAAGAATGTCTAATCTGAATCCAAAATCCAGGAATCTGGCACAAAATCAAACGCTTGGTTGGGTGGAAATAGAGTTTGTAGATATGTAATTTTCTGTGTGCAGGCTGTAAAAGCCTGCACACTTGATTTTGTACTACAAGTGTCAACTCCGTACTACAAGCGTCCCGCTTGTAGAAAAAAAAGGCTACAAGCTGGAAGCTTGTAGTACGGGAAGAGAAAATATCTGCAAACAAGATGTTCGCAGTACGAAAAACAACAAAGTTCGTACTACAAGCATCTTGCTTGTAAAAATAAAGGGCTGCAAGCTGGAAGCTCGCAGTACGAAAAACAACGAAATCCGTACTACAAGCATCTTGCTTGTAGAAAAAACTCTGGAAGCTCGAAGAACAGAAGGAACCATGAAAAAGAACAGATTGATTTTATGTACCTGTGGTACCAGTATCCTGACAAATGATAGTCAGGATGATGAAAGAAAGGTTTTAAATCGCAACTCAAACGTCAAAAATATAAACGAGATTGTAAGTCCGGAAGACAGAATCTTCATCAATCAGATCCTGCAGAATAGAAAAAATAAGGTTTTAAATGCTGATTTTGAAACAGTTAAAAGAATATCTGCTGAGTTGAATGGATTGTTTACATTCTATAAGGGTTTTCCTGTTTCAGAAGATATTGTTTTTTTATTGCCAACAGATACTTTAATTGGTAGAGGAACTGCAGATATTATAAAAGATTATTTAACTGAAAAATTATCAATTCAGGTTTTTCTGTTAGAACAAAGAGATTTACAAACAAGGGATTATACGCTATTTCATACTGCTTTAAGTGAGTTAATTGGTCAGTTAAGTGTTTTACATGATTCTTATTCTAATAATTATCAGATTATTTATAATCTAACTGGCGGTTTTAAAAGCGTAAATGCTTTTTTGCAAACGATTGCTCAGTTTTTTGCCGATGAAGTGTTTTATTTGTTTGAATCTTCTGAACAATTGATGAGAATACCTAAACTACCTATTCAGTTTAGTATTAAAGATGTGATGGAACGGCATATTCAAGTGATTCGAAAGATGAATATAGGATTAAAGATAACTAAAAATGAGATAAAAAATATCCCTGAAATCCTAATGATGGAAATTGATAACGATTATACTCTTTCAACCTGGGGCGAAGCGATCTGGGAATCTATAAAGAAAGACTTGTATATACAAAAACTTTATGACAGTCCTGATATAAAAGTTCAATTCAGTAATTCATTCTTAAACTCTGTAAGAAGTCTTAACTTAAATGCTCAAAAAATATATGAGCTTAATAAAAAAATAGACGATCTGGTGAAATATGTTTATTCTAATGGTAAATATAATCCCTTTTCCTTAGATTGTAAAGCGATTAAGGGTACAGAAAAAAATGTATCCTTGTATGAGTGTGATGCCTGGCATAATGAAGATGCAAAACGGATGTTCTTTCATTATGAGAATGGATGTATAATTCTGGATAAACTGGACAAAGCCTTGCATTGATTATTGTAATTAAAAGAAAATATTCAATGTTTATTTAAAAAATCAAAAAAAAAACCAAAATTTCAGGTTTTTGTCCGGGTAATATATATAGAGGGTGTTGGTTTTGATTTGGTGTTATCTCAGGTATGCAAGATTTACGATGGTAAACAGGGTTGCCTGTCTTACATTATGTCGCACCTACGGTGCTTAACTTTGTAGTTCATTGTTTTCCATGCGCTTACGCACAGGGTTATCTACATTTCATTCCTCCGGAATGTTAGCTTGTTCCGCTCTGCTGGAACGTGAGGTATGTAGGATTCTCAAACCGCATGGTTAAAACCATAGATTATTCATATTTAGCACTACAATTATAGCACTTTATCAGGGTTGATCGTATTACAAATAAGCTTAATTCAGATAACAGGGCTCTGCCCCTTGAATATATTGGTGATACTTTGCTACGAAGATATCAGGGCGATGCCCCTATGAAATTATTCTTACAGAATTCTGGTTTTAGTTGATGATTTGAAACAGCTAAAGATAGTTGTTCCTACAATATTCGTATGACAATTATAGAGTTTTTAAACAAATTTATGGGAGGTGCCAGGCTATGGTTTTAACCCATGAATTTTTTTAATAATTGCATATCACTATTGATTGCTTTGAGGTTTACATCAATACTTGATGTCGAGAATTTGTTTAGTTGATTTGAGACATAATCCGGTTCATTTTTTAGAATATCATCTTGTATTCGTTGATAGGTAAGCGGATCGCTTCTGAAATGAGCATCTACATCAGGCAGATTCGTATTCGTGTTGAGGGCTTTTAACGCATTTGACTGATTACCTGATTGGCTCATATTCATTGCTCTGTTTTGTAACGATTCGAGATTTGATTGCATGGATTCTGCAAATTCTTGCCTGTTTTGACTAATGTTCTGAGTATTTTGTGTATTGCCTGTAGTAGGATTTTCTGTCTGGCTTACAGATTTAATCTCTTCTCTGGTTCTCAGGCTCTCTAAATCTTCCATTGGAGCAAGACTATTCACCTCTGAGAGCCTTTGCTTTACCGTTTGCCTTTGAGTGTTCTGAGACAAATAGAGATTTGGAGTGTTCATCTTGATTTCAATCATTGTACCTCCTTTCTGTTAAAATTATTCATCGCCTTTAGCTCCGGATTAAACGGGACAGATCTGAAGCTTCCTGGCTCGCTTGTTGAAGCATACCCAAGGCAGCTTGTCTGATTGTGCTGATAGAATCAGAACCAAACTCAGTGGCAATGGCAGGGCTGTCAGGAGAATCAATTTGAGAAGATACATATTTTGTATTTTCTAAATCGGGATTAGAAGTTTGTTGAGTGTCAGCTGTTCCTGATGGATCAGTATTCTGCTCAGTTGGATTTGTTATCGAAAGAAAATTTGGATTTGCATTAAGACTTGATTGCATGGATTGAGCAAATTCCTGTTGATTTTGATTTGTCTTAAGAGATGACCCAACACTATATGTAGCATGATTGGGTACAGCATCACTGTCTTCTAAAGGTGCATTGAATCTTTGACCAGTTGATAATCTTCTGGTAAACTTGTTTGCATCCACCCTGGAATTCTTTCTAACCAGAGTTTGGCTTTCCATTAAAGAAGATGAGTTGTTGTTTAAAGCACCCAAATTTGATAAGACCATTTATTTCCTCCTTTCTTTTATATTTTCGTGCTATGGCTGATTTAAATATAAGCCTTTTTAGGTGAAGTGTCAATAAAAATAATTTTTTTTATATAAGAATGAAAGATATTTGAGACGCAGATTGCACGGAAATTATTATTATTTAACTACAGAGAACACAGAGAGACACAGAGAAGAAAGTGAAATATTTTTTATTCAAGTAGTTCATCAAGGAGATCCTACGCTTTGCAGTAGGTTCAACTATCCCTAGTTGAACTAATTCTTTTTGGGATAACTGAGGACAGATATTTCTATAGAAGTGACCACTCCGGCACAGACGCGATAAATCGCGTCTCAACAAGTACCACTCCTCCAAAGGATGGTAGTTATTTTTTATTCTTATTTGTTGCGTTTTTAACTCAAATCCCGCTTATGCGGTTTTTAATTCAAACTGTTTAGATATAGTGTGTTTCGTTTCATGTCTCCTGCAGATTAGAAAGTATTTTCAAGAAGATAAAGGAATTTTAGGAAGAATTGACATGATGTAAAAGACTAAAATCTTTGCTTTTATTTTTATGCTTGACACTTCCCTTGAAACAAATAATTTGGCAATCTAAGAAAAAAAATATAAAAAAAGATAAAAATCGGAGGAATAAAAAATGAAAAGAACGTTTCAGCCACACAATAGAAGAAAAAAATCCGTTCACGGATTCAGAGCCAGAATGGCTACCAAGAATGGTCGTAAAGTATTAGCACGCAGAAGAGCTAAAGGAAGAAAAGTACTCTGCGTATAAATGCTAAGAATCACACAAAAAAGATTATTTGACCAACTCAGAAGAAGTCAGACTAAAATTTTTGGTAAATACTTTTTGTTGATCTATATCGAAAACGAGGAAAACCAGGAACTGGCTGTAGGAATCACAGTAAGTAAAAAAGTAGGGAATGCGGTTGTCCGCAATCGTGTCAGAAGGCGTTTAAAAGCGATTCTTCAGGACTTTACTGAGCCTCCAGCCTTATCCCGTTTTCTGGTGAACATTATCGCCAAACCGGATGCTGCCCATGTGGAATTTACCCAGATAAAAGATGATATATACACTCAATTTCAAAGACTTAATCGTTATGCGTCTCGTTAATTACCCTTTTTACGTTATCATACGATTTTATCAAAAAATTATCTCTCCTGTTATCCCCCCTTCCTGCCGTTTTACCCCTACATGCAGTGAATATGCCAGACAGGCTTTTATGAAATACCCGCTCCACAAGGCTCTCTTTTTATCTCTTAAACGTATCTTAAAGTGTCATCCATTTCATCCGGGTGGACATGATCCTTTACCTTAAACGGTATTCTACAGATATGATGTTTATTGTACGAAAATATACGTTAAACGACCAGGATGGTCGTATTACGATAAACGACAAAAATTGTCGTTCTACAGAATGATGTAATTTAATTTTGGAGGAAATTTGGAAAAAAGAACACTCATCGCAATAGTTTTAATTATGCTGATTTACTGGGTCGCTTCAGAATATTTCTGGAAACCAAAAACGGTTGCCAATACCCAACAGCCTGCAGCACAGGAAACTGTGGCTCAAAAAGAAAACACGCTTAATAAAGAAAATATTCAGGACGTCAAAATCGTCAATGACTCTCTTCTTTCTCAAGCGGTCGAACTCAATGACGCTATTTTTATGGAAAACCAGCATCTGGCTTTAACGTTCACTAATCAGGGCGGAAATATCAAATCCATCGTTGTGAAGGATTATACGATTTCTGACAAGAAAACACCGGTTCAACTGATTCCTGAGAATCAGCAGTTAAGTAATCTGCAACTGAAAACAAGCAATGGGCTTGTTTCATTAAATCAGTATCATTTAAAGCATGAACTCACTAAAACAGACAGCAGTCAGACCCTGACTTTCTTTATGGAAAATGCTCAGGGACAACGCATTATCAGTAAACAATTTGTTTTAAAAACAGATTATACGCTTGATTTTAATATTGTTTGCGATAATTATACCGCAGTGGATGGTTACAATATTCAGTTTGATTCCGGTATCAATCTGACAGAAGATAATCCGGCTTCTGTAAAAGACAAGAAAAACACCTTTAAGGTGATCAGTCAGGTTAATAATGAATACCAGCAATTTACACTTCATAAGATTATTAAAGACATTTCTAAACTGAACAGTAAAAACCAGAAACTGAATACATTAAAACATACAGGTCTTATAGACTGGGCAGCTATTCGTTCCAAATATTTCATTTACGCATTAATCCCTGAAAAGAAAATCGAATCTAAAGAGATTGATATCTTCTCTGTTAATGAAAGCCCTGCATTTATTTACAATGTAGAATTCTCCAAAAAGAGCAGTGTGTTTGAAGATTCTTACCAGCTTTATCTGGGACCGGTTGATTTTTATCGCTTATCGTCATTTAAAAACGGTATGGAAGATATCGCAGAATTAGGCGGAAGCTGGATCAGATGGATCAGTAAGCTGTTCCTTCAATTCCTGAAATTCGTTAACAAATGGGTTACTAACTGGGGTATTGTCATCATTATCTTTGCACTTATCTTAAAATTAGTGTTATCACCTTTAACCAATAAAACCATGAACTCTGCAAAGAAAATGCAGGAAATCAATCCAATGATGCGCGAGATTCAGCAACAGTTTAAAAATGACCCTGTTCGCATGAATCAGGAACTTAAAAAGCTGTATAAAGAACACAAGGTTAATCCTGTGAGCGGTTGTCTTCCTTTATTACTGCAAATGCCGATATTCTTTGCACTTTATCCGGTTTTACGCTTTTCTATCGATCTGAGACAAACCGGCTTTTTTGGCTGGCTGACAGACCTTTCCGAACCCGATCCTTACTGGATTCTGCCTATTCTGATGGGTGTTTCAATGTTCCTTCAACAAAAAATGACTCAGGTGACTCCAAGTCCTGAAGATTTCAAGAAAATGGATGAAAAACAACAGGCAGCTATGCAGAGTCAAAAAATGATGATGTATATTATGCCCGTGTTTATGTTCTTTATTTTCAAATCCCTGCCATCAGGCTTAGTACTGTACTGGATGGTCTTTAACGTCTTCCAGATCGCACAGCAATTATACCAAGATTATAAAAAGAAGGCTTTACGATGAAAACTATTGAAAAATTTGCAAAAACGGTTGAACTCGCTATCGAAGAGTTTAAAGCCGAAACCAATCTGAATGATGAACAATTCTCTTATGAAGTACTGCAAAAAGAAAGTACTTCTTTCTTAGGTCTGTTTGGCGGAAAACAGGCGATAGTAAAATTCTCTTATTGTGACACAGAAGATCTGATCCGTAATTATCTGGATGAATTTTTTAAAAGAATTCCAATGGAACTGGAATCTGTACTGATCGAAAAAGAAAACGATGCCTACAATGTTACGATCATTAATCCTGCTGAACCAGGCTTTATCATCGGAAAAGACGGTAATTTCCTCAATGATCTTGAATATCTGCTAAATCTGGCAGTCTTCAGAAATCAGGAAAATAGAAATGCGATCAAACTCGATGTGGATAATTATCGTCAGAGACGTTCTGACGGTTTGGTGCGTGAAGTAAAATTTGCTATGTCCAAGATCTTAAAAACCAAGATCAGTATTAAACTGAAACCGATGACCTCATCTGAAAGAAGAATTGTACATCAGCTGGTTTTGGAAGATAAACGGTTTAAAACCACTACTGTCGGAGAAGGCAAAAAACGTCAGGTGGTTATCTCTTTTGCCCGTGGCCGTTTTAACAGTAATCCGGATGAAAGACGCACTTTTAGAAGACCTCCCCGAAATTTTGACAGACCTGAGTCTGATGATAAAGAATAGTTTGTACGAGAATCCCCTCAAACGAGGGGATTCTCTGTATATAAAACTAATGAATAATGATTTGTGTACAATGTCTTTAATTGAGGATTGAAAAGATAGTTAATGTATTTTTTAGATAATGTTAAAATTCCCCTCCATTGGAGGGGTGCCCCTTTGGGGCGGGGTGGTAAGTTCATAACCGTTTGGATGTTATTTATCCATCTGAAAGCCCCTTTTAAACATGATTATCTTTTTAAAATAGAATCTTTTTCAAAAAGTTTATTAAACGTACCTCCCTGGCACAGCGTGCCACCCTTCCACAGGAGGGGAATTAACCATTTTCTCATTTCATTGAGAAATTTACTTCATAATAAAAATGGGCTGATTCATATACCTAAAAAAGTCTTAGTTTAGCAGTATATGTTTTATAAAAGGACAAAATGATGAGAATAGAGACAAAGAACCCGGATATCAGGATTACAACTGTGAGTGCCGGTGATTATTATACGGATGCCGGAGCAGCGATGGGCGTATTGCCTAAAGCAATCTGGAAAAAATATCTGCAGACAGATGAAAATGATACCATCAAAATGGCTTTAAACTGCCTGCTGATTCAAAATAAAAACTGCAATATACTGGTCGATACAGGAGTAGGTAATTTACTCAGTGATAAGCAGTTTAAAATATACAGACCAGGTCATTTCTCTTTGCTGGAAAATTTGAATGAGTTAGGTATAAGCCGTCATGATATTCATCATGTAGTATTTACACATTTACATTTTGATCATATCGGAGGTATTTTACATAAAGATTTTCCAAATGAATTGACTTTTCCCAATGCATACCATCATATTCAAAAGAAAGATTGGTTGATGGCAACAAACCCAAATGAATTGAATCAGGCTGCTTACCCCTTTCGAGAACATATCAATGTGCTGAGTGATTCTATCAGATTGGATATCATTGATGGAGACACAGAGCTTTTTCCGAATATTCATCTACAATTAGTTCAGGGTCATTCTGAAGGTATGCAGATCGTTAAGATTATGGATCAGGGACGAGCAATTTACTATGCAGGAGATATGATCCCCTCATTTCTGCATCTGAGTCCTTCTGTAACTTCTGCGTATGAATTATGCCGTAAAACAAGCTATATGGCAAAGATAAAAATTCTCAAAGAAGTAAAAGAAACACAGGGTTTAATTATTATGAATCACGATCCCCAAAAAGGATGCATTAACTTTGATGAACTGAGATAGTTCATGATGTTAGCTTTAAGTTTTTTACAAGCTGGTAGCTTGCATTACAACATTTCGCAAGCTGGTAGCTTACATTACAACTTTTTGCAAGCTGGTAGCTTACATTACAACATTTCGCAAGCTGGTAGCTTACGTTA
>Ga0116149_1004663_pt1 | contig 13291 bp, 13 predicted proteins | sample AD_UKC057_MetaG_FD_89787 | JGI IMG/M metagenome (GOLD analysis project Ga0116149, IMG submission 89787) | Active sludge microbial communities of municipal wastewater-treating anaerobic digesters from USA - AD_UKC057_MetaG | ecosystem: Engineered > Bioreactor > Anaerobic > Digestate | place: USA...
ATCCGGGATTTGAAATAGCCGCCGTTTTCCTGCGCCGGGGAGGGGGATTTCCCGCCTCTTTTAGGGGATCGGGTACGAATTGAATCCTGAGACAAAGTGTGTTAAGCCATCATCCATCGGGATGACGTGTTGGAAAACTTTGTCAAACGGAGCCAGACGCATGAGTGTCTATGAATACGTGGCCCTGGATGAAAAAGGCCGCGAACGCAAAGGATTTGTGGATGCCACCGGCGCGCAGGCTGCCAGGCAGATGCTCCGGGAACGGGGGATCTATCCGGTAGACATCGCGCCGGCGCGCGAAAAGAAAGAATCGGCGCTGGCCGTCGCGACGGATCTGCCGCTGGGACGCAATGTTTCGCCCGCCGATGTGGCCGTTTTCACAAGGCAGTTGGCCACGCTTTTGGGCGCCGGCATTCCGCTGGTGCCGTCTTTCGGCGTTTTGCTGGCGCAGACCAAAAATCCCATTTTAACGAAAATCCTCGCCCAAGTCCGCAGCGACATCAACGAAGGCAAGAGCCTGACGGCCAGTCTGGAAGCCTTTCCGCGCGTGTTTCCGCCTTTTTACATCAATATGGTCAAAGCCGGCGAAGCCTCCGGAACGCTCAACCTGGTTTTGGAGCGGCTGGCGGATTTCAGCGAAGGACAGCAGGCGCTTTTGAGCAAAATCCGTTCCGCTTTGGCCTATCCGCTCGTCATGGGCCTGGTCGGAACCCTGGTTATCTTTCTGTTGATGACGTTCGTCGTGCCGAGAATCACCGAAATCTTTTCCGACATGAAACAAACCCTGCCTGTCATCACCCTCATTCTGATCGGGGTGAGTTCGTTTCTAAAGTCGTTTTGGTGGCTGATTCTGTTTGTTGCGGCGGCGGGTGCGGCCGCTTTCAAATACTTTATTTCCGCAACGCAATCCGGCCGCCGCTTTTGGGACGCCGTGCGGCTGCGCGCGCCGGTGTGGGGCGGCGTCAACCGCAAAATCGCCATTGCGCGCTTTACCCGGACGCTGGCGACGCTTTTGCAAAGCGGCGTGCCGCTTCTGGCGGCGATGGACATCGTGCGCAATGTCGTCAACAACGTCTTTATCGGCGAAGTGATCGCGCAGGCGGCCAAAGACGTGGAAGAGGGGCAAAGCCTGTCGGCGCCTCTGGCGCAAAGCGGCCTTTTCCCGCCGATGGTTACGGAAATGATCGCCGTGGGAGAGCAGACCGGATCGCTCGAAAAAATGCTCAACCGCATCGCCACAACCTATGAAACGGAAGCCCAGTCGGATGTGATGATCATGACCTCGCTTCTGGAGCCGATCATGATTCTGGTCATGGGCCTTTTGGTGGCTTTTATCGTCTTTTCGATTCTGCTGCCGATTTTTGAAATGAACCAGCTGGTTCGGTAAACGCGCAATATCTTTAAAGGGGTTAAACATGAAACAGAAGAAAATGAAAAGAAACCCGCAGGCCGGGTTTACGCTCATTGAGCTGATGGTGGTGATCGTGATTCTGGGCCTTCTGGCCGGCCTTACGATTCCGCGCTTTATCGGCGAGTCGGACAAAGCCCGGGTGGGCACGGCCAAGACGCAGATCGTGAGTCTCGAGACGGCGCTGAAAATGTACAAGCTCGACAACGCCCAGTATCCGTCCACCGAGCAGGGCCTCAAGGCGCTCGTCGAGCAGCCCACGGTCGGCAATCTGCCCAAAAGCTGGCGTTCGGGGGGCTATCTGGAAAAAGGAAAGGTGCCCAAGGATCCCTGGAAGAATGAATTCGTCTATATCAGCCCGGGCGCGCACGGCGATTTTGATCTGGTTTCCCTGGGGGCCGACGGAGAGCCGGGCGGAGAGGGATTCGATGCGGACATCAACAACTGGGAGATCGAGTGAGCGGGGATTTACGCTCATTGAACTGGTCGTCGTCATCGCGGTGATCGGCGTGGTCTTCGCGCTGGCGGTGCCGACCACTCGCGACGCGATCACCGTCGATGATCTGAAGAAAGCGACCAGGCGCATCGTCGGCCTGGAGCGCCAGCTTCGGGTGGACGCCGTCCGCGACGGGATTGATCAGATCCTGTGCCTTGATGTGCGCCAATCCCTTTACTGGGTGGAGAGCGCCGACATGACGCCGGAAAAAGTCGATGAGGTGAAGAAAAAAGCCCGCGGACTGGGGACGGGTGTTTCCGTGGCCGATATCGTCACCGGAAAAAATGAGAAAATTAAGGATGGCCTCGTCCGGCTCCGCTTTTCCAAAAACCATGTCTGCCCGCCGTTTGTTCTGCATCTGGCCGAAGGGGAGCGCTTCATGACGATCGCGGTCAATCCGTTTCTGGGTGTGACGGGCGTGTATGACCGCTATGCCGATATTTCGCTTGACGACGGACTGGGGTATGACCCGACCAAATAGAGGCGCCCGGAGGCGCGACAAGTCAAACGGCTTCACGCTCATCGAGGTCATGGTCGCCATGGCCATTTTGGCGACGTCCCTCGTGGCGGTTTTTCAGTTGCAGTCGCAAAGCGTTTCAACGGCCTCTGAAGTCAGGTTCAAAACGACCGCTTCTCTGCTGGCGCAAAGCAAAATGGCCGAGATGGAAGCCTCGGCGTCGCTGGTCAGCCGAGCCGATCAGGGCGATTTCGGGCCCGACTATCCGCAGTATGCCTGGCGTCTGGCCGTCAGCGACACCCAGATTCCCGGCTTCAAACGCATCGAGGTCACGGTTTTCAATCCGGTGATGGCCCGCGGGGGCGTGTATTCCCTGGTGCTGTACAAGACGGCTGCGAGGTGAGGCATCATGAAGAAACACGCGGCCGGGAAAGCCGGCTTTACGCTTTTGGAGCTTTTGTTGGCCGTTTTTATTTCCGGCCTGGTGTTTGCCAGCATCTACGGCGCCTACAGCTCGACGCTGTCGACCGCCCGCGACATCGACGAAGACGCCCGATCCTACAAAACCGCCCGGGTGGCGCTCGACCGGATGACGCGTGATTTATCGGCCGTGCTGCCCTATGCGGGGGAGTATGTTTTTGTGGCGGACCGGGATTTTTTCCGCAATGATCGCTTCGGAAACCTGACCGTTTGGTCGGCGGCGCATCTGGCGTTCGGCGAGGATGAGGTTTCCGGAAGCCCTGCGTCGATCCGCTATTTTGTCCGCGAGAATCCCGGCGGGCAGGGCTTTTCCCTGTGGCGGTCCGACACGGCCGGTGTGCGGCCGCAGCCCGGAAGGACCCCTTCGGGCGGGGTGATTATCTGCCCGGATATTACGGCGTTGGCCTTCACGTTTTTTGATGAGAACGGAAGAGAGCATGAAACATGGGATTCGACGCGCTACATCAATCAGGGCCGGGCGCCGCACAGAGTGCTCATCGAACTGGTTTTGGCCAATGCCCGAAGGCCGGAGTCGCCTCTGCGTTTTACCACGTCGGTCTATCTGCCGGAGAAACGATGAAGACTTTTTTAAATCCGTTTCGCAATAACCGCGGCGCCGCGCTCATCATCGTCATCCTGATCGTGAGCGTGCTGATTCCGGTCGCCCTGGAGCTCAACCGCTCGACGCGCGTTGATATTTATGACGCGGCCAATCTGTCCGACGGCATTCGTCTGACCTATGTCGCCAAATCGGGCTTCCACGGCGCGGCTGCGCTGGTGGGCAACGCGCGGGGCGATTACGACACGCTGCGCGAGCCCTGGGCCAATGCGGAAGCCTTGTCTGCGCAATCCGCCTCGCTTTTTTCCGACGCCCGGTTCGTCGTTCGGGTGTCCGATGAGCACGGCAAGATTCCGCTCAACAAGCTGGTGACGGGAAACACCGTCAACGCCGATATTCGCGAGATGCTCGTGCGGCTTTTGGGGCTTCCCGGATTCGATCTGAACCCGAAGCAGGCCGGCGAAATCGTCGATGCGATCATCGATTGGATGGACGAAGACGAGGAGGTCACCGGCGCGGGCGCGGAAAGCGCCTATTACGCCGCGCAGGCCTTTCCCTACGCGGCCAAAAACGGGCCGCTGGATTGCATTGAAGAATTGCTTATGATAAAAGGAATGACCGGAGAAATTTTTGCCCCGACGGAAGAAAGACCGGGACTCGCGGACCTTCTGACGCTCCATGGAACGGGCGCGCTCAATATCAATACCGCGCCGAAAATGGTTCTCATGGCCCTGTCGGACGGCATCACCCAGGAGGCGGCCGAAAAGATGGACCTCTACCGCCGTGCCGACGGCAACGATCTGTCGGGCACCGACTGGTACAAAAAGATTTCGGGGTTGGGCAACATTGAGATCAAAGCGGAAATGATTGAAAATCAAAAGAGCAACGCCTTTCGCATCGTCTCTACGGGTATGGCCGGCCAAATGGAGCGGACCGTCACCGGCGTCATTCAACGTTCGCCGTTTCGCATTCTGACCTGGAGGATCGACGGATGACGCAGGCAATCCTCGGACTGGATATCGGGCGCGATGCCCTCAAGGCGGTGTCGGTCGCATCCGGCATGCGCGTGACGGCCGCCGAAACCGTCGAGTGGACGGACGCGGAGGCCCCGGACGCGGCGCTGCAAACTCTGGCCGGCCGGATCACCGCGTCGTCCTTTCGTGTCGTCCTGTCGCTTCCCCTCACCGAGGTGATGCTCCGTCGGGTGGCGCTGCCGTTTCGCGACGAAGGACGGATCAAGAAAGCTCTGCCTTTTGCCCTGGAGCCCCTCTTGCCGATGCCGATCGAGGAAGTCGCCTTCGACTACCTGCGTCTGCCCCAAGGCGATCTTCTGGTGGCGGCCGTGGACAGAAAGAGGCTTGCGGACTGGACCCAAAGCGCCCGCAAGGTCTTTGGGCCGGTCATGGCGGTGGACGTGGCCGGCGCGCTTGAGCTTGCCGCGGCCGGCCGGATGCTGGAGCTCAAGCCCTTCGGGATGCTTCTGGATGTCGGCCGGCAATCGACGGCCGTTGTCTTTTTCGAGGCCGGTTTGCCGGTGGCGATGCGAACCCTCGCATTCGGCGGCCGCCGGATCACCCAGGCTTTGGCCGAAGACCTGACCTGCGGCGAAGAGGAAGCCGAAGCGCATAAAATCGGCGGCCGGTTTCCGCAAAGCGACGGGCAGGTCCAGGCGGCCTGCCGCGAGTTTTGCGCGGAACTGGAAAGCACTATTGAATCCTTGAATCTCTCCGGGGACGAAACCCTCAAACCGCAGCAGATTCTGCTGTCGGGCGGCGGATCGCTTTTCCTGCCCCTTCAAGACGAGCTCGCCCGCGCGTTCGGCGTTTCTCCGGACATGCTCGATCTGCCGGGGGCCAAAGGCGCGCAAAGCGCGGCCAAATTGCCGGGGGCGTTTTTGCCGCAACGGATGAATACGGCGTTTGCCGCCGCCACGCGCGCATTCGGAACGCGCCGGTCCTTCAACTTCTATCGCGACGAGGCCGCGTCTTTAAATCCGTTTGCGGTTTTCAGAGGTAGGCTCCGGCGGTTTGCCATAGCCGCGGCGGTGATCGTCGGGCTTGCGGCCGGCAATATCTATTTGAGCCATCGCGTCCGGCAGGCCGAGGCCGACGCGCTTAAAACGCGGATCAGCGCCTTGTTTAAAAAGAACATGGGGGCTGCGGCGGTCATGGTGGATCCGCCGGGCCAGCTCAAGGCGAAGCTTGCCGAAAACGAAAAGGCCTACGGCCTGTCTTCCGGCGCCGCCGACCTCACGATGGCGGGGCTTCTGCGCGAGCTTTCCTTGCGGATTCCGCCGGAGGCGGATCTGACGCTTTCGGACCTCTACTGCGAAAACAAGAGCGTGCTCATCAAAGGCCAGGCGGCCTCGATGGACGTTGTGGCCGCGGCGGCCGCCGAGCTGGCCAAATCTCCGTCCTTTGCCGCCGTCACGCCCGGGTCCACAAGCATGTCGTCGGACAAAACCAAGGTCAATTTTGATTTAAGACTGGAGATGAAATGATTCGCGCGTTTTGGGAGAAACTCGACACCAGGCAGCGCCTTTTCGTTTCGGTTGGAGCGGGCCTTGCGCTGTTGCTGCTTTTGTTTGAATTCGCCTGGTCGCCATATCGTGAATCGGCGGCCAAAGCCCGGCGGTCGATCGTGGCCAACCGGGCCAGTCTTGCGGAGATGATCCGCCTCGACGATCTTTTCTCCCGTCAGGACGCGAAGCTTTCGGAAATCCGCAAAACGCTTGCCGGTCGCCGGGCGAATTTCACGCTCTTTTCTTATCTGGATCAAAAAGCGGTGGCCGCGGGCGTCAAAGGCCGCATCCGGCAGATGCAGTCCGTCGCCGGCGCGAAAACGTCCTCGCTGGAAGAGACGATCGTGGACGTGAAGCTCGATAAACTGACGATGAAACAACTGGCGGAATTTCTGTTTTACGTGGAAGCGCCCGGAGAGATGGTCCGGGTAAAAAGGCTTCAGGTGACCCGGATGAAAGAGTCGCCCGAGTATCTGAGTGTTTCTTTGCTGGTTGCCTCCTATCAGCCGGCAAGCCCCGGAGGTCCGTGAGCATGCGATTTTTGAGGAAAAAGGGGTTTTGGTATTCGCTTTACGCCGTGGCGATCACCGGGGTTTTTCTGTATGCGCTCTTTCCGGCGGAGCCTGCCGCAAGGCTCATGGAAAACGCCGCGCAGAAGTCGGGTTGGCGCCTTCAGGTGGCGTCCGTGGCGCCGTCGCTTCCCTGGGGGGTGACACTGCAAGAGGTTTCGCTTGCGGTATTTAACGCGCCGGGCGCCCGCGACATTCAGGCGGACAGAATCCGTTTGCAGCCGCGCTGGTGGACGGCGTTTTCTCGACTTAAGCAGACTGCCGTCCAGGGTCGGGCCTACGGCGGCGGGTTTGACGGAATCGTCGGCTTTGCCTCCCTGGCTGTGAACCGGCCGCCGGAGGAGGTCCGGATGCGTTTTGAGAAAATCGATCTGGCCCGACTGCCGCTCGCGGCGATTCTTCCTGTCCGGGGCGCGAGCGGTTTTCTAAGCGGCAATGTGGCATACAATGGTGTTTCCGGGCGGGGGGCCTATCCCGACGGCGAGGTTTCGTTGCATCTGACCCGCGGAGTCTATGTGCTGCCGGAGCCGTTTGTGGGCATCGACCGGTTGGAGTTCGACCGGGGAGAATTACAGGCGCGACTCCAGGGCGGGGTGGTCACGCTTGAAAAACTGGAATTATACGGGACGACGCTTAACTGTTTTCTAACCGGCCAGATGACGCTTGCGCCGGATGTCTCCCAAAGCGCGCTTAATCTTAAAGGGGTTTTTGAGCTCACCGGGCAAAACAAAATGAAGATGAACGTCACGCTCGGCGGAACGCTGCAAAACCCGATAATTCGCTATATCTAGGATAAATGGGCAACCACTTATGTTGGAAGACATCGCAGCGAAGTTCATGCGGGGGATGAAAAAAGCGGGCGAGCGCGCCGCCGGCCTTCTGGGCGATCCGGCGTCGGCCGCCCGGATGCTTCTTCCCGCGCTCGCCGTCGCGAGCATCACGCTCATCTCGTATCTGAGCGTGGGCATCGTCTACAAGGCGGCGGCGCTCGCATTTACTGAACCTTCGGCCGTCTTGCAGCCGGTCTCCCAGGCGTCGGCGCCGCCGGAGAAACCGCGGACGATCGCTGATTTCGACATTGTGGTGCGGCGCAATCTTTTCGCCACCGCGCAAAGCGCGGTGGACGACGGGTTGCCGCAAGGCGGCAATGCTTACATCGCCGGAGAGGAATACACGGCCTACGACCTCAAAGGCACCATCGCGTCGGACGACGCGTTCGGGTTCGCGGTGGTCGAAGAAAAAGGCAAGGGCAAACAGAAGATCTACCGGATCGGCGACATGATCGGCTCGGCCAGGCTGGTTCGCATTACCAGAAACGCCGCCATGCTGACCAGCGGCGGCCGCGAGCTCGTCATGCGCATTAAAGACACGGCCGAGGGCGGATCGCTGATGACGCGCTCCGGGCGATCCGACGCAAGCCACGCGCCCTCGGGCATCGCCATCAGCCGCGAGGAGGTCAACCGGAGCCTGGCCGACCTGAAATCGATCATGAGTCAGGCGGTGGTGCGCCCGTCCCTGAAAGACGGCGTCCAGGAGGGCTTCATGATTTCAAACATTGTGCCGGGCAGCCTCTATGAAAAACTGGGACTCCAAAACGGCGATGTGATCGTCGATGTCAACGGCAAAGCCTTGTCGGGTGCGGACGACCTGATGGATCTGGTGGGCACGATGCAGTCGGGCGGCGGCATCTCCGTCAACCTGATCCGCAACGGCAATACGGAAACCCTCAACTATTCTTTTCACTGAACCAAAGGAGTTGGATTCATGTACGAGGCGTATTTCGGGTTTAAGGAAAATCCCTTCAGGCTGTCGCCGGAGCCGGGGTATTTATACCTGAGCGAACAGCATCGGGACGCTCTTAACTATCTGATTTACGGCATCGTGGAAAAGAAAGGCTTCATGATGATCTCCGGCGATATCGGCACCGGCAAGACCACGATCTGCCGGTCGCTTCTGGCGGTGATGGACGGACTCATCGAAACGGCGCTGATCTTCAACACCTCGATTTCCGAACTCGATCTGCTCGAGACGATCCTCACGGAATTCGGCGTCGACCCGGGAGCGGTGCGGTCGCGGAAAAGCTATGTGGATAAGCTCAATGTCTTTCTGCTTGAAACTTTCGCGAAAGGGCGCAACGCGCTTCTGTTGGTTGACGAGGCGCAAAACCTGTCTCACGGGGTTCTCGAACAGATCCGGATGCTGTCCAATCTGGAGACGGAGAAAGAAAAGCTTTTGCAAATCGTGTTGGTCGGACAGCCGGAGCTCAAAGACACGCTGACTTTGCCGGCGCTCAGACAGCTGAACGAACGCATCACCGTCCGCCACGAGCTTAGGCCGCTTTTGTCGGCCGATATGGAGCGCTACATCGCGCATCGGCTCAAAGTGGCCGGCGGACCGGGAAAGGTTCGGTTGACGCGGGGGGCCTACAGACTGATCTATGCCTATTCCGAAGGCATCCCCAGGCGGATCAATGCGATATGCGACCGCGCGTTTCTGGTGGCCTATACGCGCAACGCGACGAAAATCAACCGCTGGATCGTTCGCCGGGCGGCGCGGGATATCGGCGATGCGTATTTTCAGAAAACCATCAGTTTTTCCAGGAAACTCTGGGCGCGACTGACGGCCTGAATGAAAACCGCCGGAGGCTTGACCCGAGGGGGATTATGAGCTACATAAACGACGCATTGCGCAAGGCGCAGCAGGAAAACAAGCCGTCTTACAGCGTGTTTGGTCCTGTGGTGGCGGCTCCGGTCGAGCCCCCGAAGACCTACTCCCCAGTTTTGTCCATCGCAGGCATTTTACTGGTGCTCGTGTTTGCGGCCGGCATGATCGCCTTGATGTACTGGCCTTGGGCCGAGCCGGCAAAAACGCCTGCGGCGGCCGTCGCCGGGGCGGAAGCGCCCGCCGCCGCATCGGCGGATTCCTCTTTGCCGCAAGCGGCCTTGTCTGAACCTGGGCTTTCCGCGCCGGAAAAGCCGGCTGCGGCCGAATCGGCGGAGTCGGCCGCTCCGCCTGCGCAAACCGCGGCGCGCCCACCGGCGGACAGGAAAGCCGCGCCGCCTGCGCCGGCGCGAACGCTTTCCTCCGCAGCCCCAAAGGCGAGACAACCTGATGCGGAGACGCTCTATGCCAAAGCTCTCGGGCTTCATCAGAACAGGAAGTATGACGACGCGGAGCGGCTCTACAAGCAAATTCTGCAAACCGATCCGCGCCATCTGGCGGCGATTAACAATTTGGGAGTGATCTGCATGACTCGCAAAAAGTATCCGCAGGCGATCGGCTATTTCGAGGACGCGCTCGCCATTCGTCACGACTACGTCAAAGCGCACTACAATCTGGCCTGTGTTTACGCCAGACAAAACGATGTCTCCCGCAGTCTCTTTTATCTGAAAAATGCGATGGACTTCAATCCGGATATCCGCCTTTGGGTGGCTGATGATCAGGACCTTAAAGCCGTGGCGGCCTTGCCGGAATACAAACAAATGTCAGAGGGAAGAAACGAATGAAGCTGAAATCCGTCAGAGAACCCTTTTTCATCGGACTGGCCGTCTTTGCCGCCGGCTGTCTGACGATCCTGTTTTTGTCGGCGCCCTTGTCGGCCGCGCGCCTCGACACGGGACAAAGCCCGCCTTCGGCCGCATCCGCCGACGAGACGTCCGCTTCGAGCCGAACGGACGCGGCCGCCGAGCCCGCGCCGGCCGCAAAGGCGGATCAACCGGAAGCCTTAGGCGCCGCCGAAGCCGGAGGCGATTCCGCTTTGGCGCCGAAAAAGGACCGGCCCAAAAAGCGCGTCCAGCCCCGGAAGCAAAAACAGGAAGAAAAGTATGTCACGCTCGATTTCGACAACGTGAACATTGAAACCTTCGTGAAATTCGTCAGCGAACTGGTCGGCAAGAATTTCATCATCGACGACAAGGTGCGGGGCAAGGTCACCATCATCTCGCCCAACAAGATTCCGCTGTCCGACGTTTACAAGGTCTTTTTGTCCGTTCTGGAGATGAACGGGTTCGCCACGGTGCCGGTGGGCGACATGGTCAAGATCGTGCCGGCGGCCACCGCGCGGGAAAAGAGCGTCGAGACGAGAATCGTCCGCGACGGCGTCGAGACCGACGACCGGATCGTCACGCAGATCATCGCGCTGGACCGCGCCAACCCCGACGAAGTCAAGCGCGTTTTGGACCCCATCGTGCCGCGCACGAGTTCGGTTCTGTCCTATCCGCCGGCCGGCGTGCTCATCATTACCGACTATCTGTCCAATGTCCGCAGAATCGAGGAGATCATCCGCGCTCTCGACGTCGAGGAAGCCGGAGATCAGATCACTTACGTGGCCCTGCAAAACGCATCCGCCTCGGAAGTGGTCAAATCGCTGTCCGGCATTTTTCAGCAGCGGCGTCCCAATGTCCGCAGCATCCGGCTGGTGGCCGATACCCGGACGAATTCCGTCATCATTTTCGCCAGCGTTTCAGACACGGAAGGTGTTCGAAGACTGATTGCGCTGATGGATAAGGATGTGCCGCGCGGCGAATCCAACATTCAGGTCTACCGGCTCCAAAACGCCGTGGCCGAGGATTTGGCCAAGGTGCTCACCAGCATTGTCCGGGAATCATCGTCGTCCGCCGGGTCCGCAACCGCGGCGGCGCCGGGCGCGCCCTCTCCGGTTCGCAGCGCGCCGGTGGTGTCGCGCAACGTGCAGATCGTGCCCGACAAGGCCACCAACACGCTGGTCATCATGGCCGAGCGCGAAGACTACAAGATCATGGAAAACATCATCAAGCAGCTCGACGTGCCGCGCGCGATGGTCTATATCGAGGCGCTGATTATGGAAGTCAACGCCACCAAGGATTTCAACCTCGGCGTGGAATGGCGGGGCGTGAAAGACACCGGCTCCATTACCGGCTTCGACAAAGCGCGTTCGGCGGGCTTTATCGGGTCCGGGACCGGCCTGCTTCCCTCCGCGACGGCCATTGCCGATACGACGCTTTCCGCGCTGGCTTTTCCTTCGGGTTTTTCCATGGGCATCATCGGCGCGGGCATCAAGATCGGCGAAGTCGTTTTTCCAACGATCGGTGCGATGGTCCAGGCGTACAAACACGACAAGGACGTGTCGATTCTGTCCACGCCGCAGCTGATGACGCTCGACAACGAAGAAGCGGAAATCAACGTCGGCTCCAACGTGCCCTACATCACGAGGCAGGAATCGACCACAACCAGCACGCTGGTGAACTACAACACTTACGAGTATAAAGATGTCGGCGTCGTCCTCAACATCACGCCCAACATCAACGAAGAGAATCTGATCCGTCTGAAAATCTCCCAGGAAGTGACGAAAGTGACCTCCGGGGCGGACAAGGCCACGCCCACCACGCTTAAAAGAACGGTCAAAACCACGGTTGTCATTAAAGACAAGGAAACGATCGTGATCGGCGGGCTGATCGGCGACAGCACCGACGACAATGTCAGCAAAGTGCCGCTTCTGGGCGAAATTCCGCTTCTGGGCTGGCTGTTCAAATCCAAAAGCCAGACGCGCGAAAAAACGAACCTCTATGTTTTTCTGACGCCGCAGATCGTCCGGACGCAACAGGACGCGGAGGCGATTTTTTCGCAAAAACGCGAAAGCATGGGCGAAGTGGTCGACGGTGTGATCCGGCTCAATGAAAGGCGGCCGCGCGCAGAAGGCGCTCAGCCGGAAACCGCGCAGCCGGATGGGCCGCAGGAGGAGATGCCGCAGCCGAAGGAAGAACAAAAGCCTGAAGTGTCCAAGCCGGAAAAGCCCTGAAAGAAAGGACGAGTCGTTCAGATGTCCACGATTTTATCCGCTCTGAAATCCACCGCGTCCGCAAAGACGCAGGCACAGGCGCCTTCCCGGGGGCGGACGCCTCTGGAAGAAAAGCTTCTTGCGGCGGGCGTGTCGGCCCAGCTGCTTGACGAAGCCCGCGAGGCGCGCGCCAAATCGGGCGGCGGGTTTTTTGAAACGCTTTTGCGCAAAAAAGCGCTGGATGAAAAGCGCCTGCTTCAAATCCTTTCCGACCACTACGGACTTCCCGTCTGGCGCGAGCTGCCGATGGAAAGCATCGACGTCGATTTCACGCGGCTGGCGACCATCGCTTACCTCAAGAAATATAAGATGGTTCCGATCATCACGGCCCAGGCCGCCGCGATCGCGATTTCAGATCCGACCCACTTTCAGCCCGCCGACGATCTGCGGCATCTGCTGCGCCGCGACGACCTGCAGACGGTCCTTGCGCCTCAGGAAGCGATTCTTGCGGCGATCAACCTGGCCTACGACACCAGCCGCGCCACTGCGAAGGATTATTATAACGAGATCAGCGAGGAGACGGCCGACGACCTCATCTCGGAGATCAGCGAGACGGCCGATCTGCTCGACGAAACGAGCGACGCGCCGATCATCAAGCTCGTCAACCTGCTTGTTTCCGGCGCCATCAAGGACCGGGCCAGCGATATTCACGTCGAACCGTATTCCGGCGCGCTCAAGATCCGCTACCGCATCGACGGCATTCTCTACGACATTCTGAGCCTGCCGCGCAAAATTCAATCGCCTCTGGTGAGCCGCATCAAGATCATGGCCAAGCTCAATATCGCCGAAAAGCGCCTGCCGCAGGACGGGCGCATTGAGCTGAAAATCGGCGACCGCCTGATTGATGTGCGCGTCTCCGTGCTTCCGACGGCGTTCGGCGAACGCGTGGTGCTAAGACTTCTGGACAAATCCTCCGATATTTTAAAGCTTCGGGATCTGGGGATGCATGACGAGCGGATCCGGCTTTTAGACCGTCTGATCAAGTC
>Ga0116149_1004664_pt1 | contig 13288 bp, 11 predicted proteins | sample AD_UKC057_MetaG_FD_89787 | JGI IMG/M metagenome (GOLD analysis project Ga0116149, IMG submission 89787) | Active sludge microbial communities of municipal wastewater-treating anaerobic digesters from USA - AD_UKC057_MetaG | ecosystem: Engineered > Bioreactor > Anaerobic > Digestate | place: USA...
TCACGCTCTACTATTCCCGGTGATCCCCGACCGCCATTTAATCCTTCCGGCCTCCGTCTGGGCACTGCTGCGGTCACCACTAGGGGATTTAAGGAAAAAGAGATAGAACAAATAGCTATCTGGTTTGATCAAGCCCTAAAAAATCGGGACAACAACCAAATACTAGCTACTATTAAACAACAAGTAGCGGACTTAGGCCGCCGCCTACCCCCACCGCAATATTATTAAACCTATGACCCAACATCTTATTAACGGCCACGAGCTAGCCCGAGAAGTTAAAGATTCTATTGCTAATTTTGTCTATAATCTTCAGGGACCACGCCCCAACCTGGCCATTGTTTTGGTTGGTAATCGCCCTGATTCTGAACTTTATATCCAACTTAAACAGCAGGAAGCTAAAAAAGTGGGGATTGATACCCATCTATATCGTTGTCCTGAAAACATCACCGAGCAAGAATGCCTAACTCTAATTAACTTCTTAAACGACGATCCCTTAATTGATGGCATTTTAGTTCAATTACCACTGCCCGACCATCTCCAGACTGATACTATTGTTAATACTATTAAACCCGATAAAGATATTGACGGCTTTACTGTTATAAATTTGCAAAAACTACTAAATGATGACCCCTCGGCCATTATACCTCCAGTCTTTGGCGTGGTATTAAAAATTATTATTGAACAACAAGTGGATTTAACCAACAAACAAGTAGTTATCTTGGGTAATTCACCCATTTTTAGTGATAATTTAGCCCGGCTACTGCAAAAACAAGGAGCAATAGTCAATATCTTTCATCAAGTTAATCAAACGGCTAATCAAGCCATAAAAAAAGCTAACATCCTGATTTCTGCCTTGGGGCAACCACTCATAGTAAAGCCTAAACAATTACCAGAAAATTATTTAATCATTGATATTGGCATTACAAAAAAGAACCACAAAGTCTACGGAGATGTGGACTTAAAAGCTATAAATCCGGCTATAAGTGGCTGGGCCACCCCAGTGCCAGGCGGCGTAGGACCACTTACTATTGCTATGGCCCTATATAATACTGTGTTACTTTATCAACAGCACCATGTCCAACCACGAACAGCTAAATAATATTTTAAAAAATTATTTTAATTTTACTCAATTACGACCTGGCCAAGAGCTAGCTATTATTAGCGCTCTTCAAGGACAAGATATAATAGTTATTATGCCCACAGGTGGCGGTAAATCACTATGTTTCCAATTACCGGCTCTTATTTTTCCAGGTATAACAATGGTCATCTCGCCCCTCATTGCTCTGATGAAAGACCAGGTTGATCATCTTAACGCTCTAAATATACCGGCTACTTTTATTAATAGTTCCCTAACCACTGAGGAAGCTAGCGAACGTCTAAAAGAAGCATTAAATAAAAAATATCGCCTTCTTTATATCGCCCCCGAACGTTTTTATAATCAATCTTTTTTTAAGGCCGTACAACAACTGCCAATTAGCTTAATAGCTGTTGACGAAGCCCATTGTATTAGTCAATGGGGTCATGATTTTAGACCTAGTTATCTACAACTTAAAAAATTTATTACCGCCCTAGGGCGTCCACCGATTATGGCCTTAACAGCTACAGCTACGCCAGAAGTCCGCGAAGATATTGTTAAACAATTGAATTTACAGCAACCCCGGGAAATTATTACTGGTTTTGCCCGGCCTAATTTAAGTTTTGAGGTAATAAGCACTGCCGATAGTCAAAAAAAAGAAATTGTCCTGGAAACTATTCAACAATATCCTAGTGCTAGCGGCATTGTTTATGTCAGTACTCGCCAGCGAGCCGATGAACTAGTGCGTTATCTACAAAATTATCATATTGCAGCGATAGAATACCATGCTGGACTCAGTAGTGGTGAGCGTCAAACCCTGCAAAACACCTTTATGCAGGGAAGGGCTAAGGTAATTGTCGCCACCAATGCTTTTGGACTAGGTATTGATAAATCAGATTTACGTTTTGTCATTCACTATGATATGCCAGGCACTATTGAAGCTTATTATCAGGAAGCGGGCCGAGCTGGCCGTGATGGAAAGCCTAGCCTTTGCCTGTTACTACACAGCCCCCGAGACCGTTATCTCCAAGAATTCTTTATTGCCGGTGACAATCCTCCTCTAGACTTAATTCTGGATATCTATGAATTTTTAACTACTTATCCTAATGACCATATTTTAATTACTTATAGCACTATTAAAAATGCCCTGGGCTTAGATACTCCTGATCTCGCGGTGGGCACAGCTTTAAAAATTTTAGAGCGAGAGGGCTATTTAGCTAAAACTTACGAAAAAACTAGTCAAGCCATGATTCAGTTAGCCTCCCAAGATATTAAATTAGTTGATGGACAAACAGCGCTAGGCCCTAAAGCTAAAAAATCTCTAGAAATCTGGGAAAAATTATATGACCGCTACAACGGCAAATTAAGAGCTGGCCTTTATATTAATTTAGATACTCTAGCGAACAGCTTGGGCTATAAAAAAGACTCTCTAGCTAGACTGTTAAAAAAACTAAATGATCAAAAAATAATAATTTATGAACCGCCATTTAAAGGAACAGAAATTACCTTATTAAAACGTTGTCCGCGCGAAGCAGTAAATTTAGACTATGAAGCCCTAAAGACTAAATTAGCCTTGGCTCAACATAAATTGGACCAGATGGAAAATTATGTCTACCATCGTGGCTGCCGACAGCAATATATTTTAGATTATTTTGGTGAACATCTCTCTGTTGGCTGCGGACAATGCGATTGGTGCAAGGGGGGCCTTAATAATTATTGGCCTAATCATCAAAACAAAATATCGCATCATGCATCGCCCCATAAAAATTCATTTAATATCCAGCTAAGCACTAAACTAACACAACTAATTACCCTGGAATTATACCAAAGCGGTCTTAATCTTCAAGAAATAGCCCGAGAACGCCAACTGCAATCTGAAACTATTGTTGAACACTTCTGCTACTTATTAGAAAAAGGATTAATAACTAACATAGACCGGCTCATTGATGATAACATCGTAACCATGGTTCAAGATTTATTAGCCCAAAAACCCCTACTAACCACTAATACTTTAAAGATTATTAAAGAACAATTACCAAGCTATGTTGATTGGACTGATCTAAAATTAACCTTGGCTTATTTACACAACAATAAATCCCATGAACCAAAAGCGAGCTGATTATTTCCGGCAAATAGTAAAAAAGAATTATCAAGAGATAGCTCCCGAGTTTGCTGCTACCCGTAATCGGCCACTATGGCCCAAATTACAAGAAATTATTGAGACTATGGCTCTCCAAGGAGATCTCCTAGATGTTGGCTGTGGTAATGGAAGACTGCTAGATCTAATAGCTAATCAACAAATTAGTGCTTATACTGGCCTAGATATTTCAAGCCAACTTTTAAGGTTAGCGGCCCAAAAATATAACCATAGCTATAATAATATACAAATAAATTGGATAGAAGGCGACCTTCTAGAAGAGCTATTCCAGCATCAATTTGCTAATATCTGCTGTATTGCGACGCTTCACCATATTCCTAGCGCAAAATATAGACAGCTAGCAGTTAATCACTTAGCTGGCTGGTTAAAACCAGGAGGTTATTTAATTATTAGTGTCTGGGATTTATGGCACCAACCGCGATATTGGCTAAAGCTAATTAAAAGTTATGGCCAAGCTTGCTTAGGACAATGCGAACCCGGTGATATTTTTTTTAATTGGGGCCAGCAAGACGGCAACGGTCACCGGCGTTATTATCATGCTCTAACTAAAAAAGAGCTTATAGCCACCATTACGAAAAGCGGCCTCAGGATAATTCACTATGATAATGACAACTTAAATCACTATATCGTCGCCCAAAAATTACCAATCAACGGAGATTTGAGTATCTAGAGACCAAGTTGAAGTACCGTTCACTTGATTACCTTGACTTTGCAGAGACATCTCCCCTGAATAGGCTCGCTTCACTGGTTGAGGAAAATTTAAATTCACTGTCAGAGAGGTCCTCTGCCGACCGGGTTGTTTTTGCAGGAGTAAATTATAATGGCCAGACATAATTTGTTGAGCAAGGTTCGCTGGCAATTGGTATACCAATTTAATAACTTTAGTCTCTTGAGGTTCAACCACAATAAATCCGCCAATCACTGATTTTCCCAAATCTTCACTAACAGTAGCCGCTTCTTGAAACCCGCTCTGACTTATTAATTTACTGCCTAGCGGTACATAAACTCTTGTATAACTTTGATAGCGAGTAGTACGCCAATCGAAACCGCCGTTATGCTTATAGGTTAAAGTTAATTCTGTCAACCAATCACTACCATTATTATATAGCTTATAATTAATCTGTTTATCTACGACAGCATCGGTTTTGTAGGCCGCTAAATTAGCATCAACAATCCACACATAGTCACCGCTAAAACTGCGGGCTTGGCCAGCCCAATTGGCTTTAATAAGCCATTGTTCAATTACTGGATCATAACTAAAAAGCAAAATATTTTTTTGCTGTAAATTATCGGTAATAATTTTAATTACTGCTGATAGACGGCTACTGGGCAAAGCCATTAATTGTTCTTTGAGCTCGCTTATAACATCGTTGATAACTTCTTTGCGATTCCAAGAACTAACGCCATATTCATCATAAGACATTTCTACGCGATATTGTAGTAAATCAACAAAATTCTGTTGATTATATGTCTGCCCTTCTACGGTAATTGGTCCGACAAGCCCTAATAAATCCTCTATTAGAGGAGGGGTAATGGCGATAACCCCGTCAATATCGGGGGTAGAGCTAGTTTTATTGATAATTTTAGTCTGCTCCTGATAAAAATAACCAATTTGACGAGCCGCTGTAGGAAAATCCGGTGACCAATTAGCATCACGTAAAAACCACTGCTTCACTCCTAAATATTTATTTAATAACGGAGGCGGGGCTGGCTTAAAATAATCTTGAGCTGGCATATCTAAATGATAGCTGTCATGGACCTCTAAATTAACAATATGACCATTTTGTAATTCTAGTAAGCCATAATTGCCAATAAAACCACCAGTGGGCCGTAATTCGTCATTATTTTGTAAAATTAATAAAAATCGTCCATTGCTCAATTGCTTAGCCAAATAGGGAGCTAGCTGTAGCCATGGCAAATAATCTGCTAAGAGTTTTTTACCATCTTCTAGGGTCGCCAGCGCCTCTTTCACTGGAGCATTAAGATTATTAAGGCCAGGGCCAAAATTGACTGCCGCTAGACTACTCTCTATTTCATGGAGACTAGCTAGTGAATCTAAAATTAAAGCTGGCGTCTGTTGGGCCTTACTTAGAGCCATTGATAAACTAGTGGTTGACAACTGGCTTAATGATAATTGAGAAAGGTCTTGGGGTAAATTATCTGGCCATTCCTGAACTTGCCTTAAAATTTTTAAGGTGGTACTACAGGCTATATCGGCGGCTTTAGAAAGATTATAAGCACTGGCAGTCTGTTGCCTATACCATGGTATTTGAGACCACAGGGGATGATGGACTAAATTAAGGCTCAAAGTACGAGCTTGAGCAAAAGACTCTTGAGCTTGGTCAAGAGCTCCTTGGGCTTGCGACCATTCGCCCTGTTTTACTGCCTGCCACCCTGTACTAAGTTGAGTCTCACCTTCCATCCCTGCCTTATAAGCCTTCAGGGCCGTATAACCTAACCGCGACAAGTCAATAACAAAAATTACCAAAATAATAATAACTAAAAACCAAATAAAGCGACGTTTGGACATAAAAATATAAAAACTATATTACAATAATAAAAACTATTAAAACAAAAAACAAGGTTTGATTAACCTTGTTTTTATAACATTAACATTATTCTTCCTTTTTAACTTCATCATCTTCTAACTTCGGAGGCGCTGATGGACTGCCCTCAGATACAGCAGGGTGATCAGTCTGGCCACCTGCTTGCTTCTTATTTTTGTTCTGATCTAATACTGGCTGTTGTCCTCTAATTTTAATAATATTGCCAGCAATAATTTTATGACTAACCAATAAATTATTAACCGTGATGGTCATTTGAGCCCCTTGGCTTAACCAATGATTAATTCTCTCGGATTTAACTTGTAAATCTTTGGATCTGGGATTATAACTGCCTAAATTTTCTAAAATACGGCCATAGGGATCACGGCCAACCTCAGAAATAATTAGTCTATAGGTAGGAGATTTCTTTTTACCGATACGAGCAAGTTTAATTTTGAGCATAAATAACGCCTAATTTGAATAAATAAATGAGCCCTGACGGTAGGCTGATTATACCTTAATAAACTTGATTTTGTCAAGAAAAATTTGAGCATTTATACTACCAAATCCGAACCTATTTTGAGCGATACTAACCGCCTCGCTTCGCTCGGCGGAACGCTCGGGCGGGGCGGGAATTCCCTTCCCCTGAAACCCCTTTCCTTCCCGCCCTGCCCTCGCTTTTTCGCCGTCGCCAAATTTCGTGCCAGCAAAGCTGGCACGCCGTATTTGTTATTTTAACCTATTACCAAAATTTATTCCAGCAAAAATTTTTAATTTATAGCCAAACGAAACATGCCTTTTCAAAACACCAACGTCAGCTTTTAGTCTTTCGTGCTTTTCATTTAGATCGTTGCCAGCAACACGGATTTTTTCTTCATATTGCTTAATCGTGCCAAAAATATTTTCGCTGTAATGATTTAGGTTTTGAACGAAATTGTTAAACTGTTTCAGTTCATTTTCGGTTTTACGAATCGCTTGCTCAAATTCATCTGTATATCCAGCTTGATGGAAAGTTGATATTTTATATCCGTCTTTTTGGGACATTTTACGACTCAGGTTTTTATCAACATATTCAAGATATTTTTGAAAATAGAGCATCGTTTTTCTATTCTTTTTCACCTTTTTAGTAAGCTCTTTAATTTTGCCGATCAGCTTATTCTTTCCCTGTTTATACCTGTTTAATATTTCTGCAATCTTATTAAAGGCAAAGTTAAAATTATCGTCCGACAAATATCCATATGTTGTGGCTTCGGTTGTAGTTGTAGTTGTATTAGAAAAAAATCCGTAATCAGTTGAAGTGCTTGTTTTAATAACTTTCCTGCCATTTTTTATGATATTGGAAAAACCCAACATCATAGCCGTAATGTCTGTGTAAATTTCGTTATCTTTTTCTTTGTGCCAAAGTGAGTGCAAAACAATATGCGAAAGCTCATGAGCCATTATGGCTATAAAGGTCGCTGGACTATCCGCACAATTTTCACTAACTCTCACGCTAATCGAAAAATTATTTAGTCCCGAAGTGCCATACATCGGCAAATAACCAGGAATAAATACTTGAGCGGTTATACCTTCGCTTCCTCTTCCTCTCCAATCGGTTTTTACCAAGTGCGTGCTCTGAAAATTATTCGTAGTGCCCGGATGATAACCCTTTGGCACATATGAAAGACTTATTTCTATCGGCAACTCCAGACATTTAGCAATTTCTTTTATACCTTCCTTAACTTTTTTTTGGCGAATAAGAGATATTATTTTTTGATCGTCCACATTGTCTTTAATACCAATTGAATCAGCAAGTGTTTCGATGGCTTCTTCTATGTAATTATTGCTTATGTTTTCCATAAAAGTATTATTTCAATAACTCATCAGCCGAAACCCCAAGAGCTTCAGCTAATTTCTGAATTGTCGCAAGTGTTGGATTTCTTTTTCCGTTTTCAATTCCGCTAATATAAGCTCGATGAACTTCTAACTTTCGGGCGATCGCGCCTTGCGACAATTTTTTAGCAGTTCTTATCCGCTTTAAGTTTTGGCCTAGTTTTGTTGATATTTCAACCATACAAGTTATTAATATTATATCTCTTGTTGCATTATTAGGCAATGTTGTATTATAATGATACATATGATAGCGGGAGTAAAAAATCTGTTGTGTGCACAAGGGCGGGTGGAGCAAACACAACTCCACATTTTTCTGCAGCATATTTTGCGAAGCAAAATACAAAATTTGGCGGCGGCGAAAGCGAGGGCGGGGCGGGAATCCCCTTCCCCTGAAACCCCTTTCCTTCCCGCCCTGCCCGAGCGTGCCGCCGAAGCGGTCGGCAAAATTCCTGAAAGTTTGATACTGGAGCGGGTAACGGGAATCGAACCCGTATCTTCAGCTTGGAAGGCTGACATAAAAACCATTATACTATACCCGCAAATAGCTAAATTCAGTAGTCTTTTTAATTGTTCATCACAAATAATAAATATCCTACTAATTCCAGCCAGAATAGCAATTACTGGACGAAGTGTCAACTTTTATCTAATCTTTCATTAACTCTGACACGGCAGCCTCAAGTCCGCGAAGGGTCATCTCATACATATTAAAAATTTGTTTTATTTGGGCAATTGTTCCCGAACGGTCTCGCGCCTCATGTTCACTTTCTCTTATTGGATTAATCCACACCGTATGATTAAAGGTCTTCTGTATTTGCTCAAACGAGCTAAGCCCAGATGGAAAATAATGGCCATCCTCATCGGTGTAATCTTGATACAATTCATTTTCGGCCATCCAGGCGTCACCAACAATAATAATTCGACTATCTTGGTCTTTTTTAAAAATTTCCTTAAGTGGAATAAAATGCTGACTATAATTTCCATCTTTTTGTGGCCAAACATCGCCGTAAATAGCATTATGAAAATAATAAACTTCGACATCGTCAAGATAATCTTTGGCGGCGGCAAATAACTTTTCCATAATTGGTCGAAAATTATCCGTACTCCCGCCAACATCAAACATTAGAATCACCTTTGGCTTATTTTCGATTTCCTCTTGCCACACCAATTTAGGAATACCAGCATGTTCGGCAATACTTTTAACTGTCGCCTGAGCGTCAAGTTTTTTGGTCGGTGTTTCCGTTGCCTGTTTAATAATAGCAGTAAGTTTAGATAATACACGACCGAATTGCTCATAATTTAAAATCTGATCTTTGTCGTACTGGTCATATTTCCGTTCAATCACCCGCTCACGCGCCAAATATCCACCCTTACCCTCTCTAATGATTCTTTGCCCTTGCTTTTCTGCTCCTTTACCTCCGCCAGCCTCTTTCTCTTTCTCTTTCTCTTTCTCTTTTTCTTTTTCTCTTCCACCCTTTCCAATTTCTTGCTCTTTTTCACCGCCTTCGCCTTCTTTTTTGTCTGTGCCTCTACCCTCTTTTTCTTCAGATTTTTTTCCTCCTCCTTCTGGTTTTTGAGAGGTACCATCGCCAGGTAGTTCCTTTTTTTGTGCTAATCCACCTTTGCCCTCGTGGCCTGAGGACTGCGAATCTTCAATTACTTTATGAACATCTTCACCACCATGGTGTTGTTCGGTAAAACCTGGCTCAACAATCTCTGTTGATTGATTTTCTTCTTCTTGCTCTTCTTCTACTTCCTCTGTTATGTCTTCGTCTTCGTCTTCCTCTTCCTCTATCTCTTCTATCTCCATTTCATATTCATCTTGCTCTGTCTCTGCTTCCGGCACCGGCAACTCTAGCCCATAAAACATTCTACCAAAAACAGTATCAAATTTAGAATAGTCTGCTACATCTTTCACTAATACAGCGCGAGCAACAAAATACAAATCATCAATACTTTGAATTTCACCCTCCGCTAATACTTTCTGCAAATCAAGCCATTCACTTGTGGATACTTTTATTTCTTCTTCACGTAAAGCATATAAAAATTCCTGAAATATGTGGTGTGTTTCTCTGGTTTCCCTGCCCTTAGTTTTAGAAAAAATCAAGATCTCTTGCTCTTTAGGATCATATAAAAAATCCTTAGTTTTCGGCTGTTTACTGAGGCTTTCTTCTGACTCAGACTTTTCAGGAGAAATAAGCCCCTCCTGTCCCTCAAAATGTGGGGTAAACTTTTCACCCATAATATTTATTCTTCATCCTTCACTTTCAATAACTCGTCGTTCATAAATTATCTTGCCATCTTTGGTTTTATAGATTGTCTGCCCTTTTTGATCTCTACCCTTAATATATAGCTCATTACTTTCTTCAACTTCCGCAAAATTTATAGGCTGATCACTCACTTCCAGTTCTACTTCTACTAAACCTTGCTCTTTCAATCGATGATAAAGAGGCGAATCTTTAGACATTGCAAAGGTGAGATTATCAACACGTTTCACTCCCTCTGCTTGAATCTCAAAGGGGCGTTTCTCATACCTATCAAAAGTAGTGAAAGTATAGCCATCATTAGCGAGTAGTGTATAAACTTGATGATCTGGGTCATTATAATCATAGGATGTGTCACCCTTAATTCGTACTACTTTTTCTCCCTCAATTGCCGCAATAACTGACTCTGGCATTCGTGCCTGGCGCAATGCCTCATGTTCATCTGGCTGTACACCTAAAATTTTTTCTATATCTTCTTTATACTTTAAAAGTGTTTCAGAATAGGGTGTATCTGATCCAACTTCTTCAACGCCAAATTCTCGTAAAACTTTAATCCAGTCTAACATTTCTGAAGTTGATGGTTTCTTCTCTAGTCCTTCCACTTGACGAATTTCATAAAATCTCTGGATAGCGCCTTGTAATAATTTTTCACTTACATCGGGAATATGCGCTTTTACAATTTCTGTCATTTGCTCAGGACTTGGAAATTCAATATAATCATAAATACACCGGCGTAATACTGGCTCCGGCAAATCGCGCTCATGATTAGAGGTAATAATAACAATTGGTCTATGTTTAGCGGCGATCTCCTCGCCAGTTTCCGTCACAAAAAATGACATTTGGTCAAGTTCATGCAGAAGATCATTAGAAAAATCTCGTTTAGCTTTATCTACTTCATCAATAAGTAAAATAACCTGCTCTTGGCTAGATAATGCTCGACCAAGTGGCCCAAACCTTACATATTTTTTAGGATCTGTAATATCTTTACCAAGTTGCGCGTCCTGAAGCCGCTGGACGACATCAAAGGTATAAAGTAATTCTTGTGCAGTTGTGGTACTTTTACATTGTGCATGAATGATTGGCAAGTTCTCGTTTCCAGCTAAAGCATAAGCTAGTGAAGTTTTGCCGGTCCCTGGTTCACCCTCTAAAAGAAGCGGCCGCTTAAGCACTCGCGAGACTTGAAGTACTTTTGCCAAATCCGGCGAAAGCACATAGGGCGAATTAAGCCGTTCAACTCGCGCCTCAAAAGCCGCTTTTTCTTCTTGAAGTTCTTGTTTCAATTCTTGCATTTGTTCAATAACGGGTTGCACCTGCTCTCCAAGTTGCTTTTGTAAAATTTCTGCTTGTTTAATATCCGCTGATATTTGAGCATCAGCGGTCTCTGCCGCCTTTTCCCCCAATTTTATAACCTCTCCAGCATCAGGCAATGCCTCGCGTGTTTCTTCTAAAGATTGCTCTTGCGACGGTTGATAAATTTCTTCTGATGATTTAAATTGGCTTTCCATATATTTATGATCTCTTTAATTTACGTACAATCTTATCTGCCTGTTTCTTGTCCGATGAAGCGTGTAATAGCGCAAGCAAACGATGAGATTGCGCCGTCAGTGTTTGCAGGTGAGTAGCAAAATCATCTAGCTCTTTTTGTAGGCAAGCCTTTTTTGACTCATTGCCTTGATTGTTAATAATTTGAAATTGCATATACTTAAATTTATTGATCAAACCATTAATATAGTAATGTCCAGTACCTGATGATTTTAAGATATAATTATTGTTAGTCAAATTGGCAAATTGTTTATAAAAATATATTATAGCACTATTCTGTCAACGTCAACTTGTTGGCTTGTTAGGCGCAACAACTCAAAAACACACACAACAAGATAAAATAAAGGCCCTTTTTATTTTGTATCTTCTCTCACATTTACCCCTCCCGCCATCTAAAAAATGATTAAGAAATTCAGCTAAACGCAAAGGTAGGAAGTGACTTATCCTAGCATGAATAAAAAACAAACTCGCCCTCAGACAGCGAGCTCATAATAAAGCTGAATTTGAGGAGAGTTTCAACTGATCGCAAGTACTGGGCGAAACTTGAACCTTTTTGAGCAAGAATTTCTGCCCTGACGAGCAGAAATCCCGCCCAGCGTTTCTGCTCACCTGACGGTGAACAAAACAAAAAAATTTTTATAGTTTTTAATCACCCCTCGCAAAAATTTTTTGTTTTGCCTTCCTGCTGGCACAGAAATTGCGGAAACGCTTTCCCACCTCCAGACGGGGCGGGTGGGCCAATGATTTTTATGTCAGCTTATTGACATTATCAATGTCAATTTAGCTAATTTTACTCGCAAAATCATCAAAATTGTCAAACCAGTATTGTCTGTAATTTTCTAAAACTTCCGCTATCCCTCGGCGCGGTTTAAGCAGTAGTCTTGTGTTTATTGTAAATCCATTGTATGAAAAATCTCTGCTTTGCTTTGGTTCGCCCATTTCAAATATCCTGGAATAGCCGTCAATTTTTCGGTATCCATCCGCGTGTTCGGTTCCTTTCGGGTCAATGAATAAAATCAAATATCGTTTGCCTTTTTGCGCCCAAAAAATGAAGTCGGGTTTGAAGTTGGAGATATTATTTTCCTTGGGATTGTAATAAGGAATCAAAACTTCGTCCAGAGTTTGGTCAAGTTTTGAAAACATCCACCAGTCAAATTGCGTGAATAAATTGTTGGATTTGGTAAGATATTCTTCTAATTCCTCAATAAATCTTACTTCACTGTCAACATTGATAATATGATTGAGATAGTCAATTTTTTCGGTTTCTGAAACTATCACCGGGAGATAATAATGGTTAGCTAAATACTTAATACTGATTTTTTGGTTTTTTATTTCAAAATTCCCCGCTTGCTCAAACAAGGACATTTGCCTTTCAAATTCTTTTCTGGGGATTTTGCCGTACTGTTTGTCCAGTTCTTGTTGTCTTTCAGGATAATGTCTAATCTCTTCTATTTTGCTTTCTATTTCTTCGTATTTTTCACCGTCGCTGAACCTAACCTTTTTGAAATGCACGATTTCATTTTCTAATTCCTTAAACTTCTCAAATTCTCTACTTTTAACTCCGAGATAGTCAAAAATTCGGTCAAGAATTAATTCTGGTTCAAAGAGTGAGTTTCTCTCGCTAAAATCGTAATATCGCTCTTTTTCAGCAAAACTTTCTTCCGCTTTCTTCAAAACCTTCACCTCGCAATCATATTTAGCCACAGCGACTTTATCGCCTAAAAATTCATAAAATTGCGAAGTTATATCAAAATCCTCGCGGCTGACGGGATATTTTTGCGGGCCTCTTTCCTCAGCAAAAATTCTCTCGGCGGTTTTATAAACCGGCACTAAAAGA
>Ga0116149_1004688_pt1 | contig 13241 bp, 10 predicted proteins | sample AD_UKC057_MetaG_FD_89787 | JGI IMG/M metagenome (GOLD analysis project Ga0116149, IMG submission 89787) | Active sludge microbial communities of municipal wastewater-treating anaerobic digesters from USA - AD_UKC057_MetaG | ecosystem: Engineered > Bioreactor > Anaerobic > Digestate | place: USA...
CGGAAGCGCTCAAAAAGGCGGTCCTGGAATCCGTCCCCCCCTCTACGCGAGACAACAACCTCCGGGCCTTTAACACGGGCAGGGAATACGGCCATTCCATCCTGAAAGGACTGGTCAAGCCCGAACCGGGCAAACATTCGGAGTAAAAAGGCGAAAGGAAACCATTACCAAATGGCCGACAAGGAACAGAATGCCCCAAAAGGGAAATTTATCGTCATCGTTGATGAAGACCTGCAGGATCTGGTTCCCGGATACCTGGAAAACCGGCGCAAGGACGTTGAGGGGCTGCGGGGCGCGCTTGCAAGGAGCGACTTTGAAGCCATTCGGGTTCTGGGTCATAAAATGAAAGGGTCCGGAGGGGGCTACGGGTTTGATGAAATCAGCGAAATCGGCCGTGCCCTCGAAGACGCCGCCAAACAATCGCAGGCCGCAAAAATCCAGGAAGAGATCGATCGGCTTCAGTATTACCTGGACCATGTCGAAATGATCATGCCATCGTAAACCCCCGGCCGCGGACGCGAGCTTTCGACCGGCTCAGGATCGGGCGGACCGTCTCAAAACGCTACAGACACACCCTGGAAACCTGCTCGTAATCCGTGATCCCCTGCAGGATTTTTGTAACACCGTCCATCCGCAGTGTTCTCATGCCTTCCTGAAGCGCAATTTCAGTCAAATGGTCAACGTCCGGGCTCTGCTTGATGGCCTTCTTTACCGCCGCCGTCGCCAGGATGATCTCGTGAATCCCGACCCGTCCATAAAATATCCCTTGCCCTCGCAATAATTGCAGCCCTGGCGCATCCACAGGGTAAAATCCGGAGAATATTCCGGAAGTCCGTGTTTTTTCGCCCAGACGGGATCGTAGTAATGGATGAGATTTTCATATTCCTCGGAATCGGGATGGTAAGGCTTCTTGCACTTTTCACAGAGCCGCCGGGTCAGTCGCTGGGCGATGATGCCCAGCAAAGCGTCGGCAAAATTATACACCGGAATCCCCATATCGATGATGCGCGTTACGGTTTCCGCCGCGCTGTTCGTATGCAGCGTGCTGAAAACCAGGTGGCCGGTCAGAGACGCTTCCAGTGTGATTTTGGCGGTTTCCACGTCGCGCATTTCTCCGATCATGATTACATCGGGATCGGCCCGCAGGAAAGACCGGAGCGCTTCGCTGAACGTGAAGCCGATTTTGCTGTTGATCTGCACCTGCTTCAATCCGGCCTGCTGAATTTCCACGGGATCTTCCGCCGTCCAGATGGTAATCTCCGGTTTATTGATGTGCCCGAGAGCCGAGTGCAGCGTGGTCGTTTTTCCGGACCCGGTGGGTCCGACGCACAGCACGACGCCCTGCGGCTTCGTAATCATACTTTCAAAAGCTTCCAGATTGTGGGGAGAAAGTCCGAGCTGATGGATGGCCACCGGCTTTGACTTGGCCAGAATTCTCAGAACAACATTTTCATTATTTTCCACGGTGGGCGTCACTTCCACGCGGAATTCCACTTTCTCGCCGCGAACGCGCACCATGAACTTGCCGCTCTGCGGCTTTCGGCGTTCCGAAATATCCAGATTGGAGATGATCTTGATTCTCGAGATGATGGCTCTTTTGGACTTTTCCGGAATGAAATACGCCGACTGACAAACGCCGTCGATGCGGAATCGGACCTTGAACGGCTGTCCCCGAAAGCCGGAATCAAAATGAATGTCCGATGCCCGCTTGTTATAGGCGTCCACGAGGATCCGGTTGACGAGGGCAATGATTTCGGAGTTGATTTCCTGGGTAATTTCCCCTTCGTCTTCCTGCTGTTCGGCATCGTCGATGGCCAGCATTCTTTCGGCTGACTCGGCCTGCTCTTCTCCGGGAAGCTTCACCAGAGACTCGACATCCGACTGCTGGAAAAGGGCATCAATGTCTTCAGGCGCCGCCAGATTCAGGCCCGCGTTGCTTTTCAGGCCGAACAGTTTCTTGAGCGCGTCCATCAGGCTCCAGTCAAAGGGGTTGCACAGAATGAACGATCTTTGCTGATTTTCGTCCAGCCTTGCCACAACGCGGTTTTCCCTGGCGAAAGAAACGGGAATGACCCCGAGAAGAAGGCTTTCCCGGTCAATTTTGGCGATCACGGGGATGGACAGAAATTCTGAAATCCACTCCGTCATCTGCCGCTGGGGAATGCCCATCGGCTCGCAGATATTGTAAATGTCCTGGGGCGCCAGCGCGGACAGACGGTCCCGAATGCGGGCGGCCTGTGCAGGCTCTACAAAGTTCAGCAAGGATTGCTTGAACTGGGAAAAAATGGCCGGCGGCTGCACGACTTCATCCTTGGCGGCGATCCTGGTTTTCAGCTTCTGCCAGCGGGAGCTCGTCTTGATCTGCTCGTCGATCTTGCGAAGCAAAACGTCTTTTCGGATCGGCTTGGACAGGTGGTCCGCCGCGCCCACCGCAAAGGCCTTGGCCCGATTGACTTCATCGTCAAGGGCCGTGAGAAAGATCACGGGGATGAACTTGGTTTCCGGATTGGCCTGCAGTTCAAAACAGGCCACGTAGCCGTCGATCTCCGGCATCATCACGTCCATCAGAATCAGATCCGGCTGCCGGCTGAGGGCTTCCGCGATTCCCTGCTTGCCGTCCGCGGCCACGTTGACCGAATAGCCTGCCCCGGTCAGAATCTTTTTGAGCAGATTCAGAACATCCGGATCGTCATCAATGCACAGGATGGAAACATCATTGGCTTGTTTTGGAAACATTTTGCCTCCTTGCAGAGCGTTAAACCCGAAAGGGCGGCTCATTGTCAAGAAGAAAGAATGGTCCGTTTGCACAACGACCCGGAAATAAAAATTTTTTCTTGACAATACGACACCCGCTGGAGTATTGGGAAGCATATTGGTTGACCGTCCAATCAATATTTGGATCATCCGTCCAATCCTGGCACGCCGCTGGATTGTCAAAACCGCACCGTCCGGTGTTTTGATGGAATTTTTATGGGCGCCTTGAATGAAAATAAAACTTACAAAATACAGTTCTTGGGAGGGCAACTATGGATTTCTGGCTGAAAGACGAGCAGAAAATGCTTCGCTACAACATTCGAGAATTCGCCGAACAGGAAATCGCCCCGGTCGCAATGGAGTTGGATGAAAAGGAAGAATTTTCCTGTGACCTGACCCGGAAAATGGCCAAGCTTGGTCTGTTCGGCATTTATGTGCCTGCTGAATTCGGCGGAGCGGGCATGGATTATCTTTCCTATATCATCGCGGTTGAGGAAATCTGCCGAATCGACGGTTCGCACGGCGCGACGGTTGCCGCGGGCAACTCCCTGGGCATCGGCCCGATTTATTATTACGGAAGCAAAAAGCAGAAAAATGAGTGGCTGCCGCGCCTCTGCGCCGGCGAAATCCTGGCGTCCTTCGGGCTCACCGAACCCAATGCCGGCTCTGATGCCGGCGCCAGCAAGACCAACGCGCGGCTGGAGAACGGGCAGTGGGTGGTGAACGGCAGCAAAATTTTCATCACCAATTCCACCAGCAAAATGGCCGGCATCTGCACCGTGCAGGCCATTACCGGGACAAAAGGCCAGAAAGTCGGCCCCTACGGCTCGATTGAAACCAAGGAAGTGTCCTGCATTCTCGTTCCGAACGGAACGCCGGGCTTCACCACGAAGAAGATGACCAAGAAAATGATGTGGCGCTCCTCCGATACCGGCGAGCTTTATTTCGACGACTGCCGGGTGCCGGAGGAAAATCTGCTGGGAAAGCGCGGCGAAGGATTTCACCAGATGCTCCAGACGCTGGACAACGGCCGCCTGGCCATTGCCGCCATGGGACTGGGCGGCGCGCAGGGCGCCTATGAACTGGCCATGAAATACGCCAAGGCCAGGAAACAATTCGGGAAGCCGATCTCCACCTTCCAGATCAACGCCTTCAAGCTGGCCGACATGGCCACGGAAATCGAAGCCGCGCGCAATTTGCTCTACAAGGCCTGCTACCTGAAAGATCAGGGCAAGCCTTTCGGCAAAGAAGCGGCCATGGCCAAGCTTTACTGTTCGGAAGTCATGGGCCGCGTGACCAACGAAGCCCTGCAGATTCACGGCGGCTACGGTCTGATGAAGGAATACAACATTGAGCGGTTTTACCGGGACTACAAGCTCCTGACTATCGGCGAAGGGACCTCCGAAGTGCAGCGCATTGTCATTTCAAGGAGGATCGGCTGCTTCGAGACGGATTAAAAGCGACGGCGCAACGTTTATTTTTCGGGGAGGAGAAATTATGGCGGAAGAAACCAAGCGAATGACCAGAACGGAGCGGCTGGAAAAAGAGCGGGAAACCAACCTGAGATTCTGGGAGGAACAGGACGCCCTGCTGATCAAGCACCGGCAGGAAGCCTACAATATCGGCGGGGAAGACCAGATTGCGAGGCTCGCCAAGCAGGGCAAAAAACCGATGCGCGATCTGATTCAATTGCTGATCGACCCCGGTACGGAATTTTTTGAGGTGGGGCTGGACGCGGGCTACCGGATCGGCGAGAAAAAACTTTACGGCGGCGCCATTTATGAGGAGGAAAAACGCGGTCACATCCCGGGCGGCGGCGTGGTCACGGGCATCGGCGCCATTTACGGAAAAGACTGCATGATTTTCTCCAACGAAAACCGCTATGCCGCCGGCACCTATTTCCCGATCACCTTAAAGAAGCATATGCGCGCCCAGGCCATCGCGGAACAGTGCGGCCTTCCCTGCATCTACATCGCCGACTCCGGCGGAATCAACCTTCCGCTGCAGCTCGGCTGCTTTGCCGACGACGGTCATTTCGGAACCATGTTTTACAACATGTGCCGCATGTCGGCCAAAGGCATCAAGCAGTATACGCTTTCAACCGGCGGAAACACGGCCGGCGGCGCCTACATGGTGTATCTGGCCACGGAGTCGATCATGATTGAAAAGCTGGCCTTCGCATTTCTGGCCGGGCCTCCCATGGTGAAGTCCGCCATCGGGGAAACCGTTTCCCAGGAAGACCTAGGCGGCGCCTACGTCCACACGCAGCATTCCGGCGGGTGCGATCATTTCGTTCAATCCCAGGAGGAAGGCATTCGGAAGCTGCGCGCCATGATGGAATTTGAACCGTCGCAGAAGCTTCACATTGACCGCCGGGAATCCCGGGAGCCAAGGTTTGACTACAAGGAAATGATGCGCTGCAGCCCCGCGGACACGTATCACCTGATCAACATCAAGGACACGATCAAATGCCTGGCGGACGACAGCTACTTCCATGAATACAAATCAACGTATGGCCCGGGCCGCGGCAGTTCGATCATCTGCGGCAAAATGTGGCTCAAGGGAATCCCCGTCGGCGTGATCGCCTCCAACGCCAACGGCGTCATTTACATCGAGGCGGCACGCAAAGCGACGGAATGGATGATCCGTTGCGGCAATTCCAAACTTCCCGTCCTTTTCCTGCAGGGATCGCCCGGCTACATGGTCGGCAAAACCGAAGAATGGGGGGGCATCGGCAAATACGGCTCCGACATGGTCAGGGCATGCTCCTGCCTGGAAGCGCCGAAAATCACGTACGTCATCGGACCGGATCACGGCGCGGCCAACTACGGCATGTGCGGGCGGGCGTTCAAGCCGCGCTTTGCCTTCACCAACATGCGGGGAAGAACGTCCGTGATGTCCGGCAACACGGCGGGGTTCATTCTGGAGACGGTTCGCCGCAAGAACATTGAAGCCAAAGGCGGCGCCGTCAACGAGGAGGATATGGAAACATTCCGTCAGATGATGCGGGAACGCTACAACAGCGAAGGCCATCCCTTTTACACCGGCTCACTGATGTTCCACGACGGCGTGATTGCCTTTTCCGAAGCGCGCGACAAGCTGGCCCGCGCTTTTGAAATAGCCCTGCGCACCCCTGTGAGAGAGTCCGATTGGGGAGACCTGAAATTTTAACCGTTTATTGCAAGGAGTAAAGAATATGGCAGATGTTTTATTGCGGGAGCAAAAAGGCGAAGGGATAACGCTGCTGACGCTGAACCGTCCGGAAGCCATGAATTGCTTTAACTTTGACCTGCTGGGCGCGCTGGGCGACGCCGTGCGGGAATCCAATTTCGATTCCGGCCTGCGTTGTCTGATTATTACGGGGGCGCCTGCCGACAACCCCAAAAAGGCCTCTTTTTCCACCGGCGCCGATCTCATCGAGCGCCGGACGATGCCGCCGGAGCAGGTCCGCCGCTTCATCTTTACCATCCGCAATCTTTTCACGTCCGTGGAGCAGCTGCGCGTTCCCGTCATCGCTGCCGTCAATGGTTTTGCCTTCGGCGGAGGGACGGAGCTTGCGCTGGCCTGCGACCTGCGCATCGCTTCCAGCAACGTGGTGATGGGGCTTACGGAAACCTCACTCGCGATCATTCCGGGGGCTGGCGGCACGCAGCGGCTGCCGCGCATTGTCGGTCTGGCCAAGGCCAAAGAGCTGATCTATACCGCCCGCCGCATCAACGCCCAGACCGCGCTGGACATCGGGCTGGTCAACCGGGTGGTGGAGCCGGAAAAACTGATCGATGCCGCCTGCGAACTGGCCCGGGAAATCGCCGCGAACGGCCCGATTGCCGTGGCGCAGGCCAAATTCGCCATCAATTGCGGAATGGACGCGCCTCTCTCGGTCGCCCTGCCGCTGGAATCAAAGGCGTACGAAATCACCATCCCGACCAAAGACCGGCTGGAGGCGCTGGCCGCCTTTGCCGAAAAGAGGAAACCGGATTTCAAAGGTGAGTAAACCGCAAAAAATCGACAAAAGGAGAATAATGTATGACCGAGTATGATTATTGGAAAATTTTTCCCCGGATGCCGAAGAAAGCAACCATTGGAGATATCACCATTCGAGACGGTTTCCAGCATTGTGAAAAGTTCATCTCCACGCAGGCGAAAATATTCTACGGACAGGAAATGATCCTCGCCGGCTGCCGGGAGCTGGAAGTCACCAACCTGGGAAACCCCAGGGCCATGCCCCAGTTCAAGGATGCGGACGAAGTCCTGAAGGCCATGCGCAGCGACGACTTCAGAAAACGATGCACCAGAGCCGGCATCGATGTGGACAAAGACGTCACGCTCACCTGCGTGACCATTCGGGAGCCCTCCGTGGACCGGGCCATCGAAATGAGGAAAAACGGCTATGGACCCGACCGGATCCTGATGATGGTTTCGACCGACCCGGAGCATCATTTCGCCAACTCCGGAACCACGCTGAGCCAGTACTGGCGGGAAGCCGAACGCTGCATTCAGAAGGCGCGCGACGCGGGCATCAAAATGTGCGGCACGGTCAGCACGATCTGGGGATCTCCGATCAGCGGCGCCACCCGCCTGGAAGACGCGGTGGAATTCACCAGGCGATGGTTCCAGATCGGGGCGCACGACATCGAACATGCCGATCATGACGGCTCCGCCAACGCGGCCGATGCCTACCGGTATTTTTCCATGGTTTTGGACGCCATGCCCAACCCGGAGGCGCATCTGTGCCACCTCCATGAAACCAAGCGGATCGCCTCTTCCACCGTTCTCGCGGCCCTGCAGGCCGGCATCTGCCGCTTCGAAGCCACGCTGGGGGGCCTGGGCGGCCAGCCCGCCAATTTCCTCGATGACTGCCCGATCAAGGGCACGGGGGAGTATTACTATGATCCGCGCTATGTCGGCCTGATCTGCATGGAGGATTTGGTCGTCCAGCTCGACGAACTGGGCATAGAGCACGGATACGACGTCAACCGCATCCTGATGCTGGGCAGAAAAATGGAAAAGACCATCGGCGCCAGGCTGCGTTCCGAAGCGATCATCAACGGCCGCACCGTCAAGGAAGGGCACATGGAGCACGCGCGCCCCGGACTGAAAAAGCTGATCGAAAAAGAAAAGGAAAAACCGGGCCAGCAGTTCCCGGACGAGTGGAGCACCGAAGCGATCCTTCCTGAAAAATGGGGGCCGGCGGATCCCATCTGGAAAAAGTAACCCCCTCAACAAAAAGGACGCTTGCCGCGGCCTTGCGGCGAGCTTCCTTTTTTGTTAGCTTTCATTGTCCGTCAAAAATTGCATGGAAGCGCATGATGAAAAAAATAAAAATCATTGAAGTAGGCCCGCGCGACGGCCTTCAGAACCTCGAGACGTTTGTCCCGACGGACAAAAAAATCGCCCTGATCAAAAAACTGGCCGGCGCCGGCCTCAAGGAAATCCAGATCGGCTCTTTCGTCTCCCCGCAGTCCATCGCCCAGTTCCGGGATATTGAGGAAGTCGCCAAAGCCGTCCGCCGTTTGCGGAGCGTCGTGCCCTCAGCGCTGGTTCCGAATCGGCGCGGCGCGGAAAAGGCCCTCGCCTGCGGCATTTCCAGGCTGATTTTCTTCTTTTCCGTGAGTTCAAAACACAATTACGCCAACGTCAAGCAATCCCCGCAGGATTCTTTGAAGGAGCTGAAAAACATCTGCCGGACCTATACGGACCTGGCTTCAACCTCTATCCGGGTGGACCTGGCCACGGCCTTCGGCTGTCCGTTTGCGGGCAACGTCACGACCGCCGCCGTTTTGCGCATGGTGGAAAAAGTCGCGGCGCTGGGCGTTCAGGAAATCACGCTCTGCGACACCGTCGGCTTCGGCCATCCGAAAGCCGTGGAAGAAAAATTCCGCAAATGCTTCCGGCTTTTTCCCGAAATCCGCTTCGGCGCCCACTTTCACAACACGCGCGGGCTGGCACAGGCCAATGCTCTGCGCGCCTGGGACATCGGAATTCGCTCCTTTGATTCCTCGGTCGGGGGGCTGGGAGGCTGCCCATACGCGCCCGGATCTTCCGGCAACGTCGCCACGGAAGACCTGGTGTATCTGTTTGAATCGATGGGAATCAAAACGGGAATGGATCTGAAAAAACTCCTGAACATCTGCGCCTGGCTGAAACAAATTTTGCCTCAGGCCAAACTCTCCGGCTCCCTTTTCCAAGCCGGCCTGCCCCGCACCCACAAACTCTCCTGCTGAATTGCTTCTTCGGCATTCTAAAGAGATTGCAAAAAAAATCCCTTTGGTCCGGTCCCAAAGGGATTTTTTTCCTTCAGCCTTCCGCCTTCGGTCTTTAAGCCTAGTTGTAGCCTTCCTCATACGCCAGCATATCCAGATGCAGCGTGGCGATATCTTCCACGTCCAGGTTCACTCCCTCGGATGATTTCGGCAGCTCAACAATTTTAATGTAGCGGCGGCACTTGTTGCAGACGTCCACCCGGTGGCTTTCCTCTCCTTCAACGGCAAAATACGCCAGCGAGTGCTGCTCTTCATTCCCGCAGAAGGGGCATTTGATCCTGCGGAAGTGCCATTTATAACCGCACTGGTGGCAGAAAAGATACCGCCTTCCGTCTTCGCTTTCCCTGATTTCACCGATTTTCGGCTCCTTGCCGCAGATAGGACAATAGCCTTCCGTCCAGTCCGATTTCTCCACCAGGGCGCCATACTTTTCGGCGACAACTTCAAGCTCCGGACGAAGGCTTTCTTCAATGAACAAATCGATCAGATCAAACTGTTCTTCATGCTCGCCGGATGCCCTGGCTTCCCTTTCCGGAATTTCTTCGCCTTCGGGGGCGGGATTAAAAGATTCCCGAATGATGGCCTCCCAGTCGAACTGCTCATTTTTGATCACATCCAGAAAGCTGCGTGCTTCGGCAGGCATTCTCTTTTCCGCAATGGAAATCAGCGAGTCAAAATATTCTTTCGGGCGGGTCAAATCATACTTGTTCCCCGCAAGATCAATCAGGGGAAGGCCTCCCGCCATTTTACCGGGAATCAACTTGTCTTCCACGGAAAAGATCGGCTTTGTCATATTCTTGCGGTATTCTTCGCGCAGAATAAGGATATCCCCAAGGATATCAAGCAGATCCCTGTAGTGCGGATTGGCGGTTTTGTATTCCTCAATGGTTTTTAAAGATTTTCTCAGGGTTGAACCCATAACTGTCCTCCATGTTGATCTTTTTCCAGTTTTATCATTTTCAGCGACGGTGCGGTTAAGACAACGACGGCGCTTCATGCAAAGCGGATTTCACCTTATCCGCTTTGCACGTCATCTTCAAGCAATATTTATACGCTCGCGGATTTGTCAAATATCAAAAGAAAATAAAGGTGATCAGGATGAACAAAACCACCAGAATCGGAATGGAATACCGGAACATGTATCCGAAAAAGCTGGGCATTTTGACACCGGCCTCTTCCGCGATGGATTTCACCATGAAATTGGGAGCATTGCCGATGTAGGTGTTGGCGCCCATGAAAACCGCACCGGCGGAAATGGCGGCCAGGTAGGGAATTTTTTCAACGATCAGGCCGGCAACCGCCTGAGCTTCCGGCATGCCGGGATAAAATTTGCCCAGCGCGCTGTTGAAAAACGTCAAATAAGTCGGGGCGTTATCCAGAAAACTGGACAACAGGCCCACCGCCCAGAAATAGTCGGCCGGCGTGTTGACCGACCGGATCAGCAAATGCAGCGCTCCCTGTTCGCCCGCTTTCAGAATCGCCAGCGCCGGAATGATGGTGATGAAGATGCCGGCAAACAGATAGGCGACTTCCAAAATGGGCGCCCAACTGAATTCGTTTCCTTTGCGGACCTCCCGCGCGGTCAGCCAAAGCGATAACATTCCCATGATGATAAGGATTGCATCCTTGATCAAATTTTCCACCGTCTGGTGAATGCCGAGAATGCTGAGCTCGCCCAGTTTGACGGACCCGCTGAACAGGACCGCCCCGATGACACCGGCCAGGAAAATAAAATTGCGTTTCCCCTCGATGCTCAGTGGCTCCGACTCATCTTCCGGCACGGCGGTCTTGCTTTCTTTTCTGTAATAGTAGGAATCCAGAAGAAAATACAAAACCAGAAGAATCACGCTGGCAAACGCCGTTTCCGGCAGAATGTGCAGCGTCCAGAAGAACGGGACGCCGTGCAGGAATCCCAGAAAAAGGGGCGGATCCCCCAGCGGCGTCAGCGATCCGCCGATATTGCTGACCAGAAAGATAAAAAATACAATGGTGTGCACCTTATACACCCGCCAGGCGTTCGATCGCAAAATGGGCCGGATGAGCAGCATGGACGCGCCGGTCGTGCCGATTAACGACGCCAGAACCGTCCCGATGAGCAGAATCACGACATTGACGGCGGGAGTTCCCTTCAGCGTTCCTTTGACATAAATGCCGCCCGAAACGGTGAACAGGGCCCACAGAAGAAGAATGAAGGGAATGTAGTCCACGATCATAATGTGGCCGATTTCATACAGGGCGGTTTCGCGGAAAAAGTAAATGAACGGAACGGCAAAGACAATCGCCCAGAAAGCGGAAACCTTGGGGAAGTGGTGATGCCAGAAGCGGGGCAGAACGAGAGGAACGAGCGCAATCGAGAGCAAAATGCCCGCAAAGGGCAGCATCGACCACAGGGGCAGAACGGCGCCGATATTCCCGGCGGGCCCGGCGGCAATACACAAATCCGGCAGAAAAAGCCATGCCGTGCAAACTGAAAGCAGAATCCAACTTTTTTGTTTCAAATCGCGCGGGCACCTTCTTTAAGAATTTTGGATATAAATCGTCTGCGTCGGATAGGCAAATTCAATGCCCTCCTGCCCAAAGCGCCGGAAAATTTCCAGATTGATCGCCTCCTGAACATCCATATAGAGCCCGTAATCCGGCTGCGCCACAAAATAAACCACTTCAAAATTCAGGGCGGAATTGCCGTATTCCTTGAAATGAATGCGATCCAGGCGGGCGTTCTCCGTTGCGTTCACAATGTCGCCGACCATTTTTTTGATGAGCGTCAGCTTTTCCAGCGGGGTGGAATACACCACGCCAAATCCGAAAACAATGCGGCGCTCCTGCATGCGCTTGTAATTGCGGATGCGGCTCTTGAGCAAATCATTGTTGGCAAAGACGAGCTGTTCGCCGCTGATGCTGCGAATGCGCGTCGTCTTCAGGCCGATATGCTCGACCGTGCCGGAGAGCGTATCCACGACAATGAAATCGCCGATGACAAAGGGCTTGTCCAGAACAATGGAAAGGGAGGCCAGCAGATCGCCCAGGATGTTCTGCACCGCCAGCGCCACGGCGATGCCGCCGATGCCGAGGCCCGCCACCAGGCCGGTGATGTTGACGCCCAGGTTGTCCAGAATCAACAGAAGAACAATCACCCACAAAATCATCCGCGCGATGAAACCCAGCAGGGTCAGGGTTGTGGCGCTCCCCGCATCCCGGTCCATCTTCTTTTCGATCGCCCGGCCGAGCGCAAAGGAAACGCCGGCGCTCGCCCACAGCCCGAACTGAATAATCACAATCAGGACGACGATCTTTTGCCACACCGCCTCGACGGAGGGCTTGATAGCGATCACCTGGGACGCCACATACGCGGAGGCCACCAGCAGAATCAGAAACTTGGTCTCACGGAGCATGCTGACCAGAAGGTCGTCTAACTGGTTGTCCGTGGCCGCCGCCAGTTTGGAGATCCTGTGAATGGCGACGCGCTGAAGAATTTTCAGCGCGCCGAATACGCCGATCAGAACGCAGACGCCGATGATCCAGTTCTGCAGCGTATTGCCCAGATAGACTTTGTCCATGAGACCCAGCAACTCCATTGCGCCTCCTTTTCCGTCCGGGACGTCTTTATTCCCGAATGCGCTTTTTCAGTTCCCTGATCAGGTGGTTGAGCCAGTCCCCGGCGTCGGCCACAACGGCAACGTCGGCCATCTTCATCATGGTTGCCTGGGGATTCTTGTTGATCGCCACGATAAAATCCGCTTCCCCCAGGCCGGCCGTATGCTGAATCGCGCCGCTGATGCCGAAGGAAAAGAGAATTTTGGGTTTGATGTGTTTGCCCGCCTGGCCGACCAGGGATTCATGCCCGGCCCATCCGGCAAACACCACGGGACGGGTCGCACCGACGTCCCCACCCAGCAGCCGGGCCAACTCGTCGAGCTTTTTGAAATTTTTCTTGCTGCCCATGCCGCGGCCGCCGCAGACCATTACGGTCGCGTTTTCGATCGTATGCTCCTTTTGCGCGGCTCGTTCATACTCCACCAGGCGCACGCGGGGCGCGGGCAGATGGGCGGGCAGGGGCAGGCGTTCGACCACGGCGGTCCTAGTGTTGTCGTGGGGAATTTCCCGGAAGGTTCCGGGGCGCACCGTGGCCATTTGTGGCCGGTGATGCTCCGTGACAATTTCCGCCAGCATGTTGCCGCCGAAAGACGGCGCCGTCTGCACCAGCACACCGTCCGGTGTAATGTC
>Ga0116149_1004693_pt1 | contig 13230 bp, 8 predicted proteins | sample AD_UKC057_MetaG_FD_89787 | JGI IMG/M metagenome (GOLD analysis project Ga0116149, IMG submission 89787) | Active sludge microbial communities of municipal wastewater-treating anaerobic digesters from USA - AD_UKC057_MetaG | ecosystem: Engineered > Bioreactor > Anaerobic > Digestate | place: USA...
CGAACGCATACACGATGAACAGGACGGAACCGATTACGCCAAGCTCCGACGCGGAAAACACGCCCTCGTCCATCAGGGGCTTCTTCACGACCGCCAGATTGATGCGCGCGACGTAAAAGAACGCGTAACCGAAAGTGACCGACAGGAACACCGACCAGCGGCGCCATTCAAATTCGCGCCTGATGACGGCGGGGTCGTCACTCTTGACCGGTCTGTCCGAACCGGTCTTGAAATAGTCAAGCAGGTTCATCGATGTGTTCTCCACGCGGGCGACACGTCCGCGGCGTGATGATATCATCCGGAAATCGGAAACGGGGATCAGCGATGAAGCATGTTCTGTGTATTTTGTGCGCCGCGGCCGTCACGATTGCCGCAAATTCCGCAATCGCCGCGCAGATCTACATCACCGATCACAAGTCGCAGGCCGATGCGAAGGTCTTCGTGACGAAATTCAAATCGGAAGCGAACTGCATCGTCTATGAGTCCGGCCACGCGTCCGACAACACTCCCGGGGTCTGGTACTACACGAAATTCAAGTCGTCGGCCCGGGCCAGCATCTGGTACACGAAATTCAAGTCCGAGGCCGACCTGATCGTCTTTTACACGAAGTTCAAGTCAGAGGCGCGTTGCAGATACTGATTCCGTGGCCACGGACGTGCTTCACGAACCGCGGACGGACATCGCGTCCCGCCGGCCGCCTAATCCTGGTATTTTTCCAAAACCTTCCTGGTACCTTTCGCGAAATCCAGTTCCAGGGTTCTGTCGCCGAAAGTCATCCGGGTGACGCGCTTGCCGAACGCCACGTTCGAATACGCGTTGTCGAACCTTTCGTACGGCCCCAGATCGACTTCGACCCCGTCAACCGTGAAGGGGCCGTTCCAGCCGACCGCAATCATCCCGACCGATGGGGAATCCCACTGAACCGACCCGTCCTCGGCGAACGCGACCGTCGATTCGGTAACCGCCGTAACGAAGTCTTCAAACGTCCCGAACTCGGACGCGGAGCCCATCTGCACCAGCCAGGTGTTGTCCATCGTCTTGCCGTCGGCCGGTGCAATCACCAGTTCGTAATCGTTGTCCGCCGCCCATTCGGTCGGATGGCGCGAATAAAGGGCCAGGTACCCGTCACCCTTCCGACCGATAACCCATTGACCCAGTTCACGGACTTCGTCAAACGCCACGCGCCTGAAATACGCGTGGCACCTTTCCGGCTTGAAGAACCCGGACAGCAGGTCGGGAATCACGTCGGCCCGGTACTGAAACACGCCGGCATTACGATAGACGGTTGCCCGCGGGAACCACGACCCGACCCAGTCCCCGGCCACGCTGACCGCGCTGCCGTCCAGTTCGACCGATGTCGGCAGCGAGGCGACCACGAACGCCTCGCGATCAAGCGTCGCCTGCCACATCAGCGTCTGGGATCCCCACCAGCCCGGGTGATAGTCCTGGGCCGCCGCGATCTGGTAATCGGCGGTTCGATACACGTACGTGTTGATCGATTGCAGCGCGATCCCGCGCGAAACGACGGTCGCGTCTTCAGACAGCGTGACGATGTCCTGGGTGCCCATGTTCTGCTTGACCATCTGAACCAGGTAATCCGGCAGATCCCCGAAAAGGAAACCGTCCCACAGGTCGTACTTGTCAACGAACGCAAACGTGCCGTTGATGATTTCCGGGGCCGCGATCGCTGAAAATCCGGCCCAGGTCGGGATGTCGTCATCTTCCGTGTATGTCAGGTTCCAGGAAGGTCCGTCAAGGATGTCGATGCTGTCGCGCTGGCGATGTTCAAATTCGCCCGCGGAGGTGGCGGCCGCAATCGATTCGATGATATCGGGCACGAAATACTTCCCGCTTGTCGCCAGGAACACCGCCGAGAAGTTGTTGTTGCCCTCCCAGGCGCCAAGCCCGGTAAGCATCCAGCCGCCTTCCGTCGTGTGGTCGTTCAGGCCGCCGATCAGTTCGCCTTCATACGTGCGCCCGTGGGTGGTCGCGAAGTATCCAGAAAAGTAATTCGCGGCCATGTCGTACGCGATGATGTCTAAAACCATCATCGCCTTCGTGGAAATTTCCGGGTCCTGGGCGAAATCGGCCAGGTTGACCAGGGCCGGGATGTCCTCGTTGAAATACACGTTGCTGTGCCATTCCGCGAATCCGGTCGCCCCGCGCAGGTCAAGCCACTTCAGGATCAGCGGCCGCGCGTGTTCCATGTGCTGTGCGCCGGTCATGTTCGCGTTGGCAAAAACGGTTTCGGGAAACATCTGGCCGACCAGGTATTCGGACGAATGGAAAAGAATCTGGTGGTTTTCCGACCAGTAGCACATCTTGTCCTTGCCGGGCTGGGTCAGCCAGTACTTGTAGTTGTGCAGTGTATCGACAATCTTCTGCCGGTTCGTTTCGTCCAGCGACCCTGTCACCTGATCCAGATATAGCATCCTGACAAGCGCGGCCGCGCGGAAGTCCGAGCAGTCCTCGCGCAGGGTCAGATCCTCGATTCCCGAATCAATCGCGGCCGTGTTGACTTCGAGTCCCCTGGCCACCCGGCATACCTGCCCGTAGGTATTGCCGGCCCCCGGACCGTTGTTCGCGGCGCAGGCATCAAGGTACTCAAGCTGGCGCTGGGCATACGTCGGCAACGGCAGCGGTTCAGACTCGGTGCAGTTCGTGCAGAAAGGGACGTCCGGCTCGGTCGCATCGCCGGCCGCATCCAACGCATCCACCGCATCGACCGGCGCGTCCGCATCGTCACCGGCGTCCGGCCCGACGGTGTCGCCTGAAATCGTGTCTTCTTCGCGCAAGTCGCCGCCCGCATCCGGCAGTCCTTCATCGGACAACGAATCGGAAACGGCATCGCCGGCCACCTCCGGCAGATCTTCACCTGCATCCCCGCCGCCACAGCCGGACACAACCACGAAAACCGCCACGAACAGCAACGCAACGCACTTCTTCACCGGACACCTCCAGATGGTCGGGACACCCCGAACGGGCAATGATATCACTCGCAGTAGTTTCGCGGTGCTGTCGGTTCAACCCTTGTGACGAACCGGTCGGCCCAGTCCGGACGGGGCATGAACCCGCCCGCCGCCTGGTACCTTTCAAGCCACTCCGCATCGGTCAGGCGGCCGAAGCCGGACTCGCGGAACTGGTAATAGGACGATACCGGCCCGACGAATGCGCGCGGGCCGCCGGGCAATTCGACGACGACGACCATCGGGTTGGCCCCGCCGGTCGCCACGTGCAGCACGTCGGTGCTGTTCGGGTCGGTATGGACGTCGGCAACGGTCGGCTTGAAATTGAAAGTCTCGGTCTGGGCGTCATAGAACAGGTCGGCGTACCACCCGGAAAATCCTGGCCCGCCGCACATGCCGTCGTTCACGACGGTCGATTTGATGAACTCGGTCTGCTCGGGCGTCCTGGGCGTGCCGTCGAGCTGGGCCCTGGCGATGGCGGCCAGGTTGTCGCATGCATAGATAAGGTTATCGAACCAGTAATTGGCGCGGTTGACCGCGTACTGGTTCTGATCGAACTGGACGGTCGAAAGCATCTCTTTCGACTTGACCGCGAAGGTCTTCATCGCGTCGAAGAATCCCGGGTTCGGCTCGACGTAACCGTCCGGGTACTCGCACGATTCCCCGGTATATGACTGCTTCACGTACAGGATGGTGTCGTGGCGCAGTTCGGCCCACGAGGCAAGCCCGGCCTGCATCGAGCGCAGCGCCCAGGCCCGTGTGCGGGCGGCGGCCGGGTACGCGACGCCGGTCTGGTCGGCAGCCAGTTCTGCCAGGCCGCCAAGCCACGCGTTGTACATGCTTTCAGTCCAGAACCCGGCGTCGTATTCGGACACCATCGTGCGCAGCACGTTCAGGTTGCCGCCGTAATTCCATGTTCCGATTTCGTCTTCCAGCAGTGGCAGTGCCTGGTCGTACCCAAGCACGAACGCCACGTCCAGCGGGTCGGGCATGTAGCGCTGCGGTTTCGTGTCCTGCCATGTGATACGGTCATAGACGACGTTTGAAAATACATAGCTGTCGATGACGAACCGCTGGCCAAGAAGCTGGAATTCGGCCGGAATCGGCGTCGGTTCGGACGACATCACGTCCATCATCATTATCTGGCTCAAAATCCTTGAACCGGGCACGCCGTGCGCGGCCAGCACTCCCCTGACATATTCGGCCCCTGCCGGGAGGGTGGCCAGATCCGTGTTCAGGGCGAGGTCCTCGATCACCTGGACAAACCCGGTCGGCGTCAGGTTGTCGCTGGTTCCGACGAACACGACGATAGCATGATCCAGTTTCTGCCACAGATCCATCGCGCCGCCATCAACAAGCGCCTTCAGCAGCACCACGGACGCCAGCAGATCGCGATCGTACAGGGTCAGGTTCATCGGAGTGCGCCCAAGCCAGATCATCGACCGGAAGTAACGCTGAAGCAGTTCGGAGTCGTTGTAGTGGCCGCGCGGCTTGAACTGCGAAAAGTCGTATCGGCACAACCCGCACGGGTATGGACGCCCGAACATCTGGATCTGGTCGGGCTGCAGTGCCGCCACACCGGCCAGGATTTCGTCCCGCGCCGCCGCGGTTGCCGGATAAAGCCCTTCAACAGGGAAACCGCCAAGCAGCGTTCTCGCGACCGTCAGATAGATATCGATGTCGCCGCATGCGTCCAGGACGTCACCGGAAGCGCCCTGGCAAACCTTAGTCAGACCGAAGGCGGTCTTTGCCAGGATGTCCCCAAGCGTGGCAGCCAGAGCGTTTTCCTCGAGCTGCTTCAACATTTCATCGTATGACTTGTGAACCGCGTACATGATCGAATCGGCAGTGATGAAAACCGGCAGATCCCTGACATAGATGTCCATGTAAAGCTGCGGGTGGGTCGCCGAACTGCCGTTGTCCAGAACCGCGAAGCCGTTTGCGTTCAGAAGGGCCGCCGCGTCGTCGTCAATCGCGTAAGCAGATGCGATCTGGCCCATGAAATCGGCCGTGGACGCCTCGAAAGGCATCTGTTCCAGGTATTCGCCACGATCAAACCACCGGTCGAAAAGCTCTTCGTACGTCATGTCGGCGGACTCGACAATCAATTCGGCGTGGCGCTGGTACGCAAGCGCCTGCTCCTCGGACACGGCCACCTCGGGAACCGCCGTGTCGATGCCGGTGATGTCCGGCGGTTGAAGCACGTCGCCGCCAGAGGTGTCAGGGAGGCCAGAGGTGTCCTGACCGACCGCGATGTCCTGGACGACATCGGAATCGCCATCGACAGCACCGCATCCGGCAGTCAGGAAAAACGCGACAACGGACGCAACAAGCAATATCTGCAACGATTTCATCCTGGCCACCCGCGATGAAAGATTCGCAAGGATTATACAACTTAACGGTTGTGACATAGAATCCCGCCGGGCTGGGGGCAAGTAACATGGGCGATTTGCTGAAACTTGGGATACTGGGAACGGCATCGATTGCCGACAGGATTGTCGCGGGTGCCAGGAAGAGCTCGATTGTAAGGGTGTCGGCCGTCGCCGGCCGCGATCCCGCCAGGACATCGGCCTGGGCGGCGACCCGCGGAATTCCCCACACTTTCGATTCGTACGACGCGCTGCTGGAATCCGGTGCGGTCGATGCGGTCTATATCCCGCTTCCAAACAGCATGCACGCCGAATGGACGGTGCGCGCGCTTTCGGCGGGCCTTCCCGTTCTTTGTGAAAAGCCGGCCGCAACGACCGCGTACGATGCCTCGCGGATCAGGGATGCCGCGATTCAGTCCGGACTTCCGGTCGTCGAGGCGTTCATGTACTTTTTCCACCCGCTGTACCGGCAGGTTGAACAGATGATCACCAATGGCAGGATCGGAAGCGTCAAATCGATTGAAAGCCGGTTCAGCTGGAAGTGCGACGACCCGGCCTCGGGGCCGGCCCTGTCGGAACTTCACGGCGGCGCGCTGTTCGACGTCGGGTGCTACTGCGTCCACCTTTCCAGGAAGATTGCCGGGCGCGAACCGGTTTCGGTCATGGCGGCCGCAAGAAACGGCTTCATCGACCCGGGCTGCCAGGGCCTGGGGTTCGGACCGTTGAACATGGTCGATGACATGATGGTCGGGCTGCTTGATTTCGGGCAGGGAACGGCCGGCCTGTTCCAGACGGCCATTTCATCATTCGAGCGGCATGCGGCCGAAATCACCGGGACTGACGGTTCAATCGTCATCGACCAGCCGTGGCTTCAGGACAACGCCCCGGTATCGATCAACCTGCTTGACGACAATGGAAGGCATCCGTTAAGGATCGATCCCGCCGACACGTATCAGGCCGAACTTGAAGGATTTGCCGGCATCGTCCGGGAATGCGTCCGGAATCGCGGCCTGTCGCCGGCCGCGCTGGCCGCGCTGGCCGATCTATGCGGAAATGCCGCGACCCTCTTTGCATTGCTGCAGTCGGCCAAAACCGGAAAGGCGGTCAAGCCGGCCGCTCTCTGAAGCCCGCCGCGACAGATTCACGACACGCGCATGCACCGACGTAACACGAAAGCACCGCGGGAATTCGTGAAGGAACTCAGTCATAAAACGCCGTCACACGCGGCGCTCACGCAAGGCCATTACCGGTATTATCGCAAGGTAATTTGATTGAACTTCATTCAATGCTCTGTCAAATGACGTCGTCGCAGGACGTTTCCTGCCACGCGCAGCCCACGTCGTCCAGGCATTGGCAGAAATCGGAAAGGCACAGGTACTTGAAACAGTCGTTGTAATCCTCCCCTTCCTTGCCCGCGCATTTGTCGTTTATGCACCTGGAAACCTTCGCGGTGCATGTCGAACGCTTTTCCTGGTCGCATGTGCGACCGTCGCATGCCGACAGTGCCAGGCACGACCCCAGGGTAACCACGACGATCATCAATCTGGCTGTCAAGGACATCCTTTCCGACCTGCAAAAACCTGCCGCAACTTTACAGTAACCGACACTTTTCATGAAGCGGGAATCGGTATTGGAACCTTCATTTCCCGATCGTATAATGCCGACATATCTTGAACGTCCCTCCGGGAGGCAATCATGAAGCGCAACTGCATGGCCGCGATTCTTGTCACGACAGTCCTGTGCGCCGTCGCGTGCGGCGGCGGCGGCAACGATACGGATACTTCAACCGCGAACGACGCAGGATCCGACGTGATGGTCGATTCCGGAACCGACGCTGGCACCGACGCGCAAATCGATTCGCGAGTGGATGTCGAAGGCGACGCCCAGGATGTCGCGGTTGACACGACGGATGTCGAAGGCGATGCCACGGATGTCGCGGTTGACACGACGGATGTCGAAGGCGACGCCGCGGATGTCGCGGTTGACACGACGGATGTCGAAGGCGACGCCCAGGATGTCGCGGTTGATACGACGGATGTCGAAGGCGACGCCCAGGATGTGCAGGGCGACACCGATGTGTCCGGTGGCGACCAAGGCCATATTGACACCGCGACCGATGGCGGCACCGGCATCTGCGGACAGGCCGTCGAACTGACAGACGGCCAGGAACTTGACGCCGTGGGACTTCCGGAAGGTACCCCGTCGGCCTGGGACACCTATTCCTGCGAACCGGATTCGACCTGGACCGGCCCCGAACGACTTTACGCATTCACCTCGGATTGCGACGGCTTCGTGCGCTTCACGGTGACCCCGCAGGGTGCGCCCGACGGCATCGACTACCTTCCCGTGGCCGTCGGAATCCTTGAAGACTGTTCGGCAGGCAGTTGCGCAAGGTTGCTGCCCCCGGCTCATCCCCTGACCGTGCCTGTCGATGTTGAACCGGGACAGGTGGTGTACCTGGTCGTCGAGGCAATGGATACCGCGCTGCCGGCATTCAAAATCAAGGCCGAACTGTTCTGCCGCGACTGCCGGGACGACGACGAGGACGGGTTTGACGGATTCAATTCGATCTTCTGCCCGCAGGGCACCGACTGCAACGACGACGACGCCGCGATCAACCCCGAAGCAGGCGAAACCCCATGCGACGGCGTTGACCAGGACTGCAGCGGGTTCGACGCATGTGATGGAATCGTGTGCGCCGACAACGACGGCGACGGATATTTCAATTACGACCCGGTCACCTGCCCCATGGGACAGGACTGTAACGACAGCAACGGCGCCATCGGCAAGTCGGCCAGTGACATCGAATGCAACGGCATCGACGAAGACTGCGACGGAATGGACTGGTGCCCCGGCACCGGCCAGCAGTGCGATCCCTGCCTTTTCATGACCGGCTGCCGCGAAGACCACACATGTATTCCGGTCATCGGGGACGGTACCGGTTTTGCGGCCTACTGCGCGAAGTTCTGCGAAAGATCCGCCGAGTGTCCGTACGGTTCCCGTTGCGTGCCGGAAGTGTTCGAAGGCAACGGCGTATGCCTGCCCTATATGCAAAACACGTGCTCCGGCGGCTTGATGACGGTCAAAGACACATGCGGCAACCAGATATCAAGGAAACAATGCGCGGGATCGTGTTCCGTCGAGTGGGGCATCTGCATCGAATCGTGCCCGGCGCCAGCTCCGTTAACCGTCGGGACGACTGTTGGGGGCAGGCTTGACGGCGACGTTTCAAACATCGGCACGTGGCCCGGCGTCCCGGATGCCCCCGGGCCCGAGGCGTCGTTCACGTTCACGGCGGAATGCGACGGCGTCGCCAGGCTTGTCGCGACCGAAATGGCCGACATGCAGATGTTCGTCGCCGTTACCGTCACGGAATGTGTAAACACCAGGACGATCGCCATCGAAAACGGCGATTCCTTCATACACGAACTGGAATTCCCCGTGGTGGCCGGCTTCCGGATGTTCGCGACCGTCGATTCGACGATGCAGGGCGACAGCGGCCCGTTCACCATTCTTGTTGAAATCGACTGCGACGAAACCGGACGGGAACACTGCGAGCCTTGCGAATTCGACCTGCAGTGCGACTCCGGATTCTGCCACCGGCCCGGCGTTCCTTCACTTTCAACCGGGGCATGTCTTAAGGATTGCTCCCTGAATGGCCAGTGTCCCGAAGAATCTACCTGCACCGCGGCGGGCGACAAATTCGTGTGCATGCCGCAGACGGCTGGTGACTGCCAGGGCCAGGATCTTTTTATTCAAGATTCCTGCGGACTTTCATATCTGGCAAGGACTTGCCCCGACGGATGGCAGTGCAACGCCGGCCAGGCTGACTGCACAAACTCTTGCGTCGATGGCGACAGCGACGGCTTCTTCGGACACGACGACGATGCATGTCCGACCGGCAACGACTGCGACGACGAGAATTCAGCCATCAATCCCGCCGCAAACGACATCAGGTGCAACGCAATCGACGAAGACTGCAGCGGGGCCGACAACTGCAGCGACGCCGGCCAATGTGAACAATGCGAGGGCGGCCACTGCGGCCCCGGATTCTACTGCTTCAAGGATCCGAACTACGACGTCCCCGGAATCTGCCTGGCCGACTGCACCGGCACGATGGAATGCCCGATGGCGCCGAACTGGAACCTGTCGTGCTGGTCCTGGATGTCCGGGATCGGCGACGACAGCTATTACTGCCGGCCGAAAATCACAATCGAGTGCGACGGCAAGACGTCACTGATCAAGGACGGCTGCGACCGTACCGTCGAAACGGCCGCCTGCGATATCGACTGCTTTGACGAATTCGGGTGTTCGAACTACTGCACCGCCACGCAGCCCCATCCAGGCTGCGGCAAGACCGTCCACGGAACCACCGTCGGCGCGCCGGACCGCACCAACTACTACTACAACGCCACGGACACTCGCGACGATCTGACGGGCCCGGAAGTTCAGTACACGTTCACGGCGTCCTGCACCGGCGAATTCAACGCGGTGCTGACGAACGCCACGAACTGGCTGGCGCTGGTGGTCGTGAAAAATGCGTCCGGCAAATGCCGCAGCAGCACCATGATCGATTACGACGTGTTCCTGGACACCCCGGACGTGGTTGCTTTCACGGCGACCCAGGGTGACGAATTCACGCTGATCGTGGATGGAATGGACGGCGCCGAGGGCGAATTCGACCTGACGGTGAACTGCCTTTGCGGGGCGAACTGCGCGGACAATGACAGTGACGGATTCATCGACAGACACGCGACCGACTGCCCTTCCGGAAGCGACTGCGATGGTGGCAATGCCGCGATCCACCCCGGGGCGGCCGAAATCAAGTGCAACGACATCGACGAGGACTGCACCGGTTACGACGACTGCCGCTCAGACGCGTGCACGGCGGATGTCGAACTGGGCAACCTTGCCGCGCCGGTTTCAAGAACGGACTCGCGGATGGGTGACACCGATCAGATGACGTTCTATGACGGCCCCTGCACATCGTCATACCCCAGGTTCAACATCGAAACTGTCTATCATTTCAATCCCGCATGCTCCGGCACCCTTACCGCTTCGGTTTCAGAGCCGCAGGACAACCAGTACGACATCTACCTGCTGGCCGACACGTGTCGTGCCGACCTGTGCACGAAAGTCGCCTGGTACGACCTGACCGCGGAAGTGGCGGCCGGAACCGACTATTACCTGGTTATCGACGGGAACTCGTCCGCAACGACCAATTCGTGGAAACTGGAATTGGCGCTTCAGTGCGCGGATTGATGCGAAGCCAGGAGACTGTCAACGCTTGTTGATGGCGTGAACCTTGAAACCGACCGAGAAACCAAACGCCGGCTTTTCACCGGATTGCGGCACGTCACAGTGAATTTCATTGATCATATCGACGTTTGATCCGATTCCAACGTTGTATCCAAGGGCAACCCTGCCGACATCGACCACCCGTTCGCCGGCGGCAGGATTGTTGGCAAACTGCATGTCGTATTCCGCAAGCAGTTTGTGGCCATCCTTGATCGTCCAGTAGGTACCGGCGGTGACCGCCGAAAATGCCTGGAAACCCGAGCCGCCGGCGTCCATGTCCGCGCCAAGAATTTGCTCGATGCGGATGTAAACACCCCAAAGGCGCAGATCCGGCTTCAAATCGAAATTCAGTTCAACCGATGGGATCAGTGCCAGCCCGAAATCACCGAACCCGAATTCCAGCATCAGATCAAAGTCAAAATGGTCGGTATCGAGCGGATTCCCGATTATGCCGAAGGCCGCGCCACCGGAAACCGCATCGAAGTCGCCATCGCTGCCGACCTGACCGCGCCCGTATATTGAGAAGCGATCGATAACGCCATAATTAAGGGATGTCTCGAATTCGAGTCCGTCGAAATGACGGCCGCCCTTCAGGCCGTGCAGCCCCAGGAAAAATTCCAGATCCATTTCCCCTTCAGGAAACGTCTCTGTCGAATCAAGCGCCAGGACCGAGGCCGGTGCCACGAACAGCATGGCGCAGGCGGTCGCGGCAAGCAGCTTGGATGCCGTCGTCATTGATGAACCCCTTTCAATGCGTATTCGGTGACAGCCCTGTCCCATCGGGACGACGAACGGTAACACAAAGTAATACCGCATGCCACAACAAACAAAAAACCTCTTTTATTTCAATTACTTGAAAGATTCGAACTCTTCCGCCAAGGCTGATTCAGGACGACTGATTCACTGTTGAAGATGCGGGAAAGAATCGCGTCCCGTGCGCACGGGCCTGAACAGCGACCCGGCAACCATGAAGACGATGCTGGCCACGAATCCCGCGATCTTTGCCATGAATTCGGCGTGCAGGACCCAGTTGAACAGCGCCCAGACAAGAATCCCGCCAACCATGGCCGCGAAGGCCCCGCGTGAATTGGCCCGCTTCCAGTAGATGCCGGCGGTCAGGGGGACAAGCAGCGATACCAGCGTCGCGGTGTAGGATTCGGCAACCAGTTCCCAGATCATCGGCATCCCGGAATCGGCGGCGTGGGCGGCCGTCGGATCCTGCGGCAGGGCAAAAAGGATCGCTACAGTCGAGATGATCAGTACGCACGCCCGCGTAAGCCACAGGAACTGGCGATCGTTCAACTTCGGCAGCAGGGGCCGGATAAGGTTTTCGGAAAGGATGACTGAAGGCGCCAGGATGGCCGCCGAAGCAGTCGAGAGGATGGCCGAAAGAAGCGCTCCCCAGAAAAAGGCCTGAATCCAGGGATTGGTGTAGAGCTTAATCAGAGTCGGCAGGATCGCCTGGTGATCCGCCATGTTCAGAAGCTCGGGGTGAAGGTTCCGCACCGTCATCGCAATGAAAAGCGGCATCGCGGCGATCGTGAGGTACATGAATGATCCGATGTAGCAGGCGCGCACGGCGGTCTTTTCACTGCGGGCCGAACACACCCGCTGGAACAGGTCCTGCTGGGGGATGGATCCAAGGCCGATTGCCATCCAGGCCGTCAGATATTCAAGGACGTGGACGACCTTCGGTTCGGGCCAGAGGTTGTAAAACCCGTCGGGCCGGTCGGACAGCACGGCTTCGACACCACCGGCCTGTTTTCCAAGAACTATGGTCACCACGACCAGCGCGCCGACGATCATGATTGTCTGGATGAAGTCGTTTATGGAAACCGCCCACATGCCGCCGAAGAACGTGTACAGAATCAGAACCGAGGAGGCGAGAATCATGGACCAGTGAACCGGAAACCCGGTGACGATGTTGACGACCAGCCCCAGCGCGACTATCTGCGCGGCCACCCACCCGAAATAGGACAGGACGATGAATAGTGACGACAGAATTTCCGACTTCCGGTCATAACGCCCCTTGAAGAAATCCCCGAAAGTCAGGTAACCGGATCGGTAAAGCGGACGCGCGAAGAAAAGTCCGAGCAGGAGCAGGCAGAGTGCGGCACCGAACGGATCCTCGATTGTGCCCAGCATGCCTTCGTTGTTGATCCTGGAACTGGCGCCAAGCATGGTTTCGGCGCCGAACCACGTCGCGAAAAGGGCCGTCGCGGTCATGTACAGGGGCAGACGGCGACCGGCGACGATGAAGTCCGTGGAATTCTTGACAAGGCGGCTGGCCAGCAGGCCGACGACCACCGTGACCACCATATATACGATGATGAAAGCCAGCACCATACCGGCGCACCTCGCAAAGACGGGATTCCCTTGATCTGGCCACGAAATCAAGCGGATTTTTGCAGTCACGGGCGGTGTGCGTCAACTGAAAAATTGCCCACTGGATAAGGGCGCTCGAGGCAGGGGCGGATGTATTCAGAGTGTGTAAGGGCGAATGAAATTTCGCCCGCGGGAACAGGGCCCGGGCAACGTGCTTATCCGTAGCGGGCGGATGTATTCCGAAATGTACGGGCGAATGAAAATTCGCCCGC
>Ga0116149_1004707_pt1 | contig 13198 bp, 6 predicted proteins | sample AD_UKC057_MetaG_FD_89787 | JGI IMG/M metagenome (GOLD analysis project Ga0116149, IMG submission 89787) | Active sludge microbial communities of municipal wastewater-treating anaerobic digesters from USA - AD_UKC057_MetaG | ecosystem: Engineered > Bioreactor > Anaerobic > Digestate | place: USA...
AGATATGCCCTCCAAGATGATCGTTCCGCCGCTTATGGCCTCCAAAAAGGTCATGATCAAGACAAGTGGCGGAAACAGCGTCCTGATAGATGACACACCCGGTCTGGGAGGCATTACTCTTGAGACCTCCTCCGGCCAGAAGATAGTCCTCAATGCCCTGGGCATCACCATCGAATATGCCACAGGACGCAGCATCAAGCTCGGGCCAACTGGTGTGTCCATTAACGATGGTGCGCTGGAGGTCATCTGATGCCAGGTTTCCTGTTGCACATTGGAGCAAAGGTATTTTGCATGCACGCTGGCCAGGCCCAGGCAACAGCTCCCTTTCCGAAAGTGATGCTTGACAAACAGCCTGTTGTTACGCTCTCCTGTCCCTATGTAGTGACAGGATGCGCCTTGCCTCCACCTCCAGCCGGCAACGGCCCCTGTGTCACTGCCCAGTTCGTAACTTCTGCTACGCGAGTTTTGGCAGGAGGCGTTCCAGTCTTGCTCGCGGACAGTCGGGCGGTCTGCGTTCCGACCGGCACTGGCTTGATACCGACAGTAACCCAGATTCGGGTGAGGGGGATTTAATGCAAAACGCCTACCCGCTTCGTTATGATGGACTGGGTAAGACCGCCTCCTGCAGCGAGGAAGAGCACATCCGGAACTTGATTGAGCAGGTTCTCTTTACCTCTCCCTGGGAGCGAGTCAACAGGCCGACCTTCGGAAGCGGCATCCTCAAGTTGCTCTTTGCTCCGAATAGCGACGTTCTGGCATCGGCGACTAACATGATGGTTCAGGGAGCGCTTCAGCAGTGGCTGGGTGACCTGATCTCTGTGGAGTCGGTTGAGGTAAGGGGCGATGATGCCTTCTTGAAGGTGGCAGTCCAGTATACTATCCGACGAAGCCAGCAGAGACAGGTGGCATCGTTCTCCTGGGGTGGCCAATGATAACTCAATATGCATGCTGTGAAGAGCGCCGCCGAAGCGTGCTGGCGGATCCATCCGTTCATATCAACGGCATAGACTATATCGATGTGCTCGATGATCCGGAGTCGTCGATAGATCGGAAACGGACCATAATCAGAGTTCGCTTCTTCAAGTCCTTACGCGGAACCGCCTGGGAAAATAGTGACGTGGCCCTAAAGCATCTGAGGATCCTGGGCGGAGAGACGATTCGAGATATAGTTGTTCGCAGTTTCCAGATCCTGCCTGGCGATGGGCACACTGCCAGGTTGGTTTTAAGCTCTGAAGGCGATCTGTCCCTTTACAGACTCGCCATCATCCAGGGCTCTGAGAATGATACTCTTGATCCGGAGGGACCATTAGAGGGCTTTGATCCGATTCTATCTGGGATCGATTTCAGATTCAGGCCAGAATGCATGACCTCAGTTTGCGGCGAGGCCGTTGTCTGTCCAGCAAAGAAGGTAGAAGAGCCTGAGATAGATTACCTGGCCAAGGATTATGCTAGCTTTCGCAATCTGATGCTGGAAAGGCTCTCTCTTATTCACCCCCAGTGGATGGAGAGGAATCCTGCTGATCTTGGAGTGGCCCTGGTCGAGCTTCTGGCCTATGTGGGAGACCGCCTCAGCTATCAGCAAGATGCAGTGGCCACGGAGGCTTACATCGGCACGGCCCGCAGAAGAATATCGGTCCGACGCCATGCCCGTCTGGTGGATTACTTCATGCATGATGGCTGCAACGCCAGGGTCCTGGTTCAGGTGAGAGTCCAGAACGACATCGGAACCGCGGACAATCCGGCGCTCCCAGAGCACACCCTTTTCCTATCAAAGATAGAAGGCTTGCCCGAAAGGCTGCCCAGAGGATATCAGGCAATAGACAAAGCTCAGGCGGTCTTTGAGATCATGAGTCCCAAGATCCGCCTATATAAAAATCAAAATGAGATGGAGTTTTATCCCTGGGGCAGAAAAGAGTGCTGCTTGCCCAAAGGAGCAACATCAGCCACTCTGGAGGGTGATAAAACCTCTCTTGAGGCGGGTTCGATTATCATCTTCCAGGAGGTACTGGGGCCGGGAACTGGCCAGCCTGAAGATGCTGATTCCAGTCGCAGGCATGCAGTCAGGCTCATCAAGAAGCCGGTGCTCACCTCTGATCCTATTGGCAACATGCTGAAACGCAATATCATAGGCGGAATGAGAGATGAGTCGCTTGCCGTTACTGAGATTGAGTGGGGCCAAGAGGATGCTCTGCCGTTCCCCATTTGCATATCTTCGATTACCGATGAGGCGAATGGCCAGAGAGAGGTGGACCGGGTCAGTATCGCCCTAGGTAATATAGTGTTGGCATATCATGGCAGAACTGCCATCCCCACCCAGAAGTTGGCACTGACGCCGGAGGAGAGAAGATCGAAAAGGCTCAGGCTTCTGCTTTCCATGCATGGTTCCACAGTCGAAAGCTGCGAGTCGCTGGGCACTGTGCTGCAGCCCAGGCTCCGCAGGCATACCAAAGAGCCTGGGTCGCATTGCCAGAAGACGGCTCCTCTGATCGTCCCCCCCAGATTCAATCCCTGCCTCGATCAAGCGCCTTTGACCCAGATGGCATCATTGGATGAAGGGCCGGCCTCAAAACTGGCCAAATATCTTCCCCAGCAGGCCATGCCATCTCTGTTGCTCATCCAAGCCTTTTGCGATCCAGAGAGCGGATCCATTCAGAGCTGCAAGGAGTGGAATTGGAGACGAGATCTGATATCCAGCAAGAAGTCGGAGAGGGTTTATACAGTTGAGGTTGACAATGAAGGCCGGGCTTTTATTCGATTCGGCGATGGAGTTCATGGTATGGCTCCAAGCATTGGCTCCAAGTTCTTTGCAGTCTATCGCATAGGCAATGGTGCTTCGGGAAACATAAGTGCAGAATCAATAGGGCATATCTTAAGCGACTACGAAGAAGTGCTGGAGGTCAGCAATCCCCTTCCAGCAGGAGGGGGCCTCGATCCCGAAAGCATGGTCATGGTGAAGATGAAATCTCCCATAGCATTCAGGACCCAGGAGAGGGCAGTCACTCCAGAGGATTATGTGGAGATTCTCCTTCGCCGCTCTGACATCCAGAAGGCGGAGGCGACGACACGCTGGACCGGAAGCTGGAATACGATATTCCTATACATTGACCGCATGGGAGGCCTTGATGTGGATGATCCCTTTAAAAAGGAGCTGGCAGAATACCTGGAGGACTTCAGGATGGCCGGGCAGGACCTGGAGATCAACGGAGCAGAATACGTCTCCCTGGACCTCGAACTCCTGGTTTGCGTCAAACCGGAATATTCTCAGGATCAAGCAAGGAATGCTCTGATGCAGGTCTTGAGCAACCGCACTCTATCCGATGGGAGGCGGGGCGTCTTTCATCCTGATAATTTCACCTTTGGGCAGCCGGTTTATGCTAGCACCATCTATGAGGCGGCTTTGGGAATTGAGGGCATCGAATACCTGGACATAGTATCTCTCAAGCGCCGGGATTCGAATGAAACGATTGACTTAAAGAAGGACGGCCTGATGAAACTGGGAGATTTGGAGGTAGCCAGGCTGGATAACGATCCCAGCCTTCCGGAGAGAGGTATCATTAAGCTTGATATTAGAGGAGGGCGGCAAATATGAATGATAATTCTCAAAATGACTGCGACTGCTGCGAAGGGAGAAGTGCCAGGACTCCTATGGTGGTCTATAATCCGCCTGGCCTTAGCTCAATTGGGTACAGAACTGGTACTCACTCCCAGTTCAAGCAGAGCATGCTCTCCGGCCTATCTGATCCAGCGAGGCCGGAGCTTACCGGCTTGAAGATCAGGGCAGACGACGATTTATCAGTAGGGTTACTTGATGCCTGGGCGACGATAGCTGATGTTTTGACCTTCTATCAGGAGAGAATTGCCAATGAGTCCTATCTGAGGACTGCGACCGAATTACAGTCCATATACCAATTGGCAAGGGTCATTGGGTTTAGGCCTCGGCCAGGACTAGCGAGTTGTACTCATCTCGCATTCTCCCTGGAGAGCGCACAGGGGGCACCCGATAAGGTCCTAATAAAAGAGGGAACAAAGGTGCAGAGCATTCCCGGCCCCAACCAGCTTCCCAGGATCTTCGAGACGGTAAAGGGGATTGAAGCATACACGGGTCATAACGAGCTCCGCCCCAGGCTCGCCCGGACTCAGGAAATAACCAGCTCATCGGAAGAGGTTGTCTTCGAGGGCTTATCTCTGGGCCTTAGGCCGGGAGACGGGCTGCTCTTTAACATGGATAATTCGGCGTTCTTCTGCCGCGCGGAGTTAGTTGAGCTCTTGGCCGAAAAGAGTCAGACCAAGATCGGCATATCAAAGCAAAAGTCTATAGTTAAAACATCGGGCAAATCTGGTCAAAGCCTGGGAGATACAGCTCCTGATAAAGGAAGCATTGTTCTTGGCCAGAGCGAGGCGATCTATCAAGGCGCTGAATGGATCAGCTATGGTCAAGCAAAAAAGTCTGAGGATGTGCTGGCTTATGCCGAGATGTACAATACTCCTGGCATAAAGTTCCTGCGAAAGATGCTGCCCGCCGAGAAGAAAGCGGCACTGGAAGATGAGATGGCCGTTGGATATAACGCATCTTCATATAACGCTGCTTTATATAGCGTTAGTGCATATATCGCTGTGACTTCTGGCGACGCGACCCAATCCTGCCAGGGAAAAGAGCCGACACCTGTTTCAAAGCCAAGCCCGGGGAGAGTAGACCTGCCCTCAGGCGTGATAGTACTCAGAGTCCGGGCTCAGGTCTTCGGTCATAATGCACCGAGGTTCGATTCACTGCCCAATAGCCTGAGAGATGGAGACTATGTGAGGACGCCGGACCCGGTTGATCCGAATGTGCCGCTTTACCAAAGAATACCAGGTCCATATAGCTGCCGCGCCAACAGTTGGGTGGATACGACTCTGAACAACTTTCCCAGCCAGGGCAAGGACTTGAATGAGATCAACCTCTTTCTGGATAGTGCCTATCCCATTGCCAGAGATAGCCTGATCTTTCTCTTTGATGGATATAACTGTGAGCCATACCTGGTCAAGGACAGCATAGAAACCTCCCTGTCAGACTTCACACTGACTGCAAGAGTGACCGCCCTCAAGCTGATGGGCGACCCCGAAGCCTTGAGCAAATTCAAGATCCGTCAGACCATAGTCTTTGGCCAGGGAGAGGAGCTTGCCCTGGCAAGGATAGATAAGGAAGAGAACGTGACTGGTAGCACTATCGACCTGAATAGCTATCAGGAACTCCTCACAAGCGGGCCGATAATCGTCTGCGGAAATCTTCATGATGATGAAGATGCAGACCCCAAAACCTGCGAGCTTGTCAATATATTGAGCAATAGTCCTTCGAGGGATGGTTCAGAAATATTCAGTGTTATAAAACTTCAAAAAGATGGCCTGAAAGGAATCTACAAGAGGGAGACGGTTACCATTTATGCCAATGTTGCCCCTGCAACGGAAGGAGAGAGCAAGGAGGAGATAGTCGGGAGCGGTAATGCATCAGAATCCTTTCAGAGCTTTAAATTATTCCAGGCACCTCTGACCTATGTCCCGGATAGTTCTCCTGAGGGATTCTCCTCCAGTCTCAAGGTCTATGTTAATGATGTCAAATGGCATGAGGTTGACTCTCTGGCCATGAGCGGCCCCAAAGACAGGGTTTATACGGTTCTTTTGGATAGTGACGGAAAGGCCACTATTGAGTTCGGCGATGGCATCAATGGATCAAGGCTTCCCACGGGCCGGGAAAATGTTAGGGCAGTATACAGAAAGGGACTGGGAAGAGGCGGGAACGTCGATGCCGACAAGCTCAGCCTACTCCTGACCCTGCCGCTGGGAGTCAAGGGAGTAAAGAACCCACTCGCAGCCAGTGGGGGAAGCGATGCTGAGGAACTGGAAAGCGCTAGGGACAGTGCGCCGCTCTACCTTCTCACTCTAGGAAGGCTAGTATCTCTGCAGGATTACGGCGACTTTGCACGGGCCTATCCAGGGATCGGCAAGGCGCTCGCTACTTGGATTTGGAGCAACCAGGTCAGAGGGATTCTCGTGACCGTTTGCGGCCCGGATGGAGACGATTTTGATGAGAACAGCCTGCAATGCAGAGCTCTACTGGATGCCATGCATAAGGCAGGCGATCCCAGTATACCCATCTTGATCAAAAACCGCCGCAAAGCATTATTCCGAATCTCTGCGAGCATCAAGATAAACTCTGACTATCTCCCTGATCAGGTGTCTTTAGCGGTAAGGTGCGCAGTGGTGGAGAGGTTCTCAAGCCTTGCCCGAGATCTCAACCAGCCGGTGGGAATTGGAGAAGTCATGGCGGCAATCCAGTCTGTGCCGGGAGTCGAAGCGGCTGTAATCAGTAGGCTGTACAGGGTCCTTGGAGCGGAAGGATTCAACGCAATGATTTATGCCTCAGATCTGAAAGGCGGAGAAGATGCAGATTCGGTTCAGGCAGCGGAACTCTTGACCATCGATACAGTTCGTCCATTTGACAATCTGGGGGTGTTGACATGAACTACGATCTTGGATGCCTCTACAGCCTGCTCCCGGAGATATACCGGGTTCGAGATCAGGAGCAGGGGGGCCAGATCAAAGCTTTGCTATCGGTTATCGCGGAACAGGTGGCTGTGCTTGAAGAAGACTTGGAGCAGCTTTATGACGATCAGTTCATTGAAACCTGCGCAGAATGGGTCGTACCCTACATCGGAGATTTGATAGGTTTCAGAGGCCAGAAGATGCCGCCTGGCGTGACAGTGAGCCAGAAGGCTCAGGTTGCCAATTGCCTATCTTTTCGAAGGAAGAAGGGCACATTCTCGCATATAAAACAGATTGTCAAAGATACGGCTGGCTGGGACTGCGAAGTGGTCGAATGCTTCCGGATCCTGGCTATGACCCAGAATATGAGATATCTGAGTCAAAAGAATGCATCAATGATTGATATGCGGCCATGGCAGGATCTTCTGGATGTAAATGTTCCGTTGAGCAGAATCGGAGCCCGAGATAAAATCCCTCATAGTTTGGACATCAGAAGCATAAACTGCAATAAAGTGTTATATAATATTAATAATATAGGCATATTCGTCTGGAGGCTAGAGGCAAAGAGGCTCAATGACTCGCCCGCATTCAAGGTGGATGATCAACGATATACATTCAGCCCGCTTGGAAATGATATCCAGCTATTTCGCTTGCCGGAAGTATTCTTGCCCGTGCCCTTGACGAGGTCGACTCTTCTGTCTAGTCTAAAGAACATCAGAGATGCATTGCTGCCAGGGACTGACGTAAGCTTGACTAGGTTGACTCTTCTCTCCAATCTAGAGAACTGCTGGGCCGACCTAAGCGACTTGACCAAGCCTACTCTGATCTGCATTCTAAAGAACTGCTGGGCCGATCTTGGCGGAGCCGATCTAAGCGACCTATCTAGGTCAACTCTTTTCTCCATTCTAAAGAACCTATATTCCCTGGCGGATCTGTCCATAATGGTAAATGGGAAGGAGATATTTCCCCAGGGATTTGTTGATCAAGCTCAGTTGACAGTTGTAGCATGCGATCTATCTGATGCGCAATCCGGTTCAGATATTAGTCCGGCCTGGTTAAATACCCCTGTGCCAGAAGGAACCGTGGCTGTGGATCCAGTTCTCGGGAGGATTGCGTTTCCTACATCAATTAAACCGATGTCGCTTTCGACGACATTCTGCTATGGATTCAGTGCTGATATGGGCGGAGGGGAATATTTCAAAAAAGAGATCCCCGAAGGGATATATGTCTCTAAGATCAATGGTCATCAATCGGTCAGCGATCAGGATCGTCTAAGCAATGCTATCCAGAATCTGGGAAGCAATGGGGGAGTCGTAGTCATCCAGGACAATGAGAGGTATAAAATCGGAAGTCTGGCCATCGATGCCTCGGGCGGCAAAAGGATTGAGATCAGAGCCGATGACGGATACAGGCCGGTCATCGATCTGCAAGAGGAGATGACAATTGATGGATACAAGGGAGAAGTATCCCTGAGCGGATTGATAATCTACGGAAGTGCGATAAGAGCAGGTACAGGGCTGAAGAGCCTCAAGATCAGTCATTGTACTCTGGTTCCCGGCTTGAGGCTGGGCCGGGAAATCACGGAATTGCCAAGTCTGCAGGTATTTAACGACGGCTCGGGATCAGGTATAGAGGTGGAGATATCCAAGAGCATAGTAGGGCCTCTCAGGCTGCCTGCCGATGGGGCGGATCTGATCATCACAGATAGCATAGTCGACTCGCCGACCAGAGGCAGAGGAGCCAGAATATTTCCTGCGCTTGCATCCGGCAAAAACCTGCTCTTGGCAGGTGTCGCAGTTCCGAACCTTCTCCGCATGTCATTTGAGATCATCATAGCCGGCTATGGGCCCTGTAAAGTTTCTCTTCCCAGGCTGCCAAAGGATTTGAAAGAAGCGAGGGAGATGCTGGAGAAAGCCATACGAAGCGCATGCGATAGTCCGGGATTCATGGGAGCCAGGGTCATGGTTCTGGATGGCACACTGGCCATAGTACCGGGCATTCCCGGTGAGGTATCAATTATCTCCTCAGGAAGAGATCTGGCATCCTGGCTCAAGCTCGATCCAGAGCAGGCAAAGCGTACCGTAGCTCTGGTTGGAGGAGTCGTCTCCATACCCATCAAACTCAGCTCTAATGATCCGACCTTGACCATCTCGTTGGATGGGCAGGATCGGTATCATCTCAAGATCAGATCATGTTCCAGCCTGAAAGAGATAGCTGAAGAGCTACAAAGCTCCGTGTCCGCCCATAGACAATTAGAGGGCCTCCTGGTGGGATATCATGAGGATGAGCTGATAATTCTATCTTCAAATGAGGAGCTAGTGCCGTCCTTTGGACCATCCAAGGCCAATGGCTCTTTCGGGGATCATGCGACCTACAGAGAGCTGGGATTGCAGTCTGATGCTCCGGCGATATCCGATTCGGATGATTTCTCTGGCCCAGAGCTGACCATTGAACGATCTACCGTCCTGGGAATGGTGAAAACCAGGAAGCTATCGCTGGCATCCGAGTGCATATTTGCAGATCTGCTGCTGGTGGATCAAAGGCAGGTGGGCTGTCTTCGCTTCAGCTACATTCGGCGGGGGTCCAAGACTCCTCAAATGCATGGATGCATTGAGGAGGACTGGCCAGAGGTGCTTAGATTCACCTCTACAGCATACGGTAATCCGGGCTATTGCCAGCTCAGCCAGCTTTGCTCGGCAAAGATTCGTCAGGGAATTGATGGTGGTGAGCTAGGTGCATTTCATGACCTCTATCAGCCGCAGCGCGAGGCGAATATGATCATGAGTCTTCGGGATCATATGCGATTTTGCCTGGACTATGGGATATTCTATTGCACATAGCTGCAAAGTTAATTCGTGTTATCATCGGGAGATAAACTATGAGAGGAGACTTCAGCCGTTATACTTTCGATCCCAAAAAGAGATACAGTGGCGTCTGGAAGCAGCAGGGGCGCGTGCAAGTCGATGCCGACTGGAATGAGCAGCAGGAGATAAGCCGGAACCGGATAGAGACAGAATGCCGGGATGTTGTGGGCCAGTCTGGAGCGCCATCTGCAGACCCAGGATTCAATATTTTGGTGAGACGCGATTATGAGAGCATTCTGATCGGCAAGGGTAGATACTATGTAGACGGAATACTTTGCGAGAATGATTATGGTAACGAGGGCAGCAAATATGTGGACTACATCAGCCAGCCCGACCTCAAGGGTGCTCCTGAAATAAGGTCGCTGCTTGCAGATACAAAACGGGGTATAGTCTATCTTGATGTCTGGCAGAGAGGGATTACGGCCATCGATGATCCCAGGATCAAGGAGAAAGCTCTGGGAGGGGCCGATACAGCCATTCGCAGCCAAACCGTTTGGCAGGTCAAGGTGCTTCCGGTTGCCGCTGGCGTTGAAGTGTGCGGCAAGACCCTCTTTCCAAATAGAAATGTACTGATGAATGCCAAGACCGGGGAGTCAATGGAATCCCAAGATCTCTGCATACTGAAGGCAAGTGGTGGCTACCGCCGGTTGGAGAACCAACTCTATCGTGTGGAGATCCACCAAAGCGGAGATCTCAAATCTGCAAGATTCAAGTGGGCAGCTGATAATGGATGCATGGAGATACCCGCTGAGAGCATAAGCGGAAGCACTGTAACTATCCCAAGCACCAGCGCAGGCCTTCTGCAAAACTTCAAGGATGGGACAATTGTGGAGGTTGCGGACGATTATTCTGAACTGAGCCCATCCATATACACAAGACCGCTTATCAAGGTGATAAGAGATCCTGCCAATCAAGAAAATGAAATAAACCTTACCCCGCCCATAGAACTTGATCCAAAGCCAACCAAGACTGAGACTAGCAGCAGACATTTTCGACTGAGGAGATGGGATGGAGAAAGCGGACTTGAATCGCAGGAAAATGACGGCTGGATCCCTCTGGGTAACGAGGGTATCGAAGTCAAATTTTCCACCGGCGGCAGTCAATCTGATCAATTTCATGCCGGAGATTTCTGGCTCATTCCTGCTAGAGTATGCACAGGCGAGCTGGAGTGGCCTCCTTATGAGATTCCCAACAAAAGCCCGGAACCTCAGCCCCCATTGGGCATAATACATCATTATGCTACGCTTGCCGAGATACGCATGACCCCCCATTCCAGAAAGCTTGAGCTGGTCAAAGATTGCCGGATTGTATTTCCTTCTCTGGCGGAGCTTGACGCGCGATGCAGGAACAGCTGTACGATAACTCCTGCACCGGGGGAAGGCTGGGAGGCAGAACTGGACAAGATAGGAGATGCAAATGATGTTCGGATCTGTTTTCAGGTGGGGGAGTACCCGGTTCCAAATACGGTCCTCTTCAGAAATAAGAAGCTCAGAGATAGGGAATGTCATATCACCATAAGCGGTGTAGGTCCAGGCACCAGGATAACCGCCAGGAGCGCAGAGTCGGTCTTCAGGTTCGAATACTGCGACAGTGTAGCGGTCAGGAATCTTTGCGCGGAGAGCCATGTCTCTGGCTTTGGCATTATTACCGGCATGAACGACTTAAATGGAACCCTCACCTTTTGCGGCTGCAAGAAGGTAGATGTTGAGAATGTAACACTTATTTGCGCGTCAGATGCGGAGAGAACTGCTGCCTGTATTACAGTGAGAGATATGGTAGATGGTGAACCTGCCGTTTCTGCGGAGATGGTGCGCATACATGACTGCGATCTTAAGGTAGGCCACCAGCAATCAGGGATCATTCTCATCAACGCTAAGCGCTGCCAGGTTTTAGGCAACCTGATTGCTGCTGCAGCAAGGGACCGGGACATAACCTTCGAGACTCTTCTGCAAAATCCTAGATATCGATCCTCAGTGAGAAGATTGATGATTCATGATGCGAAATTGATGGGACAAACAGCAGCTAAAGCAATAGCGAAGGCGAAAGAAGGGGAGACGCCAAAGGAGACAAAGGAGATCGACCTTGTAGCTCTCTCCGTCTCCAATCGCATGATCACCCTTAAAACAGATCCCGCACTGGTCCCTGTTTGGGAGTCGTGGTTCAAGCTGGATTCGCCCCTGGGGGTGCAAAGCAGCAAGGATCTACTTTTTCACACCATAAAGACAGCAGATAAGGTGCTCTTGAACCATGGAATATTGAGGAAGATGAGGAGGACAAATGAACCTTTCGAAGGATTCAAGAATTGGTATAACGACCTCAAGGCGGCGGATAAAGCCACTGCCAAGCAAGGAATAGTTATTGGGGGCACTTCTGCTGATGAGGTGAGCATCAAGGATAATAGCATCAATGACGTTCACCAGGGGATCCACATCGGCTTTGGCCAGGGTGCAGGCATTGCTGGAGATAAGGCAATGGGCAAAATCATTAGAATATCTGGCAATAATATCAGGGTGCTGCTAAGTCCGACAACGCGAGAGCGCGAAGGAATATTTGTGGGCAGCGTCAGCAGTCTGTTTGTAGAAAATAATTATATAGAAGTGACAAAGTTCAAGAGCACGGAACGATTGCTCATAGATGGAATCAAGGTGCGGGGCAGTTTGGGAAAGATGGCCATAGTAAGAGGAAATCATATCGTAGGAACCAGCACCCCTATCAGGTTCAAGCCATTGAACCAGATTGATGGAAAGCCGGTGCGTATCATTGCTGACAATTGGCCCACTACATCAGATTAGTTGATCCCGCTTGAAAGTGAATTTAGATCGCCAAAGCCTGATGCCTCATGATTGCTCAGCCAAAGTGATTGAAGGGGAAAGGCTTATCTACCATAAAAATAACTAAAAGATTGCGAGGTCCGGCGCGGAGCCAGGCGTATGCTGAGGTCGTTTAGCTGCAAAGCTGATCGCGTAAGTCTACAGCCGAAAATATGGTATACATCAATGCTTGAGATGGGTAGATCTTCTACTTGTTGGGCCTCTTGAGACGGTTCGAGTCCTCAGACCGAGCAGGAGCGGGTCGGTTTTCCGCTCCTTGGGGCATCTGAAGCTTCAAGATCGTATGCATTTTTTATGGATCGGATTGTTCAAATACAATCACCGTCCAGTCTATATGGTTCGTCTCTATCAGGAATGGCTTAGCATAGCAAAGGCTGAAGAAGCAGTGGAAGCTCAATGTCAAGATTGGCAGCACTAAGATGTTATGCTTTCGCTTTGCGGAGTCATTAGTGAAGCTGCTATTTGCGCAGGATTCGACTCTGTCGCCAGGTCGGCATATTGCTGGCACCTTTATGATTTCGGAACATGCTCAATGGATTGAATAAGCCGAAGTCATTACTTCAGCCAACCTTGGCATGGAAAAGGAATTTGAATAAATATCTTGCATATATTGAAAGAAGTTAACACCAAGCTTTCTGCAAGTATCCTTGATCGATAATACATTTTCCCATGCACACTTTCCCAACTCGGATCGTGTTCCGTAGCTTATCTTTCGTTTTATGACAGGTTCGCGAGCTGCAATTTCGGACTCGTTATTATGAAGAGGGATAAAGGGGTAATCCATAAATTGAAGCAAACGATCTCGATTTCTCCAGGTAACTGCCAATCGTTGCTCAAGCTCGCTATAGCCATAAGACCTGAAGATTATAGTCTTTAACGCAACTTTTTTAACCTAATACTACAATTATAGTTCATGGGAAGAAAGCAAGAGAAGGAAATCATAAGACATGCAACTCTCGAAGAACTAAATACGAAAATTAAGAC
>Ga0116149_1004715_pt1 | contig 13182 bp, 6 predicted proteins | sample AD_UKC057_MetaG_FD_89787 | JGI IMG/M metagenome (GOLD analysis project Ga0116149, IMG submission 89787) | Active sludge microbial communities of municipal wastewater-treating anaerobic digesters from USA - AD_UKC057_MetaG | ecosystem: Engineered > Bioreactor > Anaerobic > Digestate | place: USA...
CTGGCAACTACAGCGCGCGGGTGGACGCGTTTTGGGTGACCGATGCCGCCGGCAACTTCATCAAGAACATCCGCAAAGACGCTGCGCGGCGGGAAAGCTACCTCTACCAGTGGCTCGGGGCGCGCAAGACCACCGCGATTGACGGTTACAGCGGGGCGACCATCTCGACCTGGACGCCGGTGACCGTGACATGGGATTGCCGCGACACCAGCGAAGCCGTGGTGCCTGACGGCACGTACAAGCTCTACGTCGAGTTCACCGACCGCAACGGGCAGGGACCCTGGACCAGCGAAGGCCTCCCCTTTGCCAAAGGACTCGCCAACGTCGATGTCACCTATCCGAATCAGACCTACTTGCGCAACATGCGTCTGGTTTACACACCGAAACGCCCCAACGACGTGGCGGTGGCGGCGATCGCCGCACCCCAACTGGTGTCCCCGGACGCCCTGACCAACGTCACCGTCACCGTCACCAACAAAGGGTCCTGGACGGAGACTGTCACCGTGGCCCTGTCGGACGACACCGACGGGACAAGTCTGGGCACCAACCAAATCGCAAACCTCGGGCCACAGACAGCGGCGACCACGACTTTTCCGTGGAGCACCGCGAATGCCTCGTGGGGCGTGCATTCCCTGCGCGCCGTGGCCTTTCCCGTTGAAGGAGAACTGTCGCTTGGGGACAACACGCGGACGGTTCTCAGCATCGTCGCCCCCGCACTGACGACCAACATTTACCTGACCAAGAGCGACGTGTGGCGCTACCACGATCAAGGCGTGAATCTGGGGACGACATGGCGGGAACCCCATTACGACGATGCGGCGTGGGCGGAGGGCCGGGGGCCGCTCGGTTACCAAGATCCTCCAATCAACACCCTCTTGAACTACGGCGGCAACGCCAACGCGAAATACCCGACCTACTACTTCCGGGCGCCGTTTCTCCTGACCACGCTGCCAACGATGGTCACCATGCGCCTGCGGCGCGACGACGGCGCGGTCGTGTATGTGAATGGGGCCGAGGCGTACCGGACCAACCTGCCAGCCGGAACGATCACTTACACCAATCTGGCGCTCGACGCGGTTTCCGGGACCGATGAGACGACCTATTTCGAGACCGCGCTGGCGCTGACCAACCTTGTCGTCGGCACCAATCTGGTGGCCGTCGAGATCCATCAGAGCGCCGCAAACAGCACGGATCTTTCTTTCGATCTGGAACTCCTGGGCGCCGAATTGCCCTCGATGCCCGCACACGATGTGCGGGTGCTGGCGGTCGCAGCGCCGATGCAGGCGCTGCCCGGCGTATCGACCAACATCACCGTGGTGGTGACCAACCAAGGGGATGTTGCCGAGTCGTTCCCGGTCGTGCTAAGGGATCTGACGGGTGGAACTATGATCGGCGCCCAACAGGTGACTGCCTTGGCCGCGGGGGCCGCCGCCCACGCGGGCTTCACCTGGGAGCCTCCGCTCACGCCATGGGGAAACCGCCTCCTGAGCGCCGTGGCTGGCCCGGTCACCGGCGAACTCAACCGCACCGACAACACCAACACGTTGCTCGTTCTGGTTGCGCCCCCTTTGGAGACTAACGTCCTGGTCTCGAGAACCAGCCCCTGGCGCTACAACGACACAGGTTCGGATCTCAGCTTTGCCCCCTGGAGAGATGCCGAGTATTTCGACAATGCGTGGCCGACGGGCCGCGGACCGTTTGGCTATGGCGCGGAGGTCACGACCACGAACAGCTTCGGCCCGGATGCGAACCAGAAGTACCCCGCCTACTACTACCGCACCACCTTCAATATCGACGTGCCGCCGACATGGTTGCGCCTGCGACTCCGGTGCGACGATGGCGCGGTCGTTTATCACAACGGCGCAGAAATCCACCGTGTCAACCTCGCGGATGACCCAGTTTCGTACTCATCCTGGGCCAGTCTTGCGGTCGAAGGAACCAACACCCTCGCCTATTTCGAGAGCGACGTCCCGATCACCAATGCCGTGATCGGCCCCAACCTGCTGGCCGTCGAAGTGCACCAGGTCAGTGGCAGTGATCCGGACTTGGCCTTTGACGCGGAACTCATCAGCCTCAATCCGGTCACGCCACGTGTCCACGACGTGGCTGTTCTCGCGGTCGAACCCGGCGGGGCTGTCCTCATCGGGGATCGGCTCAGGCTGGCGGTCACCGTGGCCAACCGGGGCAACGCCTCGGAGACATTCACCCTGTTTCTGCAGGATGCCAATTCCGGTCACATCGTGGCGAGCACGGTCGTGACGCAGCTCCCCGTGGGCGCTCAGTCCACTCTGACGATGGACTGGAACACCCTCGGCGCGTCGCCTGGGCAGCATGCCATCAGGGCGTATACCGTGCTCAACGGTGTCACCAACACCACGGGCATGGCGGAAGGTCGAGCCACCCTCACCGGCACCGGTTTCGGGGTGAAGACCACCGGCTTGGCGGGCGCTTTGGGGGGGCGTTGGGCCACGGTGGCCGCCTGGGGCAACCGCTTGTTGGTCGGTACCGGGGCCACGCTCGAAGTCTGGGAGGCAAGCAATCCCCTCGCGCTCGCACGGCTTGGCCAGGTGCGGTTGCCCGGCCTGATCGAAGACATTGCCGCCGCCGGCGACTTCGCCTTCGTCGCGTGTGGCAGCACGGGTGTCCAATTCGTTGACCTCACGGTGCCGACCGCTCCGACGCACGTCACCACCTACGACACTTCCGGCCACGCCTATGGCGTCTCCGTCAGCGGCACAATGCTCTTGATCGCCGATGGAGCAGCCGGCCTGCGAATGGTCAGCATCGACGCACCCGCCGCGCCCGTCCTTGTGGGATCCTATTTCACCGAAGGTCCGGCCCGTGCGGTGGCCGTCGAAGGAACACGTGCCTATCTGCTGGACGCCCACCATGGGCTCCTCGTGCTCGACATCGCCAGTCCGGCCGATCCGCGCCGGTTGGGCGCTTGCGCCTTCCACGCCGGCCAGGCCGTCGCTGTGGCTAACGGGTGGGTCTACGTCATCGACGCCAACAACCACTGCTTTGCCGTTGACGCGACTGTGCCCGCAGCGCCGAGCCTGGCGGGCTCTCGCGTTTTGCCGGATGCGGTCGGCTCCTCGATTTTGATCAACGGACGCCACGCGTACGTCCCCGCGTTCGATGCGGGCCTGCTCGTTCTCGACATCGCGAACCCGGCAGACATCACCCTCATTCGATCTTTGCCGGTTCCCACTCCGGGACAGTCGGCACGGGCTGCCCTGATTGGGGACACGCTTTATCTCGCCAACGGTTTGGCGGGATTCCAGGCGCTCGATGTGACGACGCCGGGGAGCCCCGTCGTGCAATCGGACTGGCCGCTGGCAATCCGCGCCTGCGACGTTGCGATCGCCGACTCGCTGGCCTGCGTCGCCGCTGGCGAGAATGGCCTGCGCCTGTACAACATCGCCAACCCCGCCGCGCCAACCTGGATCGGCTGGTCGACCAACGCGCTCAACGCCCGCTGTGTCGCACTTGCCGGCCAGACGGCCTTGGTGGGCGACGGCCAATACGGCCTCAAGGTCTTCAACGTCGGTACCCCCGCGGCGCCTGCCCTTCTGGGCTCATGGAGCGGTCCCGATTTGGCCAGTGTGCGCAGGGTCGGCCTGAGCGGCGCGTACGGCGTGGCCTGCGACGGTCGCGCGGTGGGCCTATTCGACCTTTCCGCGCCCGCACATCCGACGCTGGTCGCGACTCATCCGACGCCAGCCTTCGCCTTCGACATGGCTGTCGCCGGCTCGCGCATCTATCTGGCCTGCGGGAGCCCTGGCCTCATGGTGTTCGAGATAGGCCCCAACTCGCTCACGCAGGTCGGCTCTTACGATAGCCCGGGATTGGCTGTCGGCGTCGCCGCGTCCGGTGCCGCGGTCTATCTCGCTGACGGCCCGGGTGGTTGGAGCCTCCTGGACGTCTCAGGCGCCTCGCCTGTTCTCGTGCGGGCAAGCGGAGCGGAGGGGCCGGTTACCGATGTGGCCGTGGAGGGCGTCCTGGCCGCCTTGGGAAATGGGTTGAACCGGGCGATAGCGATGGACGTCACTGCTCCCCTCACGCCGGTGCCCCAGAGGTCTTTCGATGCGCTCGTCCAAGCGTTGTCTCTTGCCATAGGCAATCGTCAGGTCTATGTGGCGGAGGATGAAGTCGGATTGGCAATCGTGCCGATTCCGGCAGACGTGGACCGCGATGGGTTGCCTGACGCATGGGAACTCGAGATCGTTGGCGCGAATCCCAGTGACGACCTGCGGACGATCCAGGACGTGAGCCCCTATGATGATTTTGACGACGACGGCTCGGCCAATGCCGCCGAGTACGTCGCCGGGACCGACCCCACCGACGGAGCCTCGCGCTTCGTTGTCCTGCTGCCTCCGCCGATGGCTGGCGGCATGCCGGCGATTCAGTGGAGCAGCGTGGCTGGCAAGACCTACACGATTCACAAGTCCACAAACCTGCAAGCGGGCTTTACGGTGCTCCAGGAGGGCATCCTCGCGACACCACCCATGAACACCTACGATGATCCGACGCCGGAGGAGGCGGCGTTTTACATCATCAGTGTTCGCTGAGTTGCAGATGAATCCGTGGGATGCACGACGCGGTTGCCCTCACCCGCCCCCGGAGTCGCGGCCCCACACTGTCCCATCGTATGAGCGAGGAGCGCAGGTGAGGGGGGTGGCTTTGGACCTTCCAGTCATGAACTGGCGACAACACCGTGTCACTCGAGCGATGCTCGAGAGGATTGTGCGGAGGAGCTGCCTCGCGTTGGGCGTCGTTCTGGTCCGGCTCGGCTTGCCCTCCGAATTCCCTCTGCTGTCCTGGCAGGGAGAAACGATGGGGAGCGTTTACACGGTCAAGGTTGTGGCAACCAACCTTGGCGACTCGGGTTGCGGGGTGTTGAGGGAGGCAGTGGACAACCGCCTCAAAGAAGTGAATCGCCAGATGTCGCACTATCAGTCGGACAGCGAGCTCTCCCGCTTTAACCGCGCCCCGGGCCGGGAGCCTTTCCCGATCTCAAGCGGTTTCGCCCGCGTGCTCCGCACCGCTCAGGACATCTCTCGACAGTCCGCCGGCGCATTCGATCCCACTCTGGGGCCGCTGATCAACCTCTGGGGCTTCGGCGAGGAGTCGCCGCCGCGCCGTTCGCCGGACAAAGAGTCGCTTCGGAGCGCACTGGCCCGAGTTGGTCTTCGTCACCTCCAGATCACCGACCAGGACAGCCTGGTGAAGGACACGCCTGACCTGCGGCTCAACCTCAGCGGCATTGCGAAAGGCTGGGGCGTGGACTCCATGGCCGACGTCCTGCGTGCGCATGGGCACACCAACTTCTACGTGTCCATCAGCGGGGAGGTGTTCGCCAGCGGCCACAATGCACGCGGCACAGACTGGCAAGTCGCCATCTCGGCGCCTGTCGATCATTGGCGGCCAGGCGACCCGACGATGGCCGTCATCTCGCTGTCGGGGCAAGCGGTCTCTACCTCGGGGGACTACCAGAAGTACTTCGTGGACTCCCAGGGTCGCAGGCAATGCCATGTCTTGGACCCCCGCACCGGCAGCCCCGTGCAACACAATCTCGCGAGCGTATCGGTGGTGGCTGACACGTGCACCTTCGCCGATGCGCTGGCCACGACGTTGTTCGTCCTGGGACCGCGGGCTGGACCGAAGTTCATCGGGACGTTCACCAACGCGGCCGCCCTCTTTGTCATACGCGAGTCCGACGGGTCCTTCCGGAGCATTCCGACCTCCGACTTCGCCAGGCTGATGGAACGTAAAGCCAAGTAGAGGCAGATCTGTGGCCAAAATCGCCGGCATGCGAAACCGGTGATCGAGTTCAAACAGGCGGTCGTCCGCAGCGGCCGTCAACCCGCTCTTGGTTGCGTCGCGGTCGTCCGTTGACCGATAAACCATCGCGAAGCCGGGCGTCGTCGGAATGCGGCTGCGGACCGGCTTCGTGGTCTTGTGCTCGTCTGCCCACATACCCGGCGGCACGGCGTCCAGGTACGACACCGGATCGCTGAGCGCCGGAATCTGGCTCCGGGGCCTGCGATTTGACATCCCGGATCACCTCGCGTATCTGTAAGCGGGTTCGCCGAGGAGGGCGCGTCCACGAAAGGAAGAGCAACACGAACCAAGGAGTTGTTATGTTTGGCATCCGCTATATCAAAGTTCCACCCACGACCTACCTGCTTCAGTATCGCCGGGGCCAGATCGCGCGCGAGGGGCCGGGTCTCGCCTTTTTCTACTACGCCCCGGTCACGTCGCTGGTCGCCGTGCCGTCGGGCAGCGCCGATGTGCCGTTCATGTTCGAGGAGCGAACGGCCGATTTCCAGACCGTGACCGTGCAGGGACACATCACCTATCGTGTGGCCGACCCGAAGCGTCTTGCGGGTCTGATGAATTTCACGCTGGCCGGCGATGGGTCGACCTACACATCGGAAGACCCCGGCATGTTGCCGCAGCGCGTGCTCCACGTCGCGAATGAGTTGGTCCGCGCCCAGCTCCAGACACTGCCGCTGTGTGAAGCCATCAACGCCTCGGCCACGCTGGTTGTGGCTGTTCAGGCCGGCTTGGCGGGCTCGCCCGCCCTGACGACCCTCGGGCTCGAGTTCCTTGGCTTATCGATTCTCGCCATCCGGCCGTCGCCGGAGACGGCGCGGGCCCTGGAAGCGGAGGCACGCGAGCGCTTGTTGCGTGCCGCGGACGAGGCGATCTATGCGCGCCGCAACGCCGCCGTCGAGCAGGAGCGGGCGATCAAGGAAAGCGAGTTGAACACCGAGATCGCCGTCGAGAACAAGAAACGCCAGATTCGCGAGACCCAGATGGATGCCGAACGCGCGGTGCTCGAGAAGCAGCACCTTTTGCAGCAATCGGACATGGCCGCGCAGATCCAGCTCGAATCGGAGCGGCGGAACCTCGTCGGCCTGGCCACTGCGAACGCTCGCACGGAGGCCGACGCGCGCGCCTACGGGATCGCCGCCACCATGCAGGCGCTGGCCGCGGCCGATCCGCGCGTGATCCAGGCCCTGGCCAGCACCGGGATGAAGCCTGAGCAACTGATCGCAGCCGCGTTCCAGGATCTGGCCGGCAAAGCCGAACGCATCGGCCAACTCAACGTCTCGCCGGATCTCCTGCGCGAGCTCATGGGCAGAGAAGGCGATCGCTAGTTCCATATGCAACCACGCACGGAAACCAAGATCGTCCTGGTGATCCGGCCCAGCCGCCTCGCGGAGCTGGTGGGGCGGTTCAACACGGTTGCCCAGGCGCGGTTCTACGTCGAGCATCTGGGCGCCGACTTCACCGATTACGAGCGGGAGGACGAGAGGTACGGGGAGGCGCTGCGCCAGGCCAAGCAGCGTCTCGCCCTCTGGGGCCGAATCCAGGTGCTCGAGCGCCGTTTCCTGCCCAATTTTCTCTTCGGGCCGCAGGATGTGATCGTCGCCCTCGGCCAGGACGGCCTGGTGGCCAACACACTCAAGTACCTCGACGGACAACCCCTGATCGGCGTCAACCCGGATCCCCAGCGCTGGGACGGTCAGTTGCTCCCGTTCCGCGTTGAGGATTTGAGCGCGCTGATGCCCGAGGTCCTGGCCGGACGCCGCTCGACGCGCGCCGTCACACTGGCTGAGGCGAGGCTCAACAACGGCCAGAGCCTGTGTGCCGTCAACGACCTCTTCGTCGGGCTCCGCACCCATGGCTCGGCCCGCTACCGCATCCGGATTGGAGACGCTGTCGAGGATCATTCATCGAGTGGCGTCATTGTCTCGACCGGCCTGGGCTCGACCGGTTGGCTGCAAAGCCTGTTGGGCGGCGCCACAGCGATCAGTCGCAGCGCCCAGGCGGCCTTCTACGGACTGAGCATGGCCGTTGGGGCGGAAACGACTGCGCGCGAGCCGGCCCCGCTCGCGCAGTCGGAGGCGCGCGCCCGCTGGCAATTCCCCTCGGATGCCGACTACCTGTATTTCACCGTGCGCGAGCCGTTCCCAAGCCGGCGCACCGGGTGCGCCCTGGCCTTCGGAAGGATCACCACCGACACGTCATTCAGCATCGAGTCCCAGATGCCGGAGAACGGCGTCATCTTCAGCGATGGCATCGAACATGACTATATCGAGTTCAATTCCGGCGCGCGCGCCGCCATCGGACTGGCGAGCCGAAAGGGAGTGCTTGTCGTGTAGTATGGCTACCGTTGTGTCTGCGAACCCGCAATCAAGGCACGGGCAGTGCTGTGAACCTCGATCACCCGAATCGCTGTCGACTGCGATTGTTGCCAAGGACTCAGGTTCAAGAAGGTGGTCGAACCGCTCGCCTGCCGTCGCGCATGGGGCTGTGGGGCAGCCGACAGAAATGACGACTTCCAGGTATTCGCAAATCACGATAGGGTAAGGACAAGAAATGAAACGAACGCAGATTCCTTCGCCAGACAAGCTGCCGTTGATCGAATCGCTTCTTATTGAAGGCGACGTTCGCGATGTGCTTCCACGCTTGCCGGACGAGAGTGTTCAATGCGTGGTGACGTCGCCTCCGTACTGGGGGCTGCGCGATTACGGCATCGCCGGACAAATCGGCCTCGAGGCCACGCTGGCAGGCTACATTAACAAACTCACGGACATCTTCTCGGACGTTCGCCGAGTGCTCCGCCCCGATGGGATCCTCTGGCTTAACATCGGCGACGGTTACACGAGTGGGAATCGAGGGTGGCGGGCTCCGGACAAGAAGAACCCGAATCGTGCCATGTCTGTGAGGCCCGACAATCCGCCTGGGTTAAAGGATAAGGACTTGCTCGGGGTGCCGTGGCGCTTGGCGTTCGCCCTCCAGGCCGATGGCTGGTTCCTGCGGAGCGACGTCATCTGGCACAAACCGAACGTCACGCCTGAGAGCGTCAAAGACCGCCCAACTCGAGCCCACGAATACCTGTTTATGTTGTCCAAGAACGAACGGTATGCCTATTACCCCGAAGCAATCATGGAGGAAGGGGAACAGGGCCGCCGAAATCGACGCACTGTGTGGAGCATCAACACCGCGCCTTCACTCGGTGCTCACGTAGCGTCATTCCCCCCTGAACTCGTTGAGCCGTGCTTGCTCGCATCCACCCAGATCGATGACTTCGTCTTGGATCCCTTCTCTGGCGTCGGCACCGTGGGCTTGGTTGCCCGTCGGCTGAATCGGCGTTTTGTCGGCGTCGAATTGAATCCCGAGTACATGCACGAGGCGGAGAAGATACTCACTTCAGGAAGTAGTCGACACTCTCGGTGTGACGCACTGCACCCCGCCAATTCTAAAGATGAGAATCAGCCTGCCCTCATCGAGCCTTCAGGCTCGTATCGCGTCCGATCTCGAAGAAGCGCGTAAGCTCTGCCTGCAAGAAGCACTGGCTGCCGCGATCCGCCGTCTCGACCTTGCCGTCTTGAACGCGGAGCTTGATGGCGCAGTTCCGGCGAAGGATTTGGTCGAGCTGGCCAGTCGAGGCATTCGTGGGGAACTCCTGTTCGCCGTCCCTTCAGTTCTGCGGGCGAATCCCCGGTTGTTGGGCTACTACCGGCTGCTCCTCGGCTTCAGTCAGAAGGAGTTCTACAACAAGAGCAGACTGGCCCGATTTGGGGTCCTCGAATTCGAGGGAAAAGTCACGCTGCGCCTTGAAAGTGAGCTGCCTGATCTTTGCCGAGCATTGGCTGTTCGAGCTTCCGAGATGGCCGCCCGGATCGGCTATGAGAAAATCACGCGCGAGTTGTTGCACGAGCTCACGCTGCTGACTCTGGGCCCGCAACTCCGAGGTAGCAATAACACCAGGATCGGCAAGCAGGCCAACAAGGCAGTATTCAACATCATCCGACAACTCGTTCATCACGCCGCCGAAAATGAAACCGAAGACGTCATCGTGCTGCGCAACGCCTCCCATCGGCGCGTCCGCATCATGTTCGCTGCCGACCCTGACATCAGTATCACGGAGGACATATCCGCGCGGTCAGTCAACAGAGTGGTGGCTATTGAGATCAAAGGCGGCACCGACAAATCGAATATCTGGAATCGCCTTGGAGAGGCTGAGACAAGTCATCAGAGCGCAAAGCACCGCGGTTTTGTCGAATTCTGGACAATCTACAACGTTTCCAGCCTCGACCTGACCAAGGCGCGCGAGAAGTCTCCCACCACCACGCGCTTCTACAGCCTGCTTGACCTTCAGGAGGCCGGCTCGGAAGCCTCTCACGATTTTCGAGACCGCTTGGTCTCGTTGGTGGGCATCAGAGCCGGACACAGTCAGAAGCGCAAACGCAGGCGGCGGTTGAGTTGAGCTTCCAGCTTTCGCTTTCCGAATTGCCAAAGCGCATATCCAGCGACTAACGTCCTCCGCATCTATACACGGAAATCACGGGGATGCACTGCATTGCCACCCTCATCCGCTCCGCGAGTCGCGGGGCCACCATCCGGCGCCTGCCTACGTCTGTTCTGTCGCTAACAAGTTGCATGGCAGGGATGAGCGGACAGGGGGCTGTGTGGCATCGACCAAACCACCCATTATGCCCGCCACCGCCCTTCTGACCGACTTGTACCAGCTCACCATGGCCTACGGTTACTGGAAGACCGGGCGAGACCGGCGCGAGGCCGTGTTTCACTTGTTCTACCGGAACAATCCGTTCCACAGCGGTTTTGCGATTGCGGCCGGGCTGGCCGACGCAGTCGATTACCTGTGCAACCTGAGGTTTGCTCCGGACGACCTGGCGTATCTCGAATCGCTGACGGGGCAGGACGGACGGGGGTTGTTCGAAGCCGGTTTCCTGGATCACCTGGCCAGGCTGCGGCTGACATGCGACGTCGACGCCGTGCCCGAGGGGACTGTGGTGTTCCCGCACGAGCCCCTTGTGCGCGTGCGCGGCCCGATTCTCGAAGGCCAGATCCTCGAGACTGCGCTTCTCAATCAGATCAACTTTCAGACCCTGATCGCCACCAAGGCGGCGCGGGTCTGCCTGGCGGCGCGCGGCGAGCCCGTGCTCGAGTTTGGATTGCGGCGTGCGCAGGGGGTGGATGGCGCGCTGACGGCCAGCCGGGCCGCCTACATCGGCGGTTGCAGCGCCACATCGAATGTGCTGGCCGGAAAGAGCTACGGCATTCCCGTGCGCGGCACCCACGCGCATTCGTGGGTGATGAGCTTCGACACCGAGCGCGAGGCATTCCAGGCGTACGCCGAGGCCATGCCGCACAATTGCGTCTTCCTGGTCGACACCTACGACACGCTCCAGGGCGTGCGGGAGGCGATCGGCGTGGGCGGGTGGCTGCGCGAGCGCGGCCACGCGCTGGCGGGGATCCGGCTCGATTCGGGGGATCTGGCCTGGTTGAGCATCGAAGCCCGCAAACTGCTCGATGAAGCCGGCTTCTCCCAAACCGCCATCGTCGCCAGCAACGATCTGGACGAGCATTTGATCGAGAGCCTGAAAGGGCAGGGGGCCGCCATCGGCATTTGGGGCGTGGGCACCAAGCTCGTCACGGCTTATGACCAGCCGGCTTTGGGCGGGGTTTACAAGCTCGGCGGCATCCGCCGCCCGGACGGCACATGGGAACCCAAGATGAAACTGTCCGAACAGGCGGTGAAGATCTCCACGCCGGGGATTCTCCAAGTCTGCCGCTTTCGGTCCGACACGGAGTGTGTGGCGGACGGCATCTACGACGAGGAACTGGGCGCGCCGCCGGACTTCACCATCGTGCATCCGATGGATCCGACGCGTCGCAATCGGTTTGCCCCGACAACGGCGCGCGAGACCCTGCTGGTGCCGGTGTTCCGCCGCGGGGAGTGTGTGTATTCATCGCCGGCACTGCCGGCAATCCGCGAGCGTGTCCGCAGCCAGCTCTCTCTCTTCCAGGCAGGCGTCAAACGTCTGGCCAATCCGCATCGCTACCCCGTCGGGCTGGAACTGGGCCTGCACGAGCGAAAGACCGCGCTCATCATGCAGGCGCGGGGATTGTCATGATATGAAACTGGTGAAGATTGCCGCTGCCGTCCTCAATCAAGTGCCGCTCGATTGGCGTCACAACCTCGTCAATGTCCGCGCCGTCCTCGAAGACGCGCGCGCCGCGGGCGTCAGCGTGGTCTGCCTGCCCGAGCTGTGCCTGACCGGGTACGGATGCGAAGACGCCTTCCACGCCGCGGATACCCACCGGCGCGCCTGGCATGCGCTCGCGGCGCTTGTCTCCGAGACCAGCGGTCTGGTGGTCTCGTTCGGATTGCCGGTCTTGCACCAGAACGCCGTGTTCAACGCGGCAGCCCTGGTTGTGGACGGGCGCCTGGCCGGATTGGTCGCAAAGCGGTTTCTGGCCGGTGACGGCATCCACTACGAGCCGCGGTGGTTCAAGCCGTGGCCTGCCGAGGTCCGCGACATTTTTGTCGCTCCGGAGCCTTGCGGCGGCCAGCGGCAGTTCCCCATCGGGGACCTGCTTTTCGACGTGGGCGGGGTGCGGATGGGATTCGAGATCTGCGAAGACGCGTGGGTGGCGAACCGGCCGGGCGCGGCCCTTGCGCGTCGCGGGGCGGATCTGATCCTCAACCCGAGCGCCAGTCATTTTGCATTCGGCAAACTCGAAGTCCGGCGCCGCTTCGTCCTTGAAGGCTCACGGGCCTTTGGCGCGAGTTACATCTATGCCAACCTGGTGGGCAATGAGGCTGGACGCACGGTTTTTGACGGCGGGGCGTTGATCGCATCCGGCGGGCGCCTGCTTGCCACGGGGCCAAGGCTCGGTTTTCTCGACCGGGATCTGACACTCGGGGTAGTGGACGTCGAGGCCACAAGGATGAACCAGGCCCGTACCGGCAGTTACCAACCCGAGTTGCCCGGGGGGCATGCCCTCGAGGTCCGAACCGATTTTGACTGGCCCGCACTGACCCCGGACCAGGCCCGGATCCGCGATGTGCCAGGGTCCGCCGCCCGGAGTCGATCGGCGGCTCTGCCCGCGTCGGCAGCACCCGTCTCTCCGGATCCCGGGGATGCGTCCTGGGAATCGAGCCCGACGCTCAAGGAAGAAGAGTTCACCCGGGCCGTGGCCCTGGCCCTGTTCGATTACCTGCGCAAGAGCCGGTCGCAGGGCTTTGTCGTGTCGCTCAGCGGCGGGGCAGACTCCGCCGCGGTTTCCTGTCTGGTGGCGCTCTCGTTCGAACTGGCCTTGGCCGAATTGGGGGCCGAGGGCGTTCGTGCCAAGCTC
>Ga0116149_1004716_pt1 | contig 13182 bp, 17 predicted proteins | sample AD_UKC057_MetaG_FD_89787 | JGI IMG/M metagenome (GOLD analysis project Ga0116149, IMG submission 89787) | Active sludge microbial communities of municipal wastewater-treating anaerobic digesters from USA - AD_UKC057_MetaG | ecosystem: Engineered > Bioreactor > Anaerobic > Digestate | place: USA...
CAGTCTTAATTTTCGTATTTAGTTCTTCGAGAGTTGCATGTCTTATGATTTCCTTCTCTTGCTTTCTTCCCATGAACTATAATTGTAGTATTAGGTTAAAAAAGTTGCGTTAAAGACTATAATAGTGAATATGTCTCTAAACTATTTAAATTCGTTCTGGATGCTCATTATGAATAAAAATCAGATGAGATGAAATCAATGGGAATTCAAGCTGCACTACCTGGATCTTTGCTGATCAAGCCCTGCCATGCTCCAGTTGCCATAGGCGGAGATTCTAAGCGTAATCGCTGTCTATCAGCCTGATCAGGAATGCAGGTAGTATTGCAGGATGAGGATATCATGATCCGCAGCCGCCGCAGAATACGGCTGGGGGATATGGCCGGAAAATGAGGTGAAAGAGGATAGTTGGATATGGAGGAGAAGCGTCCCTATGGTCTGGGACTATCCTATGGGGGATGCAGGTCATGTTGCCAACAACTTGTCTTTCTGGGAGATTTCGCGATAGGCCCTTGACCTGTGATGCCAGCACTGCCGAGGCGGCAGCGCCAATGCAAGAGCATGGCATCGGGAGGCGGCTGGCATCAAACAGGTCTCTCAGGGAGGAGCAGCAGATGTCCAAGCAAGCGACAAACAGAGAATTTAAATAGCCCAAAGAGCAAGTGCATGAGGCAAGTCGAGGTTGCCTAGCCTGGTAAGGCGCAGGTTTGCTAAACCTGTTCCCCTCCGGGGATCGTGGGTTCGAATCCCACCCTCGGCGCTTATTTACCTGTAAATTGTAGCGCCAGAAAGCGATTTAAGCCAAGAAAGTCACTGTCATTTGTTCGCACCAAGTGACTTAGGGATTAAGCGAGGGCCTCACAAGGGTTCTCGCTTTTCTCTATACGTCTTGCCTGTAGCACCTTTTTAGCACCATCTTCAAAGAGCTGTGAATAGCTCCTAAAATCTCCAGCCTCTACAGCTTCTTTGGCCTCTGCATAAGTCCTTTCATCAATGCTTATGCTTATCTTTTTGTAAGCCATGATTTTAATAACGCCGTATTAGGTTATAAAACTTCCTACCTTATCCTACTAGATAGCCTTAAATAGGAAGGGCATAGAGTAGTATTTGGTGCGAACAGATGTTAAACAAGACCGATTTAGGCCCGGTCACTCAGGCCGTGGCAGAAAGAAAAATCCTGAGTGTAGAGAAGCCGCAAACGCAAACATTAGAGGCAGTTAAGGCCCTTCTCTCCTGGAGAGGGCGGGCAAGCGATCCCCTGCCCGAGTTTGTGGAATTAAGCAGCAACGGCAGCCGGTGCGTGCTGGTATTGAGCAATAAGAAAGACTGCTTTTATGTGACCACTGCGAAGGATTGCAGTTGCCCGGCTCACAATTGGCATCCTAACCAGAGATGCAAGCATCAGAGAAAGCACTTCGCAGAGCAGAGCATCCACAAACAGAGCATGGCCGATAATCTGGAGCAGGCAGAAAGGAACCTGCCCCAGATGCCCTACCAATATCAAAGGATGGTCCGGGCAGCCAGGGAAGAGGCCGAAGCCGATGGACTGCTTGAACTGGATCCAGATAGAAAGCCGTTCAAGCCATTCATAGAAGACGACGGGAAGCCTACCAGGGCAGCGGAGGTGGCATAGATGGCCGCTTCTTCCCTATCCCGAAAGTCCTTTGAATCGACTCTAAAAAAGCGGCTCATTTATCTGCCCCTTGAACATCGATGGACACTAAAATATTTGACTCCAGAAGGGAATATCCAAGATTTTATCGAGCTTATCCCTGAAGGGGTGGTAATGCGATTTTCCCTTGAAGAGGTGATTGCAGGCTTGCAGGCAGCGATTGAAGCTCTTGAATCGTCCATTCCGATAAAAGGGCCGATGCCATGCACTCAATGAAGAGAGCCCAGCGGGCGGCCGCCAAAGACTGCAAGACCATGAGAAGATGGAGACAGGCCCGTATTTGGGCCTCACTCTCCCTTTAAGGCTGCCTATAATATGCCATCAGAGCAGCAGCTTCTAGCCGAGCTGGCAGCTTTGCGGGACGAAGTGGCAGGGCTCAGGGCCATTGTGACATCCCTGGAGACGGAGAACAACACGCTCTCGGAGAATCAGCTCATCCAGCTTCAGCTCATTAAGCAGCTCCGGGAAGTAGCCAAAAGGCAGCCGCAACCTCTCCAGCAAGATAGAGGAGAGATCCTTCGGGCTCTCTTGGCCGCCAATGGGGGCAAGATGCTCGCGAAGGATGCCCGGCTGAAGATGCACCTGTCCAAGCAGCTCTTCTCGATGCTCCTGGTCACAATTGGTGAATATATCGAGATTAGGCCACTGTATAGCGATAATAGAAAAAAGCTCTTGATCCTGAAGACTTCCTAAATAGTTCAATTGAACCTTGAACTAATTTCACGGTCTTCTGTCAAGACCTGAAATTTGCATCGATCGCGTGGGATTTTACACGATTTTCTGATATTGATTACTTGGAGATAGAGATATATTTAGAGCGATTTATTAAAAATATTCCTTTCAGAGAGATAGTTCAAAATTAGTTCAAAGTTCAACTGAACTATTTAGAAAGTTCAAGAGCTTCTTCAGTGCCAGGAAAACCATATCCCTCCAATTCATCAATATTTAATTTAGATGATATATAAGCAATACATTCTCTTTTGAAGCTATCATCATCAAATGGAATTCGAATCTTTAAGAGCGCTGCCATCTCCTCTGCAGATCCATTCTCCTCAAATTGAAGTTCATAGATATAGAGCTTCTTCTTAAGTTTCAATGAATCATCGCTTTTGCGCTTTAAACGCTCAATGCGTCTTCTTATGCGGGAATCTCCTTTTTTATCAACAAGCATTCTTAAGAGGTTAACCGTACCTGGACATTTTAAATTGAAATTTCCATCAAAGTTAATCATTGGATGCATTTTGCAGATAGATGGCCTCGATTCGTAGACCATGCAGTTATTATTAGCTTCATCGAAAAAAACGCAAAAGTTCTCTGCTCCAACATTCTTTAGCATTCGATAGATAGACCTGCCCTTTGGATCTGGATCGGTAAACCTATCTCGAGCATCTTTAAAAGAGCACCCTTTCACTCTTGCTATTTGCTCTATGTCGTGATCATTTATCGATGCGTAATCTTCTCCCTGACAACATCCACCACATCGGACGCATTCGAAAATGGCTTGCTCAGCTAATACGATAAAGTGGGACTCATATTCCTTTGATCGTAGAATGTATAATATTTCTCCAACGTCTTGGCTCATATTCATGCCTGGCCTCTTTTCTTCCAGGATATATTAAAGGACCGCCAAAGCACAGTACAAAAGCCATTAATATCCATCTCATCCTTCCCATTCAGCACCGGCGGTGATGCATATAAAAATAAGACGAAGTAGAGCAGCAACACCACGCCTGCCGCCGCAATTCGACTAATTTCGAATTTTAATGCCTGCTCTTTGAAGTGCCTCATCGAATCCTTGAAATGCCAGCGGATGATTGAGGATTGAGCCAATTTTATATTTGAACGGATCAATCGTAGTATCTTTTATTTCCGGTATTGGAATCAAATGCCTAAAACCATCAACCCAGATGCAATGGACTTTGCATATGGGTGAGGCAAGATAGTATATGCGAACGAGCTGCCTTTCCCCCTTTTTATCGCTGAATTTCGATAACCAGGGCTCTTCAAATGGTCCTTCAAATTCGGATGATTTTTCGAGTGACAGCCTTAAATTAACATCTGAATTATACACATATAATCCATCATAATCATCGTATGTGTAGTCCTCCGGTGAAGACTTCATTATAAGATCGATCACATCGTCCCGGGAAATCCTTTCTTTCATCGTGATTGAACCTCCTATGTGTTCTATATATTTTAAGTCCCCATATTTAATATTCTCCTCTAGCCTTAATTTACCTCTTTCCTATAAAAATGTTACAGAACTATCCCAGGGAGGAGACCACCGGGGCGGGGTGCGCCACTTCCGCCCTCCTCTCCATCCCACCCAGTGCAGCCGGAAGGATCGCCGGGCAGGGTTAGGGATTCATCTGGAAACGAGAAAGTCTATTTTAGGACATTACAAAAATTATTTAATTATATTGATTTAAGTATGTCTTTGGAATGAAGAGATTGCCAGCGTCGGTTTTGTCCCTAGAGCGCACCGGCCAGATTTCGGGCGGGATTCTTGCAGGTTATACATATCTGCCAGCCAGAAGAGTCGCGCCCCTCACCATCGCTACCTTCGGCTCCAGCTCGTGCTGATGAGATAGATTTATTCAGCATTTCAGATTTAAATTTTGCTAATTGAGGTATTTCAGTCTTACCTGTAAAAAAATATTCAGATATTTTTTAAAAAAATGTATTTTTCAACTCTCTGAGCTAAAGGAAGATCGTCTCGTCGCCTTCTAATGTTCTATTGTCTGGCGTCGTAAAGTAAAGCTTGACCTCTGCCATTCCAGAATCACCTAAGTATTTTTCCACATTGGATTTAGGAATTATACCGATATTACATATGATGGCTTCATGCTGAAAATTGCCCATCCCCAACTTTGCTTTCTGGAATTTAGAAGCTGTTACGTTATTTTTTAACGAATAATACCCGCTACCTTTACTTATGACTATCTTAAAAGAGCCGTCTGATGTTGTCTCTTGACCTTCTTTATCGGCCAAGATAAAATACGTCTGGTAACCAGATGCGTCCTTGATAACGGATATGTCTTTAATGCGCTCTGGTGGATTGTTATTTAAGCTGCTCCCGATACATCCGCATGCTGCCAGAATAGATACTATGCCCACAATGAAGATTATCTTCTTTATCACTTAAGTCCCTCCTTAAGTTTGATTATAAGATCCGGCATAAAAGATTTTGGCTCAGGATGTCTCCCCTTAGCTTTACGTGCACCCTATTTTGATGGATTGTGGATAAAAGTTCACCTAAAGGAGCCGGTCCACCATCCCGGCTTCTACTCATCCTGGCCAGAAATCGGGCCTAGGCTCGCGTTCGCCGCTTCCAAAAGCGGATTACTGAAGCTCACCGCCCTCTCTGGCGGCTTAAAAGAGCAGCGAGGCTTCACGAATTGCTCCGCGAACCAGGTCGCTTGAATCACACTCATAATCAAATCATCATGGCTCCCTTCTTCAGCCTCAAAACGCATCCTACCAAGCTTTGATATCTCTCCTCTAAAGTCCCTCAGTTCGGACTTGAAGAGCCCTTCAAAGGATACTCTTGAAGGCATGGAAAACCTACCTCCCTCCGCGATTCCGAGAAAAGTAGATACCATCAAGACTTTGCTCACATTCACATTGCGGCCTTCAACCTTGAATCCATCACCGGTGGTGTATCGCACGCCCCGGACTTGAACTCCCATGCGCTTGATAATATCTGCTGTTGGCTCTCCCACACCTCCGATATCGATTAATGGAATAGGTGGAAACGTGACTCCCTGCCTCAGCACGGGATTCTTGAAAGCCTTGACAAACCACGCTGAGGTGACTTCATAGGGCTGCCTTCTTTGCCTTTCAAGGGCGATCAACCTGTATTTGTTGTACGCCTCTCTTGCCTCCCTTGAGATCTCCAGCACGGAAAGAGCGGAAAAGTCATGCAGTTTTGCAGGATCTAAACTCACGATATAACTTTTAATAGTCAAAGATATTCACCTCTCTATGGTCATTTTCATCTGTCATCTTTTGAAGCAATTCTTCAGTAAACACCGAAAATTCGTCATCCATGAACTGACAATGATATTCCTGCTCAAACCAGGGGTTGATTATCTTCTCTTCAGCTAGGAACTCTGGAGTTATGCGTGGGCATTGCTCGGCAGGGATTTCGTATACCTCCCATAGATCCCGCTGTTCATTCCAGATTTCATGAAAATGGCCTCTCTTACCGAAAGGAGTTGACATCAATATATGCCGGCCATTGGACACTGCCAGCATGGGTCGCACGGATCGAAAGAGAGCATCATCCACCCTGGCCGCCTCGTCTTCCAAGAGGAGAGTCACAGCCGAGAAGGAGCGGGCCGTCTTCTCCGAGCCAGGGCGGGCTACAAACCTGTTGCCATTGGCGAACCGGACCGCAAGCTTGGTGTCGGTATCCAAGTAATCCGAGGGCAGCTCCACCGCTCCTCTAAATTCATCAAACTTCATCATGAGTTCTGCGCTTTGATCCTGAGAAGGCGCTATCACCAAGCCGAAGGAAGGCCGTCTATAGATGCTCTCATGCAAGCCCAGGGCTGCGCAGGTTGTGGACTTGCCGCTTTGCCTGGAGCAGTTCAAGATGATCTTCCTTGACCGGCTCCGGAGTAGATCAGCCTGCCAGGGGTCCGGATGGTAGCCGAGAACTTCCCGAGCCCACAAGACAGGATCGGCTGCATATTCTCTTTCTTTGGGGCTGGCTCTCTCGGCTTGCCTACTGATCGAGAGCTGTAGCCTCTCCAGGTCGGCCCTAGGGCTTTTCCATGCTGCCAGCATTCTTATTGATCTCGATTATTTGTTGCCGAAGCTCTGCAAGCTGTTTCTTGAATTCCTCTACTTCTATTGACTCTAGGTTGGCTTTATATGCCGATATCCAGAGCTGCAAGAGAAGGATCAGCTTGCCAAGATACTTCGGGTCTAGCTCCAGCTCTTCCCGTCGGATTTGGTTGGTTAGCCTTTGGGCATAGGCCATTATATCCGTGGGCCGCTTTAGCTTTATATATCGTTGCACCATGTTTACCGTCTCTGCCTATTGATTTTAGGTTATATGGGGGGAGGGGCCTCTAGCTTTCTTCTTCCTGCTCCTGATAGCCGTCGTATGCCTGCCTGTTGTATCGCCGTGCTGCCTCGCACCGCTTTGTGGACTCTTCAAAGCAATCCAGCAAGCGCTTTGCTGCCTTTCCTCGCCTGCCGATCCTGTTATCGTTGTAGTAGGCCATAATTCCTCAAAAAATATATGGCATCAGACTCTTGGAGTCGTTGCCCATTCCCGGAAGGAAGCCATGTTCGGAAAGGAAATGTTGATAGTGCCGTCCATCTGCTGCTGCGCTTTAATCGGCTTGCTGCTGTTAGGTGGGCGGAATATCGTTCCTGCGATCTTGCCCAGCTCATCCAATGCCTCAGAGAAGGCTTTCCAGCCTGGTACTATCGCCGTGCGCTGCTCCCGAGCCTGGACCACGGCAAGCGCTGCCTCCTTGATGTCCGGCTCTAAGAGGCTCGCAGTTTCCGCAATCATAGCAAAGAAAGCCGAAGGGTCTATCTTCTTTGCATTGATAAACAGCTCTCCATCATGACTTCGCAGGAGATATCTTGATATGGCCTCGCTGGTCTCCATTTCTGACCTCATTGCGTTAATAACATTGCCCGCCGTCATCGAATCGAAGAGTCTTGTTAAGCTGCTCCATCTTTGCGCAATTTCTGCATCTGTGGCTTTGGGCTTCTCATTGCGCTGGCTGATCGTTGCCCGAGCCCTGGCTTCATTTTGATCGATTTTTTGGCTGACAATGCTTAGATGCTGTCCGGCAGTTGCCCGGCAGTTATCGATTATAGATGTTACCTGGAAAGATCGGCCTTCGTCCGCTTCCAGCCTGCCCGCCCATACCTCAGCTCTTATATGCAGCAGCTCTTCCCGCGCTGCCGTGCACTGGCGCTCCGCTTCTGAAATGGAGAAGTCCATCAGCTCATCGCCTGTGGTTGCCCACGTGGGCTTTGCGTGTAGCGTGTTTTGAATTTCTTCTTCTAAAGTTGCCATATTTTAAGTCTCCTATTCACTAATATGTGGTGATTGTTATTCTCTCTTCCATACGGCTCTTGATCCGCTCCTGCTTTGGGTTAGCTGGTAGCCCGCTTTGCGCAATCGAGAGCGCACTCTTTCAGGATTTTCATTGAGCCGCGCTGCAAGTTTCCTCACTTCATTGCCATCATAAATTGAGTGACTTTTATTAAATCTGTGCGCTTTAATTGATTGCAGGAACAGCTTTTCTTTATCTTCCTCCGATAATTCAGGGCCTCGGTTTGCCATCTTTAAGCCTCTCTAGCCGTCTTTGTGCTCTCTGCTGCTGCTTTTGCTGTCTCTTTTCCCGTCTCTCCAGGTCTGACCATATCTTCATATATCCTCAAATTATTCTATCTGTTATCAATCCTAGCTGCGATTTGATAAAAGTCAAGGCGCTGCCTCACCGCCGAGCTGGCTTTGATGATCGCCCCCTTCGGCTGCCGTGGTTGCGGTGGGAGGTCCGGACCGCCTGCATGACTCACAGATATAACCGCCCCTGCCATGCACCACAAGAGGATTCACGAAATGCTGACCACAAGAGGCGCAAGTTCGCCGGTCACTCCGGGCTTTGATCTTCTTCTTAAATTCGGCTAAACCGGGGTCTTCAGCCTTCGGGTTGGGTCCGATGGTGGGAGGAGAGACGGGTTCGCCGTCACCATCCAGAACAGGTTTAGAAGGTGGTTGCTCGGGTTCATTGCCTGGAGATACAAGACAAGGATTAGATAAAGATATATTCTTAATTTCAATTAGTTTATTAAGTTCATCTTGGCTATTACCCTCTGCTCTAACCCTTGTCTTGTATTTTTCGATTGCATCCGCTGACATTTCAGAAAGCTTGTAGTAATCAAACCGGCGATCCATCGAAGAATTTACTTCGTCTTTTAGAAGTTTTTGAACAAGTTTAAGAGCCACAAGTTCGTCTATGTGATATTTTACCGCCCCTATGGTAAGGTCTTCAACTTGTGCAATTTTCGCGGTATGCTGCCAGTCGGTCGTAAGTGCTCTTAAGATCTTCCATCTCATCGAGGGAATGTTATCTGAGATTATACGGCAGCCGAAGGCCATATCTTCGGCATTAACCTCTTCCCGGCCATGTATCAAGGCGTGAACTTCCATCAATCGGCCTATGGTGTTCGATATCCTGGTTGGGAACTCGGGCTCCGGTAATTCGTCTATATCTCCGGTCCTATAATCATGATGAATAGGAGTCCGGGCGATTGCCAAAAAGTCGAATAGCTCACCCATCTCCTCTGCTATGTGGTCCGGGGTGGTAGGCAGTCCCTTTGTGTCCTTGACCTTCAGCATAGAGGCAATGAACCTCATGGTCACATCATGCAGCTCTTGCCTCATCTCCTTCTGTCTATCGCGGTTTTGGCGGGCTCTCTCCCTGGCCTTCTTTGGGTCGTTTTGTGGCCTAAAGAATATCATCCTCTGTCCCAGGTTTGAATACATCGAATAATAGCGTTCTATGGCCGTGGTGGATGCAAAAAGGATAGAACTGTGAATATCTCGATATTCTTTAGCTATGCCGTTGCCAAATTCCTTTCTAATGTATTCATCGGTTAGCTCTCTGAAGTCTGCAAATATCATTGATCTTACTTCTTCTTTAGAGGAGAGGATAGAGGTTAGATCCTTGATCGCTAGAATCCTGCCGTTTAGTTGCGGTACTAAATCCCTGGAGTCTTTATGGCCTGAGACTAGAGTATGCTGAGTAATGGTTGAAACTGGATAGACGTATTGGTTTTGAGTCTCACCAAGTGACCTTATCAGCTCGGTTTTAGTGCTTCCCGATGGACCGATTATCCCGAGAATATCCGGGCTACCATCGCAGAAATTAGCGATAACTCCAGAGAAGAAGCTGGTTAGGTTATAGCCTTCTTGGATGTATAACCACTTGGTGAATACAGTTCCTAGCTCGATTAAGGAGCAGTCCTTTACTGTCTCAGTGGCAGGCTCTTCCCGCTCCGGTATTTTCCGGGGGTGCTGCCTTCCAGCATCCAAGCCGCTCCGTATGGTCCGGGCGATCTCCTCAGAATCCAGGCCCGTATTCTCGGCTGCTCTGGTAAGCTCCGAGATTACCTTATCCTCATCTAGCAGTCCCTTCGCTTCCAATTGGCCTAGGGCAAAAGCAGAATCGTTTAGTTGTTGGTTCCGGCTGCCTTCGGGTGTCCCTGCCAATATTAAGACCTCATCCTTTAGGGCAGCCGCGGCATATCGCCGGGCTTTGGATTCATCCGTCTCGGCTCTCTTCTTCCTGGCCTCTCTGGCATTGCTCTCCAGCTTTGCGGCGTTCTGCTCCAGCTTTGAAGAGAAGGTTATACCGATGGACTGGAGTCCCTGCAGGAGATCGGCCAGGGCGATAGCTGCCGGAGGGCTGGAGTCCACCATCTTGTAATCTACCCGGCTGCCGTCATCCAGCTTCTTCCAGCTCCAGGGGATTACCTGGTAAGTCCGTTGAAGCTTGACCTCTCCCACGGGCAGGCCGTCTTTATGGAGCTTTAATTGCGCCTGCTCTGCTTTTTTGCCTATGCCTGCCAGGGCCTCGGCTATGTTATCAGAGACCTTGAACCACATCCCGAGCCGCCCGGGCCGTGTCTCCCATGTAGTGCTGTTGGGCAGCTCCAGGCCGGTAAAGGCGGCGGGCTCATCCTGATCAAGGCCGATGTAGCCATTGCCCGCCAAAATGCCCACGTTGCCCCTATGGGCCGTTGCCTCGTGGAAGGTATGGGCCTTCTCCGGCTTCTGCCATCCATCCTCAATAGGGGGAAATTTGATCCCAACCGGCAGGAGCACAAAGGCCGCGCCGGGCTGATCGAATACATGGGGAATGGAATTACTGGCCATCGACAACCCTAAGCCTGTAATCATTATCCGTCCGGAGAATTGCTATCACCCGTCCGGTGAGACCTTGAAGCCGGTCCCTCAGCTCATCAGGAAGGGCAACAGTGACCGGGCCGATTCTGGCAAGTAGGCAGCCGGGCACGTCCTGCATCTCATCGAGGGGGCCGCGGGCTTCTTCCCATGGTCGGAGACGGCGGGGCTCTGATCCGGGGCGAAAAGCGCTCACGCTGGCCGCCTCCTCCGGGGCCGCTTAGCATCGAAGCCATCTAGGGATAACGGTACTTTCTCAAATCCTTCAAACCCTTGCTCTTTTATGATCCGAGGGCGGATGAATGGATATTCGTTAGCTGCCAAAATCATCCCTTCTCCGGCCCTTGAAAGTGGGCATTATGTAGCCAAAAACCGCGATGCAGAGATGGAGCAAACCTTTAAATCCGTAGACGGCGCACCTTCTCAATGTCACCTGCATGTCCCCGGTTCGCCGCCGGGGGCCTTTAAACCAATTTCCAAACATTTCTTTTTAATCAATTATATACAAAAGTTATCGGCTATACCAGACCCACCGCCTTAGCTCCGAGGTCGATAAGCTCTCGGCCAGCTTCAGATAGAGAGAGCTGATTTTGAGTAGCATAGGCTTCGACGATACTTCGTTGCTCAGCCGTGGTTAACAGGCAAATGGCCGTCGTAATTTTTCGGGGTTTAAATCTCATAATTAGTCATTAGTGCGCACCATATAAATAGATATACCATATGGTTTTTTGCGTTTATTGTGTTTATTGATAATTACTACATTATCTATAATAACTATTAAAACCATAATTGCCATTATGAGGTTAAAAGATTTACCTAGTAAACCGATATGCAGCTGTCAATCGCATAGATCAGGGCCAAAGTGAATTACTAGGTAAACTGGTTATACGTCATTTCAACCAATGCAAAAATGCCCTAGATCAAATCGCGATCATTATAGCTAATCAGGGAGCTAGATCCCCATTTGCGGTATCGCCGCCAGATAAGCCTCTTTTAATTCTTCTACCTTGAAACGCTTCGAAGCTTTCTGATGGCCTCCCTTTTAGAGACTTCCCCCATAACGGATGGAATAACGCAGGGTAGGATTGATATACTCTAGAGAAATAACCATAACAACCGGAGAATTTATAATGGATCCGTATATCCCAAAACCATTGCCTCCTAAGTCTATTGATTGGGAGATGCATATTACCACTATGGTCAAAGCTAATAGGATGCTTGCGAAATACGGCGGAATTCTCCATAGCATTATTAATCCGGATGTATTACTCTCTCCACTAACCATCAATGAGGCAGTTTTATCATCACGCATTGAAGGAACACAAGCTTCCTTGGAAGAAGTTCTGCAATACGGAGGAGATTCTAATAAACAAATTGAACCCGAGAAACGGGATGATATTCAAGAGGTCATTAATTACCATCTAGCGATGAATATGGCAGTTGGAGCGCTAAAAAAACGTCCTCTTTGCGTTAATACCATTTGTGATATTCACAGAATACTTCTTAATGGTGTCCGGGGGATAAGTAAACAGCCCGGCGAGATCCGGCATACGCAAAATTATATTGCTTCTCCTGGCTCTCCTATTGGGAAGGCAATTTTTATTCCACCAGAGCCAAGTATCGTGATGGATGCGCTTTCAAATTGGGAAAACTACTTGCACCAGGATGAAGATGAGGCAAAAGATTTCCTTGTTCAATTGGCACTAGTTAAGGCACAATTTGAATTAATTCACCCATTCTTGGATGGAAATGGACGCATAGGTAGAATGCTTGTTCCTCTCGTCCTTTACTATAAGGGTCTAATACCAAGGCCTGCTTTTTATGTCAGTTCGTACCTGGAGCGGCATCGAGACGTTTATTATGAACGTCTAGGTGCTATTTCTCGGGATGAAGATTGGAATGGTTGGATTTCATTCTTCCTCGGTGCTGTCCAGGATCAAGCAGATGAAAATAGCCGAAAGGCATTGGCAATACGCGATTTGTATAATATAATGAAAGACAAAATCCCAGAAATCACGAGGTCTCCTTCAACAATCAAGGCAATTGACACTATATTCTCTCAACCCATCTTTTCGTCTACTTATTTTTCTGATAAATCCGAAATCAAATCAAGAGAAACCTCTACACGAATGCTGCGAGAACTGAGAGACAATGGAATATTGGATATTTTGAGAGAAGCATCTGGGAGACGGCCCGCTACTTATATCTTCACAGAATTGCTTGGCATCATTCAACGAGAAGAATCGGAGACGTGACGGAGTTAATAAAGTCGATTTTGTGAGTCACATTCATAGGATATATGGTTCACAAATCAATTTGTGAGTAAAAAGTGACGCACAAAATAAGGTGTTAATAAAAGATTTAATTTATTATTCAAACTATGCATCACACTCCTAGCTGAGGTATGCACGCCAAATAGGCTTCCTTTAGCTCCTTCAAATCAATGTGATTATACAAATCAAAAGCCTCTTTCCGGCTATCGCCCCGAAGCTCTTTGATATACTCCCTTCTCATCCCTGCCCGAAAGAGGTGAGTGCAAAACCAATGGCGGCAGCAGTGCGGGCCGAAGTGG
>Ga0116149_1004728_pt1 | contig 13154 bp, 17 predicted proteins | sample AD_UKC057_MetaG_FD_89787 | JGI IMG/M metagenome (GOLD analysis project Ga0116149, IMG submission 89787) | Active sludge microbial communities of municipal wastewater-treating anaerobic digesters from USA - AD_UKC057_MetaG | ecosystem: Engineered > Bioreactor > Anaerobic > Digestate | place: USA...
AACGAGTAAACCCTGCAATGCAATGGGCGGCACAGGAAGGATTTTTCGATAAATTCTTTGGTGAAGAAGATGGTGACAGTAATATTAGCTTTATTTACGCGCCCGGATTAAATAAAACTGAAAATAAAAATGCAAGCTAAAGAGATTTCTACTAACATCTACCGTTGGATAAACAATGGTAAAACAGTTCAGCAAAAATGGCTAATTGTGGCGGGGCTTCCTTATTATGGCGGCAAACGGGGACAATACGATATACCGGAAGCTCATTTGAATGAGGAGCGGCCTTATACCGTTTGGACGCCGGTTGATGAGGAGTGGAGAGATGTTGAAGAGACGAAATATTTTGATATGAGGGATTTGAAAAGGGTTTTATAATTTAAAATGTTTGAGACGATAAAAAATCAATTTCTTAAAAATAAAAATGCAACAAAAAGTAGCTATCATTACCGGGATTCGCGGCATGGATGCGGAAGCCCTCACGGATATTCTCTTGGGTAAGGGGTATATCGTTGTGGGAACATATCGAAAAGCGTCTAACTTTGATGAAAGTCAAGTTTTAACATCTCATGGGAACAATTCAAATCTATATTTAGAGCATTGCGATATTACGGATAAACTTTCCATTCAAACATTAATCTCTAACGTTCTAACGAAATATGGTCGGTTAGATGAATTATATCTTCTCGCCGCGCAATCCCATGTTGGACATAGTTTCCAAATGCCCGATTCTACCGTTTTAACTAACGGTATGAGCGTTTTTTACTTCTTAGAAACTTTGCAACTACTTGCGCCGCAAGCAAAAACATATTTCGCGGCTACGAGCGAGTTAATGGGAGGCGATCCAACAAAAGTTCCTTTTAACGAAAAATCTGAATTTGAATGTCGCTCTCCCTACTCCATTGGTAAAGAACTTGGGGTGCGATGGATTAAATATTTTCAAATGACTTATGGGATGTTTTGTACTTATGGGGTGCTGTTCAATCATTCGAGCACGTCAAGAGACAAGTCCTTCTTCATTAGGAAATTAACTCATTCGGCGGCAAGGGTTTGCGCGGGCAAACAAAAAGACGTTTACTTTGGCAACCTCAACTTTTATCGTGATGAACATTGGTCCGATTTCGGCTGCGAAATGATGTGGAAGATGTTGCAACGCGACAAACCGGAAACATATCTTATCTGTCGCGGTGAATGTTTTCACGGGGAACAATTCCTTGATGAAGCCTTTGGATATTTTAACTTGCGTTGGCAGGATTACGTGAAATTCGACAAATCGCTTTTGCGCGCGAATGAGGTTGTTAAACTCGTGGGAGACCCGTCTAAAGCAATTCAAGAATTAGGTTGGCGTCCAAATCGTATGAGTTTTAAACAACATATCTCGTTGATGTGTAAGCACGATTACGATTTGGAAACAGGAAATTTACCGGAAAGACCGAAAGTGTTTGACTTGTTCCCGTAATCCCAAACAATATCCCGTACAAAAACTCATGTATCTAATCAAACCTTCAGTTGAAATCATCACGCCAATCGACGCTCCGGCAATGATGGCGCGTATAGAAGCGGCGGCGCGAACTTGTTATCGTTCGGAAGCGAAAATTACGCCGGATAGCGCGCCTAAGATGATTAAATCGCTTATTGCTCGTGACCATAGCTCTGTGCTTGAACACGAATCAATTAGCATCCGTATTATTTGTGACAGGGGTGTTATGGCGGAACTTACGCGGCAGCGGCACAATTCGTTTTCTATTGAGAGTACGAGGTATGTTTCATATAATAAACGGGGCATGACATTTGTAATTCCACCTTGGACAAATATTGCTGAGGGGGAGCTTAAAGCCGAAAACTATCTTTTAGAGCGGCATGATTTTTTAAGCGACGCTGATTTTGTTTGGGCAACAGCAATGCTTAGTGCGGAGTGTTATTACAATACACTTACTCAGCGCGGATGGACCCCAGAAAAAGCCCGCTCGGTTCTTCCTAACAGTCTTGCAACAACCATTGTAACGACCGCAAACCTCCGGCAGTGGAGAACAGTTCTGAAACTTAGAACCGCTAAAGCCGCACACCCTCAAGCGAGGGAAGTTATGAACGATTTTTATGATAAGTTAATTGCGGCGGGACTTGGAGTGTTTTTCGAGGATATTCAACCGTACCGGGAGTAAAATCATGCCTATTATTAACGCCTTCGCTCTCTGGCGCGATTCTTCCGAACACATCGAGCGAACTCTCACGCAATTAGATTCTCTAATAGCTCTCCAAGGGTTTCAATTTAACTTCTTCTTTTACGAGAATGATAGTAAAGACGACACAATCGCCCAATTAAAATCTTGGAAAGAAAAAAATGCTGACCGCGCCACGGTAGAGATTCTTTCTGAAAAACTCAATGCGCCGCGCTTCGGCAGTGTCCCAAGCAACGTCAGAACTTCAATGTTATCTTATTACCGCAATAAGAACAAGGAGATGGGCGCAAAAATTCCATCTAATTACTCCCTCGTCATCGACTCTGATCTTACTTGGACGGCACAAGACTTTCTTGAGTTATTTGGTCAAATCCGCCTCCGCGATGATGTTGTGATGGTAACTTCCAATTGCCGCCAAAACGTCCCTGATTACGTTTTTAATCGTACCGAAGAGTCCTATTACGACGTTTACTGTTTACGGGACAAATGGGGTAATAACGGAATGTATTTCTCCGACGCTCCGTTTTACGACGAAAACGACAATGTAAAATTCCTCGGCGGCGCGGTTGTCGAAATTAAATCTGGTTTTGGGGGGCTTGCAATGATTAAATCTGATGTATTTAACAAGATACGTTGGAGTGCTGATTTCCACAGTGAACATGTAAACTTTTGTTATGATGCGGGGCGTTACGGTAAGATTCTCGCGGTTCCCACCAGCCGGTCATTCGCGCAGATTGATTTGTCGAAATTGAATCTTGACAATTGTCGTAAAATTGCGCATGATGAGCTGGTGAATTATCAGAATGGGAATCAATTGAGAAATGCGTCGGTGATGGATAAATGGGTTTTTGGCGGTCAAAAGTAAAAAAAATGAAACTCTTTCTTTCTAGCATGTGTAATAACGTAGAATCAAATCTTCCATTGATTCGCGAATTACTTGCGCCTATTCTTCCTCACCTAGACGGCGTTGTCTGGGTACTTCACGGAGAAGATTACAATACAAAATCACCATGCGCTGAATTCCTCGAAAACGTAAAAGGTTCGGGTCAAATCATTTATCGTACATGGGTTAAACGACATGACGTTTCCATGAACGAACTTCTTTATACCGAAAAAGTTGAAGAAGACGACTGGATGATTTACTGCGATCTCAATGAATTGCCCGCCGTAGAATTCGTTTCCAAGATTAAGGCCGAAATAATCCCTATGTTGGAACAGCGCGGGATTGACAATCTAGCTTATTACGGCAAAGCCTACCTCTTCAAGTACAGCGAAACCCTTCAATTCAAATATTCGCCGCATTGGGTTTTAACAGGGTTCAATCGCGGCGCTGATTACGCTTCGGTGGAACCAGACGAGTCAAAAGTTCGCAAAAACATGCGGCCAATTCGCCGGGACAAGTTTGAGTTTGTTTCCCATTATCTTTATTACTTCCTTTATCCGGCTGGTAGTAATCAGGCTTTGCTTGGACTTGATAAACGCGGCGGCGACATCGAAAAATTGTTTAAAGAAAGGGAAGAGTTACGCCTTAATTTCCGTCGCGCCCTTAAGAAACATGGGTACGAATTAAGTGTTGATGGCGTGATTGAAATGATGTTTTATGGAATAGACGAGGAGATGTGCCGGTTTATTGAGTCGGATAAGATTTTGAATGACGCATACCGCTATTATCTTCTTGGGGATAGGGATTTTAAGGACGATCACGACTGGAATAACATGGTTAAAGTTCAAAAAAGTGAGGACACACAATGATTAAAATTTCCGTTGACGAATCGGCGGCTTTCGATACTCTTTCGATTCTTTATGTAAAAAACGATTTTCATCCAAGCGATGTTTTAAAAAAGCAGATAGAAATTATTCTCGCAGACATAGAAATTTCTATTGGCTATGAAAAAATGAGCGATATAATTTGTTCGGATGAATATAACGATCTTGAAAAATCAAATAAAGAAATCTTTGTTCTGATTGACCGTCTTCGTTCTGGCGAAAAAATGGACGCAAAAATCATAGATGACGCGAATACGGAGCGTTTTAAAGCCAAAAAGGTGTTGCAAGAGAAGTTTTGGGGAACTAAATTGGGGGAAGTAAAATTTCTTTAACAGGCAAAGCCGCTAGGTTTGTTTACAGTATTTTAAAACACAAATTCAAAATGGGTTCTTTAAGATTTTTTGATTTAAAAGGTTTGCAGTCAAGGCACGACGCGAAAACTTTCATTGAAACGGGAACTGGTTATGGCCACGGGGTAGAATATGCACAAACCATTGGTTTTGAAAGTATTTATTCTGTTGAGATTTTTGAAAAAATCGTTAATGATTTGACGCCAAAATTCGCCAATGATAAGCGAGTTAAACTTGTTCGCGCGCCTAGCATTGAAGGCTTAAATAAGATTGTGGGTCAAATCAAAGGCAATGCCATTTTCTTCTTGGATTCTCATTTTCCCGGTGCGGATGTTGGCGGCGCAGGTTTCGGAGATGAAAAAGACGAAGATTTGAGGCTACCACTCCTCAGAGAAATGAGGTTTGTTAAGAAAAACCGTCTTGACAAGGGATTCAAAGATATTATTCTAATAGACGATTTAATGATTTTTGACGAGGAGAATGTGTATCCAGATCAGGAGTGGAAGAATAAATTAGATATTTCACCGCGCAAAGATAAGAATTGTTGGAAGCAAATCCTTAATATGTTTTCTCAAACACACGCAGCGCAAGTTTTTAAAGAAAATAGCGGCTATGTAATCTTCTCTCCCAAAGAATGAGACAAAAAATAATTTGTCCCTTAATGGGGTGGATGGGCGATCTCGTTAATTGTACGGTCGCCGTCCGCTCTTTTAAAAATCAAAATCCAGATTCGCATATAACTTTTGCGGTTGGTAAACGTTTTGCCCATACTTTAGTTTTATTTAGGGGTCTTCCATATATTGACGATTTTCATGTTTGGGATAGCGACGATCATTGGCCCGCTCAATCAGACCTTGATTTTATCAAGGAGGGGTGTTTTGATAAAGTTTTCAATCCGTTATCTCCCCATACGCGCCCAGACTGGTATAATCATCTACACATGACAGAGGAAACCTGTCGTATGTTAGGTATGCCGTTTGATGGTAATTTACAGTGTGAATTGGGTTTATTTCGCGGGCAGAAGTTTTTGGTAGATAATAAATTGATCACCATGTCTTTATGGGCAAGTGGGGGTCAAGAAAGTAAAAGCCCAAAAATTGAGGTTATTGAGAAATTATCTCAAGAACTGTGTAAGAACGGGTATAAATTAGTTCAAATCGGTCGGGGGGATAGAGTTGTTAACGGCGTGGAAAACTTGGGCGACAGCCTCTCTTTGCAAGAAGGTGTTTATCTTATCAATTCCGCCGCCTTACATATATCTGTTGATTGCGGGTGGGGGTGGATTGCTTCGGCATATCAACTTCCCGTGGTTGGTTTGTTTGGTCTAAATTACTCTGATATGCAACCCGGAAGACAAATTTCTCATAACCCATTTAATCCAAACGCTTTGTATATAAATAAAAATTCAGTTAAGGATATTGAGCTTGATGAGTTGTACAATGTAGTTGTCAAAAAATTGTAAAATACAAAAAATGAAACTCGGCGTAATCTTCTGCGGCTTCAATACCGCACAGTACATTTCAAATTCTCTTCAACCGTGGGTTCAAGCACGGGAGAAGCAAATTGGCGGCAATCAAATTGTAATTAGCGCCGTTTCAGTTCCCTTCATTCGTTTTCCTGCCTCAAGAACTGATGACTCCGGCGAGATTATCCGCGATTACTTCTTGAACGGCTTCATTGACCAAATTACGGTTCACGATAATCCGCTTGAAGAGGTGGTGGCTCGCGGCAACGCTCTAAACTATCTAAAATCAGTCAACTGCGACGCAGTAATCCAAGTTGACAGTGATGAGTTTTACACTTTGGAGCAAATTGAAAAGATTTTGCAAATCGTAAATGCAAACCCTTACATCGTTTGGTTCCGTCTATCTTTGAAAAATTACATTTTTGACGGTAAAACCTATTTGGAAGAACCCTTCCAGCCGCCGCGCATCCATAGGATTAAAACTGTTGATGGGTTTGAAGCCACTGGGTTTTGGGACGATAACAGCGTTTTCTACACAAATGGTAAAAACACTTACCAAGATCGCTCCTTCCCCACAAAAACCATTCATAAAAACATTGTCTGGGTTAAACACTTAACTTGGCTAAACGATGAGCGTGGCCGCGACAAGGTGAATTATCAAAAGTCGCGCTGGGGAAACGACTTGTGTAGTTATGAATGGGACGACGAAAGAAAAGAATTGAAATTTAACGAGGCGTATTATAAACGTATGGGGATTCCACTCCCGCAAATCGTAAAAGAATCGTAAAAAATGACTCACAAAGACCGCATTAAAGTCGTTGAAGAAATCATTAACCCGGAAGTTTTGAAACAGGTCAAAACGGCTTGGGGTAAGGAGCTTAAGATTCTTAAAACTCTTACAGAAAGTGGAAAGTATGATGATACAGAATTTTGGCTCCAACTCAGTTTTAAAAGATACTTCCCGTCATTTTGTATTTTTCTAGTCGGTGAAATGGCTGACGAACTAGAACGTCGTTGGCGGTTTTACCAGTACGAGAAGGAATTGACTAAAAAAAATGAGGGAACGCAGAAATTCGTTGTTGACGTAGATGACAATAACGATATTATTGTGTGTAACAGTAAAAAGACCTCGAAAAAAAATGGGTTAATCGGTTGGGCTGACTCTCGTTGATTCAGCGAATAATCTTTAATAAAACAATATAATCATGGCACCTATCAGTAAGAAAGTAAAAAAAGACGAAACAGAAGAATCTTCCGTTTTGACACCCGCTCAACAAGCGATGTCTTACCTTAAAAACAACAAGGAAGATCACTATAATTTTGAAGAGGAGCAGTTCTACAAGGTTCCTACATCAAGCCTCACGGTAAACGCAATGATCGGCGGCGGATTTTGTCCCGGCGCTCAACGCGCTATCGGTATTACAAGTGGCGGAAAAACGTCATTTACCCTCGACGGAATGTTTAATTTCTTTAAGGGCGGCGCGGGGCGTATGGGTGTTTACGTTAAAGCGGAGGGTCGTCTTTCCAAAGAAATGCAGGAGCGTTCTGGCGTTAAGTTTGTGACGAACCCGAACGAATGGGTTGACGGAACATGTTTTGTTTTTGAGAGTAACGTGTTTGAGGCTATCTTCGGTTTTATCGGCGACCTCATCAAAAATAATCCTCAAAAGGTTAAATACTACTTTATTCTCGACAGTCTCGACATGATGGCTAAACGCGACGACCTTGCAAAGCCACTTGGAGACGCGCAAACTGTTGCTGGCGGCGCTCTCATCACATCAGTCTTCCTTAAAAAGACTTCTGCCGCCCTTGCAAAGCGTGGCCACATTTGTTGGTTCTTATCTCAAGTGCGCGACTCCATCAAGATTAATCCTTACGAAAAGGGAACGCCGCGTCAGGGAAGTGCAAGTGGCGGCCACGCCGTTGAACACGCGGGCGATTACGTCCTTGAGTTTATGCCGCGATGGAATGACGATATTATCCGCGAGGGCGACCCTAAGACGGGCAAAATCATCGGGCATTACTGCCGAATTAAGGTGGTAAAGAGTAACAATGAGAAGAATGGTACGGAAATTCGTTACCCGATTCGTTATAATCGTACTGGCGGCACCTCAGTTTGGGTTGAGCGGGAAATCGTCGATCTTCTTTTTGGCTGGGATTTTATGAAGCGTTCCGGCGCTTGGTTCTCTTTCGATGAATCAATCCGTGAAGAGATCAAGACTAAAGCTGGTATTGATTTGCCGGAAAAGATTCAGGGGATGGATAACGTATATGTTTACTTCGAGGGTAATAAACAGGCCACGAATTTCTTCTACGAGAAATTCCTGTCGATGTTCACTTCTCAATGAAGTTCGTTGGAACAAACGGTAGGGTGTATAACATCAATATTACACCCTACCTTATAGATTGGTCCCGCAAAGTTTCAGCGCCGCAGTTCAAAGTAAAATCTTTTCTTAAGAAATACTGGGGCGCGAAAGTAGTTCTTGAGGAGTTTACAATTCCCGGAACACGTATGCGGGTTGATCTTATGAATGTGACGAATAAGGTTGCTGTTGAAGTCTCGCCTAAAAGCTCACATTCATTTAATCAATTTTTTCACAAAAATCGCGCCAACTTCCAAGGCGCTATGAAACGCGAAGTTGATAAGGTTAAGTGGTTGGAAGCCAATGGTTACGTACTTGTTGAAGTTTTCGATGAAGATTTCGATAAGTTGTCAGTGGAATGGTTCAAGGAAAAGTACGACGTAGATTTGTGATTAGTTTTTCTTATACCGGGGAAGCTGTTTTAAGAAGTTTCGCTCTGCGCGGTGTAACACTATAACAATACACGCGAGAACAATCATACAGAAAAACAATAAACAAAAAATGCAAAACACTAAAAAAGCACAGGTGAATATTACGCAGCAAAAAACGGTCGCAACAGCCGCGCAAGAAGATAAATTGGGCGACCCGCCGCGTAAGATTCGCCGGCTTTTTTATGACATTGAGGTAAGTCCTAATATTGTTTTAGCGTGGCGTCTTGGCAATAAGGTCTCGATTAATTACGATAGCGTTCTTAGTGAACGCGCCGTCATCTGTATCGCGTGGAAGTGGCAGGGCGAATCCAAGGTTTATTCGCTCCAGTGGGATGATAAGCAAAACGATAAAGATATGCTGGAACAATTTAGCCGCGCTATTGCAGAAGCCGACGAAGCTATTTTCCACAACGGTTCCCGATTTGACCTTCCTTGGGTAAAAGCTCGCAGTGTTTATCACGGTCTTAAGCCTATTTCACCCAATTATTCCGTTGACACTCTTCAACTTGCGCGGCGAAACTTCTATTTCAATTCCAATCGCCTAGATTATCTTGCCAAATTTCTTGGCGTGGGCAGCAAGATTAAGACGGAATACAATCTGTGGAAGTCCATTCTTTTGGAAAACGACAAGATTGCGCTTGCCAAGATGGTCAAATACTGTAAGAATGACGTTGTTGTGCTCGAAAAGGTTTATAACAAACTCATTTCTTTCTGTGAAGTTGCAAGTCATGCTGGTGTTATTGCGGGGCATGAAAAATGGACCGATCCTCGCACCGGGTCAACTGATGTAAAATTGGACAAGACACGAGTTACAGCGACGGGAATCGTTCGTTATCAAATGGTTTCAAATGTTGACGGCGGGTATTATACGATTAACGCCAAAGCCTTCGAGGCGTATAAGGAATGGAAAGAGAAGAAAAAGAAGGCTTAAAAATATGATTAATTTCAACGTAGAACTTATCGGCGACGCTAAATTGCCGCAAAAAGCCCATGATTCTGATGTGGGATATGATTTGGTGGCCGCTGGCGAGCCCGAAATTGTCGGTGTTTATGACGAAAGCGGTAACGAGTATGGATGGGAGAGAATTGATTATATTCAATATAAAACTGGCGTTAAGGTCAGTGGAAAGCTTATTTTAAAAAGACGTTTAGGGGAGGAGGTTATTTTTGATAACTTACACTCTCTTATCTACCCTCGCTCCAGCATCAGTAAATACAATTTAGTTCTTGCAAACAGCGTCGGCGTAATCGACCCGGAATATACCGGAGAAATTCTCGTTCGCTTCAAATACGTTGCGCAGCCAGAAGATTTGATTTTAAACAAGAATACATGGAATCTTTACATAGATGTCAATCGCGGGCGCATTTACAAAAAGGGTGATAAAATTGCGCAACTTGTTCCGATGAAGCAGCTAGATGATGTAAAATTCACTGTTGTGGATAAAATCGGGGAAACTAAGCGCGGCGCTGGCGGTTTTGGAAGTACGGGTAGTTAAATATACTTGACCTATCCTACAATTTTTATAGGATAGGTTCCATTAAATCCGGCGGTGTTACAATTAGGCACCGCCTATCAATTTTCCCTCTTCACGAATGTCATATTCCTTTGATAAAGAACCAGTTGCTCCAAATGCGCTTTTTAACATTGAGCTGGAAAAACAGTTTCTTTCCGCAGTAATCCGTCACCCAGCAGTTCTAGCAGATTGCCCCCAAGTAACCGAAAAAAGCTTCTCAGTTACAAATCGCTGTGTTTTCGCGGCTATTCGCGCTATGCAAGCGAGCAATCAAGAGGTGAACGAATACACCTTAGTCGCTCGTTTGGATGGTCTTAACGTAAAGATTGGCGGCGAATTAGAGCCTAAAAACTATATTCCCGCCCTCGCCATGATGGGTGTAGCTGAACACGCAGCCGAAAGCATTGGGAAAGAACTTGTCGCTTTGGAAATCAACAGGGAAATGTGGTTGGTTGGCCAACGTATCTCTGTTTTAGCCTCAGAAAAAGTAAAGAAGTATAAGCAAGACGGCGGGTTTATGCGCGCCGGAGAGATTGTGAATGAGGCGACTAAGATTTTTAATGAGAAGGTTAATGTGTTGGGCGGTGAAGAAAAGCAACCTATTGATTTATATGGAACGATTGGTGCTTTTCTTGAGAGGGATAATTCTATTTCGGATAAGGCGATAGCTTTACCTTATAAAATTTTCACCGATTTATTCGGTTTTCTTGATGCCGGAACTGCACCTACAACAATTTGCTCAAGAATGAAAATCGGCAAGTCGTCATTTTGGCTTTCTTCCATGAGGGAAATTGCCGAAAATGATGCCGATGACAATTTCCGAGTTCTTGTTTTGGACACAGAGCTTTCGGAGTGGGAAAATCAATCTCGCTCTCTCGCTGCCATCTCTGGTGTAAAAGAATTTTATATTCGTCAAGGGTGGTATAAAAAGAACAGGGAAATGCGCAAAAAAGTTGAAGAGGCTGCGGCTTATTTGGCCCCCCTTACCCGACGTGTTGAGCATTTTTATTGCGGCGGAATGGATTTGAATGAAATCATGTCTGTTTGTCGGCGTTGGGGTAGGAAGAATTTAGATGATAACAAGAGAGGTTTAATTGTATATGATTACATTAAACTTAATAGCATGTCTGATTTTTCAAAATCAAGTTCTCTTTTCGTTGCTTTTGGTGAAAAAATTGACGCCTTGAAAAATATCGGTAAAGAATTAAATGTTGCAACGCTTTGTTTTTGCCAGACCAACCGCGAGAATGTTGATAGTAAGCAGGGAGAAAAACAACAAAGTACGGCTGTTATTGGCGGCTCTGACATGATTGCTCAATTTTCAAGCAATGTATTCCTTCTTGAAAAACTTACTGAGGATGAGCGTAATGATTTGGGGCAATTAACTTCCGACGGGGCGACTCATAGTTTAAAAATTTTGGCTGAACGTCAACAGGGGCCGCGTGAATTAGGGGAGGATAAACCTGTTAAAATTACTGTTCAAAACGGTCCGAATAAAGGAAAAATAAAAATTGCCAGTAATTACATTCTATTTAGATTTGATAATTTTAACGTGAAAGAAGTTGGAACATTTCGGTCTGCTATGGAAAGGGCTTCTGTTTTGGGTGCCCCAATCCAAGGCGATGTAAAAACGGATAATCAAAATATAGAAATCTAACGTATGCCCCTTGACCTATCAAAAATCCAAGGTGTTCACAACGGCTCTAACGGCTGCCAAGTTGGTCGCTGTCCCGCGTGCGCCGAAAACGGTCGCGATCATACAAACGACCATCTAATTATTTACCCGGATGGCCGTTATGGTTGTATCGCTAATCAAGGTGATTCAGAACATCGCAAAAGAATTTGGCAGCTTGCCGGCGTTGGTGGAGACCCTGACGCCGTACAAGAACAAAATGTTCAGCCTCCAAAACCAGATATTCCACAAACATTTCCTCTTTCACTATTAGATAAACTTATCAAAGACTATTCTTACTGGGAGGGTCGCGGAATCCCGCAGGAAGTAATGGAAAAGACTCGCGGCGGCGTTGCCTTAGACGGGCAAATGAAAAACCGTTGGGTTATCCCTATTTTTAACCAAAATGAAGACGCTTTAGTTGGTTTCACAGGTCGCGCTTTAAAACCCGGTATGGAGCCAAAATGGAAGCATTTGGGTCGCACCTCAACTTGGGTGTTTGGTGACAGGGGTGAGATTGAAGGCAGTCAAACCGCAATTCTTGTTGAGAGTCCCGGAGATTACTTAGCTTTGAAAAACGCTGGCGTGGAAAATGTTTTGTGTTTATTTGGCGTGGTTCTTAGTCAGGGTATCATTAGTTTTTTAATTTCGGCGAATGTCAAAAAGATTTACATTTCAACGAATAACGACGTGAAACATACTGTCGGCCAAGATGCCGCGAAAAGAATTAAAGAAAAGCTTGACAAATTCTTTGAACCGGATAACGTATTAGTTCGTTTACCAACAAAAAAGGATTTTGGAGAAATGAACGTGGAAGAAATTAATAAATGGTGGAGTAATGTAGAAAATGAACAATCTTAATTGGCGGCTTCGTGAGGTTATGTTAGAACAGATGAGTTTCGGGGCGGATTTTATTGTCCCGGAAAATGTTAAAGCGGGGTTATACGAAGATTGCGTTTTCAAACATTTGATAATGGCCATTGAAGCAAAAATTGCTTCGTTAAAAGTTGAAAATTATGAATTTCGCACCCCAAGAGATTGGTTTGAAGCTCTAAAAGAAAGGTTCGCTCCAAAATGGATTTTAAAAAAGTTTCCTGTTAAGTATCGTGTTGATAAAATTGACGTTAAAGCGTTGTTTCCTAAAATTAAAATGGACAAAGAGTATCAATCAGTTTTTGTTTTTGAGAAAACAAATTAAATATAATAAACATGTACCTTTCAGACAAAGATTATAATTTCATCTTTTCAAATTCCGTCCGCCTCTGCGTTGACCTTTTTATCGAAACCAAAAAAGGCGTATTGCTGGGCAAGCGAACCCATGATCCCTATAAAAATTTATTCGCGCTGCCGGGTGGGCGGATGTTCTTTGGAGAATCCGTTGATGACGCAATTCGCCGGATTGCCAAAAATGAAAT
>Ga0116149_1004755_pt1 | contig 13102 bp, 8 predicted proteins | sample AD_UKC057_MetaG_FD_89787 | JGI IMG/M metagenome (GOLD analysis project Ga0116149, IMG submission 89787) | Active sludge microbial communities of municipal wastewater-treating anaerobic digesters from USA - AD_UKC057_MetaG | ecosystem: Engineered > Bioreactor > Anaerobic > Digestate | place: USA...
AAGCCAAAAACTGGCTGGGATATATTCTTGATATTGACGGAACAAGGGTATATATTGCAGGAGATACCGATATTACCGAGGAAAGCAGGAGAGTGTCGTGCGATATAGCACTTCTTCCCGTTGGAGGATCCTTTACTATGGATCCGAAGCAGGCAGCGGAACTTGCAAATATTATTTCTCCGCATACGGTGATACCGATACATTACGGAAAACTGCTTGGCGGTGCTGAGGCGGCCGAAAACTTCCGTTCCGCCGTAGATACGCATATCGAAACTGACATACGTCCCACAGCGTGCAGTGACGTACTTTTAAAAATGTATGCTAAAATAGGTGTTATGGCAGTTACCGTCGGCATTCTGATATATCTTATTGAAAAATTGATTTAAAAAGAGATCAAGGCATTCAACGATCTGTGTATGCCTTGATAAAACCGCTGAGAGATCGATTCTCTCAGCGGTTTTTGTATTTATATAAGGTAAAAGGAGCTTGTCAGGCCTATCCCGAAAATGCCGGTCACTCCCAAAAAAGCCCCGTTCACTCCTCCACTCTGACTAAAATGACGTTTACTCCATTTTTGTAGCGTGAATGGAAAAGAGAAGCTATAATATAATCACAGGGACGGGAAAGAGAGAAAAAAACAAGAAAACCTCTCAGACCGTTGAAACCAATTACCAAACGGAGGTTAGATATGGAAGGCGTAATTACAGCAAAAGGCTTGTGTAAAAGCTATAAGAATGTAAACGTTCTGAAAGACGTATGTATAAATGTAAAGGAGGGTGAGATCTACGGCCTTGTAGGAAAGAACGGCGCAGGAAAGACTACTATAATGAAGATCCTGCTCGGACTTGTTCCAAAGACATCGGGAGAGATATCGCTTCTCGGTGCAAGCTCGGACAGCGATCTGCGAATCAAGCGCAGCGAGGTAGGTTCGATGATCGAAACGCCTTCGTTTTATCCTTATATGTCTGCCCGTGACAATCTCAACTACTACAGGATACAGAGGGGGATTAAGGATAAGGGCTGCATCGACAAGGCTCTCAGACTTGTAGGGCTGGACGATACAGGCTCAAAGAAGTTCAAGGACTTCTCACTGGGAATGAAACAGCGACTGGGACTTGCCCTTGCTACGCTTCATTCACCGAAGCTTCTCATCCTTGACGAACCGATAAACGGACTTGATCCCGAGGGTATCATCGAGGTAAGAGACCTCATCAGAGACCTTAATCAGAAATCAGGAACAACAGTCCTTATTTCCAGCCACATCCTCGGAGAGCTTTCACAGCTTGCGGGAAAGTTCGGATTCATTGATAAGGGACGAATGATAAAGGAGGCTGATATCGGCGAGATCGAATCGGCAGGCTCAGAGGAAACGGTGATCACTGTAGATTCCGTAGCGATAGCATCAAGGATAGTATCATCCGAATTCCCGGAGGCACAGTTCACTACCGATAAGAATTCCATCCACTTCACATCAGGTTACAGCGATGGCATCATTACAGCGTTTGCCAGAGAAGGCGTTAACGTAAAGGGACTTTCCAGCGGAAAGGAAACTCTTGAAGACTACTACATGAAGCTGCTGGGGGTGAATAAAAATGGTTAATGTAATAAAATCGGAGATATTCAAAAGCCTCAAAAGCACATACTTCCGAATTTGTCTTATCGGAGGCTCGATATTCATAGCAATAGCTGTACTCTTCATTCCGCAGATAGCAAGTATCGTAGGCTTCAGCATTGAGACACGTGCGGATCTGCCGAAGATAATGCCGTTTGTATTCACGGGAGCTTGTGTGGCTCTGATGATATTCTTCCCCATCTTCACGGATATCTTCAAATACAACACCCTGAAGAACGATCCGAGGAGCATACCGCTGATAACGACAGGAAAATATCTCACGGCACTTATCTTCTGCCTGATATTCGCAGCAGTATTCATGGCATCTTTCACAGTTACCTACTTCAGGCTTGCACCTTCGCCTGATTCAGATAAAGGGCTTCTCGCAGAGAGCTTTATCAGCTTTCTTGCGACTATCCCGAATTACGCAGCAATTATCGCACTCATCCAGCTTATAACAGTTGTATCAAAGAACGAGATAATAGCAGCAATAATATACTACTATTCCTTCGCACAACTTTTTACAGTAAAGCTTATGATGGCAGGTGCAATGCCTGAAGATATGGTAATCCTCAGACACCTCACACCCATAGGAGAATTCTACAACCTTGGCAATCTCCATTTCAGTGCAATTCACATCACACTTTCAGTAGTGGTAGGCGTTGTATATTCAATAGTCCTTCACCTGCTGACCAAAAAATATTTCGAGAAAAGAGTAATGGCATGACAGATAGTTTAAAAGCCGAATTATTCAGGTGCAGAAAAGATAAATTCCCGCTTTTTGCTTTCATTCTCGTAACGGCAGGCTTCATATTCATGACGTTTATTGCGAGATTTGCCGAGCATAACGACCGTGTGACCATATTCACATCGGGAACCTTATCACAGTTCTACTCACTTGTAAAAATGGCAGTATTTGTGCTGTACTTCGTGTGGTTTCAGGAGTACAGATACGGAACGATGAAAAACCTTTGTATGTCCGATACCACCAAGGGGCAGTACTTCACAGCAAAATTCCTGACGCAGATAATCGTATGCATCTCACTTATGGTCTGGACTCTCATATGCTTCAGCATATGCTACCTTACCCTTGAAAGAGGTACAGGCGATGCATCAGGGCTTATAAAGGAAAGTCTGCTGACCTTCCTGCGGTTCACACTGTTTTCAGTGATGGAGATAGCAGTGATAGATCTGCTTTTCGTGATAACGAAGAATGAGATAGTATCATTCCTGCTGTTCTTCATAGTACTCAGCAACAGCGGCGCATTGATAGCACAGCTGGCAGAAAAGGCAGGCATAGGCGGTGACAGAGTATATCCGTTCACTATAGGCGGCGCATATGACGCAGCTACAACATTAGCTCTCCCTGCAAGCGACAGCATTATCTTTATAGTGTCTGTCACAGCAAGGGTGCTGATAATCTATACGATAACACTTTTGATTCTTAGAAATGAGGTAAATTATGAAAAAAAGAAGTAAGCGCACATTATTCTTATTCGCAGACGCATTATTCGTATTCGTTATATTCACCCTTCCCGATCTTCTGAGACATACGCCGCTTGATTTCGGCTTTAAGAAGTGCTTCCTCACACCGGGGCTCTTCACAAGATCAGGATTTGACTTCATCAAGGGATTCCTGTTTGAGCTCCCTGCCGCAGCAGCAAGATGGACATCAAACGCAGGCATGATCCCTCTGGTAGCTTTATTTGTTATTCTCGCAGTTATCCAGGTATTCTCAGTGAAAGGAAATGACTTGAATGAAGCTGAATGAGATACATGATATCATAGACAACGTACTCCCCGTCGGAGAAAACACATTAAAAGTAACAGGTTTTTATGATAAAATGTTCGGAAGCTTCTATGAGCCCTTCACCGAGTATTTCCTCAGGAAACTCGATACAGCTCTCGATGAGATCGGAGCAGGGGGGATATCTTGTAGACCGTGAAGCATTTATGCTCAACAGCGCAGGATATTTCCTTACCGATCAGGCTTCACTTGCGCTCAGCACCCTCATTATTGAGATAAATGAGCGCAAGGAATCGGGAGTATACGACTCAGATGACATCTACAGCAATTTCTATGAAGATATGAGATCTGCTGAGACTATAAAAGCATTCGCAGCAAAGTATCCCTGCCTTTACGATATCATTTTCCACAACGCCGATGAAAGAGTACAGCTCATAACAGACTGCCTCAGAGGCATGATCGGGCATAAGGACGAGATAATGGAGACCTTCGGGTTCGACTGCACACAGACAGGCGATCTCTCCATCTCCAGCGGAGATTCCCATAACGGCGGCAAGAAAGTCGTTATCGTCAAGGGGCCGTCAGGTACACTTGTCTACAAGCCCCATGCTCTTGCTCCCGAACTTCTCTTTGAGAAGGTACGTGACATCGTAATGGAAAAAGGCAAGGTAAAATACAGCCTTGATACAGCAAAGGTCCTTTCCTTCGGCGATTACGGCTTCCAGGAATTCATCCGTCAGAAGCCCGTATCCACCGAGGAGGAGGCTTGCAGATACTATTACCGCATAGGCGCTTTCAGTGCCGTATTCAATGCGCTGAGATGCGATGATCTCCACTACGAGAACATCGTATGCGCAGGCGAGAGACCTTACTTCGTTGACCTTGAAACACTTGTCAAGAACAACAGCAAGGAATCCGACACCAAGAACTATCCGCCTTTCCTCAGGGACGTGCTTTCGACTTTCGAGGATTCCGTTCTCGGCACCATGATGTACCCGATGAACAGTTCATTCGTGTTCTTCGATTTCGATATGGGCGGTATCTCGGGTTCTCCCAAGCAGACCAGCAAGAAGTGGAAATCCTATTCTCTCTGCAACGAGGGAACCGACAGGATATGCATAACCAGCGGAGAGGGAAGACTTTCCGAGGCAAATAACCTGCTTTACTGCAACGGTAAGGAAGTTCTCCCCATATACTTCGCAGAGGAGATGATACAGGGCTATCAGGACGCTATGAATGCTGTTATCGCATCAAAGGCGCAGATAATCGACGCCATGAAGTCATCGGAAGGCACTATCAGACGTGTTCTCCGCCCGACAGCAATGTACGGAAAGTTTCTTCAGGTAGCGTCTTCACCGCTCTACTACAGAGACAAGACAGCGAGAGTAAAGCTGTTCTCGAAGCTCTACAAGGGCATAGACCAGTCACCGAGGGAGTTCTCAAGAGTCTCATGCGAGGTAGAAGCCCTCATGAACAACGATATCCCGTTCTTCGAGCAGAAGATCAACGGAAAGGATATCATAGCAAATCATAACTATACCATCAGCGATTACAATACCTCATCCCCGTCAGACGGAGTTGAACAGTTCATCGGAAAGATCGACGAGGATTACATACGCCGTCAGACCATGCTCATAAGAATGTCTCTTGCATCATCATACAACAGCAAGGCTGAGGGAGAGGTTTTCGGAAGAGAGCTTCCGAGGGAGAAACTCGCTCTCGACAGCGACATGACAAGAGCAGCAGAGATGATAGGTGAACAGCTTCTTTCATCGGCATTGAAGGCAAAGGAGTCTGATTCTATATCATGGTTCACGGAATCGCTCATAGACAATATCAAGCTTGATGTGCTTGATGTCAAGATGTACGACGGCGGCGGAACAGTAATGCTCTTCCTCTACCTGTGGAAGTACACGGGCAGGGAGAAATGGCTCAGAGCCGCAGAAAACGTGATGAGCGGCGCAGAAGAACTCGGCTACACCAAGCCGAAGGCGGATGTATCATTCTTTACGGGAGCTGCCGGACTTGTGTATCTCTGGTACAACTTCTTCGCTCTCACAGGCGACACAAGCTATGTGGACAAGATCGATAGCTACCTGAAGGAGTGCCTTGTTAAGATGAAAGAAAGCCCCGACGATATCCGTGACGATATCATCGCAGGCGCAGCAGGCACACTTGTGGCCCTTTCGAGAATGAACAGACAGCTCAGACTTGACGTGATAGACGAGATACTTGAAATATCGGCAGAGCACCTGGCAGATAGATTTGAAAAGGGCGAGACCGAGGCCATGACAGGCTTTGCACACGGCTATGCAGGCATCGCACTTGCTTTCGCTGAATACGGCGATTATACAGGCGATGAGCGCTACACTGCACTTGCAGCAAAGGCTGTCGATATGGAAAACAAATATTTCTGCGAGGAAGAAAAGAACTGGAAGGACCTCAGAGACAAGGGCGGCTTCGGCAGCTTCTGGTGTCACGGTGCTCCGGGAATAGGCCTTGCAAGACTTATGATGAAGAAACTCAAAGGCTTTGAGAATAACGAGACGATCTCGGAAGACATCCTCAGAGGCGTACACATCCTTCTCAGGGAGGGCTTCGCTTCGGATATGGATCACAGCCTTTGTCACGGAACATTCGGTACCATGGATATGCTGCTGACCTATGCAAATGCAATTGGCAGCAGTGAACTGAGAGAAACAGCAGTTTCCGCCGCCGGAAGGTACATGAATGAGATAGAAAAAGAAGGATTCAAAGCAGGTATCAAGGGAATGTCCGCTACCCCATCGGGTATGACAGGTATAACAGGCGTCGCCTATACCCTTATGAGACTTGCACACCCTGAAATGCCTGCCCTTAACTCTATCGAAATACCTGAAATAAGGAGGACAGACAGTGGAACAGCAGAACACACAGATAGCGAGATATATGCTTTCGCTGTATCCTGAATTCGAGGATTACGAAACACTGAGCAGATATCTTGAAGAAAAATGCAGGATCACAGGCGATCACTTCCTGAGCGAATTCAGGAGCGAGAGCGAATATACACCCGAATATACCGAAGAAAGCCGTTGTGATGTGTTTTCCGAAGTCAAGGAGATACTCACCTCGAAGAACGCAATGTTTGCGGGATATTTCGCAGGCTTTCTCGTGAAAAAATACAAAGCGCTGTCCGATGCAGCCGAAGCCTCGGAGATATGCAGCGACCCGTCAGCCATAACGGCTGACCTGGTAACTCAGATATATTCCTCACTCAGCAACATCGCAATGAGGACGCTGATATTTGAGCTTGAATCGGCAAAGAAGCATGACCTCCTCAAAGGCGATACGCCTGATGAGAGATTCAGATATTTCCGGGATACACTTCTGGAAGACGAAAAATACGTTGAAAGGCTGCATTCCGAATACAGGATAATGCATTCACAGCTTACGGAAACAGCCGGCAACGCTATGGATTTTGCCATAGAGATGCTAAACAATACCGCCTCGCATATCAATGCCATAAGGCAGGAGATATTCGGCGGCAGGGATATGGGAAAGCTTGTACATATATCCATGTCGGGCGGCGATACCCATGTCAGATGCAGAAACGTCTCGACGATGATATTTGAAAACGGCAGACTGGTGTATAAGCCCCATTCGCTGAAAAGCGAAGCGGCATTCCAGGTGCTTCTCGGGAAACTTAACGAACATCTCGATGAGGAGAGCCGTATACGTCTTACGAAGATAGTGACCGAGGAAGACTACGGATGGACGGAGTTCATCGAGCATACACCCGTTTCAAATGACGGGGATGCAAAGGTCTTTTTCAGAAAATCGGGAATACTCCTTGCACTTCTCTACATATGCAATGCTACCGATTTTCACTTTGAAAACGTCATCGCTTCGGGCACAGACCCGATACCCATAGACTTGGAGACACTTTTCCACTGTCAGCCTGCGGACAAGGATCATGATAAGGACAGAGAGGGCGGATACATGAACACTCTCCGTTTCTTCGGACGATCGGTCCACAGCATCGGACTTCTCCCGTCATACATCAACTTCAGGGGAAGCGACGGAAAGGTAAAGCCGCTGAGTGTGGGCGGTATGTCGGGAAGTGCGGCACAGAAAAGCCCCTTCTCCACATACAGGCTCGAAAACCTCGGCTCGGACGAAGTCAGCATGGTGCGCAGCGAATATGATATCGGAAGCTCAAACAATTCCGCCGTACTCGACGATATTGAGCTTGACCCGAGAAATTATTCCGGATACATCACAGACGGCTTCACTGACGCCTACAGGATAGCACTGGCACACAGAGATGAACTGAAAGAGCTGGTACTGAAGCTGTTTGCGGATACACGCAACAGGATAGTGCTGAAAGCGACTTTCGCCTACAGCAATCTTCTCAATATCTCGACACACCCCGATTTTCAGAGGAGCGAGATATTCGCAAAGCTGCTCTTCTCACGAATGGGACTTGTAAAGCCTGCGGAGGATTTCATCGACTATGAGATAGACTCACTGCTTCACAGAAATGTCCCCATATACTATGCCGACTTCACGAAGTGCAGACTTATAAGCGGTGACGGACGCATTTTCAATAATGTGTTTGAACATTCGCCGCAGGAGGAATTTATCGACAAGATAGACAGCCTCTCAGAGCATGATCTGGAAATGCAGACCGATCTCATAAAGACGAGCTACTTCATAAGGAACATGGCTGCTGACCATACCGCTGTCGACCTTCACAAGATCCCTGTGTTCAGGGCGAAGGACGAAGATCTTCTGAGGACGGCCTCGGAGATAGGCGACTATCTCATAGATCACAGGAGCATCGGCGGTGTCAACCATAAGGGCAAGCGCGACAGATTCCTTATCGGCTGCGAGATCGAAAGGACCGATCATGAGGACTGGACTACGGTCATGAGCGACTTCAACTTCTATAACGGCGCTTCGGGAGCAGCATTGTTCCTGAGATACCTTGGAAGAGCGACAGGCGAAAAGAAGTACACCGATGCGGCTTATGAGCTTATAGAGCCGATAATCAGCGTAATGGAAGCCGGAAACTTCAATTACGAGAAAAATGTGGGTGCTCATACGGGAATAGCAGGCTACTTCTACGTGCTGAACAAGTTCGCAGAGCTTGATGACGATGACGGTCTGAGGCAGCTCATGAAGGATTCCCTCAGCAAGATAACAGAGCTTGCCGCAGAGGAAACGAAATGCTTCTTCGACCTTATATCGGGAGTATCGGGAGCTATTGCAGTTACTACCGGGCTTACGGCGGATTCTTCTGACAGTGAGCTGAGAGAGCTTGCATTGAAGACTTCGGGAGAACTGCTGGATATACTCCGCAGCCGCACTCTCAGAGACGGCGAACTAATAGCAGAAAACATCGAGTATTCGGGCTTCGCTCACGGCATAGCAGGAGCGATACCATACATATACAGATACTACAGACAAAGCGGCAGCGAGGAGGCACTTGATCTTTTCCGCAAGCTGCTCACATATGAAAGAACACGTTTCAGGCAGACCGAAAACGGCACTATAAAGGGCTGGCTGTCTGCTGAACACGAAGGAAGCATCACTGCAAGCTGGTGTCACGGCACACCCGGTTTCCTCAGCGCAAGGCTCATCCTCAGGCAGGAGGGCTATACCGATGACGAGACCGAAGCTGAGATAGCTGCTGCGGTGGAGCTGATGAAACGGGACAGCATAGGCACTACGCTGACAAGCTGTCACGGCGACCTCGGAAATCTGGCAATTCTCAGGAAATATGCGGATATGTACGGGGATAACAAGTTGTACAGGCAATGCACTTCTACTTTCGCAGAGCTTTACAATAAATATGCTTCAAAGGCAAAAGACAGTTCAGAAATGACCTGTCAGAAGTACAATGGCATTATGCTTGGACTTTCCGGAATAGGATATTCCTGCCTCAGAGAAACAGACGATTCGATTCCGGATCATCTTTGGTTGACGTGAGAAAGGAGGAAGTATTCTATGAATAGAAAATTAAGCGTACCAATGATAAAACAAGTAGCTCAGACAGAATGCGGCTTGTGCTGCTGCCTGATGATACTGAGATACTACAAAAGCAAGGAGTCTGTAAAAAGTCTTCAGGATGATGTCGACATAGGCAGAGACGGCCTTTCGTTCAAGCGAATGAAAGAAATACTGAAAAGCCGAGGGATGGACACAGCGGCCTATATGGTCGAGGATGTGACCGCTCTTGAAAAATTCAACGGACCGTTCGTAGCCTTCTGGGACAATATGCACTATGTCGTCGTCGAAAAGGTGAAGAAAGGCAAGTACTACATCAAAAACCCCGCTGACGGACCGGCGGTGCTGACGAAGGAACAGTTCGAGGAGCATTTCTCAAAGGCTGTCCTTGCAGTCGGACCAAGTGAGGATTACGTCCCCGTCAGGAAAAGCGGCCCCAATATATGGGTGGATGTCTTCTCAAGCCTGAAAAACCACAAGCTTCTCATAGTCGAGATAATAGTTCTTCTGGCGCTGATATATGCGGTATCACTTCTTACACCGATACTGATACAGAAGATAATCGACAAGGCTGTGACCATATCGGGAATGTCGGGACTGCGGCCGTTTATTTACGCCGTACTCGGATTCACCGCAAGCTACGCAGTTGTCAGCATACTGAAGAGTCTGAGGCTCGTCACGCTGAATATACTGATAGGCTATCATCTTGAAGCGGATACCTACAAGCATCTGCTGAAGCTGCCCTACAAGTTCTTTGAGCAGCGAACGGTAGGCGACCTGCTGTTCCGTCTGTCAAGCACCACGGCAGTAAAGGAGCTTATCGCCACACAGCTCATTGCAGGAGCAATAGACATCGGCACGCTTATAATAACATTTGCATATATGCTGCATAAATCCACTACGCTTTCAATGCTGACACTGGGATTCTTCGTAATAAACGTACTCCTCGTGGTATACATCCAGCCCAAGGTAACAAAGGCTGTAAACGATGAGGTCTCGGAAAAGACAAAGATGCAGTCAGCTCAGGTAGAGACAATGTATTCGATACAGTCCATCAAGCTCTCATGCATGGAGGATACTGTATTCGCAAACTGGAAAAAGCTCTACGACAAGGCTGTAAACGCATTCAAGAGGAAGATCGTCATCAGCAGCGCACAGAGCGTGGTAAACAGTATCATAACAATATTCGCACCAATATTCATCCTTCTCTGCGGTATCGGATTCTTCTTCAAGGGTGCGCTCTCACTTGGTGAGGTCGTGGCTTTTGAATCCATAAGCGTAAGCTTCCTCGGATACATCTCACAGATAATCGGAACCTATATGCAGTTCGTTACTACAGATGAATATCTCCAGAGGATAAGCGATATCTGGTACACAGAGGAAGAGGATAATCACGCAGCAACAGATAATAAGATCGAGCACGGCAGCGTAACAATAAGAAATCTTTCGTTCGCATACAACAAATCATCAGCAAAGGTCCTGAAGGATATCAATATCGATATCCCGGCAGGTTCGAGAGTAGCTTTCGTCGGAGCCTCCGGCTCAGGAAAGAGCACCATGAGCAAGCTTATCACAGGCCTTTACAATGTAGAGGAAGGCGAGATACTCTATGACGGGATCCCGCTCAAGGATTACGACAGAAAGAATATATGCAGCCAGATAGGAATAGTACCTCAGGACGCAATGCTCTTCAATAAGTCTATACTTGAAAATATCGCAATGAACGATGAATCCATCGATCTTGAAAAGGTAAAGGAGTGCTGTAAGTACGCCTGCATAGACGAAGAGATAGAGAGTATGCCGATGGGATACAATACAATAGTTTCGGAAATGGGTATGAACCTTTCAGGCGGTCAGCGTCAGAGGATACTCCTTGCAAGAGCGCTGGCACGTATGCCGAAGATACTCATACTCGATGAAGCTACCAGCAGCCTTGACAATACCAACGAGAGAAAGATCTCGGATTACCTGAGAGAACAGGGCTGCACACAGATAGTCATAGCTCACAGACTTTCGACCATCATCGACGCAGACAAGATCTACGTATTCGCAAACGGTCAGGTCAGTGAATGCGGCTCACATGAGGAACTCCTCGAACATAGAGGCATCTATTACTCACTTTACAACAGACTGAGGTCTGCTTAAATAAAAAAGAAAAGAACAACAAAACGTAAAACTGGTCTTGCAGCGGCCGCAGAAGCAGAGGAGATGTGCGTGATATAAAGAAAAGACGTACAGATCTGCCGGCGGCGGGTCTGACGGGAAAGACAAGTGAGCTTTCCCACAGCATCTCTTTCCGCTGCTTGCTGCACGAAATAATACAGGAGGAAAAAATAACCGATGGAAAGATACGGACATTTAGCAGGCGTCATTCCTGTTGATGAGATAGACGATATGTTTGAATCCAATGTGATCGGCGGAACAAGTTCAATCGATTGTGTAAGGCTGGCAAGCAATACACCGGAAGGAACAGTTAATCTTACCGTAAGGATCGAATTCTGCCCATCAGCAGCTTGCACGTATTCATGCCGATTATAATTATATGATCGGATGATATATATAGGACTTTCAGGCACGGTCCCGTAAGCGGGACTGTGCTGAGGGTCCGTCAAAATAAAAACTATAAAAATACAAAAGGAGAAAACAACAATGAACAAGAACCCAATCTACAGATCAGAGGAAGAAGCAAAGGACATCGCTTGCGGAAACGTAGCAGCAGAGCTTGATGAGAATTCACAGGCACTGGATGCTATCAACGGAGCAGGCTGGAAGCAGACAATCGCTTGCACAATCGCACAGGGCACACTTGGCTGCCTCGTAAGCTACGGACTCGGCAACGGCGGTTACTGCTGCACATACACAGTAGAGTGCTCAAAGACCTGCAACAAGTAATAAGCTCATAATAAAAACAAAAATATAAAAAGGAGAAAACAACAATGAACAAGAACCCAATCTACAGATCAGAGGAAGAAGCAAAGGACATCGCTTGCGGAAACGTAGCAGCAGAGCTCGATGAAAATTCACAGGCACTGGATGCTATCAACGGAGCAGGCTGGAAGCAGACAATCGTTTGCACAATCGCACAGGGCACAGTAGGCTGCCTCGTAAGCTACGGCCTCGGAAACGGCGGTTACTGCTGCACATACACAGTAGAGTGCTCAAAGACCTGCAACAAGTAATAAGCTCATAATAAAAACTATATAAAACAAAAGGAGAAAACAACAATGAACAAGAACCCAATCTACAGATCAGAAGAAGAAGCAAAGGACATCGCTTGCGGAAACGTAGCAGCAGAGCTTGACGAGAATTCACAGGCACTGGACGCTATCAACGGAGCAGGCTGGAAGCAGACAATTGTTTGCACAATCGCACAGGGCACAGTAGGCTGCCTGGTAAGCTACGGACTCGGTAACGGCGGTTACTGCTGCACATACACAGTAGAGTGCTCAAAGACCTGCAACAAGTAATAAGCTCATAATAAAAACAAAATTATAAAAAAGGAGAAAACAACAATGAACAAGAACCCAATCTACAGATCAGAAGAAGAAGCAAAGGACATCGCTTGCGGAAACGTAGCAGCAGAGCTTGATGAGAATTCACAGGCACTGGACGCTATTAACGGAGCAGGCTGGAAGCAGACAATCGTTTGCACAATCGCACAGGGCACAGTAGGCTGCCTGGTAAGCTATGGCCTCGGTAACGGCGGTTACTGCTGCACATACACAGTAGAGTGCTCAAAGACCTGCAACAAGTAA
>Ga0116149_1004759_pt1 | contig 13096 bp, 9 predicted proteins | sample AD_UKC057_MetaG_FD_89787 | JGI IMG/M metagenome (GOLD analysis project Ga0116149, IMG submission 89787) | Active sludge microbial communities of municipal wastewater-treating anaerobic digesters from USA - AD_UKC057_MetaG | ecosystem: Engineered > Bioreactor > Anaerobic > Digestate | place: USA...
GCCCTCCCCCCCGAATCGGGGTGGAGGGGAATAGAGACAGAGGTTAATAATTTAGCTAAAATATTTTGAAACTAGAAACTAGGAATACGAATTAGATGTTCTGTCACCCTTCTGCCCACACTGTGGGGGGAAGGGCCAGGGATGGGGGGCACACCGTGTGGGGGGAAGGGAGGGGATGGGGGGGCGGAAACAACGCCGCGGATAGGGCCCACACCAACGCCGAAAGACACAACCCGTCACCGCCGTGTCGCCTCCCCTTGCATCGCCGCTGCCACAATGCTCTAACCCCCCTCATGACAAGCAAAATCGCATTGTTCTGGCCCGGCGATGGTCGTCCCATTCCCAACGAATTGGCTCGTCCGAGCATGCAACGAGCCACCGAGCAGCTCGAACGCGCCTTGCGCAAGCTTGGCAAAGAGCCCTATCTCATCGAGGGATTCCTGTCCAAACCCCACGAATCCATCGAGAAACTCGGGCCTGTCCACGATCCCATGATCGGCGTTTGCGTCCATTGGATTTACGGCCCGCATACCACCGATGGCGTCGTCGGAAAGGACAATCCACTTCTTCTCGCGAGCAACTTCTCGGGTCAATGGCCAGGATTGGTGGGCCTTCTCAATACCGCTGCCTGTCTAGAAATGCTTGGACGACCCTATTCCCGCGTCTGGACGGATGCCGACGATTGGAGTCGCGATGACGTTTTCATGAGTCGTCTGGATGCCTGGTGTTCGACAGGACGCATTTCCTATGAAGAACAAGGTTTTTCCTACCATGCGGTGATTTCTTCCGAGGCATCGCGGCTGGCGAAACGAGTTGCCGAGCAAATCCGCGCTCGAAGGGTGCTCGTCATGATGCTCGGAGATACGTCGATGGGCATGATCAACGGTTACTTTGGCCCGCGAACCCTCGTGAACCATGGGTTTTCGGAACATAAAATCGATCAGGCCTGGATTGTCGACCGCGGTCGCGCGGTGGATAGCCGACGCATCGACGACGCATTTTCGTTTGTTCTGGACCGCGGCGTGACCTTTCATTGGCGGGAAAAAGGAGCCGAGGATTTCGACGAAGCTGCGACGAAAGAGCAGATTCGGGACTACCTTTCGGTGCTCGACCTCGTGCGGGAATACAAGGCCGATTGTGTGGGATGGCAGTACCAATTGGGATTGCTGCCGTTGCGCCCGCCTTCGGACTTCGCGGAAGGCCTGCTCAATTCTGTCTGCCGGCCGGAATCCAATGGAGATACAATAGTTTGCGCTACCGAGGCCGACCAGGGGAACGTCGTGCCGATGGAGTTGATGAAGCGCTTATTGAAAGCCAAAGGCCTGCATCAGGCCGTCATGTTCCACGACGTTCGCTGGGGAGGGGAGCACGACGGACGCTTCGTCTGGGTGCTGTTGAACTCCGGGTCGACGGGCGCCTATGCGTTCAACCACGACCCGGATACGTTGCGCGGTGTGCATTCCTATCGCCAGCCCTCGCTGTATTTCCCCCATGCGGGTGGGACTTTCACGGGCGAGAGTATGCCAGGAGCCATCACGTGGGCACGAGCTTTCGTGCGTGGTGAACAGACCTGGATGGATGTAGGAAGGGGCGAAGTGCTGGCCTTGCCTGAGCAAACGAAGGAAGCCTGGTGGCAAGGGACCAACCGGGAATGGCCTTTCATGGCCGCGGATCTCGGCATGTCTCGGGATGCCCTGATGGCCCACTATATGTCCAACCATATTGCGGTGGCCTACGGCGACGTGTTCGAAGAGATGGTTGCGTTGTCGCAAGAGCTTGGATTTCGGGTTCGTGTCTGGGGTTGAGGCTTCCGAGGAGAACACACCATGGGCGAACGAGCGTTTGTCGGCGTCGATGTGGGAACAGCGAGTGTGCGGGCCGGAGTCGTGGATCGAAATGGCCGCATGCTCGGTGTGGGGGTCGAGGCGATTACCGTATCCCGGCCTTCGGAGGACTTCGTGGAGCAATCCTCCGAGGAAATATGGCGTGCGTGCGGGCTTGCGATTCGTAAAGCGTTGCAGGAAGCTGGCGTGGAGCCGGGCGCCATCGCGGGCCTTGGCTTCGATGCCACGTGCTCCCTGGTGGTCGTCGATGCGCAGGGGCGTCCTTTGAGCGTGAATTCCGATGAAGCCGCCGAGCGAAACGTGGTGGTGTGGATGGATCATCGGGCGACGGAGCAAGCCTCGCGGATCAATGCCACGAAACACGAGGTGTTGCGTTATGTCGGTGGCGGGGTATCTCCGGAAATGCAGACTCCCAAACTGCTGTGGATCAAGGAGAACTTGCCGGAAACGTGGGGCCGTGCCGCCCGGTTTTACGATCTACCGGACTATCTCGTGGTCCGCGCCACCGGTGTGGACGTGCGTTCGGAATGCACCACGACGTGCAAGTGGACCTACCTTGCGCATGAAAACCGCTGGGATGAAGGATTTTTTCAGCAGGTGGGGCTCGGCGACCTGGCCGCCGACGGTTTTGAAAAAATCGGTTCAAAAGTGGCACCCGTGGGGAGTCGCGCGGGCGAGTTGACGGAGCTGTCGGCCCGGGAACTGGGGCTGGTGGCCGGCACCGCCGTGGCGGTCGCTCTCATCGATGCCCACGCGGGCGGGGTGGGAGTTCTTGGTTTTCCTAATGAAAACGGTGACTTGAGTGCTGATCTGTTGGAGCAACGTCTGGCGCTGATCGGCGGAACCTCGACGTGCCACATGGTGGTATCGAAGGAACCGCGTTTCGTGCCCGGCGTGTGGGGCCCTTACTTTTCTGCCATGGTGCCAGGCCTATGGCTGAGTGAAGGGGGGCAATCAGCTACCGGTGCGCTCATCGACCATACGATTCAGACCCATTGTCGCGGGCGGGAGTGCATGGAACGCGCGAAAAATGAAGGAATATCCGTGTATTCCTTGCTCAATGGGCTCTTGGAGACGATGAGCGGAGCTTATCCTTTCCCCGCCGCGCTGACCCATGAACTGCATGTATTGCCCGACCACCACGGCAATCGCTCGCCTTGGGCCGACGCCTCCTTGCGCGGGATGGTGAGTGGGTTGCGATTGACCGACAGCTTGGAGAGCTTGGCGTTGCTTTATCTGGCGACGATCCAGGCGCTTGCTCACGGTACGAAACATATTTTGGATGTGATGAATGCCCATGGTCATCGGATAACGACGCTGGTAGCCACCGGCGGGGATTCGAAAAATCCCTTGTTTTTACGCGAACATGCGGATGTGACGGGCATGCGGATCGTCTTGCCCCGCGAAAGGGAGGCGGTACTTTTGGGCTCGGCGATGCTAGGAGCCGTGGCGTCGTCGCATTTTCCCTCCTTGCTCGAAGCGATGCGAAAAATGGGGGGAGTCGAGCGAGAGATCGTTCCTGCGGGCGGCGCCCTGGCGCGCTACCATGAGGCGAAACACCGCGTATTTTTGAGGATGTACGAGGATCAGAGGGCGTACCGGGAGGCCATGGCCCAGGCCGCCTTCGCGTTGGGATCCACGGGATAGCGTGGAAGTGGGTGTTGACTCTATCGTTTCCATGGATTGTCATCGTTGTCACCCCAGAGGCGGTGGCACGGGGTCGTGAGGGAAGAGCATGATTCATCGACGGTCGTTTTTGGTGGGTTTTGGAGCGTTGGGGGTCCTTGGTTCTTGTAAAAAGCAAGGGCAGGCGGCGATGCCTCGGGTGGCGGTGATCCCGAAAGGCACGACCCATGAGTTTTGGAAGACCGTGCATGCGGGGGTCAAGCAAGCGGCGCAAGAGGAGGGGATCGACGCGGTATGGAAAGGGCCGCTCAAGGAAGATGATCTGAAAGCGCAGATAGAATTGGTGCAGAGTTTCGTGGCGCAGAGGGTAGCGGCGATCGTGCTGGCGCCATTGAGCGATAAGGCGTTGTTGGGTCCGGTCAAGGCGGCGAAGTCGTCAGGGATTCCGGTGGTGATTTTCGACTCGGCGCTGCAAGGCGAGGAGCATGATGCGCTGGTGGCGACGGACAACCTGGCGGCGGGCCGGCTTGCGGCGGAGGAAATGCAGAAGGTATTGGGCGGCAAGGGGAAGGTCGTGGTGCTGCGATACCTGGAGGGTTCCGCGAGCACGATGGAGCGGGAAAAGGGATTTCTTGATACAATTCGCAAAGTTACGGGAATCGAGGTGGTGAGCGACAACCAATACGGGGGAGCCACCACAGAGAGTGCCTTTTCGACCAGTGAGACGCTGCTTTCGGCGCGTCAGGCGGCCACGGGCGGGGTGGATGGCATCTTTGCTCCGAATGAATCCACAACGTTTGGCATGCTCTTGGCCCTGCGCAAGGCGAATCTCGCGGGAAAAATCAAGTTCATCGGCTTCGATGCGTCGGACAAGCTCGTGGAGGGGGTGAGGCAAGGTCATTTGCATGCCCTCGTTCTCCAAAACCCAAGGAAAATCGGCTATATGGCTCTGAAGCGGGCGGCTCAGCTCCTGCGCAAGGAACCGGTGGAGCGACGATTTGACACTGGGGCGCAGCTCGTGACGCGCGACAATCTGGATGACGATGGGGTTCGGGAGCTGCTTCGCGCTCCGGAGCCGTGAGGCATCCAGCTCAGCGATTACGCTTGCGATGGCGGAGGTTTTTATGGCTGTTCGACGAAACAATTTCGTGATTGCGGGGCTTGGCAGTAGCGGCACGCTTTTTCTGGCGCAGCGCATGAACCAAAGCCAAATATGGCAAGTGGTTCATACGGGCGTCCGCCATCGGGTGGACCTGGATGAGGCATCGTCGAAGCCGGAGCATTCGATCCCGATGACGTTGCCGTCGTTGTCCGAGGCGCAGGCGGGTTACGATGCGCATCCTCGAAATTTCGGCGATATCAACGGGGTGATGTTATTTCACTTGCTGGAGCTTCAGGTAGGGCGCAAAGCGGTGATCATCCGCAATCCTCGGGACACGCTCTTGTCGTGGTATTGTCATGCGAAGGGCGCGCTTCCGGGCGCGTTTTTTCCTATCTATGCGAGCGGATACTTCGCCTTGGAGGAGTGTCTTACGGCGGGATTGCCTTGCATTCGCTTCGAGCGAATGGTGCGCGATGCCGATTATTTACGAAGAGTTTTCAGGTATTTTGGAATTCTGGACGTCACACCGACTCCTGCCACGCTCGGCAGCAAGATCAACTCGAAACGTTCGGTGTTTTGCCCCTCTTATGAAGCCATCGATCGCGTGACCCGGGAGCGGTTCGATCGCGCGGTGGGAGGCTTCGCTTCCAAGTATTATGGGGATGGTCCCTTGCTTCACGACGATGATTTCAAGGGTGTGGGCGAGCAGGGATTGGGTGATCCTGACGGGCCCGAGGTGGAGGAGAGCGTTTTCGCAAAGCAGGACCTTAACCCGGGTTCGTCTTTTGAAAAGCCTGATTCGCTTGCTACCGAAGCGCTGACGCGTCTGGCATCTCGTTTGACATTGAATCCACCGGGCGCAACCGGGGCAGAGCCACGCCTTGTTCACGCCCAGGTTTTCGAGGATCGGCTGGTGTTGCACATTTCGTCGGATGCGCAGGAAAGCGATCGAATCGTGATCGAACGTCGGAAAGATGGGGTGCCCTATTATCTCCGCACGCGTTACTTACACTTGAGTTACGTTGGATCGACATCGTCTTCGGGATTACAGGCAACGTTTGATGTGCTTGTCCGACAACTTGGGGATACGCGTTTCGAGCAGCTTATGGTTGAAGTGGAGCCGTCGGGCCCGCACGGGGGGTGAGGGGCGGCCAGGGCTAGTTGGCTCGAAACGTGCTTCCGTGGTGCGGGTGTGTCCATGAGGATCCATGGCAAGGATGCTGGGGAACCAGCTTTTTCACGAATCCAGGTGAGCCATCGCGTGATGAGGCAAGAAATGGTTCGTAGCCGTTTTTCCTTTGGCTTTTGTGGTACAACCTCGTTTGCGATGAATCGATTCGGCTCGAGCGTTTTTTCAGTCCTGAAACGTCAGCTTTTGCTGATGTTTTGCGCGACATGGCTCTCATGTTCCGCGGATCCTCTTACCGAATTGGTGGTGGTCATCAACTCGGACATGGAGACTCCCGACGAATTCGATGGTTTTCGCGTGGCGGTGACGGATCATGAGGGGGCGCTCTCGACGGAGCGCTATTATTTCGTGGGGAAAGAGCCGGGAAAAGTGGTGCTTCCCGCGGACTTCGGATTGGTTCCCAAGGGCGGAGATGCATCGAGAAAAGTCGCTGTGGAAGTGTGGGCCACGCTTGCGGGAGCCGACCTATTTTCCAATCGCGCCTTGACGGGCTTCGTCAAAGGCAAGGTATTGCGGCTGGATATGTTTTTGGCGAGCCGCTGTCTCACGGAAGCCAAGGCTTGTAAACCCAACGAAACCTGCCGTGTCGAAGGATGTGTGCCCGAGGAGATCGATCCGGGGAGCCTGCCCGAATACACGCCAGGATCGCAGCCTCCTGCCACCGAGTGGATAGCCGCCATCCACAGCTCCCGTTCGAGCCGTTGGTGGAACGTGGCCCTGGACTCGGCCGGAAATAGTTACGCCGCTGGCATGTTCGCCGGTGAATTCAAAGCCCAGGGAGTGACCCATACCGCTTCCAGCCTGTATTCCGCCATGATCGCAAGCTATTCCCCAACCGGGAAATGCGCTGGTTCAAAGCACTTGGCGGCAATACCTTGTCGTGGGCTTCGTCGGTGGAGGTCGGCGCCGACGATCGGGTATGTGTGGTCGGCTGGTTCGATGGTTCGGTTCAGATCGAGTCGAAAACCCTCGATTCAGGAAGTGGACAGGACAGTTTCGTGGCTTGTTATGACCAAAAGGGTGACCTGCTATGGGTTACGTCTTTTGGAAGCCACAAAAACGTTCAGGCAAAGGATATCGCCGTGGCACCCAACGGCGATGTGGCCGTCGTCGGCGTGTACAACGCTCCCATCGTTTTTGAGGGTGGCGTGACCACTCCCACGAGCGTCAACACCACCGACGACGGTTTCATGGCTCGATTCGATTCGTCGGGCAAGATCAAATCCTACCGGGTGCTTGGGGGAACGGGGGAAGCCGATGTGGTCTGGAATGTTGCTTTCGACAGCCAATCCAACTTGCTCATGGTTGGCACGTTGACCAAAGGCGATGTGGATCTCGGGGGTGGGGTGGAAACCTTTTCGGGAAAGATTACCACCTTTTTGGCGAAATATGATGTGGATAGCGCTCTTCTTTGGTCCCACGCCTTCCCCAGTGCTTCCTTCGCCGTATTATACGGTGTTACCGCCGGGCCCAACGATCGGGTTGCCGTTACGGGAAGGGTCGAGGGAAGCGTTGATTGGGGCGGTGGGCCCCTGAGCGTCAAGGGGCAGGCCGACTGTGCTGTGGCGGTCTACGATGCAACGGGAAAACATGAGGCTTCCGTGTTAATTGGGGAGAAGGGAGATGCCAAGGGCGACGATATTCGTTTTACGTCCGACGCGATCCTGATAGTCGGAGCCCATTCGGGGCCGCTGTCTTTCCGTGGCTCGTCCCTGCTCGAAGCTTCAGACCAAAACGCCTTCGTTCTTGCCCTATCCCCTGATTTATCCTCGGTGCCATGGGCCTTTTCCCTTGGAGCGGAGGGCGAAGACCAGGCGCTCGGCTTGGATACTCGCGGAAAGTACGTCCTCGTCGCGGGAGAGTTTAAAAACTCTTTGAAATACAAACAGTTAAGTGCTACATCGCAGGACGTGGGCCAGGCTTTTCTTCTTCAGTTCCTGCCACCGCCTATCACGAATTAGGGGGCACCAGGCCGGACCATGGGCATGGACTTCTGACGACCGGTTGGGACACGAATGTCGCACCCACGCTTGTGGTGATACAGGAACCATCCTCTCGAAGGGCAAGCTTGTGGACCGGGGGGGGCGGACCTGCGATTTCAGCCGTTGGAGGGGATGGGGCGGAGATCACGCAACAAATGATGCCATGCCTGACGTTCCACCCATCGGGCCACCAGCGACAAACAGCCTCGAAATCCCATAAAAGGCTGGTCTGTGAGGGCGTGCGAATGAAATGAGGGGAATCCGAGTTCAAAAGCGGCCACGGGGGGGACGAGATCCTGCAATACATAACTGGTGGCGACCACCAGATTCACACCGCGTTTTTCGATGGCGACCCGCAACGGCTCTTGAAGCTGTCCTTCTTTCGGATCCACGATGGTGATGGGATCGTCCAGCGGATCGGGTTGGAGCCAGTCCTGTCCATCATTCTGTACGGCGCTGACAATGGCCCGCAGAGGCACTGGAATACCCAATTCGCGCGCAAGACCGAGCAAACCCCGGACAAGATACGGTTCTCCCATCAGCGCCAGACTCATATCACGGCTGACAAGCGATACGACCGCTTCCAACTTGGTTGCGGCTTGCGATAGTTCCTTGTGGACGAAAGCCTCTGCCGCGCGTTGTGTTCCGAGGGCTCGAGCCACCGTTTCTAACCAGGTGCGGGTGCCTTCGAGGCCAATGGGAAGCTCGGTTTCCACCAACGCGGCGCCGGTGCGATTTGCCAATATTTTCGCGGCATTACGTGCGTAGGGGAGCGAAATGACAACATCCGCCTGGCCGATTTTGGCCAGATGCGTCGTAGGCTTTCCGCTCAACCAGGTGCAGACGAGCGTTCCGCCGATCCCTTCGATCAGCCGCTCCAGTTCTCGCAAATTACCGAAATGGTCTTCCTCATTTCGGTCCATCAAGTAGCCCACGATGGCGACGCGCCCCTGGTTGGCTCCTTGCCGTGGTTCAAGAGGCAAGTATTTCGCAAGATATTCGAGGGTATTGTCGTAGCCCGTCAGCCAATCATCCACCAAAGAACGCGTAGGAAGCAAAATCAAAGGCTTTTCCGTGCCGGTTTGCTCCGCGCAAGCGTCGAGGATGAGTTCGTAGGGAGGTTCCGTGATCGACGCCATCCGAATGGCCCCCAAAAAAATCACCCGGCTATCGGAGCGTCCGAGCGCATACGATACCACGTCTGAAATGGCTTTTTCCCGGTTTTGCCAGACCTCTTCCGGCATCGCGTGGGTGGTGAGGATTCGGTGGGCGCCATCGGCGGAAATCAGATTCGATTGCCAATCGTGATTGCCCTGGATCTGGGAAGCCATTTGCACCGTGCAATCCATCCCATCCATCACGAGCAAGGCGTCGGGAAGCGCGTTGATGGCCAGATAAACACCCAAGGAGTAGCTGAAGCCAAGACGAATATCGAATTCGGAGTGGTTCATCCTTGCTCCCCCGCCAATAATGAGGCGTAGCGGTGATAAAAGGGTAATGCACAGGCGCGCACGAGCCGATGCAAGCTCCGCAACGCCCCGGCCAGGCCCATCTCGAAATCAGCGTAGGAAAATTGCGATTGGCCTGCTCGGGTCAATCGACGATCCAGGGTGCGGTCGCTGTAAACCGCCCGAAAAGAGCCTTCCCGAAGCCGCTGCTGGAGCTGTAGCGGGGTCTGGAACGGCGTGAGCCGCACCGGCATGTCCGAAAGCTGATGACGTGCATACGAGGTATCCCCCTCGGGCGCATAACAAAGCACTTCAATACCAAAGCCCATTTCTCGAACGATTCGTGCCAGTGACAGTCCGAAAGAGCGATCCGGGTCCGTCAGACGGGGCAGCACCCGCTGATCCACCACGAATCCAAGGGTGTTTTTTCGAGCGATGGCACTAAGCTCGTCCCAACGGGCCTGAATGGCACCTTGTTCGCTGTTGAGAACCTCGTGGACCCGTGAATCGTCGAGGGAAAGCGCGTGGGCAATCGACGTAATCCACTGCCGGGTGTCGTCAATTCCGTAAGGGGCGGGAGGGGTCACGATCTGATCCGCCATGGCGTCAAAAACTTCATGGTACAGTCGGGTGTAGTTGGGATTGGGAAAACGCACTTGCAAGTTGGGTTTCGGGGTACGACGGCACACCGCTACATCGATATCGGGCAGAAGCAGGGCATTGACGACGGCACCGCAGCGCTCGAGAAGCGTAACCAATTCCAGCGTGTCGGGGCCGTCGGGAAAGCCTACGAGGTCGATGCGCTTCCCATCCGGTTCCTGCTCCAGGCAACGGCCTTGGGGGGGTAGCAAAAGATCGCGCATCACCTGTGGTTCGTCTTGACCGAATTCGAGTTCGTCTGTGTACAGACTGGTGTCATGGGTGAGAGGAAGAGCCTGGGACAGGCAATGAACCTTCGGGGTATTGCGAGCCAGGGAAATGGCGGGCCCGACGTCTTCTCCCATGACTTTGGGCAGGCAGGTGGCGTTGATGGCGACGATACGTTCACCTTGGCCGGTGGCGGCGAGGGCGACGGCTTGCATGAGTTTGTCTTCGGCCCCGCGCACGGTATCGACCTCGTTCATATTGGTGGATATTCTGCGGAACGGTTGGTCGAGGTATTGGGGCCCGAGACCGAGACGGGCGCGGAGCCAATCGGCCGCGGGACGATGGGGGCGTCGTGGATGGTAGAAGAGAAAAAACGAACGCGTGCGTATTTTCGGTGTGACGCAGGTGCATTCATGGCAGCCGTGGACGACGTGGGTGGTGGGCAATACGAAGTTGACCCGCGACAATGCCGTGAACACGAACACCAGATCGTCGAAAAATAGACCCCATTGGTCGACCTCACCAGGTTTTCCCGTCCATGTATGCGCATAGGGTTTGGGGGCGAGGTTGGCTCCGGCGCGCAGGCCGCCGAGCAATCCTTCGGAAAGCACTCCGCTCATGGCTTCGGTTTTGGGGTCGCGGCGAAGCCAGTCCAGCAGGTCTTCAATCGGTGTGGCCTTGAGCCGATTGTGGAGGAAATCCACGAGACGTTCCACCTGCGGGTGGCTGGGCGCATCCGTAGATTCAGCCTTTACCGTCAGTTTTTCCTGACCGGGGGTGTGCGTCGGTTGAAGATGAATCATGGCCCGGCCGAAAAGCCGTCCCGTAAGGCAAACGCGAAGCATCCCTTCTTTCCAGGTGATGCTGGACAGGACATAGGTTCCGTTGGCTCGAAGTGTCGGAGAGATACCAAAAACGTGGTGGAACGCGGCGACGGCATCGGGGCCAGCGACCAGATATCTTGGAATCCTCGATAGATCGGAAGTCATGGTCTTGTATCGCCACGCCCCTTCTGATTCACCTACGATGAGGCAGAGGCGTTGTCGTTGCCATCGGATGGCTCGTCTTGCAAGTCTTCGTCGCGAGAATACTGCCGGATGAACTGCACGAACTGGTTCTGATCCAGGGGAGTAGGGATGGGATAGGGTTGCGGCTCCCGAAGGGCCATTTGTGCTGCAAGTTCTTGAAATTGAAGGGATATTTTTGAATCCGGGGCGGCTTCCACGACGGTTTGAAAGCGATTTTCGGCCTTTCGTACGAGGGGGTCTCGATGAAATAGGGCGCAGAGGCGTGTGCCGAGGCTTTCGGCGAAGGCGTTCAGCATATCGGAAAAGTCACCTATTTCTCGCTGGTTGGCGATGAGACCCGCCAGCATGATGCCGTTGCGGCTGTAGCGAACGACGGCTTTGGCGATATTGTTGGCGGCGTATAACGACATCGTTTCTTCGGAGGTCACGATGTAGACGTATTGGCCGATACCGCGTCGCAGAGGCGCGGCGAAGCCACCACAGACGACATCACCGAGCACGTCGTAGACCACGACTTCGTAGTGTCCTTGTTCGACGAGGCGTAATTGTTCCAACCGTTCGATCATCAAGCTTACGCCCCGTCCCGCGCAGCCCATCCCGGGTTCTGGGCCGCCTGCTTCCACCAGATGCACGCCATGGCGTCCGACCGCGACCATATCCTCGGCTTTGACCCGGTCGCCTTGCGCGGTGAAGGCGTCGAGCACGGTGGTGCATGCTTGTCCATCGAGCAGTTTGAGGGAAGAATCGCGTTTGGGATCGCAGCCCACGTGCAGCACTTTTTTGCCGGACTTCGCGAACAGGATGCTGAGATTGGTGGCGATGGTGGACTTACCGATTCCTCCTTTGCCGTATATGGCGATTCTATGGGCTGGCATATCGCGATCCTGGCGTGAGTCTAGTCTCCTTTGGTGCTTTCGCAAGAGGCAGAATCCATGGTTGGAGGCTGAACGAGGGGGATGTGGGGCAGGATACGAGCTGAGGCTTCTTGGGTTTTGGTTTTGGCTCGGTCTTTGACCCCCTAGGCGCTTCAATCAAAGAGAGCGGATACTTGGACGGTGTGGTACCACGTTGGCCGATGTGCTCAACCGCATGAGGGGCGTAGGGTCGCGAGAATCCGTCTTCGTTCGAGGCAACATCCGGTACCGTAGAGGCGGGTTTCAAACCCGCCCCCAGGCGTCATTGGCGAGAGGCTGAAATCCCCCGGAAACAACGAGGGGATGGATCAGCGCGCCTGGACGTTCGGATTTTCGCTCCCTCTTACCCTATTATTGAGGCGCTTATGGTCCTTGAGCACCCTTGGGGCACCCCCAACAGTTGCCCTGGGCTATTAAGCATTGGGCTGGCGTTTCGTGGCGTACAATAGGGGATGACCGTGACCGTTTTCGTGTGCCGTGGGCCGTGACCGTGATCGTGGGCGGTGACCGTGAAGGAAAGGCTAGGGAAAAATGATAGGATGGCTTAGGGGATGGTTCCGAGTCACATAATAGCCATGGTTTGCGATGCATTTTGGTCCGGGGGCGATGAAAAGACACGGTGGCATTTGTGAGGTTTCTGTGCGATGATGGCCTATCCCCGGCTTGTGGATAAGGGAGGTTCCCGTGAATACACGACGATTGGCTATGATGGTACTCCCTGTGCTGCTGTATGGCATGGGCTGTGGTTCTTCGGAGGCCACGGATTCGCCTTCTTCGGGAAAAGATGCTGGAACGGATGCTCACGCAGGTGGAAGCGGAGGTTCGGGCGGCGGTGGGGCGGGCGGGACCGGCGGGGGGAGTGCGGGTGAAGCCGGAACAGGCGCTGTAGGCGGCTCGGGTGGCCTGGGAGGAAGTGCAGGCGAAGCAGGTTCTGGCGGCAGCGGCGGTAGCGGGGGCGGCGCAACGGGAGGAAGTGCAGGCGAAGCAGGTTCCGGTGGCACGGGCGGAGGCACCGGCGGCACGGGCGGAGGCACCGGCGGCACGGGCGGAGGCACGGGCGGCACGGGCGGAGGCACCGGCGGCACGGGCGGAGGCA
>Ga0116149_1004763_pt1 | contig 13084 bp, 4 predicted proteins | sample AD_UKC057_MetaG_FD_89787 | JGI IMG/M metagenome (GOLD analysis project Ga0116149, IMG submission 89787) | Active sludge microbial communities of municipal wastewater-treating anaerobic digesters from USA - AD_UKC057_MetaG | ecosystem: Engineered > Bioreactor > Anaerobic > Digestate | place: USA...
ACAATTGAAGGAAAACAGAGAGGGACATGGAGAAGGATATGGATATGGATATGACAATGCCCGAAAGGTTTACGGAGTATTTGCAGCGACGCAATGCTGAGATTGTCGATCCAAAGCCCACTGCGCCCGTCGTGGCGACGGGCTATTTAGGTCTTTGGATGGGGTCGGATCATTACGCAGGGACATGGATTGGCGGTTTCTCCACCACATTTGGGAGAAGGCCGCACGAGAGCGGAGAACTGCCGGCGGCCCTCCTAAGTACGATTTTCCCCCGCTAAAGCGCCGCTAATCCCGCCGCCATCATTTCCATTTCCGGGTCATTGGAGGCGAATTCTATGGAATCGCCGCCGTCGGGAGTCGAAATGACATGAAAGGGATCATCCATAAAATTCGTTGTCGTGCGAAGGTCCTCATAGGCATGGGCGGCCAGGATGTTCATTTCCGGCTTGCCGTAGTCCATTGCCTGCATCCACTCCTGGTCAACGTAATCCCCAAAAGAAAGGTCGCCCCGGTCGATATAGACCTTTTTCAGCGCCCACCAATAAGGACCATAGGGCCGGTAGCGCAACGGGCTTTTAAGCAATATCCCCTTGAGGCTGTTCAGGTAGCCGTCCATCCATTTTTCTACTGTTCCCTTGGCCGCAATCGCCTCGGCCAGGAGGGGCGCTAAATCTTCTTCGGAAAGCTTGTAGATGTCCATCGTTTCTCCTTTGTCCCTTATTCTTCCGGCTCTAAAATAAGCTTTGTCTTGCCGATAAGATACCCGGTTTCGTCTATAATTGCAATAGTTCCCGTAGCGGCGCCGTGAACTCCTGTTGTGTCGTCCTTGTGCCCGTCAACCGCCGATTGCGCTGCGCCCGCCGGTTCAAAATCCTCAACGTCGGACAATGCCGCCGTTCCCAGTTCGCCTACCTCAAGGGTGGTATTCAACCATACCGCCGCCCCTTCCGTTGCATCGGCGCACCGATAGAATTCATGGGGAGTTGCGGAGATGTTGGCCCAAATGGAGCCCAAAGAATAGCCCTGCGTTTCATCGTCATCAGCGTCCGGCGCCACGGTCCCGGCAAAATTGTTTTTCCGGTAGGGCATGTATTCAGGAATAGGCGGCCACGGAATGCCGTTTTCTTCTTCGTCAAGGGTCGTTACGGCCACGTAGGGCGCTTTCGTTGCCAGCGCCGCCATGTTCGCCGCCAGCACGGCGCTCGGAATATTTGTCAAAACAGCATCGTCGCCAATGGAATTGCCGGGGATCTCGATTTCAAAGCGGGTCCCGATGTAATGAACGGCGCCGCAACTGAAATTTTCCAGCTTTAGGTTTGTAACAAGCATGTCGCCTCCTGTATCGTGTGTTCATTTCGTTATAAGTGCGGGTAAAAATATGGCCGCCGCCTTCTCATGGACCACGGCGGCCACATATTCACAAGTAATCAAATTGCAGCAATATTTATTCGCCGGGAGTAATGAAGCCGAACCCTTCCAGCCGGGCCAGGATCGTATTCACGGCGTCCTTGATCCCGTTCACATTGGTAATGAAGGTGCCCATTTCCTCGGACGACACAAACCCGTAGCCGCCGTTTGTGGCCGTTCCGGATACCGCCGTTGCATCGGCAATGTGAACCCCCGGAGTTGCTACGGCAACGTCGCCGGTTTCGTCGAATACCGCCGCCTTGCCCGTCGGGACCGGATCAACCGGAACCTTTGTAGCCAGGCCGGAAAGGTCCTGATTGTCGGAGCCGGGCGCATGGGAATTAGTCACGGCGCCCTTGACCTGTGCCGCCGTAACCGCGTTATCCCCGCCCGTGTCAAGACCCTGATCGGTGCCCTGGACATGTATCTCGCTGATTTCCAGAGAGGTATTAAGCCAGACCGCCGCCCCTTCGGTGGGGTCAACACAACGGTAAACCTCATGAGGCGTAGCAGTGGTATTGACCCATACAGACCCCACGGAATAGCCATCGGTTTCATCGTCACTGACGCCCGGCGTCGCGGTCCCGGCGTAATTATCCTTCTGGAAGGGCATATAATCAGGATATATGCCGTCCTCAAAGGTTGTTACGTCGGTCATCTTCATGGCCGGGCGTTTCGCCAGCACCGCCGCCTTGATCGCCGTTGCGTGTTCCAGGGGCAGATGCACATTTAAGCCTGCATCCCCGATGGTCTCGCCCGGAACCTTGAAGTTCATGCCGTAACCGATGTAATGCAGTTCACTGGTACTGTAATTCTCGAATTTTACTGTTTTTCTCAGCATTTTTGTCCTCCTTGTCTATGCTAATAACTCATATATCGCCTTCAAGTCGTTTGTTGAAGACACATGCCACCATGCCCCTCGAAACGTTTCCCCCGCATCCGAGAAGAATTGAGCCCCATACCGCGCTTTCAATATATCTCTGGCCCTATACAGGGTGCCGCCCTTGCCGGCGCTATCCTGAAAGAACCACTTTGCAAAAGGTTCAATAACCGCTCCCCGCCTTCCCTTGAATCCCGGCAAGGTCATGCTCGTTTTGTTCGTTTTCACTGCAATTCCCATCTTTGCAAACGCTTCCTTGACCTCCTCCGGGATTGCCTTGTAGCGGGGATCGGCCTTTAAATCCTCCTCCGCCTCTTTTTCCTGCTCTGTTCTGCGGGCAACCACCTTTTCCATTAATGTTGACTCAAGGCCGGTAAAGTAATTGCCGACGATGCTGCGTATTTCATATTGGTTGTCGCCCAGTGTTTGCGCTTGCCCCTGGGCCGTCTCGTTCGCATTCGCAACGGCGCGTCGGAGGTAGGCAAAGGTTGTCAGGCGGGCCACTTGGTCGATCATCTTATCCACGGAACCGAATTCACTGTGGACATGTCCGCCGATAACAGATGCTTCCCATGCTTTCGCGCAAACCTCGATAATTTCTTTTTCAGTCGCCTTCTGACCGTATTCCTGTGCAATTTCGCGCCATCCGTTTCCGAAAAGGATCTTCATGGCTGGTGCCCAATTGTGCGGGTCCCCTACCACGTCTCTTGCCGCAGCAAGGTACGCCTCGCAAACCTCCTTCTTGAAGTCCTCGTTTGCCGGTTCTGGATAGACAATCGCGGCGGTCCCGCCATACTTTTCAAGATCTCTTCCTATCGACACATCCAATTTTCCGTCCTGCTTCCTGACAAGAAATGGATATGCGCCGTAATATGCCCACCTAATCTCATTGCGGTGTTCAACGAAGATTTCCTTGCTTATCTTCCCGCTTATCAGGTCTTCGTAGTCATGCTCTTCCGCCAATGCCTTTTTGAGGGCCAGTTCCTTTTCGGAATAAGAAACCTTGGTCAGCCCGTCTTTTAAAATCTTTGCCAGGCTTTCGACGGTGAACCATCCCCAATGGTCGTTGCCCGGCGCCCGCTCCAAGTCGCGCATCGGGAAGCCGTAGCCGGCAATGTCTTCATATTTAAAGAGGCGCATTCCGGGGTTCACGTCGGTTATCCGCACCAAAGATGAACGGCTGCCGCTGTCATCGCCCTTATACTCGTAGCAATCGCCTACGGCTATTACCGCCCCGCCGAAGGTCACGCATACCGCTTCCGGCTTGTCGATCAATTTTTCGTCAAAAGGCAACTGACCTTTTTTCGCCTTCTGCTTCAAGAGCCCCGCCGTCTGTTTCACCGTGGCAGTCAACTTGACGCGCCGGTCTTCGTACGTTTGATCAAGATTTTTCAGCGCATCCTTTGAGTTTTTCAAGGTGGTCTGCTTGCGAATGATCTCGCTGCCAAGTCGCGCCCGCTCATCGCCTTCGGCCTTTAATCCCCGCTCCTGAAGTCGCTTGATCTCTTCTTCCAACTCGGGGACTCTTTTTGTTAGTCTGGCCTGCTCCGCCTCTTTCCCGGCGTCCAGGCCGGCAAGGTTCGCCGACGCCTGAGCAAGCTTCTGTAACTCGTTGGCAAGGCGCTTTTTCTCCTTTTCCGCCTCTTCCGCCTGCTTTGCCGCCAGCCGTTCCATGCGGCGTTTTTTGGCGGCCTCGGGATCGGCTTCGAGCATGTCAAGCATTTCCTCTGAGCTTACAGCGTTGGCGTTTTCCGCCGTTGTGGAAGAACCGCTAAACAAGTCCTGCATCCAGTTCGACTTTGCCTTGAGTACGTCCAGGCGGTACGCATCAAAGGAGCCCTTTCCACAATAATAATAGATATGAATCATCTTGGCTTCATTCCCCTGACGGACGCCGCGCCCGTTGCGCTGTTGAATGCTTGCCGGCGTCCAGGGGAGGGTAAGATGGTGAATTGCCGTTGTCCCTTTTTGCAGATTGACGCCCACCTCCGCTTTTTTGTTGCAGATCACGAATTTTAGGTTTCCCGAATTGTAGGAATCGGAAATCTTTTGCAGTTCCGGCCCGTCTGCTTCTTCGGCGTTTATAATGCCGATCAGCTTTTCAATCGTTGGTATGTGATGGACAATGATCCTCAATATCTTTTTATGCTGTGACTTTTCCTCGGTAAAGATCAACTGCTTGCCGTCCGCCTCCAAATCGGTACGCAGATTTTCGACCAGTCTGGCATATTTCGGCATCAGCGGGTGGGAGATGTTTTTCTGTTCGATACCGTGGTCCGGGCATTTATCCACAATCATGTTTTCGTACTCTTCGGGAACGACCACAATATAATTGCCGCTTTCCTTGCGCTTCTGAACCTTCAACTCTACGGTCACTTCCTGCGCTTTCCTTCGCACGGATTCAGGGTCAAGGCCCATTTCGTCAATTTCATCGCTACTGAGCATCCGCCTTGCCTTGATGCTTTTGGGAAGACTGTCTATCAAGGCATCCGCCTTTTCCTTGTCGGCATTGCGAAAGATGAAGGTCATGGTATGGTTGTAAAGGTCCATGTCCGTCGTTACCCGGTCCATATCCCGAATAATGGCAAGTATCTTGCCGCTACTGCGCTTTTTGGCTACTTCCTGCGCCAATCCCCGTAAATTCCCGTAAATCTTCTTTTGATCCGCAGTCATCTCTACGTCCAGGGTAGATTCCTCAAAGGGCGGCAGTTTGATCTGGTCCGGGAAGTCGGAGGCCGATTTCATGTTGACGTATTTGTGGAACATGTTGCGTAAGCCGTCCAGTTGCTTGAACCCGACCAGGCCGTCCCGCGTCTTGATCTCGTCGGCTACGGTCAGCTTGTCAACATTCGCTATCTCCCCGAAGGTGCGGATAAAATCATCGGGCGTGTAAATGCCGTACCGCTCGAATTCCTCAACCGGACACACATAGGACAGCATATTGAATATCTCGAAGGGGCTGTTTGTTACCGGCGTGGCCGAAAGCATATAGACCCCGCGTCCGCCGTTGGCATCCCGAAGATGGGACATTTTCATGGTCATATCAAGGGCAATCTTGGCCGTCGTGGTCGCCGTCGGCAAATATGCCACGTTTTGGTAATGCTCCCCTCCCAGTAGATTGTTTTTGTAAAGATGGCATTCGTCTGTTATTACGTCCGTAAAGCCCATATCCTCGAAGTACGGCAACTCGCCTTTCTTGCGCGTCCCTTCATCGGAATATTGTTGTTCCAGGCGGGCTTTCTTTACGTCGTCATCGTAAGAAACCTTTTTTGATCTTTCGCCTTCGCCCTCCCCTACCGCGCCGCCACTTGCCGCCAATGCCGCCGCCGCATACTCCTTGTGCATCTTGTCGCTGATTAACGCCTTTTGCACCATCTTGTCGGCATAAGCTTTTTTGGTGTCCGGCTTCATGGGGATGGCGGCGAACTTTTCCTTGGTCATGACTACCAGGGAGTGGCTTCCCTGGGGAATCTTCCACATGGCCTCCCATGTGTCTTCCTTTCCGTTGCGCTCGACCAGCACGTCCTGATATTCAGGCTGCCCGGTAAATTTATTGATCTTTGGGTTGCCCTTTTCATCTTTTACCGCTTCCTGGACAATAGAACCGTCCTTGTTCAGCTTTGGCTCGAACCCGACAAACAGACAATCGTTATGGTTGCCGAGGAATTTCTTGGACTCGTGATACCAGTTTCCCAGCACCGATTTAGGAACCACGATACAGGTCTTCTTGGAACGGCCCATCTGCTTGTTGTAGGCGTACAGGCCAAGGGCGCCAAAGGTTTTTCCTAAACCGACGTTATGTGCCAGTATGCCCCGGCCTTCTTCGGAAAGACGGCGAATGGCGGAATTCTGATAACCGTGCAGCTTGACCTGGGGAGAGGCGTCTTTCAGGCCCAGGGGAGTTTCTTCATAGTCGTAAGGCGTGAACCCGTTGAATTTCATGTTGAAACGCTCTGCTATCTCGTCCATGTCGGTATGCTGCTGCATCCAGGCGTTGAACTGTTCCTCGATAATTCGGCATTTGTCCTTGTACTGCTTGATTCGCTCCTGAGCATCTTCGCCGGAAGAGGTAACATTGCCCCCGTTGAGGTAGGACAAAAATTGCTTCGGGAAGCCGCCCTTGCTTTCGTCAATCCCGTAAAAGCTTCCGAAGGGGTTTTCGTAATCCTCGACAAACTGGTTTGTTTTAGTGATCTTCCCGCTTAGAGGGTCTTCGCGCTCAATCTCCTCATACTTTCCGTATTTCAGGTAGGGGTAGCCGTTCTCCCTCAGAAAATCGACGACGTACTTTCTCGAAAACCACTTTTGCCGCGTGTCAAAGGAAATGTCCTCTGGCTTTGTGGTTTTCCGTCGATTCATTATGGCGTCGATCTGCTTCATGTATTTGTTCTTGATCCGCTCGTCGGTCTCTACGGCCATGGCGTCTTTCATGGCCTGCATTTTGGGATAAATATCGCCGGCGGTGTAGCGGCTCATGGGCTCAATCATGCCGTCCGGGGTTACGGCAATGCCGTCATCTTCGGCAAGATCGCCGAGAGATTTAATCTCGCGCTTTCCGGCATAGAGCTTTTGCACATCTTCCAGTTCGATTTGCTGAATGCCTTCGCGGATATAAAGATGTTCAACTATGGCCTGCGTATTGGTTGCATCGAATTCCAGGGTGCGCCCGGACCCGCCCATGGTGCCCGCAAGGAGGTCTGAGAACTGCCCCTTTTCGTCCACGGCGTTACGGAACATGCCGAACATCTTTGACGATTCGCCGGTAATGATCAGGCCCTTGTTGTTCTTGGGGTGCCCGTACGTATTGATTTCGCGGGTGATGATCTCCTGCAATTCCAGGCGGTCGGCGTCTTCGGCGGTCCCGTCGTTCACGGCATTTTGATAGCGTCCGATCATGCCGCCGATAAGCGAGCCGCGATAAAGCTGTTCCTGGTACTCCTCCTTGGGCTGCGACATGGCGAACTCGATAGCGGCTTTCTGCAAAGGCGTCAGCAATTCCGGGAACGTCTTGAATACCGCCCATGCCTGTTTTGCCGACAGGACCATCCCGCCCTTGGGAGAGGAGAGGGCGGCCTTCAATTCATCAAGGGAGGCCGCGCCATACTTCCCCTTGTCTATCTGCATGGAGGTGTCGTCAATCTTGGCTACTCGCGTCCATTCTCCGGCGCTCATCTCGTATTCAATACCGTTGATAATCTTCCGGTCTCCCTCGGCGTAGTTCCTGACAATGGGCTCCGCCGCCTCCAGGAGGTCCCAGTCAATCCGGGAATCAAACCTCTGGGCGAGGCGGGCCTTCAATCCGGCATTGTCAATGTCGCCGTCCACTACTTCCCGGCTCCATCGGTCTCCCTCGACTTTCGGTACCCACTTCCCCATGATGAAACGGCGCCCTTCGCCTATCCAGTATTGCCCGGATATAAATTCACCCCAGACCATTTTCGCGGTCTTCATGGTTTCGTAGGGGATTTCATCAACTCTCTTTAGGACCTCTTCGGGATGCTTCTTGAAAACAACGATGTCAACAACTGTGTCGGTTCCTTGAGCGCCGAATGTCTTGGAAGGCAGTTTGTGGGCGCCGAGGAATTCCGCCTTTTTACTGCAAGCAATCCTGAACTTCTCCCATTGCCCGCCTTTTGCGCCGACAATATTGATAGGCACGACCAGGCAGCACAGGCCGCCGGGCTTCACCTTGTCCAGGGCGCGAAGGATGAAATAGCGTTCGATCCTCTTTTCGTCCTTATAGTCGGGATCGTCATGGGCGCTTGCGCCTCTCGCGCTTCCAAACGGGACATTTCCGACTACGGCGTCAAAGGTGTTGTCGGGTGTTTCCGTGACGGTCTTCTCAAAGGACTGGTTTTTGATCAGGTCGCCGGGGTTGAGAAGCTGTGCAACCTTAGATCCGACAGGATCAATGTCCGTCCCGGTAACGATTGCGCCTTTCGGCTTCGTGGCGGAAAAGACGCCCGCGCCTGTGCAGGGGTCAAGAACGTTGCCGTTCTGGAAGCCGTTTGCCATCATGCCATCCCATAGCCCTTCGGCTACATGGGTGGGCGTGTAATACTCGAACTGGGAATTTTCGGTAAGGCCGCCGCGCCCGGAATATTGTTTCAGGACTTCCCGGTCTTTGGCGGTCAGGTCTCCGGGGTCCTTCACACGGTTGATGATTTCGCGGGCCTGCTCGTTCAGACGTTCGCGGGCCTTTATCCCTTTTGCTTTCAGCCCGTAGTCTGAATTTTCGTCTTTATAGTCGTTCGGGTCTTTCGGCGGCTCCTGTCCGGGAACGGCTTTCAGGTCGAACAACGTCTTGAACAATGCGGCTATTTCAAGATAGCTGTTTGCGGCTTGAATCTTTGTTTTCCAGTCTGGCAATGCTCGTTCAAGAATCATCTATTTGCCTCCTTTTTGTAGAGTTTGTACTCAGCCTTTATTTTATCCCAATCGGGCATTTTGTCTTCCCCTTCTACTTTGATCGCGCCCAGTTCCGTTAGCGGCTCTATCCATTTATGATTTACTATCCCCTTATATTTCCTGGTTTTTCCTTCCAGAAAATCGGCAAGGGCGCCCATGTTGTAATTATTAAGTACGCCAAAAAAATGATCCAATATCCATTCCGACGACTCCCGTTTATAAGCACGGGACTCCGAATCTTTTTGCCTATTCTCTCTTCGTATTCTATCTTCTTCTTGCCGTTGTTTTTTTTCTTCTTCCCTTCGCCCTGCCGCACCATAAAGGTTCAAGTCTTCCGGCACAGAATAGACCTCAATGCTTCTTTTGCCAAACGCTCCAACAGTCATGCCGCTGTATTTGATCCATTTTACGAGAGTTGCCGTTTCCTCCGGGGAAAACTCGCCTCCTATTTGGACGGGGAAGATTTTCCCGCCACTCGTTCCCTTAATGCGCACATAGCGCCACCCTCTGAAATCAGGACTGGTTAGTCTGGCGCTATCATTGTTTTCGTCGTTGTCTGCCCCAGGGATGAACAATGTCCCGTCATTTTTCCTTGCATTTTTCAAAAGAGTAGCTATACTGACTTTGAACCCTGCTGGTTGGGCCGACCGGGGTGGGATATTCCCCGCCAGGTTGGACGGATATGCGGCGGGGTTTTCTATTTCTATCGTTTCGATAGCATGGAGATTGTTCCTTCCCGACTCGTATTCTTTAACCGTTAGCTTTGCCCGAAATAACTTTTCTCCGATCATCACAGGCGAATACATTCTGTGAATTGCCAAGACAAATGGATTGTTTTTGACATCAGGATGTGTTTCCGCAAGGATAGCCTTGCTTGCTATTTCTTCAATGCCTACCAACGCCTGCAATTCGTTTTCTGTGCGATCATAATCGTCAACAAGCTTTTCTCTGTCTTTTTTTGCAATAACAAGATCCCATTCGGTATCATTGTTTCTTAGCGGCTTCCCCTGAAGGGTTTTTATATGGGCACGCGCCGCTTCTCTAATTGCCGATATATTCTTTTTGTTTGAAAGTTCGTTGCCCACAAGAACGGTTACATCAACATCGGGCTTTTTTAGTAGCTCTTCGATGGGCGGCGCAACTGTCTTCTTGGCCGATATTCCTGACGTAAAAGGGAACAGCTTTTTGAATACCGCCTCAATGTCCTCGTAGGAGGTCGCCGCACCAATAGCGCCTTTCCAATCAAACGGATCTTCGGCTTTTGCCATTTTCTCGAACAATTCCTTGTTGTCGCGTCGATAAATCCAATGTGAATCATAGGATTTCGGGCCTTGTGTCAGCCCTCGAATACGGTAGGCCGCCGCACTTTCACGTTCTGCAAGAACGCCCCCGTCTATCACAAATGTTTCGTCGCTTTGGTTGTCTCTGGCAACCGTGCCCGCCGGAAAATTCACAAGACCGGCTTTGTCTTCAATGAAATTGTCTTGGTTTCGCGTGGCGTTTTCGAGAATGGGCTTGACAGGTTTCTCAATTTCGCCTATGCTTACTTTCAGGCCGTGGCTGGTGGCGCTTATGGGCGTATTGCCGGGGGTCAGAGATGAAGCATCGGCACTGCCAGATGGCCTTTTCCACATAGTTTTCCCACTTAAAATCCCCTTGTTTTTAAGAACGACTTCCGCATAGTATATGAACCCATTGACTTTTTTCTTGTAAATAATTGATTTTCTTCCGCCCTCCGTGCTTCCTTTGAGAATATCATCATAATCCTGAATTATTTTAGGAATCATTTTTAGATCGTTGACTGTTATTGCAATTTGCGGAGGGTTTCGCCTTGCTTCTTTCTCTTTGTTCCCGTGCGCCTTTAACGAATGGCGTAAATCGTTTGAGTTTATCTCATGGCGATAGCCTATTACGTCAATACCAATAAGTCTTTTAATCCTTGCTGCTTCATCGGGCGTCACTCTACTTAGTGAGTAGCGTCCCGCATTGCTCTTGTCTGATATTGCCAAGTCTATGAATCGACTGCCTTCAACATCTGCCGCCTCAAAAAGACTCGCTCCTTCCCGTCCCTCTTTTTCCTTCTCTATGGCCCTGGCTACAATCTGGGCCGCCGAGGGGAGAGGTTCGCCGGCGTCAAGAAGTTTGGGCTCCTTTTCGTCGATCATGATCTTGCGAAGCAGCCGGGCCGATTCCTTGAAGACCTCCCCCATGCGCCGGGCGCTACGAATATTCTTGTCGATGAACAGGGTGATTTGCTTCGTATCCTCAGAGATGTCTTCAAAGAGCCCCCCCTGAGCAAGGACCTCTTCGATGGCCTGGTTGTCTTCCCGAGACTTCTTGATAAGTTTCGCGGCCTCAATGACATGGCGCGGAATGTCTATGCCCATAAGGTCCTTGTCAATCGCCTTCGCCCTTGAGAACTCGCCAGCGGCGATGGTCATCGCACCCAGGATGTTCTTTATTTTCGGGTCCGCTTCCTCGGACATCAGGGCGAGGAGGTTATCGTCCTGGTATGCTTTCTGGAAAATGGCGGCCTGCACACGGTCTATCAACTGCTTCGTGTAACTGCCGTCTTTCGTCATGTAGCCGGTAGCCGCATTTTGCCCCATGCGCTCAAAAAACCGGGCGATAAAGGGACGGTTCGAGGCAGCGGCGATATTCCCGTCTTCCGATGGTTGAAAGAGGGAAATATCATCATCGGTAAGCTTTGCGGCGTCCGCCCTTGCCAACTCCGACGGCGCCATTTGCGCGATTTCGTCTTCGTTTGCCTTCCGTGCGAATTCTGCACGATCTATTTTTGTGAGGCGGATTCTTACCAATGCCGGCGCTTCCATCTCTTCGACGGCGATTGCCGGAATGCCGTAATCACCGGCATGATCAATTAGCCATTGCTTGTATTCCTGCCCTTTCGCGCCTGCCGCGTATGCCTTTCGTATGGCGATAGTCCGGCCATTCCCGGATTCGACGGTAAGGTCCTGTCCGATGATCGGGGCGCCGGTGGAAACGCTCGTAGATTCCCCCAGCCGTTCGGGGTTCAGCTTTTCAGCCATCTGGTCCACTTGCAGCTTCATTCCCTCGCGACCGCGGTCGCGAGGCTGCAAATCCTGAGAAAATTCCTGATTTAGGGACATTTCGTCAGTATGGGAAGTCACAAGGCGTTTTGCCTCGACCACGGCATATTGAAGGTCTATGGGTGAATTATCGTTGAGGAAGGCAGTTGTCTTTTCTCCCTTGACGACCCCGGCGGAGGCTTCCTCTTCCCCTGTTGTCCTCGCTAACTTTATCTGCATTTCCCTGATTCGTTTTTCCAGTTCGGATATTTCCCTGGATATAAACTTTCTGACCACAACGGGGCCAAATACGCCAGCAAACACGTTTTCAATATCATCAAAGGATTTAGCCGCCTGAATAGCGGCGCGATGGTCCGTTACGACCGGAATGGGGCCGCGCTCGAATATGGCGGCTTTGCTCTGGTGCTTTAACGTGTCCGTAATTTTCCTTAGTAGGTATTCAAAGGCGGCCTTATTGTCTTCAAATCCTATACTCTTCCCCTTGTCCAGTATGCGTACCCTATCGTATCCGAAAGCTTTTTTGTCAAAGAAGACTTCCATGCCAAGGGACGTGGCTGCATTCGCAACATCCTTTTCAGATATTCTTGATGATTCGAGAATGGACTTGACATTTTTATCGGACGGGGTTAAATTTATAGCAAATGAACTGCTTTGGTCTGAGACTGCGCTAAGGGAATCCGAAAGGATTTGAGAGGACTGCGCCCTTTCCCAAAGATGATTCGCGGGTTTGCTCGCTCCCACGCCATTACGATAATCGAAGTTTTGGTGTGCGTAGGTCGGTGCTGTAACCTTAAGGCTCGATTCACCGGCAGACTCGTAAATCAATTTATACTCGCCAGCAATCTCTAATCCAGATACTAACCACACTTCTTCTTTATCAAAATACTTTCTGTCCAACAGAGCGTCTAATAGGCCGAATCGTATGGTCACGCGCTGCTTTGGAGTTGCAGCTATCCGCCCTTTTGCAATTGCCGAAACAAGCCTCAAGGCAACATCTTTGCCCGACTGCCCCGAAAACTCCTTTATGTATTTGCCTTCCCAATCGCGTTTAGCAATGATATGAGAAACGCCATATCCGCCATTGAATAGACCATATTTGTTTTTGAGACCTTGCCACCATTTTAGCATTTCCTTGTCGTTTGTGAATTCTGGCGGCGTCTGCCCTTCCTTCCCCCAGTAAAACGCGATCCACCCAAGGTCTTTCCTGTACATTGCCTTTGGCTCGTTGACGTGCTGGGCAATAACCCGCTTCATGGCGTCTTTGCCACGCTGGATGTTTTCTTCGACTGTTACCGGGGTTCTTATTGCAGCGGCGGAC
>Ga0116149_1004766_pt1 | contig 13080 bp, 14 predicted proteins | sample AD_UKC057_MetaG_FD_89787 | JGI IMG/M metagenome (GOLD analysis project Ga0116149, IMG submission 89787) | Active sludge microbial communities of municipal wastewater-treating anaerobic digesters from USA - AD_UKC057_MetaG | ecosystem: Engineered > Bioreactor > Anaerobic > Digestate | place: USA...
CAAAGAAGATCCGCACCACCTGCGCCTATTGCGGTGTCGGCTGCCAGCAGTGGCTCCACGTAAAGGACGGCCGGATCACCAAGGTTACGGCGGTGGAGGATGGGGAGCCGAATATGGGGCGGCTGTGCGTCAAGGGACGTTTCGGATATGACTTCATCTATGCGGAGGACCGCCTCAAGACGCCCCTCATCCGGGAAAACGGGAACTTCCGGGAGGCGTCCTGGGACGAGGCCCTGGATCTCGTGGCGGAAAAATTCAAGGAGATCATCGCCAAGGACGGGCCCGACGCCATTGCCGGCGTCAGTTGCGCCCGGAGCATCAACGAAGACTCCTATCAGATGCAGAAACTGTTTCGCGCGGTGATCGGTACGAACAACATCGATCACTGCGCCCGTACCTGACACGCCCCGACAGTCGCCGGTCTGGCGACCTCTTTCGGTTCCGGGGCGATGACGAATTCCTTCCGCGATTTCGCCAAGGCCAAGATGATCCTGGTCATCGGTTCCAACATGACGGAGGCCCATCCGGTGGCGGCGTCGCTGCTGAAGATGGCGGTGATCGGCGGCGCCGAGCTGATCGTGGTGGATCCCCGGCGAACGCCTCTCGTGGACCTGGCCAGCCTGCATGTACAGATTAAGGTCGGCTCCGACGTGGCCTTCCTTAACGGGGTGATGAACGTCCTTGTCACCGAGGATCTCTATGACAAGAACTATGTCGAATCCTGCACCATGGGTTTCGAGGAACTGAAGCAGAAGGTGCTGGAGTATCCGCCGGAGCGGGCCGCGGCGATCAGCGGGGTCGGCGCCGACGTGATCCGGAACGTGGCGCGCCGTCTCGCGGCCAACCGTCCCGCCATGCTCATGTACACCCTGGGGATCACCGAGCATATCTGTGGCGTCAACAACGTCATGTCCTGCGCGAACCTCCAGATGCTCCTGGGCAACGTCGGCTTCGAGTGCGGGGGCGTCAACCCCCTGCGGGGGCAGAACAACGTCCAGGGGGCCTGTGACATGGGGGCCCTGCCCAATGTCTTCCCGGGCTATCAGCGGGTGGACAACCCCCAGGCAAGGGAAAAATTCGCTGCTGCCTGGAAGGTGGAAAAACTTCCGGAAAAACCAGGACTGATGATTCCCCAGATGATCGACGGCCTCCTGGACGGCAAGGTGAAGGCCTTCTACATATTTGGGGAAAATCTCGCCAACACGGAGCCGGACATCCGGCACGTGGAACACTGCCTTGCCACCGCGGAGTTCCTGGTATGCCAGGACATCTTCCCCACGGAGACGACCCGGTTTGCCCACGTGGTGCTGCCGGCGGCGGCGTGGAGCGAGAACGACGGGACGTTCACCAGCAGCGAGCGCCGGGTCAACCGGGTACGCACCGCCAGCGCTCCCCCCGGGGAGGCCAAACCCAACTGGTGGATCTTCAAGGAAATTGCCCGGCGGATGGGCATGTCTGGGAATCCGACAGCGCTCAGGATGTCTGGGACAATGAGGTTTCTCAACTGGCGCCCTCCATGGCGGGGATCAAGTATTTCCGCCTGGAAGGCAACGGCCTCCAGTGGCCGGCCCCGAGCCTGGAATCCGAGGGGACGTCTTATCTCCATAAGGACGGCTGTTTTACCTGCGGCCTGGGGGTATTCAAGGCGATCGACTGGATACCGCCGGCGGAGGTGCCCGACGGGGAATATCCCCTGGTGCTGAGTACGGGCCGCCGCCTCTACCACTACCATACCCGGACGCAAACCGGACGTTCCGACGGGCTCAATGTACTGCTCAGCGAGGAAACCGCCGATATCTCCGAGGCGGATGCGGATAAATACGGGATTGCGGACGGAGAAATGATTGCGGTGAAGTCCCGGCGCGGCCGGGTGGCCGTGAAGGCGAGGATCACCCCCCAGGTGCCGCCGGGGATGATCTGGATGGCCTTCCATTTCCGGGAGGGATGCGCCAACTGGCTCACGAATCCCGTTTACGATCCCATTACCCTGACGGCGGAATACAAGGCCTGCGCCGTGGCGGTGGAAAAGATCGCCTGACGGGAGAAGGCCGGGGAAGTATCGGGGGAAGTGAAGCGCTGCTCAGTCGGGCTTCACTTCCCCTTTTTTTTCCTGATCTGGGCTCTGTTCTCCGTCGAGAAGGGCGGTTAGTTCCCGGCTGGTCTTTTTAAGATAGGAATCGGCGTCTTTTTCCAGGCGCCGGAATTTTTCCAGGAGCGTCATGGCCGCGGGGGTTAGGGTCATCCCTTTTTTTGCCGCGTCGCTTTCGATGAGCTTGATGCCCAGACGATCCTCCGATGCCCGGAGGCGGCCCCATGCGGCCCGGTAGGACATGTTGAGCTTTTTTGCCGCGGCGTTGAGGCTGTGACATTCGGCGACGGCCTGGAGGAGTTCCTCGCGGCCGTGCCCGAAGATCACCTTGCCGTCCTTTTCGAGCCAGATCTTGTATTTGATCTCCATCCGCGTTTACCTCCATCACCTTACGGAGAGTATGTAATGAAAGGACCTTGAATAGTCAAGGTATTTGACCCGGCGGGCTCAGCTTACATAGGGAGATTTCCCCTGGCAGGCCAGGCATGAGTCGCCGTCGCGGAGGGGATAGGCCTCGCCGCATTGCGGGCACACGGCGGTGGAACCCATGCGCCTCTTGACGGTTATTTCCGGTTTTACCCGGACTTCCTGCATGCTGAGGACCGAGGCGCCGGCCTCCTTGATCTGATTCAGGAGCGCTTCCGAATCCTGTTCCCGTTTCGGTTTCAGCTTGAAGAACCAGGCATGGAATTCCGGCCAGGCCTTCAGCTTCTCCGTGTCGAGATAGACCCGGATTCCTTTACCGGACTCCTTTTCGTACAGTGTCACGGCGAAGCGCCCCAGATCGAAGACCTTCAGCCAACCGTTGCCGATGGTGCAGGGGGTGAGGAGCTGCACGGCGTCGGGGAGGCAAACCGAGGTCTCACAGACGGCATCGAAGAATTCGCCCTCCGGAAGATTTTTCAGGGCCGTCTCGACGATGAATCCGCCGATGACCAGTCCCGGGGCCATACTGCCGTGAAACGATTTAACGAGATGGACATATTCATCATATGAATAAGAACCGAATTTCATAAACTATTGTACTCCTTTCCAAATGTTGGCGCCATGAGACCTGTTTTGAAAAATGGCTTCGCCGCGGCTCAGAAATCTTTTTCGCTTCTCTATGGGTAACGTATAATTCTTATTCATTACCAGGCGTTAAGTTCAATCAAGAAAACGGCGAAAACCATTTGATTCGCCGCTTGCGAACCATTGTTCCGCGGTTATGCAAGCTCTCGCCATGATGTTCCGCTCCGGTGACCGCGCTTCCCGACGTCAGCTCCGCGGGGGATGGACGGTGATGGCAAAGGGTCAGTAGGCAAGGGACAGGCGCGGCTCCCGGACCGCCTTGCTCCGGTCGCTTCGGGCGGCATCCACCCGGGCCACGGAACGCTGCATCCATTCCCGGTCCACCCGGCCGGCCACGATGGGGATCATCTCATCGGCCAGGTACAGGGCCTCGTTGACGTCATGGGTGATATAGATCATGGGGATGCCCAACTCCTCCTTCATTTTCCGCAACTCATCCCGGAGGTCCCGGCGGGTGAATACATCGAGGGCAGAAAAAGGCTCATCCAAAAGGAGCAGCCGCGGTTCCCGGGCCAGGGCCTGGCAGATGGCGCACCGCTGGCGCTCACCGCCGGATACGGCGTTCGGTTTGCGCCGTTGCAGATGATCGATTCCGAAGCGTGCCAGCAATGTCCGGACCATCGGCTCCCGGGCGCCGGCGGCAAAGGCGGCGTTGTCATGAATGCTCAGGTGGGGGAAAAGGGGGTAATCCTGAAAGACATAGCCCAGGCGCCGTTTTTGCGGCGGGATGAAGATTCCCTTGCCGGTGTCCAGCCACACCTCGTCGCCGAACCGGATGTGTCCTTCGGCGGCCTTGTCCAGCCCGGCGATGACGCGCATCAGCGTGGTCTTGCCGGCGCCGGAGGGTCCGATGACCACCGTCAGGGCCGCCTCCGGACAGGCGATTTCCACGTCGAGGTTGAAATGGGGCAGGGGTTTGCGGATGCGGACTTGGATATTCATGACTTGCTCCTGGTCAGGCGGTGAACAACAAGGAGAAACAGGTAACAGATTGGCAGCAGTGCCATGGACATCAGGGCGGCGCTGCCGTACTGGAGGGTTTCCACGGCCTCGTAGATTGCGATGGAGGCTACCCGGGTCTGTCCAGGGACGCTGCCGCCGACCATGAGCATAACCCCGAAGGCCCCCAGGGTGTGGAGAAATACGAGGATGGCGGCGGCGGCAATGCCGTTGAGGCTGTTGGGGAGGATCACCCGGGTGAAGATGGCGGGAGGGGAGAGACCGAGGATCCGGGCGCTCTCGATGAGCCGGGGATCGATCTTTTCGAAGGCCGCCCGCATGGGCTGGAGGGCGAAGGGGATGCTGTAGATGATGGCGGCGACGACGATGCCGGCGAAGGTGAACAACAGCGGCGATCCCGTAGCCCCGGCCCACAGGCGTCCCAGAAAGCCGGCGGGACCCATGATGATGAGCAGATAGAATCCGACAACGGTGGGCGGCATGGCCAGGGGCAGATTGATGAAGGCCTCCAGGAAGGCCTTGCCCGGCAGGTGGCTGTATGCCAGCAGGCAGGCCAGGGGCGCGGTTAGGAACATCAAGACGGTAGTGGCCGTACAGGCCAGTTTTACGGAGAGGATGAGTGACGTCCAGTCCATGGCCATTATCCAGTTATTTCAATTGTTTTCATAAGTTCCGTTTTGTGTCCCCAGCCTTCGGTGGCTGGCGGATAACCTTGGCCCCCGCATCCGCCGATCATTTGTATCCGTATTTCTTCTTCACCGCTGTGGCTTCCGGAGCGGCGAGGAATTGGATGAATTTCTCCGCGGCGGGGCGCTTGGCCGTCCGCTTCAGGAGACAGGCGCTCTGCACTATCGGCGGGGCCTCAGGGATCAGGAAATGACATCCCTTCTTGCCCTCCGTCGTCAAGGCGGCGGAGAGGGCACAGAAGCCGCCGTTTACGCTGCCGGTGGCGGCATATTGGAAAGACTGGGCGATATTCTGGGCATAGACTATTTTGCCCGCGATTTTATCCGCCATACCGGCCTGCTTCAATGCCGCAATCGCCGCCGCGCCGTAGGGGGCCGTTTTCGGATTGGCGACGGCGACCTTTTGCAGTCCCGGCGCGGCCAAAACCTCCCGCCAGTCCCGAGCGCCGCACAACTCCGGCTGTTTAGCCCAGAAGACCACCTGTCCCGTGGCATAAACGAACGGCTTCTCGGCCCGGCCTTCCTTGTAAAGGAGTTCCGGGCGCTCCTGGTCGGCGGCAAGGAAGAGGTCATAAGGGGCGCCGTGGATGATCTGGGTGTAAAGCTGTCCGGTGGAGGTATAGGTCGCCTCCACCTCGATGCCGGTCTGCTGTCTGAACGACTCTACCAGTTCCTTGAAGGGGGAGATGAAATTAGCCGCCACGGCGGCATGAAGTTTTTCCTGCGCCCCGGCGGGGGTGATGAACAACAAAGAAAGGACGAGGGCTCCAAGTAATCGTTTCAATAGCTTATACCTCCTTTAACATATGTTTCGTTTGGCTTAATACAGAAATGCAACAAAAAAGTCAACCCAGGATATGTCATGGATGGCATATATCCCTTGACACCGCCGGGGCCGATTGTATAGATGGGGACGCTATCAGGAAGGGCCCTTGCGGGCGCAGGTATTTACCCCGGGTCGGATAAAAGGAGCCGAAAAGATGAGAAATGCGGAAAAAACGGAGGAAAATTTGCGGGAAATCATGGCGCGGGAAATCGCCGGAAACCCCCACGCAGGGGCAATTATCGGCGCCTTTCAGCCTCTGCTCCTGGCGAGGAGGAGATTGCTGGCGGGTGAAAAATGGCCGGCCGTGACCTTGACGGGATTCGATCCCGCCCGTTTCGGCGCCGGCATTCCGTTGCTCCGCCAGGTGCAATTTTTTTCCGCCGCCGATCCCTGGGGGGAGATAGCGGACGTGATGGCGGCTGCAATCGGGGAGGGGTTCCCGATCCTCAACCGTGACATGGAGCATATCGCCGGGGCTGTCCGCAACGGGGATATAGATTTGCTTCCATACTTCCGGAAGCTGGTCGATGCCGGCAGGGACGAGAACCTCGTCTTTGCCTGGGCGGAGAAATTGTCGGTTTCGGCGCCGGTTCTCGAGTTCCTGCTCCGGCAGTTGTCGCGGGTCTTCCTGGAAAAGCGCCTTCCGGAAGCCGCAGCGCTGATCGGCGACAGAGAATGGCAGCACGGCTATTGCCCAGTCTGCGGTGAGTTTCCCAGTATAGCCCTCATCGAGGAGAAGATCACCCGCCGCTGGCTCCACTGCTCCGGGTGCGGACACGAGTGGATCTTCAGCCGGGTGATCTGTCCCTACTGCGAACACGAAGCCCAGCAGGGCATGGACTTCTTCTTCGTGGAAGACAGGCCCCGGGAGACAGCCTTCAGTTGCGACCAGTGCCGGCGGTATCTGGTGACCCTCAAGGGCGTCAGCGAGCTGACCGATCGTGATCTCGACGTCACGGCGATGAGCCTGGCGCACCTGGATATAGTTATGCAGGAGAAGGGCTTTTCACCGATGACGGACTCCCCGTGGCATGCCGAGAGAACCTGAGGGGGCTGCATCGCCCGTGCGCAAGGTTTTCCCCTTAAAGCTCCGGATCCGCGCCCAAGGATCGGCGGGATAGCGGGGGCGGTAGGGATTATTTGCCGGAGAGTCCCGGACTTCAGCTTCGGTAGATGATCGTCCCCACATGTTCGCCCGCCAGGGCGCGGGTGAGGTTTCCCGGCTCCAGGCCGTTGACTATCTGAAGACGGTCGATGACCTCGCTTTTCTGAAGGATCTCCAGACAGGGCCGTTCGATGATCAGGTCTTCCAGATCCCGTTCCAAAAGCTCGGCGACGGAGATTTCGGGAATGAAGGCGGCGGCGCTGTTCTTCTTCGGATCTTCCGTGTGCAAACCCCGTTCGTCCTTGACGAAGATACAGCTTTTGGCCCCGATCAGGTCGGCGAGGATCAGGGTTCCCACGTCGGTGCGGTGGACGGGGATCCGCGAGCGGGAGGTGGGGAGGGCGAAGTAATCGTAGGGCGGCATGCCGTGCATGACGGGGAGGCTGCGCTGGGCGAAATAGATGGAGAGCTTGGTCACCTCGTCGTGGCCGATCTTGATCCCCCCCCAGGGGGAGAGGAGCGTGGCTACCAGCAGGGCGTTCTGCTCGGAGATGGAGCTGCCGAACTTGGCGATGATCCCCGTGGGCATTCCCAGTTCCAGGCCGATGGAGTAGATGTGGCGGCTGCGGGTGCCGCCACCGGTGGTGATGAGCATTTTGTGCTTCTTCTTGGCGGCAGCGATCTCCTGGACAAGGGCGGGCAGGGCCTTTGCCCCCCGGTCGCAGATGGACTGACCGCCGATCTTGATGACGTTGACGTCGGGGAAGAGCCGCTGCTGGGGGGCTACATCCAGGCCGTCCAGAAATTTCCTGCCCACCAGGCTCTCCCCCATGAGCCTGCTTTTGACATGAAGCCTTTTTCCATCCCGTTCTCGATAAAGGGCCATAGATTTCCCCGTCAATGGTTTTGCAAATCGGTCTGTTCTGACTACGTATTCACCGTGTCGATGCACAGTCTCCGAAAGTTTGAGGTTATCATTCCTTGACTTCGATTTCTTCGTCCGTTTCCTTGGCGGCCTGCAGGAGCACCAGTTCGGCGCCTGCGGCGGCGGCGATTTCTTCCAACTCCTTCTTGCGCAGATGTTCACTGTAAAACTTCAGATCAACGCCGGCGACGGCGACGAGTTTGAAACGGGGTTTCTTTTCCTTCTCCCCGACCTTACGGCGTTCCCGATAAAAGATCTTTCCGGACATCATCACACCTCCCATCAGTTTTGATGAACTTGTAAAAAAACCTCATGCCCCGTGGAGCACCACGAAGCATGAAAATGGCATTTTCATAGTAAGTCTTGATTGAGAACGACGATGTCGTCAAGCATTCCACCATCGATAAATAAATGAACTCGCAGGAATTCTCACTTCTCCTTATACCCTTTCCTTTTTCCCCATGCTTTCCCAGCGCCGCGGCCCTGCCGGCAGGACCGGGAGGACGGCTTCATGTCCCCACAGCCGGGGCCGGAGCCATTTATTCGTCCGGATGAGGTCTCCGGGTGCGGGGAAGACGGCATCCCGCTCCAGGGAAACCACCCGGATCCCCTTTGCCGCCAACTCCTCCACCGTCACCGGATCGGTAAAGGCGCGGAGATTACCGTATTCGATAAACCGCCCGCTCCACCCCGAAGCAGTGAGACCTACGGCGGCGGCCGCGCCAATGATCCCTCCGTCGTCGCCGCCGTGTCCGGAGAGGTGGCTGACGCCGGTGGACTGCCGGGCCTCCGCCTGGGTCATGATCCGTTGCGTGCAGAGGCGCCCGAAGTTCATGAGCGCGGGCAGGGAAGGGTCGTCGGCGGGGACGAAACATAGCCCCGGGTCGCTGCCCGGGGCCGCCGATCTTTCCAGGTGGGCGATCGCCGCCGGCAGCAATGATCGCGCCGGGAAATCGCCGGGCGCTTCTATGACCACACAGGCCGAGCTGTTGTGAGAGGTGTAGGGGATGCGGGGATCCACCAGGAGCTGCTGGCGGACGACCCCCCAAACCCGGCAGCCGGCGGGAAGCCCGCTTTCCAGTCTGCGGGCCACCTTCCCGGTGCCGAATTCCGAATCCAGGACGTCGGTGTCGTCATAACCTATGTAAATGCGCATCTTTATCCCTGTCTTCACCGGAGCCGTAAAATCGGCCCCGCCCTGTCGGCTCCGGAGCGCCGGGACAACCGCTGCCCCTTCCCAATGGCCTTCCCGGCCGAAAGGATGCCGACTCCGTTTTGCCGTTTACCATACACGAGATGGCCGGACAAAGTCAAAGAATCGTTGGCTTTGCCACCTTTCCGGCCGAACCACCGGCCAACACCGCCACGCTCCCCGTCGAACCCGACCCTTGCCGACATCGCCACCCCGACAGCCCTCCACATCCTTATTATGCTATATTTACCACAAGATATTAATTTGTTTGAGGTTATATCCACTTTTCGCTTGACGCTCGGCTTAAAATGGCGTAGATATGCCGCTCTTGACATAGATCAAATTTGACATAAGATTTATTCGCTTTAATTCCAAAGAACAAGGAGGCTTCTATGGAGATTACTCGAAGGGGTTTCTTGAAGGTGTCCGGGGCGGTAGGATCGGGGATTGCCCTTTCCGGCCTGGGCATCGACTTACGCCCCGTGCATGCGTATGCGGACAAACTGAACAAGATGAACCGCGTCAAGGCATCCAAGCAGGTCTTTACGGTCTGCTGCTACTGTTCTGTCGGTTGCGGCCTGCTGTGCAGCGTGGATAAGATGACCGGCAAGATCTTCAACATCGAGGGCGACGCCGACCACCCCATCAACGAAGGGTCCCTCTGCGCCAAGGGAGCGGGCTTCTTCGATCTCACGGAGGCCAACAAGCACCGCCTGAAGAAGGTCCTCTACCGGGCCCCCATGAGCGACAAGTGGGAGGAGAAGGACTGGTCCTTCGCCATCGAGCGCATCGCCCGTCTGATCAAGGACACCCGGGATGCCGGCTTCGTGACGAAGAACGCAAAGGGCGAGCTCGTCAACCGTTGCGAAAACATAGGTCATCTGGGCAGCTCCAACGTGGATAACGAGGAGTGCTGGCTCATGAGCGTCAAGTGCCGCGCCCTGGGCCTGGTCTATATCGATCATCAGGCCCGGGTCTGACACAGCCCCTCTGTAGCGGCTCTGGGAGAGTCGTTCGGACGCGGTTCCATGACCAACCATTATTGCGATATCAAGAACAGCGATTGCATCCTCATCATGGGGAGCAACGCGGCGGAGCATCACCCCATCGCCTTCAAGTGGATCTTGCGGGCCAAGGAAAAAGGGGCCAGGGTTATCCATGTGGATCCCCGTTACACCCGCACCTCGGCGCGGTGCGATTATCACGTTCCTCTCCGTTCGGGGACGGATATCGCCTTCCTCGGCGGGATGATTCATTACATTATGGAGAACGAACGTTGGTTCAAGGACTATGTGATCAACTACACCAACGCCTCCTTCCTCGTATCCCCCGACTTCAAGTTCGAGGACGGCCTCTTTTCAGGATATAATGCGGAGAAGCGGAAGTACAGCAAGGAAACCTGGGCCTTGCAGAAGGACGCCAACGGGATTCCCAAACGGGATATGTCGCTTTCCGACCCCCATTGCGTCTTCCAACTGCTCAAGACCCACTATTCCCGCTACACCCTGGATAAGGTCTCCAGTATCACGGGCGTTTCCAAGGAAAACCTCCTCAAGGTCTATGAGGAATACAGCGCCACGGGCGTTCCCGACAAGGCGGGGACGGAGTGTTACGCCCTGGGCTGGACCCATCACACCGTCGGCGTCCAGAACATCCGGACCATGTCGATCATCCAACTCCTCCTGGGAAACATGGGGATCTGCGGCGGCGGCATCAACGCCCTGCGCGGCGAGCCCAACGTCCAGGGTTCGACGGATCATTGCATCCTCTACGGTAATCTCCCCGGTTATCTGAAGATGCCCACGGCCTCCCTGGACACCCTGGATAAATATCTGGAGAAGTGCACCCCCGTTTCCAAAGACCCCCAGTCGGCGAACTACTATCAGAATTATCCCAACTTCTTCGTCAGCTTCCTTATGTCCATGTTCCATGACAAGGCAACGAAGGAAAACGGCTTCGGCTACTCCTGGATCCCCAAGTTAGATGACGGCATCCACTATTCTCTCATGCACCTCTTCGACAAGATGTATCAGGGGAAGATCAAGGGGCTCTTCGCCGTGGGCAACGACCCGGCGGTAAGCTCCCCCAACGCGGCGAAGGTCCGGAAGGCCCTGGAAAAACTCGACTGGCTCGTGGGCGAAAATATCTTCGACAACGAAACCTACCAGTTCTGGAGAGGTCCCGGCGTCGATCCCAAGAAGATCAAGACGGAGGTCTTCCTCCTTCCCGCCTCCGCGTCCATGGAGAAGGAGGGGAGTCAGAGCAACTCCGGGCGCTGGGTTCAGTGGAAATACAAGGCCGCCGAGGCCCCCGGCGACGCCATTCCCGTAGGGGAGATCACTATCAAGATCATGGAAGCGGTGAAGAATCTGTACAAAGTGGAAGGCGGCGCCTGTCCCGAACCGATCCTCAACCTCAAGTGGGATTATACGGATATCAAGGGCCGCTACGACGCCCTGAAGATCTCCAAACAGATCAACGGCTATTTCCTCCAGGATACGGTGGTTGAGGACAAGGCCAAGGGTACGAAGACGGAGTTCAAAAAAGGCCAGCTCGTTCCCACCTTCGGATTGCTCAAGGCCGACGGCTCCACCTCGGGGGGCAACTGGATCATGGCGGGGAGCTTCTCCGCCACGGGCGAAAACAAGATGCAGAAGCGCGGGAAGGACGACCCCACCGGGCTGGGCCTCTTCCCCAACTGGTCCTACGCATGGCCTGTCAACCGGCGGATCATCTACAACCGGGCCTCCTGCGATATTTACGGCAAGCCCTACAATCCCAAGCGGAAACTACTGGAATGGGTAGGCGATAAATGGGTGGGCGACGTCCCCGACGGTCCCTGGCCGCCGCAGGCGGACAAGGAGAAGGGGAAGTACCCCTTCATCATGAAGCAGGACGGCCTCGGCGCCCTCTTCGGCCCCGGCATGGCCGATGGGCCTTTCCCGGAGCACTACGAGCCTCTGGAAGGTCCCTTGGCGAAGAATCCCATGTCCAGTCAACTGAATAACCCGGCCATCGAGATCTTCAAGAGTGAGATGGACAAGGTGGCCAATGCGAGCGAGAAATTCCCCTATGTCTGCACCACATACTCGTGTACGGAACACTGGTGTTCCGGCGCCCTGACCCGGTGGCAGGCCTGGCTACTCGAGGCGATGCCGGAGCTCTACGTCGAGATCGGCGATCTCCTCGCCCGTGATCTGGGGATTCGGAACGGCGCCCGGGTGAAGGTTTCCTCCGTCCGGGGGGCCGTGGAATGCGTCGCCATGGTGACCAAGCGGTTCAAGCCCTTCCAGGTGGAGGGCAAGACGGTTCATCAGGTAGGCCTTCCCTTCAACTACGGATGGCTCTTCCCCAAGGACGGCGGCGACAGCACCAACTTCCTTACCCCCACGGTCGGCGACGCGAACACCTTCTGCCCTGAGTACAAGGCGTTCATGGTCAACGTGCAAAAGATATAGGAGAAGAGGCTGATGAAAACTGAATACATAAAACTCATCGATACGACGAAATGTACGGCCTGCCGTGGCTGCCAGATAGCCTGCAAGCAGTGGAACGAGATGCCGGGGCTGAGAACGAAGCAGTGGGGCAGTTACCAGAATCCCCCGGATTTACAGTGGAATACCTGGACGCTGATCCGCTTTCAGGAATACGCCGACAACAAAGGGGGCTTCAAGTGGCTCTTCCGGAAGGACGGATGTATGCATTGCACCGACGCGGCCTGCGTTAAGGTCTGCCCCAGCGGCGCCCTCCACCATACGGAATTCGGTACGGTGGGCCTTAACTCTTCCCTGTGCATCGGCTGCAAGGAATGCATCTCCGCCTGTCCCTTCGACATTCCCCGCTACAATCGGGAGACGGACCGGGTTTACAAGTGCGACCTCTGCTACGACCGCCTCCGGAACGACGAATCGCCGGCCTGCGTCAAGTCCTGTCCCACGGGGGCCCTGACCTTCGGCCGCAAAGATGACATGATCAGGAAGGCCCACGCCCGGGTGAAGGAATTGGGAGGCGACGCCAATGTCTATGGTGACAAGTTCGTCAGTGGCACCCACGTCCTCTACGTCCTGGAGGAAAATCCGAAGATCTATGAGAAATTGCCCAGGAATCCCAGTGTGCCGTTTACGGTGACGGTCTGGAAGGACATCCTGAAACCGTTGAGCCTCCTGGCGGCGGGTGGCGTGGTGGGGGGATCGTTCCTCCACTATATCCTCCACGGGCCGAAGCTG
>Ga0116149_1004771_pt1 | contig 13073 bp, 11 predicted proteins | sample AD_UKC057_MetaG_FD_89787 | JGI IMG/M metagenome (GOLD analysis project Ga0116149, IMG submission 89787) | Active sludge microbial communities of municipal wastewater-treating anaerobic digesters from USA - AD_UKC057_MetaG | ecosystem: Engineered > Bioreactor > Anaerobic > Digestate | place: USA...
CACAAAGCTGAGCGGGGCGCGAACTCTCCGCGAACCTCCGGTTCGCACTTCGCAGCCGCTCATGCGTGAGCTTATCGATTAGCGCGGTCATTTTTGGGCCGCGCTTTTTTTTATCAAAACATATAGACGTTCGTCTATATGGTGTGGTATGTTCGCATAGATGAGTATCAATATAAACCCCGACACTACGCTTTCTGATCCGGACGTCGCTCTGGTGTGCCGTGCGCTCGGCGAGGAAACCCGCCTGAAAATCGTCCGGTTGCTGCTTGCCGGCGAAGCGTGCGCGTGCACGCTGCTGGCGGATTTGTCTGTTACGCAGCCGACGCTTTCGCACCACATGAAGGTGCTTTCGGAATGTTCGCTTGTTGTTTCGCGGAAGGACGGAAAATGGACTTACTACTCGCTTGACTGCGCGACGCTCGGCGCGTTCAGGAATACGATAGACAGTTTGCTCTGCGCGGGGAATTCCGCGAAAGGATGTGTGCGATGTTCTCAGTGATTTTCGATTTTTTGCAGCACGAGATGTTGGGCATGCGGTGGCTCAATGGTTTGGTCGGTGCGGGTCTTTCATCGGTCGGCATCGACACGGCAGGGCGCTGGGGTGGAAGCCTCCAGTTTTTCCTGTACGACGTTATCAAGATAACGATTCTGCTGTGTTCGCTGATTTTTGCCATTTCGTATATCCAGAGCTTTTTTCCGCCCGAACGGAGCCGGAAAATCATGGGCCGTTTTCGCGGAATCTGGGCGAACGCGATGGCGGCGCTTTTGGGGACGGTGACGCCGTTCTGTTCCTGTTCCTCGATTCCGTTGTTCATCGGCTTTACCGGCGCAGGGCTGCCGCTTGGGGTTACGTTCTCGTTCCTGATTTCTTCGCCCATGGTGGATCTGGGCAGTCTTGTACTGCTCATGAGCATTTTCGGGCCGAAGGTTGCGGTTGCGTATGTACTGCTGGGCCTTGTAGTGGCTGTTGCGGGTGGTACCCTGATCGAAAAGCTCGGCATGGAATCGTACCTGGAGGATTTTGTGCGCAACGCGCGCGCGGTTGATATTGCCGAACAAAAGCTGACTGTGAGGGACCGGCTCGGTTTTGCCCGGGAGCACATGTCGTCTACGTTCCGCAAAGTGTTTCCGTACATTCTTGTAGGCGTTGGCATCGGCGCCGCTATCCACAACTGGATACCGGAATCCTGGGTAACCTCGATTCTGGGCAGCCGCAATCCGTTCGCCGTTGTTCTGGCCACGCTCGTCGGCATTCCGATGTACGCAGACATATTCGGCACCATTCCCGTTGCCGAGGCGTTACTCGCCAAAGGCGCGTCGCTCGGGACGGTCCTGAGTTTTATGATGGCGGTCACGACGCTTTCGCTGCCATCGCTCATCATGCTGCGCAAGGCGATCAAGCCGCGCCTGCTCGCCGCGTTTATCGCTATCTGCACTGCAGGGATTATTCTGGTCGGCTACGCGTTTAACGCGTTCCAGTTTGCACTTATATAAGGGCACCATAGGGGGAAAAAATGGCACTATTCGGTTTCGGTTCCAAAAAAGGCAGCTGCTGCGGATCTGCAACAGGCGCCGGGCAAGCAGGCGGTGATTCGGCTGTGTCGGCGGGCGGTTCTGCTGCCGAAAGCCTTGCCTCGGCGAGTTTTGCAAAAAGCGAAGCAGTCCGCATCAAGGTACTCGGCTCCGGCTGCGCAAAATGCAATGCCCTGGAAAAATCGGTGGTCGACGCACTTGGCGAACTTGGTCTTGACCTTCCGGTGGGCCATGTGCGCGACTTTGCAGAAATCGCCGCGTACGGCGTAATGAGCACCCCCGCCCTCGTGATCGACGAAAAGGTCGTCTCGTACGGTAAGGTGCTTTCCAGGGATGAAGCGAAGGCGCACCTCGCAAAACTGAAGGAGCCTGTATGAGCCGCGCGCGCGAGAAAACAGACATTGGCTTTTTCGAGCACTACCTGAGCGTGTGGGTGCTTTTGTGCATGGCAGCAGGCGTGCTCATCGGCAATTTCCTGCCCGGCATCCCCGAATTTCTCGGCCGCTTCGAATACGCGAACGTGTCGATCCCGATTGCCGTTCTCATCTGGCTGATGATCTATCCCATGATGCTCAAGGTCGATTTCCGGAGCATCCGGAACGTCCGCAACAAATATCGGCCTTCTGCTTACGCTGGTCATTATCTTCTCGATCCAGGGAAAAGTGATTCTCGAAAAGCCGCTGCACATTGCCCTGATCGCCGTACCGCTGGTCATCCAGACCTTTCTGATTTTCTTTATTGCGTATCTGGCAAGCCGTGCCTTGAAGCTGCCGTTCGACATTGCGGCTCCTGCGGGCATGATCGGCGCTTCGAACTTTTTCGAGCTTGCCGTCGCCGTCGCGGTCTCCCTGTTCGGCGCTTCGAGTCCCGTCGTACTCGCCACAATAGTCGGAGTGCTGGTCGAAGTGCCGGTTATGCTGACCCTTGTCCGAATCGCCAATAACACCAAAGGATGGTTTACCCATGAGCACGCCTAAAGTCGCCTTCGTCTGCGTACACAATTCCTGCCGCAGCCAGATGGCCGAAGCCCTCGGCAAAAAACTCGCTTCCGACGTGTTCGAAAGTTTTTCGGCGGGCACCGAAACAAAGCCGCGCATTAACCAGGATGCGGTGCGCATCATGAAAAGCCTGTACGGCATCGACATGGAACTTGACCAGCATTCCAAACTCCTGGCGGACATTCCCCGAGTCGACATTGTGGTCACGATGGGCTGCAACGTCGACTGTCCGATGCTCCCCTGCCGCCACCGCGAGGATTGGGGGCTCGACGATCCGAGCGGCAAGGACGATCAGGCTTTTATCGAAACCGCGCAGACGATCGAAAAGAAAATCCTGGACCTTCGACAACGAATACAGAACGAAAGTATCTGAGGCGCGCTCTCAACGAATCCCGGAAAGCGCTTTTTAGTTTTCGCGTCGGTTCGACTCGCCGCTCGCGGCGAGTCGAACCGACTTTCGATCAGACGCGGCTTCGCCAGCTGTACCGCATTGTGAGACCGCGCAGGCCCTTTCTGTCTGCCAGCCCCGCTCCTCCTTTTTTTCTTTACGCCAAGGTGTGCTACACCCTATACTTTATGGGAGCACAACCCTTGAAAAACGGAGGAGCGGATGAGTGAATTTCTGACAAATACCGGCGCCGGCAAAGCGGCGGACGCCGACAAAGCTGCGCGGGCCGAACGGCTCAAGGTGATTATCGAACGGCTGGCTGCAGGCGAAAGTCCTGCATCGGTAAAGAAATCTTTCCACGATTTGATCAAGGGCGCCGACGCCGCAGAGGTTGCGTCGCTCGAACAGTCGCTGATCGAAGGCGGCATGCCCGTAGCGGAAGTGCAGCGGTTGTGCGAAGTGCATGCGGACGTTTTCAGGGCCGGTCTTGAGCGGGGAGAAAAACCCGAAAAAATGAGCGGACACCCTGTGCACACGTACATGGCCGAAAACCGGGAAGCTAAAAAGCGTTCCACGGCTCTTATGTTTGCCTCGTTCGGGAATGTGGAAAAAATCAGGCGCTCTGCCGAGAATCTCAAACCGATTATTACCCACTATGAACGCAAGGAAAATCAGCTGTTCCCCTTCCTGGAAAAAACCGGGTTTACGGGCCCGTCCAAGGTTATGTGGGGAAAGCACGATGAAATCCGCGCGGCGTTCCGCGATATTTCAGAGGCGGTCGAGCGCATGGACTCCAAAAAAGCCCGTTCGCTCGCGCGCGATCTTGCCCGTAAAATTAAAACGATGATTTTTATGGAAGAGCGCATCCTTTTCCCCAACGCGCTCAAGCGTCTTTCGGATGCCGACTGGGCAGCAGTCTATCAGGGCGAGCCGGCGATCGGCTTTGCCTGGGTGAAGCCCGGTTCGGCCTGGGATCCCGCGCTTCCGCTCCTGGCAAAGGCTCAAGGCGCGGCCGCTTCCGGCGCGACTGCTTCCGGCTCGACCGCTTCCTGGGGCCGGGCACCGTCCGACGCGTACAATCCCGTGTACGAAACGGACGACGACGGCAGCGGTGCCGGCATCTATGCGCCTGCCGAGCCTTCGGCCCCGGTTGTTCCCGGTCCGCACACCGACATCCCGCTCGCCACCGGCAGCCTCCCGCTCGACGTACTCGACCGCATCTTGAAGTCTCTTCCCTGCGACGTGTCCTTTGTCGATGCGAACGACAAGGTCCGCTACTATTCCGATTCGCCGCACCGGGTATTTCCGCGCAGTCCGGGAATCATCGGGCGCGACGTGTCAAACTGCCATCCGCCGAAGAGCGTCGCCATTGTGGAAAAAATCCTTGAAGCCTTCAAGAACAAGGAGAAGGACAAAGCCGATTTCTGGATTGAAATGGGCGGCAAGTTCATCTTTATTTCGTACAAGCCGATCTACGACGACGCGGGAACCTACCTGGGCACCCTGGAAATGAGCATGGACGCGACCGAACTCCGCTCGTTGCAAGGCCAGCGGAGACTGCTGGACTGGTGAGCTGGCCGGGCCAGCGAAGGATGAGGCTCTGGCAATCCGGGGAAGCCGGATTGCCAGCGGACGGATCGTCGTCGCCGTTCCTGGCGCCTTCGTTTGAGGAGGCTCCGAAGCGGGCGCACCGAATATTCGGTGCGCAAGAGTTCGCCCGTCGTTTGGCGGTCTGCCCCGGTCTTGAGGTTTTCCTGAAAAAAAAGATTGTGTGCCATTGACTTTTTTTTTTGAATACCGTAGGTTAGTAAACGATAACTAACCTTGGAGTGCGAGGTGGATGTGCAGGAAAAAAGCGCGCGGCAGGAAGAAATTATTACGGTTGCGCTTACGTTGGCGGCCGAAAAGGGTGTACAGGAATTGACCATTCGGAATGTGGCGCAGGCGATCGGGATTTCCGAACCGGCGATATATCGGCACTTCACGTCCAAGCGGGAAATTCTTTCCGGTATTATCGACATGTTGGTTGCTATTCGCAAAGAGGCCTGGGAGCAGTCCGTTACTGGCCAGGGCGATCCGGTTGCCCGGCTGTTCCGGTTTTTTATTAATCAGGCGCGGCAGTTCGAGCGGTTTCCGGCGTTGGCTATTATTCTGTTTCCGGACGAGTTGTTCAGAAACGATGCGGAGCTGCTGAATCGGGTGCAAGAGGTAATGGCGGCGACGATGCAGGATATCCGGGAATTGATTGCCCAGGCCCGTTCACTGCTGCTGTTGAAGCAGGACGTTGATCCCTACGTTGCGGGATTGCTGCTGGTCGGCGGTTTCAGGCTGCTGGTTTCTTCCTGGCGGGTCGAAGCTTCACGCGCGGGCGGCGTCAGTTTGGTTACTCAGGTCGAAGAATTTCTGAAAAAGGCTGCAGCTATGTTTGCATAAGGATCGCCGGTGCCGGATGGGGCGGGTGCGAGGGGTGTGCGAGGCTCATGCTTCCGGTTTTTTTTTGAGGGTAACAGGTTAGTTAACGATAACTAGCGTAATCATGTAGAGGTCTCCAGGAGTGAGTCCGTAACCGTTATTGCATGGTAGTAGAATCAGTTGCACTTTGGTGCACAGAAGGAGAATTTGTGTGAAACGATTTTTTAAGCCGGTGCTGAATCATCCTGTGATCAGTATTGTTCTGGTGGTCTTGCTGACGTGTGCAGCGGTGATTCCCGTACGGGAAAATTTCCGTATGGAAACGGACTTGAATGAGTATATGCCAGCGGATCATCCGGCGTTTGTCTACAGCAAGGAAGCTGAAGAACGTTTCGGTATCCGGGACGGGATTCTTATTGCAATTGAACATCCTGATTCTGTATTCAATCCGGGAAGTCTTGGCAAGATTACCGCGATCGGGAACGCTCTGCGAGACATTCCAGAACTTGCCGGGGTGCGCATCCAGTCGCTGTATACCGGAGACAATATTGTTGGGTCGGATGAGGGGCTTGAGGTTATGCCGTTCTATACCGATCCTCCAGTCGATGAGGCAGAGGCTTTCCGGATTGGGGAGTTAGTACGGGAAAACCCGATGGTAAACGGCCGTTTGATTTCTGCCGACGGGACGAGTGCACTTATCGTAGCTGAATTGCCTGCAACAGGTTTTTCTCAAGACTTGTACCGACAGGTTACAAACATCGCTGCGTCTTTTGAAGGACCTGAAAAAGTATATGTCGCAGGGCGTCCGATTGTGGAAGGAACGCTTGCCGAGCTGGGGCCGAAAGACATGCTGTTGATGGGTCCGCTTGTACTTGTTGTAATTGCGCTTGTTTTGATGCTCGTCTTGAAGAGTTTTATCAAGATGTTTACGACTGTTTTTATAGTAGCGGCAAGTGTTATTTGGTCATTCAGTCTCATGACTCTGGCGGGTATTCCGGTGTATTCGGTCAGCATTATGATACCGGTTATGCTCGTGGCAATCGGTGTTGCATACGCGATTCATGTATATAATTCAATACATCACTTTGCCCGGGAACAGCCTGATCTTGACCGTAGAGAAATAGTCGGAACTGCCATTGCGTCCGTCGGAACACCTTCTCTGTTCGCCGCTTTGACGACGATTGCCGGTTTTATTTCCCTGCTGACTTCCAGTGTTTATCCGGTAAAATATTTCGGGCTTTTTACTGCGTTCGGGGTTGCGTCTTCTTGGCTGCTTACGATGATTCTGGTTCCTGCGGTGTCCATGCTCACCGGGATAGCGGCAGGCCAGAACAAGAGAGTGAAAGATGCAACAAGAACCAATGCAACGTCTTTTGCCGCTTCTTTCACACGGTTTGTACAGCGGCATGCCCGGCTGATCTCTGTATCTACCGCTGTTGTGGTTGTGCTTTCTCTGTTCGGAATATCCAGAGTATGGATAAATGCGAGCTTTCTTTCGAATTTTGAAAAAGACAGTCCGATTGTAAAAACCGATGCGTTCGTCAATTCCCGTTTTGGCGGAACGTCCACTATAAATATTATTCTCGACTCGGAAAGCGATGATGCCTTCAAGAATCCCGATCTGCTTCGTCTGACGGCCGACATGCAGGATTCGTTGGCGGCTCATCCTTCTGTTGGCGACAGTTTTTCGCTGACTACGTATCTTGAACAGCTGCATTATGCGATGAACGGAGATAATCCTGCGTTCAGAACAATGCCCGATTCACCGGAACTTGTTGCACAATATATTCTTCTGTACGAAATGTCCGGCGATCCCGAGAACCTGTGGAAGGTAACAGATACGGATTTTCGCAGCTTGAACGTAACGGTTCAGATCAAGGGCGACGACAGTAAAACTATTTCTGCGGTTCTGGAAATTGCAAAAAACTATAGCGGCAGATTCGAGGACCTTGGTGTGCAAATGCATTTTGCCGGTTCCGGCTACAAGAGCCTTGTTTTTTCTGAATTGATCTTGACCGGTCAGCTTCAAAGTTTGGGGGTCTCTGTGCTGATTGTGCTGGTGCTTGTTACTTGTATGTTCAGAAACATGTTGCTCGGGATGTTGGCTTCTATACCGGTGCTTTTGTCGATGGCTGTCAATTTTGGCATTATGGGTTTGCTTGGCATTCCCTTAACGATTTCTACCGCGCTTATTTCGAGTATCGCAGTCGGTATCGGAATCGATTACGCTATCCACCTGATCAACCACTACACCCATGCGCTGAAAGATTCGGGAGATGAATCACATGCTGCATGGTATGCAATGGCTATTACCGGGAAAGCAGTTTTTTTGAATGCGATGATCGTTATTTCCGGGTTTCTGGTGCTGCTGTTCTCCGCGTTTCCGCCAAACCGGCAGGTCGGTGCGCTGGTGTCGCTGAACATGCTGGTGGCTTTTGGTGCGACTGTTACGTGTATGTTTATTCTTCTGAGAAAACTATATGCCGGAAAGTCGCATGTGCAGGAAGAACACGAACCAGTTTTGTAACTGTAAGGTACTTCGAAAAAGTCGGTGAGTATTTATCGATGCCCGTATATACATCAGTAAGAGTAGAGGAGATGGTATGAAAAAGAAACAGAGTCTAGCCTTTTCTGGAGCGCGTATGATTCTGGCTGCTGCCGGTTTCGCGGTTGTTTTGGTGCAGGGTGTGTGGGCCGACGAAACGGCAGATACGATTATGCGTGACGTGTTCAATCGGCCGGAGCCGGTTCCGATGTCGGCAGAATTGACGATGACCTTGATCGATTCGAAGGGGAAAGAACGCACGCGTGAGCTTGTCCAGATTTCGGCCAGTTTTCCGGGGGTAGACAAAAAAATAATGGAGTTTGCCGCGCCCGCCGATGTCAAGGGAACTGCGTTTATGAACTGGAGTTATGCAGAAAACGGAAAGAGCGATGATCAATGGATTTATCTTCCGGCTCTCAAGCGCGTTCGCCGCATCAGTTCAGACGGAAAAGGAGATTCCTTTATGGGGTCCGATTTCAGCTATGACGATCTGGGCGTCCGTCATCCGGACCGCGATACGCATACGGTGACCGGATCTGATACAGTTGGCGACGAAGAGTGCTGGGTTATTGAAAGCGTTCCAAAGGAGAAGGGAGGACAGTATTCAAAAACCGTGAGCTGGATCTCGAAAGAACGGACTATGGGATTGAAGCGCGAGTTTTTCGACAGCAAAGGGAATCTTCTAAAGGTGCTTTCGGTTCTGGAAACAAAAACACAGGCAGGGTATGAACTCATCACCAGGACAGAAATGAAGAATGTGCAAAAGAATCACCGGACTACAATGGCGTTTGGAAATGTTAAAATTGATCAGGATGTTTCTGAGGACGCTTTTACGGAACGTGCGCTGACTAGAGGTGTCAAATGAAACGAATACGGTATTGTTTTTTGGCGTTAACCGCTATGCTGGTGCAGTTTCCCGGGCTTTTTGCCGACATTTCGGCGGATGTTTCGGGTTCTCTGCGAAACCGGTTTGCAGTTCAGGCAGATGACGGAGCTGTGTTTATCAATGAGCAGCAATTGTTTCTCGGACTCGAAGCTGAAACGGATTCTGCGTACCTGTATTCCGCACTCTCGTTCAGGATTCAGGATAGTACTGTAGTTTCAGGTGATTTCAAGGAACTGTATGCCGGGTGGTATGGGGATTTTTTTGATTTCAGGGCAGGATTGCAGAAGATTCTGTGGGGAAAGGCAGACGGCGTTTTTATCACCGATGTGGTCAGTCCTCTCGATTTGTCCAGTTTTTTGACTGCGGATATCGATGATTTGAGAATTGGTGTATCCGGAGCTAAATTTGACTTGTATCAGGGAGCGCACAAGCTGGAATTCGTCTGGATTCCGGTATTCACCCCATCAGTGATGCCGCAGTCCGGATCGATCTGGACGGTATCCCCGGCGTTCCCGGTTCCGCTCACAATGCAGGCTCCTTCAATTCCCGAGGCGTCTCTGGAAAACAGCGAGTTTTTTTCCCGGTATTCATGGCTTGGTTCTCTTCTTGATGTCCAGGTGATGGGCGGCTGGTACTGGAACGATACCCCGATTGCAACGGTTGAAGGCAAAACAGTTGTTCCGGGAGTGGGGCTCTCGTCTTTGACCATACTACCAAAATATTATAGAGTCGGAATTCTCGGTACCGCTTTTTCTGTGCCGGCAGGTCCGGTAATTCTCCGCGCCGAGAGTGCCGTGTCGTTCAATAAACGCTTTTCCGGTACTGTACTGCAGTTGAGTTCTGGATGGAAAGAAAAAAATGCCGTGAACTATATGATTGGCGCTGATGTGTCTCTTTTGGGAGCGACGCTTTCGGTGCAATGGATACAGGATATCATCCTTGACTACGAGGATTCGATTTCCCGGGAAGAAAGCCTGGAAACCGTAACGGGTATGGTGCAGCGTAGTTTTTTCCGCGAGACGCTGAAGACGGAGATTTTTGGCATCTATAACATTAAAAGCGGAGACGCAATGATCAAGCCGTCGATTACCTGGTATCCGGGCGGTGGATTCGAAATGTCTGTCGGAGCCTGGTTTTTTATCGGGGAATCTGGTCAGTTCGGGCAATATGACGAAAATGACGGATTTAATGCGCGTTTAGCGTACTATTTCTAGGGAGGTTGCGGTATGTCGAAAAAGCGTTCAATAACTGCCAGCTCAGTTCTTCGGGCAGCTGTGCAGGTTTTTTTTCTGGTTGCGGGAATTGTGCTGCTTGTTGCGGGAAAGCTCCAGATGTGGTTTGCGGTTTTTGCAGTAGGTGTTCTTGCCTCTCCGTTTGTCGGCAGGGTGTATTGCGGATGGGCGTGTCCAATGAATACGCTGTTCCGTCCTGTTGCCTGGTTTTATAAGAAAACCGGTCTTAAGCGGATACAGATTTCCTGGACGAAAAAGATATACCTGCTGCGTTTTCTGCCTCTTGCGCTGTTCGTCGCCGTTATGATCATCACCCGGCGGAGTCAGTTGCCGGTGCCAGTGCTTGCACTGATCACGGTACTCAGTTTTGTGGTAACCCTCTTTTTTGAAGAGGCGGTGTGGCATAATCTGATGTGTCCCTTTGGCACCATACTCAGCCTGACCGCAAAAAAAACGCTGCGCACGTACCGCGTAGAGCCTTCCGGATGCATAGCCTGCGGAAAATGCCAGACGGTATGCCCCGTACATGCTATCGATATACTGGAGGACGGTAAGCGAAGCATTCGTAAGAACGACTGTATTTCCTGCGGAAAATGCGTGCACTCTTGTCCGGTGAAGGTTATCAGCTGGTAAGCGGGCGCGCGCCGCACGCTGGAACCCGCTGCCGCACGCTGGAACCCGCCGCAAGCGGCACCCAGCCGGCATGCGTGCGCGCAACCCGCCTCCGCACGTCGTCGCGCAGGGCCGCACGCCGCATGCTCAGTAGTCGTGTTTCATTTCTTGCTTGAAGCGATCATAGTATTCCCGGAAAATCGAAAGGTCTGCAAAGAATACGTCAATGATCGCCGGATCAAAATGCGCGCCGCGCCCTTGTTTTAGAATGTCGATCGAATCTTCAAAGGTGAACGGTTCCTTGTACGGACGGCGCGTGGTGAGCGCGTCGAACACATCCGCGACCGCAACGATTCTGGCCTCAAGCGGAATTTTTTCCCCCGCAAGGCCGACGGGGTAGCCCGAGCCGTCCCACTTTTCGTGGTGGTATGCGGCGATTCTGATTCCCATCGCGAACAGCGTGCGCCCGCTCCGGGCGATGTTTTGTTCCGCTTCGCGCAGGACGTTCGCTCCGTAGCTTGCATGCGTCCGCATGTGCGCCATTTCCTCCGGATCAAGCTTGCCGGGTTTTCTCAAAACATCGTCGCGAATGCCAACCTTGCCGATATCGTGCATGGGACTGAACTTTTCTATTGAATGAATAAACTCCGCGCTCAACCGGTCGGCATACACCCCGTGATGCTTCAGCCGTTTTGCCAGCAGCACGGAATATTCTTTCATGCGGTCAAGGTGCACCGCAGTGTCCTCGTCCTTCGCTTCTGCCATCTTGGCGAGCGCAAGCGTACTGGAGTACACAAGATCGTCCACGAAAATATCTTTTTCGAACGACAGCGCGAGCGCGTTGCGGATGTTCCTGAGAAACTGGAGGTGAACTTCCGTATAGACATGCGTCTGCGCGCTGGAAAAGAAAAGAAAGCCCAGCGGTTTACCGTTGACAGACAGCGGCAGCGTGATGGATGAGCGAACGCCTTCGTCCAGAATAATGCGGGTGTAATCGTGAAGCGGTCGGCGCGTACTGTAGGCAGGCAAATCGTTAATAATTCGCGGCTGTCCGGACTGGATGATTTCTCCGAGGCTCGTTATCGAAATATCTACGGTTACGCCTTCCAGCCGTGCGGGAAGGCCCCGAAAACTGCCGTCCGATTCGCCCCAGGACGCCTGCAGCATCTTGCCCTGATACCCCGTAAACGTCGCCACCCCGATATAGTTGTACGGAATGCGGTTTCTAAAAAGAACAAAAATACGGTGCAGCGTTTCTCTGAACGAATTCCCTTCGTAGATGGTACCGACAATATTGATCATATCTTGCATGATGGAGAACGTCTCGTTTACTTCGTCCATCAAACGGCTTTTCCGGGCTTGAGCCGGGGCGGGATCTGCATTCACCGCGGGATTGAATTTTTCGCCAAGGGAGGTGATTCCCCGGTAGAACACGGTGTACGGCTCGATAATATAGCGGTAGGTTCCGACGACTATCCAGGCGCACAGCAGGGCAAGGCACACCGTGAGCGCGATCGCAAGAGAACGCGTGTTCCGGTATTCTTCGGCAAAACGCTTGATGGCGAGCTCGGAAAGGAGCATCGACTGTTCTACCAGCGGAGCGCTGTTCTCGTTTATCAGAATAAGCGCCTTCCTGAACTCCTGGTCTTTCGTTGCGCGTTCAAGCACGGTTTCTGAGGCTTTCCGGAACGGCTGCCAGATGGTATCGACAGCCGCGATTACTTCCCTGGCTTCCCGGTCGTCCGGCTTGAACACGCATATTTCGACACCATCGAAGCTCAGACATCCGGTACCAATGCGTTCAAGAGTCTCTCCGAAAATTTCGAGCGAACGGGTCAGATCCGTTTTGATTGTCAGCACCTTGGCATCGAGCAGATCAAGATCCTGTACGCGGGAGGGTGAATCGATTGCGTCGAAAACGCTTCCGAGCCGGTTTGCTTCCAGGGCAATCTTTTGCGAATACATTCGCTGCATTCCCAGCTGGTTTACCACAAGATTTCTTTCATATTCCTGATGTTCGGCAAGAAAAACAATAGTCAGTGTTACCAACGCAATCGCAAAGACCGAAGCGGCGATCAATATCATGCGGATGCGGAAAAACTCTTTGAGCCAGGATGACTTGACTCGCTGCAGGGATGTATGGGTCACGGATGTCTGCTCCCCGGAACCCCGGATGGAATCGATGTTCCCGGAGTACCGCAGTATCAGTATACCCAAAAAAGTATGTGTAAGCAAACTTCCTGGAGATTTTTAACAAAACGCACACGGAGAGGAGGTGCTCCCGGAGCCCGCAGCGTAAAAAAAAACCGGGCAGACTGTCTGCCCGGTTTTCTGCATTTTAAGGTTTCGATCAGCCGAGGATCTTCTTGAGGTCGGCTTCGGGAGTAGAGATCGGAGTGACGTTCCACTTTTCGACGAGCACCTTGAGCACGTTCGAGGAGACGAACGCGGGGAGGGTCGGGCCGAG
>Ga0116149_1004774_pt1 | contig 13070 bp, 7 predicted proteins | sample AD_UKC057_MetaG_FD_89787 | JGI IMG/M metagenome (GOLD analysis project Ga0116149, IMG submission 89787) | Active sludge microbial communities of municipal wastewater-treating anaerobic digesters from USA - AD_UKC057_MetaG | ecosystem: Engineered > Bioreactor > Anaerobic > Digestate | place: USA...
CATGTGTCATATACTAAGTTAGTTGCAGATAGGGTGATAGATAATGGAATTACTGCTGGCCAAATACAAAATTATGCAGTTAATACATATAAGTTAGCAGACCATGCAGTTAAATCTCGTAAGTTAGGTTTAAATCAAGTTGCAGCAGCCACTTGTAATGCAGGGGGAGATATACTTAGAGGTTCTTCCATTTATGAGCAAGTTGTTTTTGGTGGTTATTTGTCTGCATCTTTTGTAAATTCATTCCCAAATAATATAAATATTGCACAATTTGAAGGAGAGAAATGTGGTGATAGCTTTTGTGAGAAAGAGGAGTGTATTACCTGCCCTGAAGATTGTTCTGAATATGAATGTAGTCAACGCGGAAATGGAATTTGTCAACAGGATTTGGATGAATGTTCTAATTATCCTGCAGATTGTTCATTATTAGATTGTTGTGGAAATGGAGTGTGTGATACAAGTGCTGCTGGAGGAATAGAAGACGCATCTTCTTGTCCTCTTGATTGTAATAGTGACATGTTAATTGATCCTTCTAAAGATGGAGTGTGTGATAGTACTCATGGTGAAAATTGTGTAAACACTCCAAGAGATTGTGGATATTGTTTGGGTGAAGGAAGTATTTATACACCAATTGAGGCAAAGCCAGGAGAAGGAGATTCTACATTTAGTGATAATATTGATAATGATAATCATTCTATATTTACTTATAATCCATCAAATAATTTTGAATTGGCTGATCCTTCAACATGTCTTAAAGCAGAATTAGGAATGGCATTTATTCTTAATGATACAGATGACCAAAGCAAACATTTATGTGTTTGTGTTAAAAATGGGGATTATTATAATTGGGCCAAAACAAAATTAGAGATAGAATAACATCTATTTTTTTCCATTCTCTTTTTAAATTATTTCATTTATTATTTTAATATATAAAATAATTTTTATTATTTTTTTTAAAAAAACGTTTTCAAACAATGATTTTTATGTCTACAACTGAAAAGCAAAGATTAGATTTTCATAAAGAGATTTCTAAAAATAATTTTAAGACCTATCTTTTGTTTCTTTTGTTTTTTGCTTTAGTTTTTGGTTTAGCATACCTTTTGAAATTAATTTTTGCAGCTTCTGGTTTTGGTATTTTGTTTTTTGCAGGAATTATTGCAATTATATATGCATTAGTTGGTTATTATACAGGGGATAAAATTGTTTTAAGTGTAAGTAAAGCAAAACCAGCAGATCCAAAGAAATATTTATATCTTCATAATGTTGTAGAAGGTTTAGCTATTGCTGCAGGTGTTCCTAAACCAAAGGTATATATCATAAATGATCCATCTCCAAATGCTTTTGCAACTGGAAGAGATCCAAAACATTCATCTATTGCAGTAACAAGTGGTTTGTTAGAAACTTTAAATAGAGAAGAATTGGAAGGCGTAATTTCCCATGAAATGTCACATATTTTAAATAATGATATTAAAGTTATGACTATGGTTTCTGTGTTGTTTGGTATTGTTTCTATAATTGCTGATATTGGTTTTAGAGGAATTCTTTTTGGTGGTGGTGGGAATGATGATAATAAAGGAAATTTTTTATTAATGCTTATTGCACTTGCTCCATTGTTTGCAATGTTAATTCAAATGGCAATTTCTAGAAATAGAGAATATTTAGCAGATTCAACTGGTGCAAAATTAACAAGATATCCAAAAGGTTTAGCAGATGCTCTTCTTAAGATTTCAAAATATTCTCAACCTGTTAAAGTAGCAGATCAAGGTACTGCCCATTTATATATTTCTGATCCATTAAAAAAGGTGAGCTCTTGGTTTTCTACACATCCTCCAATTGAAGAAAGAGTAAAAAGATTACTTGCAATGTAATTTTTTATTTAAGCATTTTTTGGGATATCTATTGTGTTATATAAAAAATAAATGATCTCTTTTTATTTATATTCTTATACAATATTTGTTTATGGAAAATGATGATATTTTAAATATTGTTGATTCTATTTTATCTGCATATAAAAAAAACCAAACATTTATTTCTAAATTAAAAAAATTTAATTTTTTATCAATAATTAACCCCTATAATCCAGAAGAAAAAATAATTAATCCAGTTGCTCCAAATAGCAATCAAGATAATAAATTTGGTGCTGTAGATTCTGGGTTTGTAAATAAACAACTTAATTTAGCAAATATAATTATTATTAAAGAGGTAGGTGTAGTTTTTGAATATAATAACAATAAATTGAATAAAGCAATTTATTTTCCAAAAACATATAATCTTCCAAAACCTTATCTTAATTCTTCTCCTATGGAGTTAGAAGAAATTATGTGGGATACCTCTATTTTAAGGTTAAACAAAGAAATTAATTTAGGAATTGATATTTTAAAAAAGGAAAAAATTAATTTTCTTTTATTAGATGGTTCTATTATTCCCCAATATATTGCAAAACCCACTAAATCTTCTCCATTGGATCAAAAATATACAGAGTTAATTAATAAATTTGTTGATATTATTGAGATTTCTAAACAAAAAAAATGTTTTATTGTTGGTTGTATAGAAGACTCGAGAGCAAATAGATTTTTTTCTTTTCTTAAACAAGAGGTTCTTCTTAATAATGATTTTGATTTTGAATTATATGACCCTTTTGTGGTTTCTTCTTTGTTAGATGTAAATCAAAGAACATGTGTTTTTAAATATTCTAAAGATACCGATGCTCATCCAATTTTAAAAGATTTTCCTAAAGATATTAGAGATAATATTTATGTGTGTTATGTAAAACTTTCAAATTTTGATTACCCCCTTAGGTTAGAGTTTGTTTATTTTCCAGAGTTTGGTTTGTCTCTTTTAGATTTTACAAATGAAATTGTAAATAATATTGCAAGTATTTCATGTTTTAATAAAAAATATATTTATCCTGCACCATTAATTGAAGCAGATTTAAGAAGTAGATTAACATTAAACGACATTGACCAGATTATGACAAGAATTTTAGAAAAAACGAAATCTCTTGGTATAAGGTTGCCACGAAGAGAAAATAGGATTTTTTGAATATTATTTTGAATTGGTTTAAATAATTTATAATAAAAGAATAATGTTTAATTTCTTTTGTTTTTTTAATTAATAACATTTATATATTGTTTGTACCAAATAGTACTGTTTATAATATTTTTATAACATAATGATTATAAAACTAAACAAAAAATTTAAATGGGTTAAACATATTTTTAATAGGATGTATACATAATTTAAATTTAAATTTAGAAAAATAAACTAAACTGGCTGTTTTTTTTTAGAAATTTAAATAGTACTCTTTTTAATAACGTCATGACATTATCATGATATATTGTGATGTCTCATGACAGACGCAAGTTATAATCAAATAAAAACAAAGAAAGAAGTTTTAGATTTATTGCTAGGAGATCAGGCAAAGGAGTTAAATCTTGAAGATTTAATTTCTGTCCAAGAAAAGTTTGAAGACCCAGTTATTCTTTCAGTATTAATATTTAAACTAATAGAAGAAAGAAAAAAAACAAATGATCTTTTAGCAGAAATAAATTCAAAATATGAAGACATTAAGTATCAATTAAAAAACAAAGAAACAAAAGAAAATTTAGAAAAAGATAATTTTCATATACTTTCAGAGATTGATGATCAGATAATTTCCTTTATAAGAAGCAAAGGTAAGGCCGATGCACAACAAGTTCAAGATCAGTTTAGTTACAAAGGTTCAAATGCAGCCTCACAAAGGTTAAATAAATTAGTTAAAGAAAATTATCTTTCTAAAATTCAAGCAGGAAGAAAGGTATATTTTGTTGTAAAATAATTTTTGCTGAAATACCCCTTTATAAAAACCTTTCTCCCTCTTTTCTGCCTATTTTTATTTTTTAAAAAATGTAAAAAATGATTTGATCTTTTTGGTTTAGATAGCCTATATTGAAATTATTAAAAAAATAGAAATAAAAAAGAAAAAAAATTATTTTATTTTTTCTTAAATAATTTTTTTACAGTTTTGTTATTTGCAAGGAATATTAAAAATAGTATATTTATTATTAATTGTATAAAAATTAAAACTAAATTCCCTGCACCTATTTGAGCTAATGATCCTAGTTTTGCAATATTACTTATTTGTTCTATAATAAAAATTAATAGTATAAATATTCCAGTATACCTTGCCCATTGTTTATGTTTCCATATGCCATTAGCAGTAATTATTATTATTATCCCAATTATAATTAAAAGAATTGCATTTAATACAAAATAAACATATGGTATTTGTGACATTATGGTTGTTGTAAGTTGTGGAATAAACAATGATATTAATTTACTTTTAAAAAGATATAATATTCCCGCAAAGATTTGTACAATACCAAAAATATAAAATAAAATACTTAATATCTTTAACCAAGCATTTACATTTTTTTCTTTCATTTTTATCGTTTTTATTTTTTAATTTAATAAAATATATATCAATTAGTTTTTTAAATATTGTTTTTTTAGTATTTTTTCATTATTTTTTTAAAAACAGTTTTTGGCAAATAGAAACCAATATCTTTAAATATATTTTTATGTTTTATATTATTAATATTTTAATGTGATAAAAATGAATTTACAAAAAATTGGTGCATTTGCATTTCTTGTAGGCGTTCTTATGTCAATAATCTTTGGTTTGATTCCAGGGATTAGTGAATTACAATGGATTTATATTTTATTAATTATTTTAGGTATAGTAGTAGGGATATTAAATATTTCTGATAAGAACTTATCGTTATTCCTTTTGGCAGTTCTTACATTTATTGCAACAAGCACATCTCTTAATATGCTTCCAATAATAGGAACTGTTATAAGAAACATAAACACAAATTTGCTTCATTTTTTGTGTCCTGCCGCTTTAGTTGTTTCTGTTATTGCAATAATTAGAGTTGCAAATGCTAAATGATTTTTTTTATTTATTTTTTTATTTATTTTTATTATTTTATAAACTAATGTTTGTCTAATGTTTGTTTTTTACAAAGTATATTCAAAGTATATTTAAAGCTTTATTATTATAATATATATATGAAATTAAAAATATTAAATATTTTATTATTATTATTATTTTTATTTCCTCTAACATTTGCATATTCCCCAAATTTTTTACAATCCTCTGTACATTATTTTGGTGAGCAAATTAATTTTGGTTTATCAGGCACTCTTCCTATGGATACAAATTATATTCAATTAACAATTAGTGATGATCAAAATCTTATTTTTTCTCAGAACATAGATGTAACCCAAATAACTTATATTTTTTATATTTTCCCTCCTTTTATAGACACAAATTTATTTAATGTTGTCTACTCTTTTTTTAATGATTCAAATAATTTAATAGATTCAAAAAGATATGAATTATTTTTATTATCCCCACCAATTATTTCTAATTACTTTTTTTGTAACAACTTAACCTGTTCCGAAAGCAAAACTTATTTTTATGAAACAGAGGACATTTATTTAATGACGTCCCATAAAAATCTTGCTCAATTTTTTGACATAAACATATTTGATTACAATAACGTTCAAATCTATTCTTTAACCTCTCAATCCCTTCCTCTGAAACTAACTTTATCAGAAGGATTTTATACTTTTAATATTAATGCAAATTATAATAATCATATTTTTCCAAAAACTATTTTTTTAAATATTGTAGATATAAACTATGTTCCAGAAGACCTATTTGCCCCAGTTCCTTTAGCTATAGATGTAAATGAAGGTCTAATAGATTTTTCTGTTCAAGGCGGGGTAAACACACCTTCTGATTCTCAAGATATTACAGAATCAATAGATATTCAACAGCCTAAAAAAGATTTTACGTGGGTATACATTATAATCATTATAATTATTATTTTAGCAATTATTCTTATATCTTCAAGAAAACAACAAGAAACACCAAGAAGATTACAGAGGAAAATACAAATGTTTTTCATATTATTTATTTTATGTATTTTTTTCATTCCACAGGTTCATGCAGATAACCAAACAAGAACATATGAATATAAAGATTTAGAAATATCATATGATAGTTTAACTAAATTATTTCCAACACCAAAAATAATTAATTTATATATCACTCCTTCTTCTCCAATCAATTCTGTAGTAGTTCCTTTAATATTTGATGAAGATATAAAACCTGTTATAGAAAATCCAAATATTTCTTCTGATGGAAAAATAACAGTAAATCTTTTAGATGTTTATTTATTAGATAAAAACAAATATATAACTTTTATAAGTAATTTTTATAAAAATGAAAATCAGGGGACTGAAATTCCATCTTTACTAATTGATGCAAAAGAGGTTCTTGAATATTATAAATTACATCCAATTGAAACAAAATTAGAGTTATACCAACGAACAAAACAAGAACTAGAAAAACAATTTGATAAAGATGCCATAAATTATTTAATTTACCACAACATATTAGTTCCAAAAAAAATATTAATGCAAATAGCCTATAACTCTACATCTCCATTTTCAAAAGAACAAAATTTTCAAACAAATGTGTTATATGATGGTTTTTTTGTAAACGAGTCCTCTCTTTTAAATATAAATTATATAAATGATGGATTAATTGCCTATATTCCGACACCAAACAATCAAGAGGCAATACAATTAATTTCACAAGAAAAAGGTTGGGATACACTACCTTTAGGAATAAAAGACATAAATGATTTTCAAAATGTGAATTATGTAAATTATGTTATTGATTTATCACCCAAACCTAATATTCTAAATAATAGTTTCTTAATATATCCTGTATTTACAAATTATTCTTTAGATAAAAAAACAGCAAGTTTTAATTTTTGTTTCCCATATTCTTTTTCATGTATGAAACAAGATATACTATTGGATGGTAAAATTAATCTTGGTGTAAATATTGATCAGTTTTTAAATTCATTATCTTATGTGGAAAAACCTCAACAATCTATAACTATGACTCCAAATATTAATAAAATTGCAACAAAAGCATATGTTATTGATAATTATTTAAATTTAGATATATTTTATTTAACAAACTTGTCTGAGCAAAATAATGTTTCAATAACTAAGTTATCTAAAGATCAAGAAACACAAATTAAATCTTTTTCTATTAAATATTTTGGAGAAAAAAATAAACAATATTTTTTTAAAATAAATAATTCTGACATTGTTTTTTCAGATCAAAATTATTCAGTTATATTGCTTGATGAATTACATAATATTCTTAATATTTTTATTTTTAAGAAAAATAATAATGGTTTTGACATATTGTATTTGCCATTTAATTATAATAAAGAAACTTTTGTTTGGCAAATTAATTCTCAAGAAAATAATACTTATTTAAAAGAATATAACTTTGATAAAAAAACAGTTTCTTTTAATCTTTATGAAATCTTATCTGGCCAAAAAGTTATAAAAGACATTATTTCATTGCCTATTTGTAACGAATACATTCTTGAAGCAAATGATATATATATCTTTCAAAAAAAAGCAGGCCAATTTGTGTTTTATAATAGACAATCTCAAAAAAAAGATATTCCAACCAAAAAATTTTATAACCTTGAAATGCCTATTTTTTCTAAAATGTATTTAACTGAAGAGACAGGAGAAGTTAAGTATATCACAACATATGCAGAAGGAATATATCCATTAAATCTCCAAGAAACCTTGTCAGATACAATTATCCCAGAAGGTATACAACAACTTTATTTAGAAAGACAGAAATATTTAGATGTGACTTATAAAGATGAAATAAGTATTCAATTTATTGCATTTGATAAATTAAGAAATGTATTACAATTAAACATAGATAATATCTTATTTGAATATGATTATGGTACAAAAAAAATGTATTCCCCACTTATTGAACCAGATTTATTAGATAATATTAATTTAATTGACATACAATTACCTGATCCCACTATAACAACAACAATATATGATTTAAAAAATATGCCATCTACTTCAAAAAAAGGGAAATTAAAGGTAACTAATTTTTTAGATAATTCTATTGACATTGGCACATATAATATTTATTTTTCTCCTTTTTCCAAATATGCTTTTGATGATTTAAACTATAATTCATTTACAAATACATTATCATTACCTTCTGATTATTTAGGGCATATATATTTAAGTTCAAAAAATTTTTCTAATCAAACAGGAGATTCAATTATTAATTTACAAGCAAATATAGATAACAAACATAATATTGTTGATTGCAATTTTATACCAAATACTCAATTTTCAATAGAGTTTTTAATAAATAATAAACAATATAATTTTCCTTCAGATTTTAAAGATATAAACAGAGATGATTTTATTAATCAATTTATTACTTCAAATTCAATATTTCAAAAATATTTCTCTAATTTACCTTTTAATATTAATTTTTTAAATATAAATAATAATGAAATATATACTGTAATTATCGATGATAAAAATGATGTTATTAAATTATACAGAATTATTCCACAAGAGTTTAAATATTATACATATGTATTTAGTTCATCTGGTGTTTTAGATATAACACAAAGTAGTAAATACGATAATGGTATTATATCTCCTTTAAATATATTTGATATCTCTTATGTTAAATTAAAAAATATAACCTATCCTACATTTTCATATAATTGTGTTTCTAAATACCCTAAGTCAATAAAAAAAGCATCTATCCCATTTGATGATACATATACCTTAGATAACTCAACATTACATTTTTTCAATTATATGTATAGATGGGATTTAATTTCTTCTGCAAGTTTTGAACAATATAGTCAAGAGCAGTTAATTACCCCTATTTTTGTACCTTTCGATTTTGTATTTGAAGTAGATTCAAATGGTTCAAGACGAGCAATTAATGTAACAAAAAATAGTTTAGATGAAAATAAAAGTATACTGATAGACAATAAACTTATAGATTTTGATACAAGTTCAGTATTACAACAGAATTTAAATTTTTCAATTGAGCTCCCAATTTCTTTTAAATCACAATTAGCAAATAATAATGCAAGCAAAACATTATTTTCTACACGTTCACAAATAATACAAGCATTAAAAACACAAAATAATAAATATGATTATTTATTATTAATTGGAGATAAATATCAAATTCCTGAATTATCTAATATCTCTTGGTATAAACATACACAACCTTTTGAGAATACCTATGATGTATTCCCTATTGATTACTATTATGCAAATAGAATACCATTTATTGAAGAGGAATGGTTTACTTCTCATTATGTAAATGTTGGAAGATTACCATTTAGTGATAAAAATAGTTTATTCTCATATTTTACAGATCTTCCTTTTATTATGCAAGAAAATGCAGATAATATTTTTGTGGCATATTCTGACAATAAAAAAATTATTTTGCCAGAAAGGGATATTTATGATTTGTTAAATTTAGGTGTTTCACCAGTGATAACAATTTATAATTCATCTAGTTCCCCAGTTAGTGCTTTGTTAGATAATGATAACTATAATAGTATGTATCCTAATTTAAAATATATTATTGATCCAGATACTACAAAATTAATAAGTTATATTTTAGCAAAAGATCTTGATACATTTGCATTTCACACACATGGTTCTCCTTTTGGATTTGCTACAGCAAACGGCTCATTTAAAAGCATATATCTTCCTACATTTAAAGAAAATAGGCTAGGGGTATTTGCTCGTTCTTGTAATACAGGTATAGGTCTAGGTGAGACAATGATTAAATATGGTGCAAAATATTATGCAGGATATGTTCTACCAGCAGTAAGTTATGAATCACTTTATTTAGTTGGTAAGGATGATGATGCTACAGCAATTGGAGAATTATTAACAAACTATATTAATTATTATCATTCAGATTATCCTGGTGCAAAGCAGCATTTTCCATTTATTCTTTTAGGAGACCCTTCTATTTTTGTTAATACCTTTGATGTGACAGTTCCAACAATTGATAGTTCTGTAGATCAAATATCTATTATATTTCCACCATTAAATAAAAATATAGGATATATACAAGATTTACATTTATCTTCACAGTATAATAAAAATAAGTATAATGCATCATTTATAGCTAAAAATTATTTTTATTTAGATGCAAATTTACAACAATTATTAGTTAATAAAGAAATAGGTGTTGTTGAGGATTACTTTAAAGATCAAAATGTTGGTTTGTGGAAAGCAATAGGCCTTATTAACACAAATGGAAACAATTATTATTTAATTCAAGAGGCAGGTTATCCATTATATTATAATATTTCTGATGCTAAATTTAATGAAAAATATGATTCTTATTTAAAAAAAAATATAACTTCTAATAGTTTTGATACTAATCATTTTGCAGAGATTTATATAAACAACAAATTTATTTTAAAAACAAAAGAACCAATAGTTTATTCTGTTAATACTGAACATCGTGGCATGTATTTTTCTATAACTTTTGATGAATTTTTTGATCTTGTAAAAGAAGGTATTTTTGAATATCCTTGGGAAATTAGAGTTTCTTAAAATTTATTTTTTAGTTAACATACTCTTTAAATTTATTTTTGTTTAATAATATCTATTTTGAAATGTGGTAATTATGCAGTTAAATAATTCTGAAGAAATATATAATTTAATTAAAGAAAAAACAAATTTATCTGATGATGAACTTAAACTAGAACTTAATAAAATAAAAGAAAGATATCAAGGGTTATTAAGTGAGGTTGGTGCACATATAATGCTAGCCAAACAGCATGATATTGATTTAACATTAAAAGATACTCAAAGATATTTTACAATTTCTGAGTTTTCTCCATCTTTAGAAAGCGTTTCGTTTTATGCCAGAGTGAAATCAATTTCTCCAATAAGGGCATATAAAACAAAAGATGGTGGTACTGGAAAGATGCAATCGATTATGTTGTATGATGGCACAGGTGAAATTAGATTAAATCTTTGGCAGGAAAAAGCAAGTTTAGTTTCTAATTTAGATTTAGATATAAATTCTTTAGTTTTAATAAAAGATGCATTTATTACAACAAATAGTTTTCAAGATGCAGAACATTTAGAAGTGTCTTTAAGATATGGTGGTTCTATTATTTTAAATCCATCAAATGCACCAGATATCCCAAGAATTAAAGAAAATTTAAGAGATCTTTCAGAAATTACTGAAGCAGAAAACGAATTAGTTTCTGTAATTGGAAGAATTATAAATATCTATCCACAAAGGGAATTTGAAGATTCTCAACAAAAAACAAAAAAAGTTCTTAATTTTGAAATAAGTGATGGTTTAAGAACAATGAAATGTGTTGCGTGGGATACATGGGTTCAATATATTTTAGATATTTTCAAAAAAGGAGATTTAATTAAATTAGGTTTTGTTAAAATAAAAGAAGGTTTATATGATCTTGAGTTAAATATTAATTGGAACTCTACAATTATAAAAAATCCAAAGACTAAAAAAGAAATACCTTCATTACAAGAAATTATTTCATCATTGACTTCTATCCAATCTTCTCAAATAAAAGATTTAGAAGATGGTGGGCAATATAAAATTGAAGGGATTATAGTTTCTATAAATAGAAATAATATTAGATATTTTAGATGCCCTACATGTTCTGAAAAAGTTGTATTAATTGATGACAATTTTATTTGTGAAAAATGTAATTCTGTTGTAGAACCAGTAGTTAATTTGTTTGGGTCTATGGACATTGATGATGGAACAGGCATTTTAAAAATTGTTTTCTTTAGGGAGCTTGTAGAAAAAATTTATGAATTAAATCCACAAGATTTTAAAAAGGATATTGATGAAGAACAAAAAATAGATGTTTTTGATAAATTAGAGGATAAACTATTAGGAAAAAAAGTAATTGTTACTGGCAAAGCAAAATTAAATTCTTTTTCGCAAAATATAGAACTTCTTGCAAACACAATTGAATTTGTTTAAGTTTTTCACAATATTTCTTGGACACTTCGTGCCTCCTTTTTCTTTTATGTGTTTTTTTATATTAATATTCTATATTTAAAAAGTTTTTTTTGAAAAACATTCATTTTTTTTAAAGGATTTTGTGTTTTGTTTTTTAGGTGTTAGTTTCAAAATAAATATAAATATATTGTGTTAAATATTTGTATGCCAAATGATTTATTATCGGTATCAAATATTAAATCTACATCTAGTAATTCTTCAAAATTATACACTTCTTCATCACAAGATACTATTACTATGACACAAATAACACATACACAAGAAATACCAGAAGGTTTAGATAAAAAAAAAGTTCCATTACCACCTGATGAAAAACTTCCTTTTTTTAAAAAAGTTTTTATAAAACCAATTGTTTTATTTTCACGATTAAAAACTTTTTTTTTAGGAATTATTGGTGCATTGATTGGTTTTGGTGCTGCCTTATTGTTTTTTCCAGAAAATGCAGGGTTGTTTGCAGTTTTTTTTATAACTATTTTTCTTGCACCATTTATTCAAAAACAAATAAATTATAATGAACTTATTTTAGGAAGAACAGAGACATTGCAAAAAAAAGGTGTAAGTTTAGTTAATTTAAAAGTTGTTCAAGGTAAGTTTTCTTTTAAAGAGTTTTATAGAAACAATAAACCAATTATTAGGACATATCTTCATTTTTTTCTAGGTGTATTTTTAGTTGTAATGATTTTAATTATATCTTGTCCACCTGAATTTTCTGCACAATTATTTGGTCAACAAGGTTGGGAACAAAACCTTATGCCATCTAAAGAAATGGGTTTTGAAGGTCAAGCAAAATTTCCTATTTTTAAAGGGATTATTTTGAATAATTTTTCTGTTTTGCTTGTTTCATTTATACTTGCTGCTATTTTTCCATTAGGTGCAATTTTAATGATTGTATGGAATGGCGTATATTGGGGTGTTGTATTTTCTCAATATGGCTTGTTTTATAGTATGCAATATGGCACAACACTTTTAGCAATATTTATCCCTCTTTTATTAAGTATAGCTTTACATACAATTATAGAAATTATAAGTTATTTTTATGCAGCAATCAGTGGAAATCTTTTGTCTGTTGGACTTTCTAAAGAAAAAGGAAATCCTGATAGACTAA
>Ga0116149_1004777_pt1 | contig 13065 bp, 7 predicted proteins | sample AD_UKC057_MetaG_FD_89787 | JGI IMG/M metagenome (GOLD analysis project Ga0116149, IMG submission 89787) | Active sludge microbial communities of municipal wastewater-treating anaerobic digesters from USA - AD_UKC057_MetaG | ecosystem: Engineered > Bioreactor > Anaerobic > Digestate | place: USA...
CCATTACTGTTATCCAAGTGTTACACCACGGATTCTCTTCGGGTTCTGTTTGCCATGCGCAACCTTTTCCTTTCAGACTTTGACAACAAGGCACCCGAAAACGAATTGATTTGGCTTACCCTGACCTCCATTTTGCGGATGTGCAGCGGGGCTGGAACGGCGCAATGGCAATACGTGCTGCCAAACAAGAGCAAGACCGGTGTGCAACTACCCATTGCAGCATTTAACGCCAAAGCGGCGGACATTCTTCAGGATGTCGAGTACGCCCAGCGTAATGCTTGGTCTTCCCAAGGCACAATCATCCTCACCGATGCACGCGCCCCTGTAACCGACTCGCAGATTCAAGTTGATGCCGTCATCACATCCCCACCATACCCGAACAACTACGACTATGCCGATGCCACACGATTGGAAATGACATTCTGGGGCGAAATCAATGGATGGGGCGACCTTCAGCACTCTGTTCGTCGGCACCTTATTCACTCATGCTCACAGCACGCTGCGGCGGAAAGATTAGTACTTGATGATTTACTGGCCGAGCCTGTGCTTTATCCGATTAGAAAGGACCTTTCTACGGCGTGCAGAACACTTGCCGAAGTGCGCGAAACCAAAGGAGGGAAGAAGACGTACCACACGATGGCAGCAGCGTACTTCCGTGATCTTGGCTTGGTCTTCAAAGCGTTGCGCCCCATCTGCCGTGATGGCGGTGTCTTATGCTTTGTCATTGGTGATTCCGCACCCTATGGCGTGTATCTGGATGTTGATGTCTGGCTTGGCGAACTGGCCCTTAACGCCGGTTTCAAGTCATATTCTTTCGAGAAGATTCGTGATCGTAATGTGAAATGGAAAAACAGAAAACATCGTGTGCCCCTCAAGGAGGGCAGACTATGGATCGAGGGGTAACGTATGGCAGAATCTCCGTCCCATAAATTCGGACAATTGATCGGCAACCTGCTTGAAGAGTTGATTGAGCCCTTTCTTACTGACTTTGCTAACCGTAGCGGCCTCTACCTTGACTACCAGAAGAACGCCCGCGCCGCGCGCAAGGGGAAGAAGGTAACATGGGCAGACCCCTACGGGAATGTCCATGACCTTGACTACGTACTTGAGCGAAATGGCACGAACGATGTGACGGGAACACCAGTCGCCTTTATTGAGGTGGCATGGCGAAGATACACGAAGCATTCCCGCAACAAGGCACAGGAAATTCAAGGGGCAATTCTGCCCCTTGCAGAGAAGTACCAATGGTCCAACCCATTTCTTGGTGCAATCCTTGCTGGCGTGTTTACGGATGGCTCACTTGAGCAGTTGCGTTCCCTTGGTTTTCATGTGCTGTACTTCCATTATGAAACCATCGTCGCGGCCTTCGCTTCCGAAAGCATAGATGTTGCCTTCGACGAAAGTACACCCGACACAGTTTTCAGGAAATGTGTTCAGCAAATCGAAAAGGCACCGGTATCGGCAATGCAGGGGGTTAAGGACCACCTTGGAAATGCGAACAAGGCGAATATCGACAAGTTCGTGGCATCGCTCAAAGAGCGACTTGACCGAATGGTTGAGAAAGTGATCGTAATTCCGCTATACGGACGCTCCAACGAATTCGCCACGATTGACGATGCATTACGATTTCTTGATGGACATTCTGTTTACGAAGGCTGTGGGGACTTCCGAAAGTACGAGGTGTTCATTTCGTTCACAAACGGAGATAGAGTTGAAGGATCGTTCAAGGACAAGACAAAGGTTCGGGAGTTCCTTCAATTCGTAGCGAAACAGTGAATGGGCCAACAAGATGAATGCAGGCTATTGTCGCTAGCGCGCCAAAGCCTGATTCTCGACGTTCGCCAAAATAAGGAGTAGCGCTCATGAACAAAATGCAAAGGGCTTTACTGGTTGCCATCGCCGCCATCGTACTTGGAATGCTGGTTTATCCCCCGTATCGGGAGGTGTTTGGCAGTCGCTCGAATAACGGGTATTGCTGGATCTTTTCTCTTGATAACGCGACGATTAATGTCACGATCTTGGCTGCCCAGTGGCTTGGTGTGTTAATTGCAGGAGGGATCGGTTTCCTTGCGCTAAAGAGTAAATGACTCAAAGGGATCAATTCATCAGTACGATTAACAAAGTGCCCAAAAAGGAAAGCAAATGGAAAAACCAAGGTGGAGTCTGCGGTTTTCACGCGCCGCAGTAGCGGGCGTGAAAACCGCAGACTCCACCTTGGTCAGAACATACTGGGCCGGGCAGGCATATCCGAAAAGAGGCTTCCCGATGCGCGTGTGTGGTGTGTGGGGCTTTTTTCGATCGCGAAAATACGCTTCAACGGGCGGAAGATATGGAAGAAACTTTAAGCGGACAAGCGCAAATCAAGTTTTTGGGGTTGGTTTTGTGTTTGTAATTGTGTGGGGATTTGCCCCCCACAATTCGCCCTGTTTCAGAGTGTCGCAAGAAAATCGGTCAAAGAGACAATATTAACAAAAAACCCCGTTTTTATTGGGTTTTTCCAACAAAAACGGGGCTAAAATCTGGTGGGAGATAGTGGACTCGAACCACCGACCCCTTGCATGTCAAGCAAGTGCTCTAACCAACTGAGCTAATCCCCCGGAAGGCGTAAAACGTGGCGTACTTTAGTATATGACGTGCGGTTTGTCAATCGGGAGTTTTCGGGCAGCGACCGGGAATCTCGATTGACGCTGGCAAACGGTTTTATCTACACTGGGGCGAACAGGGCCGGACATGACGAGCCGGTCCAACGGACAAAGGAAACGGCAATGAAAACGATGGCGACGGCAATGGTTTTGGCGGCGGGCTGCGCGGTGTGCGGCTGTGTGGCGCTCGGGGCTGCAGCGGAACGGAAAACGGTCGTGGTGTGGTCTGAGGGCACCGCGCCGAAAAACCTTTATCCCGCTGATATCAACGGCGCGATCGCGGAGGGGTTGCGCGCCTCTGACGCGCTGAAGGGCTGGGAGGTGGTCACGGCCAATCTCAGCGATCCGGAGCAGGGATTGCCGGATGACGTGTTGGCGCGGGCCGACGTGCTGGTTTGGTGGGGCCACAAAAAACATGGTGAGGTGAAGGACGCGCTGGTCGACAAGATTGAAAAACGCGTCAAGGAAGAGGGTATGGGATTCATCGCGCTGCACTCCGCGCATTTCGCCAAACCGAACAAGCGCCTGATGGGAACGCCCTGCACGTTCGCGGCGTATGTCAGCGACACGACCGAAACGATGGTGAAAGTCGCGATGCCGGACCATCCGATCGCCAAGGGCGTGAAGGCCGAGTTTACGGTGGCGAACGATGAACGCTACAGCGATCCGTATGCGGTGCCGCCGACCGACGAGGTGCCGTTCACCGGCGTGCAGGTCCACAAGAACGGGACGCGCGAGCCGGCGAAAATGGGATTCTGCTGGAAGGTCGGCAAGGCCCGTTTCTTCTATTTCCAGCTTGGACACGAAACCAATCCGATCTACTTTGATCCGGAAATCCGGAAGATCATGGCGAATGCCGTGTTGTGGGCAGCCGGCACGCCTTGAGGGTTTCGCCTGCCGGCCGACAGCGCCGATTCATGCACAGGGGAAAGGGGCTCAGATGAATAAGAGAGTGACACGACGCGGATTTATCGGAACGGCAGGCATGGCGGCGCTGGCGGGATGCCGGCTCGTGCCGCCGCAGAAGCATGTGGCGGATGTGGTGGTATACGGCGGGACCTCCGCCGGTGTGGTGGCGGCCGTTCAGGCAGCGAAAATGGGGAAATCCGTGATTCTGGTCGGACCGGACCGCCACTTGGGAGGGCTCTCCGCGGGCGGGCTCGGCTATACCGATTCCGGCAACACGCGGGCGGTCGGCGGTCTGGCGCGTGAGTTTTACGGTCGCATCTACCGGCAGTACGGCGATGCGCGCGCCTGGCCCTGGCAGCGGATCGGCGACTTCAAGAACGAGGGTCAGGGCAGCCGTTCGCGCGTGGACAGTGACCGCACCATGTGGACGTTCGAACCGCACGTGGCGGAAGCGGTCTTCGATGCTTGGGCCGATGAGCATCGCGTGCCGGTCTGCCGCAACGAATGGCTGGACCGCGAACACGGTGTGGAGAAGCGCGGCGGACGCATCGTCGCGATCACGATGCTCAGCGGCCGGCGTTTCGAAGGCCGGATGTTTATTGACGCGACCTACGAGGGGGACCTGATGGCGGCGGCCGGTGTCTCGTACCACGTGGGCCGCGAGGCCAATCGCGTGTACGGTGAGACCTGGAACGGCATTCAGCTTGAGGCGTATAAACATCACAAGCACTATTTCATGTCGCCGGTTTCGCCTTACAAGATTCCGGGCGATCCGTCCAGCGGCGTGCTGCCTTATGTTTCGACGGAGCCGCCGGGCAAGACTGGGGACGGGGACCACCGCGTGCAGGCCTACTGTTTCCGCACCTGTCTGACGCGCCACGCGCCCAACCGCGTGCCTTTTCCCAAACCGGACGGGTATGACGCGGCCGATTATGAGTTGCTGCTGCGCGATCTGCTGACCGGGCGCAAGGATTTCTTCGAGAAGTTCGACCTGATTCCCAACCTCAAGACCGACACCAACAACCACGGCGCGTTCAGCTCGGACTTTATCGGCATGAATTACGATTACCCCGATGCGTCATACGCACGGCGGCGGGAGATCATCCGGGCGCATGAGCGCTATCAGAAGGGGTACTACTATTTCGTGGCGAATGATCCGCGCGTCCCGGCCGATATCCGCGAAGAGATGGCGCAGTGGGGGCTGGCTGGCGATGAGTTCAAGGATAACGGCCACTGGCCGCATCAGATCTATGTGCGCGAAGCGCGGCGCATGATCGGCGAGTACGTGATGACGGAGCACGACACCTTGAACAAGACGCAGGTGAATGATCCGGTCGGCATGGGCTCCTATACGCTCGATTCGCACAACTGCCAGCGTTACATCACAGCGGACGGCCATGTGCAGAACGAAGGGGATATCGGGGTCGGGACCAAGGGGCCTTACAAGATTTCATACGGGTCGATCATCCCCAAGACGGCTGAGTGCACGAACCTGCTGGTGCCGGTCTGCATGTCGAGTTCGCACATCGCCTTCGGATCGATCCGAATGGAACCGGTCTTCATGATCTTGGGACAGAGCGCGGCGACAGCGGCGGCGCAGGCGATCGACGAGGGCCGGGACGTGCAGGCAATTGACCGCGCGCGGTTGCGCGCGCGTCTGCTGGCGGACGGCCAGCGTTTCTGAGGCTAAGGGTGGCGACGCGATGAAACGAGCAGTGGTTTGCGGGGCGTTGTGCGCGGCGTCGGTGATGGCCTGCGCGCGCGCGGCGGAGAGGATGAGCGTGGAGATTCCGTACCAATCGGTCGTTCTTGAAAACGGCCTGACTGTCATCGTACACGAAGATCGCAAGGCGCCCATCGTGGCCGTGAACATCTGGTATCACGTGGGCTCTAAGGACGAACGTCCCGGACGAACCGGTTTTGCCCACCTCTTTGAGCACCTGATGTTCAACGGGAGCGAGCACTTCAACGACGATTGGTTCAAGGCGATGGAGCGGGTCGGCGCCACCGGCATGAACGGCACTACGGGTGAAGACCGGACCAACTATTTTCAGGAAGTGCCGCGCGATGCGCTGGCTTTCGCGCTGTGGATGGAGTCGGACCGCATGGGTCATCTGCTCGGTGCGCTGACACAGGAGCGGCTGGATGAACAGCGCGGCGTCGTGCTGAATGAGAAGCGTCAGGGCGACAACCAGCCCTACCGCATCGCGTGGCGGCTGCTCACGCAGAACGCATGGCCCGCCGGCCATCCCTACTCGTGGGAAGTGATCGGCTCCGAGGAGGACCTGAAGGCGGCGACACTCGACGACACGCATGCGTGGTTCAAGGAGTATTACGGCCCCGCGAACGCGGTGCTGGTGATCGCGGGCGATGTTGACACGCGCGAGGCGGTGGCGCTGGCGCGTCGCGCGTTCGGCGACATTCCGCCCGGGCCGCCGCTGCAGCGCCACACGGCGTATATCGCGAAGCGGAGCGGCACGCGCCGCATGACCGCGCAGGACCGCGTGCCGCAGGCGCGCCTCTACAAAGTCTGGAACATTCCTCCGTATGGCACGACCGACGGCAATCTGCTCAGTGTCGCAGCGGACGTGTTGGCGAATGGAAAGTCATCGCGGCTCTACCGGCGTTTGGTCCATGAAGCGCAACTGGCCACGGATGTGAACGCTTGGGCCGGTTTGCGCGAAATTGCGGGCCAGTTCGTGATCGTTGCCACCGCCCGGACGGGCGTGCCGTTGCGCGAGGTGGAACTGGCGATCGACGAGGAGCTGGCGCGCCTGCTTGACGAGGGGCCGGATGCTGACGATCTGCAGCGGGTCCAAGCTGCGATCGAGGCAGACTTTGTGCGCGGGTGTGAGCGGATCGGCGGGTTCGGCGGCAAGTCGGATGTGCTGGCGCGCAACGCCGTGCTGACCGGCGATCCGGCATACTACAAGACGCTGCTGCGCGAGACGCTCGGCGCGACGCGCACGGCGGTGCGCGACACCGCGCGCGCCTGGCTGGCGGACGGCGCGTTCGTGCTGGAGGTCGAGCCGTTCCCCGCGTATCGCGCGGCGACCAACGGCATGGACCGGTCCGCCGTTCCGTTTCCGGCGCTGAATCCGCAGCCGCGGCTGCCGGCGATCCAGCGGGCGACGCTCGCCAACGGCATGCGGGTGCTGCTGGCGGAACGGCACGACATGCCGCTGGTGCAGATGACACTGCTGATGCCGCCGGGTTTTGCGGCAGACCGCGGCGGTGCGGCCGGTACGGCGAGCCTGGCGGCCGAGATGCTGGACGAGGGCACGCGCCGCCGTGACGCGTTGGCGCTCAGTGCGGAACTGGAAGCCCTGGGTGCCCGTCTCGGCACGGGGTGCGGACCAGATGCGGTCGCGGTGACGCTCAACACGCTGACGCGCCACATGGACAAGGCGGTCGAGCTTTTTGCCGATGTGGTGGTGAATCCGACCTTTCCCGAGAACGAATTCAAGCGGTTGCAGCAACAGCGGCTGGCGGCGATCCAACGTGAAAAGAGCGAGCCGAACGGCGTGGCGTTGCGCGTGCTGCCGCGCTTGATGTTCGGCGAGGGGCATCCGTATGCAGCGCCGCTCAGCGGGTACGGTGATGAGTCGGTCGTGGCCGCGCTCACGCGCGAAGACTTGGAGCGCTTCTATGCGCGCTGGTTCCGTCCTGAACAGGCCACGCTGGCGGTGGCGGGTGCGGTCACACTTGAGCGGCTGCTGCCGGTGCTGGAACGCCGCTTCGGCGAGTGGCGGGCCATGTCTGAGGGCGGGGGCGGCCTGCCGGTTGAGGGGCTGGACGCGACATCGGCTACTGCTGCGCGCACGTCGGTTCTCTATATGATCGATCGTCCTGGTGCCGCACAATCGGTGATCGTTGCGGGGTGCCCGGTCCGGGCGAAAAATGAGGCCGATGAGGCGTCCGTTCAAGTGATGAACGCGATTTTGGGAGGGACCTTCACCAGCCGCATCAACATGAATCTGCGCGAGGACAAAAACTGGAGTTACGGCGCGCGAACGTCGCTGCTCGATATGGCCGGTGAGCGGGCTTTCCTGTGCTCGACGTCCGTGCAGGCTGACAAGACGGCTGCGGCGCTGCGAGAGCTGAAGCAGGAGGTGCTCGGGCTGCATGCGGAGCGGCCGCCGACCGCCGCGGAGGTGGGGAAGGTGGTCGCCGACCTTACGCTGCGATTGGGCGGACAATGGGAAACACTGGGAGCCGTCGGGGAGGTGATGCAGCAGATGGTCCGGCTGGAGCTTTCAGAAAACTACTTCCGGGAGTATGCGGCGGCGCTGCGCAGCGTGACCGTGTCGGACGTTCAGGCGGCTGCGGCACGCGTGGTGCGTCCTGAACGCCTGGTGTGGCTGGTCGTGGGCGACCGCACCCGGCTGCGGCCTGAGCTTGAAGCGCTGGGCTGGGGCCCGGTCGCGGAGCTGGACGTCGACGGCCTGCCGGCGCCACCGCAAACGAAGGGGCTGTAAGCCGGGTCACGGCTTGCCGGGCGGCGGGAAGGTGAAGTCAAAACGCTTGATGTTTTGGGTTTCCGGATCGACAAGCAGCAGGGCGCGTGACACATAGGGCGGCACGCCTTGCACCTCCCAGTAGGTTTCGCCGTCCTGCGTGATCTCTTTGACGATCACGGGGTCGGGCAGGGGAAGCGTGAACTTGTCCCGCGTCATCTGAACCGCCTCGCGCAGCGGGATCGGCTCCTGAGGCAAGAACTGCATCTCTTTGATCATGCCCTTTTTCCCGGATTTCGTGAGATAGCAGTCCGCACCGACAAATTGCCAGCCGTACATCGAGAGCGCATCGCGCTGAAGAAACGCCAGCATCTTGTCGTCGCGGTCATTGTTCGTCAGCTTCGCGTAGGTGTGGAGGATGAGGCGACGGATTTTCTTGTACCCTTCCATCTTGGTGGTTTCGAGCTGCGTGGCCTTGCCGAACGATTCAGTCTTGGCGACCTTTTCAGGATTCAGCCGGGCGTCGATCCAGAGCAGGTCATTGGGCGACAGCTTGGCGCGCGTGGTGGCGATCACCGAGCCGTCCGGACGCTTGAGATAGACCTTGCCGTTTTCTTCCTTCTCGAACGATCCCTCCACGGTGTTGCCGTTCACCGACGTCCAGGTCCGCGTCGGCATGGGGGCATTTTGCTGCGCGTGGACAGCAGAAACGGTCACGCACAGGCTGGCAGCCAGAACGCAAACGCAATGGCCAAGGGCTTTAGGACGAACAGTCAACATGGCAATCTCCTTGTACGCACAGCATAACCATTCAGGGCCTTGCACGTCAATGCGCGTAACCTTGACGCTGCGAAAGCGCAGTGGTACGCTCTCGCGTCATCACGCTGGTGGTGTCAGTCGCTGCGGCATGCGGCGCTACGGTCAAGCAGCGGTCAACGCGGGGGGGATATAGAATGATGCGGCGTATAAAAACGTGGATCGGAGTGGCGGGATGTGGCGTGCTGGCCGGGTGCATGATCGGATGTGTCCCGATGAAGATGGCAGTGTCGCGGGCGATCCATACCCAAGTCGAAGCGGGGGAGGTCGCCGGCGCAGTGGCGTGCGTGGTTGATGGCAAGCGCGTGCTTCAGGCCGTGACCGACGGCTTCGCGGACCGTGAAGCCGCGCGCCCGATGCGTACGGACACGCTTTTCTGGATCGCCTCGATGACCAAACCCGTCACGGCCTGCGCCGTGATGATGCTGCTTGATGAGGGCAAGCTTGAGCTGGATGCGCCGGTATCCGCGTACCTTCCGGAGTTCTCGGGATTGAAGACCGCCGACGGCCGTCCTGCGGTGCCGACGCTGCGTCAGATGCTCACGCATACCTCGGGCATGGCGGAGCCGACCGAGCCTGAACAGCTCGCGGCGCGCACGCTGGCCGATCTGATGCCGCACATCGCAGCCAAGACGGCCTTGTTTTCGCCCGGCTCACGTTGGCAGTACAGCCAGTCCGGCATGAATGCCTTGGGCCGCGTGGTGGAAGTGCGTTCCGGCATGCCGTTTGACCGTTTCCTGTCGGAACGGCTGTTCAAGCCGCTCGATATGCGGGATACGACGTTTTATCCGGATGCGGACCAACTCGCGCGCCTGGCTGTTTCGTACCGACGGACCGGCGACCGTCTGGAACGCGCCGCGCTGCCGCCGGTCTACGACTGCGCGCGGGGCGACGCGCGGTTTCCGGCCCCGAACGGCGGCCTCTACTCGACCGCGCCGGATTACGCGCGTTTCTGCCAGATGCTAATTAATCGCGGCTCGTTGCGCGGCCGGCGCATCCTGTCAGCCGCCTCCGTTGCGGCGATGTCCACCGTTCAGAGCGGCGAGCTGAAGACCGGTTTCACGCCTGGCTGCGCCTGGGGCTTGGGGTGCTGCATGGTACGTGAACCGCAAGGCGTGACGGCCATGCTGGCGCCGGGTTCGTTCGGACATGGCGGCGCCTACGGCACGCAGGCGTGGATTGATCCTGTTAAAGGCGTGGCGTATGTGCTGATGGTGCAGCGGGCGAACTTCCCGAACTCTGACAATTCGGATCTGCGCGGCGATTTTCAGAGGGCAGCGTTTTGATGCAGAACACGAAGGGGGCGGGCATGAAGAAAGGTGACGGGGGAATGGTTGTCGCCATGCGGCGCGCGATCATTGTTCTGGTGGTTGCGGCGGCAGGGGTGGCGGGGGCTCGCGAGTCCGAATTGCTCTTTGACGGCGGGCAGACGAATGTCTGGTCAACCGCGCGTGACGCGGCGCGTCTGAGCAAGGAGTTTGCTGTCAGCGAGCTGGTACAGACGGCAGACCCTGCGGCCCTGCGCTGGCGGTTCGTGCCGAACCCGGGGACGGCATTCAACGATATTTTTCTGTCGTGCAGAATGGCCCGGCGTTTCGATACCGTGCGCGTGCGCGTCAAAAATGAAGGGGCTGCCTTCGAACTGGCGGTGAAGACGCGCGACGCCCGCAACGCCGAATGGACCGCGCGGCGCGTGCCTCTTGCGGCGGCGGGCGACTGGCAATGGATTGAATTCCCGTGGCCGGAATGGCGGGTTGCGCCGTGGTCGAAGGATGCCGACGGGACGCTCGATTTCCCGCTCGCCTCATTGGCGCTGATCGCGTTCGACCTTAAAGCGGGGCAGACCTATGCGCTGCGCGTCGCGGCGGTCGAGACGGTCAGTCCTGACCGGCCGCTCGCCCGCGTCTTTGGTTTTCAAATCCCGCCTAAAGTCAAAGCCGGCGAACCGTTCGATGTGGCGTTCGCCTTTACGCTCGACCGGCCGGTTTCCGAAGCGGAGGCGTGTCTCGTCTTCCGTCGCGGCGCGCAGGAGCTGGGCCGTGTGCCGCTCACGTTGCCGCGCGCGCTGGAACAGGTCGCGGCCGGTGAGACGGTGCGGGTGGCGGCGTCCGCCCGCGCGCCGCTGTATGCGGCCGGCGGCGAGCAGGCCGTGGCCCTGCGCCTGGGCGATGCCCGGATTTGCCTGGACGACGGATGCGCGGCCGATGATGCGGTCGCGGCCGTGACAGTGGTGCCGCGCCGTCCGTCGCGCAGCACGGCGCAGGTCAAGCCGCACAACGGCGTGCCCGCGCTCTTCATCAACGGTAAACCGCACAGCGGCATGGCGTGGGCGACCTATCGTCCGACCTCCGCCGTGTTCCGCGATTTCACCCGCGCGGGCATCACGCTCTACACGTTCGCAGCCACGCCGACCGAGTCCGGCTACGGGTTGGCGCGCACCGCGTGGACCGCGCCTGACACCTATGACTTCTCGCAGCTTGACGAGCGTGCCATGCTGCTGCTGGCCGAAAATCCGGACGCCTATTTCTTTCCGCGCCTCTACCTGCATGCGCCGCCGTGGTGGAGCGAGCGGCATCCCGACGACATCGTGCTGATGGATCCCGGCGATGGACGTTACGTGCCGTTCATCCATGCCGGGGGCAAGCCCGCGCCGAGCTGGGCTTCGGAGGCATGGCGGCGCGACACCATCGAGGGCCTGCGCCGTCTGATTGAGCATGTCGAGGCCTCGCCTTATGCCGACCGCGTGATCGGATATCATCTTGCGTCCGGCACAACCGAAGAGTGGATGATGTGGGGCGGCAACGAGCAGCAGTGGGTGGATTTCTCGCCGGCCAACACTCGGCGTTTCCGTGACTGGCTGCGCGCGAAATACCGGAATGACGCCGCCTTGCGCGCCGCTTGGCAAAACCCCTCGGCTACGTTTGACACCGTGACCATTCCGTCCCGCGCACAGCGGCTGCATACTGAAATCGGGTCGTTCAGAGATCCGTCTAAAGAGCAGGCTGTGATCGATTTCTATCTGTACAACTCCGATCTGGTGGCGGATACCGTCTGTACCTTCGCGCAAGCGGTGAAGGGGTTTACCCGCAATAAAAAAATAGTGGGGGCTTTCTACGGCTATCTCTTGCAGCTCTGCGGCGAGCAGCGGCAGCAGAACGCCGGACATCTGGCGCTGGCGAAGGTGCTGGCGTCGCGCGACATCGACTTCCTGACCAGTCCGACCAGTTACGCCTTCCGGCAGCTCGGCGGCGAGGGGACCAGCCATTTCATGTCGCTGCTCGGCAGCGTCACGCTGAGCGGCAAACTCTGGTTCGATGAGAATGACATCCGCACGTCGATGGCGCCCGGCGCGATCGGAACGTGGGGCAAGCCGGCTGATGTGGCGGGCGATATCGTGCAGCAAGAGAAAGAGCTGGCGAATGTGATGGTCAACGGTACGGCTCAGTGGTGGTTTGATGTCGGCAGCAACGTGTACGATGACCCGGCGCTGATGGACCGCATCGCGCGTCTGGCGCGCAATGCGTCCGAGGTCCAGGCGCTCGACCGCACGCCGGTGGACGAGGTGGCGATGGTCGTGGACGAGCGCAGCCTCTGCTGGATGCGGGTCGGCGACAAAACGCTGGGCGCTCCGCTGCTGGTCGGCCAACTTCCTGCGCTGTCGCGGATCGGCGCACCGGTCGGTCATTATCTCGCGTCCGACCTGCCGCGGCTGCGTGACCGCAAGGTGTTTTTCATCATGACCAGCTTCGCGCCGACCGAGCAGGACCGGCGCATGATCGATGCGTTGAAACGGGACGGGCACGTGCTGGTTTTTGTGGCGGCGCCGGGACTTTACCGCGAGGGACAGCTCGATGAGTCCGGCATGGAGGCGCTGACCGGCATCCGGTTGCGGCTTGACCGCGCGGCGGTGCCGTCTGCCGTGAATGTGACGGGCGGCCACCCGTGGACGAAAGATTTGGCCGGGACCACGTATGGGCCGGGCCGGCCGAATGCGCCGGTCTGCTACGCGGACGACGCCGGCGCGCAGGTGTTGGGCAGGTTGCCGGACGGGCGCCCCGGGCTGGTCGTCAAGGCCGATGAGGGATGGACGTCGGTGTTTTCAGCCGCGCCGCTGCTGCCGGCGCGTCTGATGCGCGCCATCGTCGAATCGGCCGGCGTGCACACCTATATTGAGACCGAAGATGTGGTGTGGGCCAACCGGCAGATGGTCGCGGTGAGCGTCAAGGCGGCCGGCCGTCGGA
>Ga0116149_1004786_pt1 | contig 13049 bp, 7 predicted proteins | sample AD_UKC057_MetaG_FD_89787 | JGI IMG/M metagenome (GOLD analysis project Ga0116149, IMG submission 89787) | Active sludge microbial communities of municipal wastewater-treating anaerobic digesters from USA - AD_UKC057_MetaG | ecosystem: Engineered > Bioreactor > Anaerobic > Digestate | place: USA...
CTACCGGCTGGACCAGATTCCCGGGGTGCGCCGCATTCTGGTGGACCACCAGCGCCGCTTCGGCGAGCGGGGGCCGACGGTCGCCGAGGGGCGCGACATCGGCACGGTGGTCTTCCCCGCCGCGAGGTGCAAGATCTTCCTCGACGCCTCGCTGCACTGCCGCACCCGCCGCCGGGCTGCCGAGCTTGCGGCAAAGGGAATGCCGGCGGACTTTGAGCAGCTTCGCGAGGAAATCCGCGAGCGCGACGAGAAGAGCAGGACCCGGGCCGACTCGCCGCTGCGCCGCGCCGACGACGCCGTGCTGGTGGACTCCACGGACCTCACGGCGGACCAGGTGGTGGACGCCCTCGTCGCGCTGGCGCGGGAGCGCCTATGAGCGCCGGGTGGCCCAAAGCCGTCTGGAACCTCCGGCAGACCGAATACCGAGAGGCGGCCGCCCTGGCGCGCGCCGCGGGGGTGCCGCCCGTTGTCGGGCAGCTGCTGCTCCAGCGCGGGGTCTCCACGCCCGAGGCGGCCCGCGCCTTCCTGAACCCCTCGCCCTCGCAGCTCTTTGACCCGTTTCTCCTCACCGGCATGCGCGCCGCGGTGGACCGCGTCACCCTGGCCCGCGACCGCGGGGAGAAGGCGCTGGTCTTCGGCGACTACGACGTGGACGGCGTCTCCGCCACGGCCCTGCTCACGCGGGCGCTGGAGCGGTTCGGCCTGTCCGGTGTGACGGCCGGAATGCCCGACCGCCTGCGCGACGGCTACGGGATCATGCCGGTCCATGTGGAGCGGGCGCACGCCGGGGGCGTCGGCCTGATCATCACCGTGGACAACGGCACCTCCGCGTTCGCGGCCGCCCAACGGGCGCGCGACCTGGGCGTCGGCCTCGTCATCACGGACCACCACAGTTTCGAAGGAGAGCTTCCGCCCGCGGACGCGGTCATCAATCCGCGGCGCGAAGCCGACGGGCACCCCGGGGCCGCCCTCTGCGGCGCGGGGGTGGCCTTCAAGCTGGGCTGCGCGCTCAACGGCACCCCCAACGATCTGGACATGGCGGCCCTGGGCACGGTGTCGGACATGATGCCGCTGGTGGGGGAGAACCGCGTTCTGGTGGCCCTGGGCATCCGGCACATGAAGCGCTACGAGCGCCTCGGGCTTGCGCGGCTGGCCGCGGTTTCGGACTTCAGCCTCAAAGGGGTGACTTCGGAGCGCATCAGCTTCCGGCTCGGGCCGCGCCTCAACGCCATCGGCCGCCTTGACGACGCGCGGGCCGCCCTGGACCTGCTGCTGGCCGAATGCCCCGAGGAGGCCGAACGCCTGGCGGACCTGCTCGACGCGGCGAACAACGAGCGCCGGGAAATCGAACAGCGCATCTTTAACGAGGCCGTGGAGGAGATCGAGGCGCTGGGCCTGCACCGGAGCGCGGCCATCGTGGTTGCCCGCACGGGGTGGCACCAGGGCGTCGTCGGCATCGTGGCCTCGCGCCTTGTCGGGCGGTTTCACCGGACCGTGGCCGTGCTCTGCGTGGAAAACGGCGTGGCCCGGGGGTCCGCCCGCGCGGTGCCGGGGGTGGACCTGATGGAGGCGCTGAACGCGTGCCGCGCCCATTTCACCAAGTACGGGGGGCACCGCGCCGCCGCGGGGATGACCCTGAACCGGGACGCCATAGACGCCTTTGCCGCGGATTTCGTGCGCGCGGTGGAAAGCCAGGAGGGGGCCGGCGCGCAGGGCCCCCTGCTCGACGTGGACGCCCAGGTGGCCCTGAGCATGGTGGACGAGGGGCTGCTGCGGTCACTGGAGGCGATGGAGCCTTTCGGCAATGGAAACCCCGCGCCGGTGTTCGCCGCCTACGGCGTGGAGGTGGTCCCCTCGTCGGTGCGCGTGCTCAAGGACCAGCACCTGAAGATGTCGCTGCGCCAGGGGGACAAGGCCTTCGCCGCCCTGTGGTTCCGCCATGCGGAGCGCTATTTTGCGGGCAACTTTCCGGCGCTGGTGGACATCGCCTTCAATCCGGTGTTTGACGAGCGGGCCATGGACGGGTCCATCCAGCTCATCCTGAAGGACCTCCGTCCGGCGGCGGGCTGAGGGGTCAGTCCTGCGCGGACAGCCCGTATTTCTGGAGGCGGTAGCGCAGGGAGCGGGGGGTGAGCCCGAGGAGGCCCGCCGCGCGTATCTGGGAGAAGCGCGCGCGCTCGAGGGCCTGCTCGATGTACTTGCGCTCCACGTCCGAGATGATGGCCTCCAGATTGACGCCGCCCTCGGGAAGGTCGGCCAGCGGCATGTCGGGCGGGGGCGCGTACTCCCGCACCGCGGGCGGCAGATCCCTCGGCTCGATGGTCTCGCCGCTGAGGGCGAGGGCGCGCTCGACCACGTTTGCCAGCTCCCGGATGTTTCCGGGCCAGGAGTAGCGCAGCAGAAGGGACTCGGCCTCCGGGGAGACCTCCTTCACCGGGCACCCCATGTTCACCGCGTGTTTCTGGATGAAATGCCGCGTGAGCAGGGGAATGTCCTCGCCCCGGTCCCGCAGGGGCGGGACGTGGATGGGAATCACGTTGAGGCGGTAGAAGAGGTCCTTGCGGAAATCGCCCTGCTCCACCATTTCCTCCAGGTTGCGGTTGGTGGCGGAGACAATGCGGACGTTGACGTTGATGGAGGCCGTGCCGCCGACGGGGGTCACCGAGTTGTTGTCCAGCACCCTGAGCAGTTTCACCTGGAGCTTCATCGGCATCTCGCCGATCTCGTCGAGCAGGAGGGTGCCGCCGTTGGCGACGACGAAGAGGCCCTCCTTGTCCTCGTTGGCGCCGGTGAAGGCGCCCTTCTTGTAGCCGAAGAGCTCGCTCTCCAGAAGGGTTTCCGGGATGCCGCCGCAGTTGATGGCGACGAAGGGCTTCTCGGCCCGCTGGCTGAGGTGGTGGAGCGCCCGGGCGACCAGCTCCTTTCCCGCGCCGCTCTCGCCGTAGACGGCCACGGTGCTGGGGAGCCCCGCCACGCGCCGGACCATGGAGAGCACCTCCAGGAAGGCGGGGCTCTTTCCGACCATGTTTCCGGGGCTGCTGCGGTGGGCCTGGTCCTTTCGGAGGGCCTCGTTTTCTCGGCGGAGGTTGCGCTCGGAGATGACCCGCGCCACGCGCAGGCGGATTTCATCGTTGGAGCGGAAGGGCTTCTGGACGTAGTCGGCGGCGCCGAGGCGCATGGCCTCCACGGCCGTCTCGACCGAGCCGTGGGCCGTGATGACCACCACGGGCATGCGCGGGTCGTTTTCGCGCATCCAGGCGAGGAGGCGCAGGCCGGCGTTGCGGTCGCCCCCCATGTGGAGGTCGGTCATGGCGGCGTCAAACTGCACGCCGTCCATGGCGGCGCGGGCCTCGTCCTCCCCGGAGGCGCAGTGCACCTCGTAGCCCGCGCTTTCGAGCACGATCTCGAGGAGTTCGCGCATGCTCAGCTCGTCGTCAACGACAAGCACACGGTGTTTAACCGTCACGCTTGGGTTTCCTCCGGGCCCGACGCCGCCGTCCGGCCGGTTTCGTCGCCTTCGGGCGCGCCGGGAAGGGCCCTGGGCAGGCGGACGACAAAGGCCGCGCCCCCCCCCGGCCGTGTCGCGGCCTGTATCGTGCCGTCATGCACCGTCGCGATCCTGCTGCAGACCGCGAGGCCCATGCCCACGCCGCGCTCCTTCTCAGTATAGAACGGCTCGAATATCCGCGCAACTTTGTCCGGCGGGATGCCGGGACCGCAGTCCTCGAACCGGATCTCCACCGAGTTTTCCCGGGGCTGGATCACAATGTCCAGGCGCCCCTCGCCCTTCATGGCGTCGGCGGCATTCTGGCAGAGGTTGATGAAGAGCTGGCGCATCTGGGTGGGGTCGGCGTGGATCTCCTGCTCCCCGGACTCCGCACGGACCTCCACCCGCAGCCCGGGGTGGCGTTTCTCGAAAAGGTCGCGCATTTCCCCCGCGAGCGCGGCCGGCGAGACCGCCGCGCGGCGCAGTTCGGGGTTGCGCGCGAAGTCGAGGAAGCCGGCGACCACCTTCTCCAGATGGTCGGACTCGCGCAGGGTGATCGCCGTGAGGCGCTCGGCGGTCTGGGGGGGCAGGTTGCCCCGGCCGAGCTCCTCCATGGCCCCGCGGATCGAGGTCACGGGGTTGCGGATTTCGTGGGCAAGTTCGGCGGCCATCTCCCCGATGTACGCCATGCGCGCCTGGCGCATCATCTCCTTCCGGATGCGGTCCATCTCCGTGAGGTCGGTGAAGGAGACGATCAGGGTCTCCAGGCGCCCCCGCGCGTCGTACAGGTGGTTGGTGCTGAGGCCGAGCAGGCGCACCCCGCCCTTGGGCGTCCGGACAGCGCACTCGTAGCTCAGGAAGTCGCGGCCCTCGCGGAGCGCGGTGACCACGGGGCACTCCGAGCCGTCCTCCGTGACCAGCGCCGTGTCCACGGGGCGGCCCCGCAGGCGCGCCTCATCAATGCCCAGGATGCCGCAGGCGGCGCGGTTGGCCCCCTCGACGGCCCCGTTGCGGCCCACGAGGAGGAACCCCCCGTTCATGTTGTCCAGAATCTCCCGCTGGAACTGCTTCATCCGGCTGATGCGGAGGTTCCAGTAGCCGCTGATGAAGGCGGCGCAGAAAAGGGCCACCCACTGGAGGGAGAGGTTGTACCAGTGCTCGACGGCCGACTTCTGCGGCAGGGTGCTGTCGAGGGACATCCAGAGCAGGAAGGCGGCCGCGCCCACGGAGAAGAGGAACCCCTGGGCGAGCCCGAGCAGCACGCCCGCCTCGAGCACGACCACGAGCAGCAGGAAGACGAAGACGCTCTCCTGCCCCCCCGTGAAGCTCACCGTCGCCGCGACGACGCTGAAGTCGAGCAGCATCTGCGTCCAGGTGAGGCCGGGGGTGACATGCGAGGTGGCGCGCAGCGAGTAGAGGTAGGAGACACCGCAGACCGCGGCGGCGAGATAGATGCCGATGAGGATGTTGTAGGCGAGGTCGTCCCGCACGAGGGTGTGCGCGCCCCCGGCGATCAGGAGGATGGCGGCGGCCCGGCCGAGTCCGGCGAACCAGAGCCAGGAGGGGGGGCCGTCGTACACCGGGCGCAGGAATCTCCCCGCCCGGAGCAGCAGGGGGCTGTCCCAGAGGGGTTTCCGGCGCCTGCGGCCCCTCATGCGGCGCGCTCCCCGGCGCCGCCGGCCGCGCGGGGCGCGCTCAATCCCGGAGCCCCTTCTCGACGAGATTCTGGAGCCCCTCCGGGTCCATGGTGCGCTTGAACGCCATGTCAGGGGTGATGATGCCGCGGCGCATGAGGCGGTAGAGGGACTGGTTCATGGTCATCATCCCCTCGCCCTTGCCGATTTCGATCATGGAGGGGATCTGCTCCAGTTTTTCGGCGCGGATCAGCGAGCGGATGGCGGCGTTGGGGATCATGATCTCCATGGACAGGACGCGGCCGAGGCCGTCGGCCCGCGGAATGAGCTGCTGCACCACCACGCCCTCAAGCACGAAGGAGAGCTGGGTGCGCACCTGCGCCTGCTGGGCCGAGGGGAACACGTCCACGATGCGGTTGATGGTCTGGAGCGCGTCGTTGGTGTGCAGTGTGGCAAAGGCCAGGTGGCCCGTCTCCGCGACGGTGAGGGCGGCCTGGATCGTCTCCGGGTCGCGCATCTCGCCGATGAGGATCACGTCGGGGTCCTGGCGCAGGATGCGGCGCAGGGCCTCCGAGAAGCCGTTGGTGTCGGCGCCCACCTCGCGCTGGTTGATGATGGACATCTTGTGCGAGTGGAGGTACTCGATGGGGTCCTCGATGGTGATGATGTGGGTCTTGCGCTCGCGGTTGATCTTGTCCAGGATCGCGGCGAGGGTGGTGGATTTTCCGCTGCCGGTGGGGCCGCAGACAAGCACGAGCCCCATGGGCCGGTGGGCGAAGTCGGAGATGACCCGCGGGAGCCCCAGCTGCTCGAAGGAGAGTATCTCGAAGGGGATGGTGCGGAAGGCGGCGACGACCGAGCCGCGGTCGCGGTAGACATTGAGGCGGAACCGGCTCAGCCCGTCGATGCCGAAGGACATGTCGCACTCGCGGGTGGCCTCGAACTCGGCCACCTGCTGCTCCGTCATGACGCTGTAGATGAGCTCCTGCGTCTGGTCCGGCGTGAGGCGGCGGTATCCGGGAAGCGGCTCCACCGAGCCGTGCACGCGGATCATCGGGGGGCCGCCCACGATGATGTGCATGTCGCTGGCCCCCTCCTGGATCATCTTGGTCAGCAGCTCTTTGATGCTCAGACTCTCGGGCATTGGGCGTCCCTTCTCTTCCGCGGTCACATGGGGTTACAACAGGGGGGGGTCAGTCGGCAATGGTGTGCTCCAGCACCTGCTCGAGCGTGGTGAGGCCCTGGGCCGCCTTGGAGAGGGCGTTCTGGCGCAGGGTCTTCATTCCGCACTGGATGGCCATCCGCTTGATGTCCTGCCCCGCGGCGCGCTGCAGGACCAGCGGCTGCACCTGGGGCCAGTTGAGCATGGCCTCGATCACGGCGACACGGCCCTTGTACCCCGTGTCCTTGCACTTGGGGCAGCCGCGCCCGCGCACGAACTGCGGCTCGGGGATGTAGTCGAACGGCTGGTACTGGAAGCGCTCAAGCGCGTCCGGGGGCACGGTGATGGTCTCCTTGCACTCCGGGCACACCCTCTTGAGGAGGCGCTGGGCCGCCGCGAGCGCCACGGACGACTGCACCAGGAAGGGCTCGACCCCCATGTCGATCAGACGGGGGAAGACGCCCGAGGCGTCGTTGGTGTGCAGGGTGCTCAGGACGAGGTGGCCTGTGAGGGCCGCCTTGACGGCGACGTCGGCCGTCTCGCCGTCGCGGATCTCGCCGACCATGACGATGTCGGGGTCCTGGCGCAGGATCTGGCGCAGGGCCTCGGCGAAGGTGAAGCCGATCTGCTGCTTGACCTGCACCTGGTTGACGCCGAAGAGCTCGTACTCGATGGGGTCCTCGACCGTCACGATGTTGGTGTCCACCGTGTTGAGCTTGTGCAGGGCGCTGTAGAGGGTGGTCGTCTTGCCGCTGCCGGTGGGGCCCGTCATGAGGATCATGCCGTGGGGCATGTCCAGCGCGTGGTGGAAGGCCTCGGTGGGCTGCGGCTCGAACCCCAGCTTGTCGAGGTCCAGGGTGAGGCTGCTCTGGTCGAGGACGCGGAGCACGACCTTCTCGCCGTATTTGCAGGGGAGGAAGGCGACGCGGAAGTCAATGTCGCGCCCCTTGTAGCGCATGCGGCAGCGCCCGTCCTGCGGCAGGCGGCGCTCGTCGATGCGGCAGCCGGAGAGGATCTTGAGCCGCGCCACGATGTTGGCGTGCATGCTTCTCGGGGGGGCCTTGCCCTCCTCCAGGGAGCCGTCCACGCGGTAGCGCACGCGCACGAGCTTCTCGAACAGCTCGAGGTGCACGTCGCTCGCGCCGCGCTCGAGGGCGTTGAACATGATGAACCGGGTCATGTTGCGGACCGGCTCGTCGTTCGCCCCCTCCTCCATGTTGGAGACGTCCTCCACCTCCTCGGTGATCTCGGACACCCCCTCCAGCTCCTCCTCGCGCTCGGCCTGGGCCGCCGTGAGGGTCTTGAAAAGCTTGTCGGCCTTGCCGCCGCCGTAGTGGCGGTCGATGGCCTCGCGCAGCTCGCCCATCATGGCGACCACGGGCTCGATCTCGTAGTTCGAGATCATCCGCAGGTCGTCGATGGCCATGATGTTGAGCGGGTCGGCCATGGCCAGCGTCAGCACCTCGCCGGTGAGCGACACGGGGAGCATCATGTACTGGCGCGCCAGCGCCTCGGGCACCTGGCCGAGCACCTCCTTGGGGATGTTGTAGTTGGCCACCCGGATGTGGGGGATGCCCAGGTGCTCGCTGATGGTGACGACGAGGTTCTCCTCGCTGAGATAGCCCTTCTCCACCAGGAGCTGGGGCAGGCTGTGCCCCGTGGTCCGGTGGAGTTGCAGGCACTCCCGGATCTGGTCGCTGGTGACCAGATGCTCGGAGAGGAGCATGTCCTCAAGCTTCTTCTTCTGCAGTTTCATGTGTTCACCCGCTTGCCGCGCCGCCCGGGGGCGGTCATGCGGCCTCCTCCGCGCCAAGGTGGCTCAGGATCTCCTGGGCCATCTCCACGCTGATTTCCTTTCCAATGAGCCGCGCGAACGCGGTGATCTTCCTCAGGGCGCCGATCATCTTGCGCACGTCGCCCGGCACGCGCATGGCGATGAGGGAGAGAATCTCCTCGGGAACCGGCACCCCCGCCCCCGACATCTGGTGCTTGAGGATCTGCATCCGCGTCTCCCACTCCGGCGGCTTGAGCTCCGCCACAATGCCGCTCGCAAACCGGGAGATGAGGCGCTGTTCCAGCAGGCCGAGGCGGTCGGGCGCCTTGTCCGCGGCGATGATGATCTGCCGCCCCTGCTGGTGCAGGGCGTTGAAAATGTGGAAGAACTCCTCCTGCGCCTCCACGCGCCCGCCAAGGAACTGGATGTCGTCCAGAATCAGCACGTCCCAGTGGCAGTAGTTTTCGCGGAATGCGTCCAGCGCGCCCTCGGCCACCGCGTCCGCGAGCCGCCGCGCGAAATGGCTGGCGGACACGTAGCCCACCCGGGGCGCGGGGCCCTTGGACTTCTTGCCGCCGCCCGTGAGGATCGTGTTGCCGATCGCGCTGATGAGGTGCGTCTTGCCGCAGCCCACGGTGCCGTAGAGGAAGAGGGGGTTGTAGTCGCCCCCGGGCGCCGTGGCCACGGCCTGCGCCACCTTGAAAGTGAACGCGTTGACCTTCCCCGGGAAGTAATTCTCAAAGGTGAGGGACTCCAGGGGGATCTCCGAGTCCAGGGCGTCCATAATCCGCCCGTCCGACTCGTCCACCCGTGTCGCCTCGTCCGGGTCGGCGTCGGGCCCGAGGCCGAAGGGGGCCACCGACGCGTGCCGGTTCTTGCGCCGGCGCATGAGGTCGCGGCGGTTGCTCTCGGCGACCAGGTGCGACTCGATCAGTTCGGTGGTCTGCTTGACGGACTGGGAGGCCGCCTCGGCGATCTTGGCCAGCTGCGACTGCTGGCTCTCCTGGGTTTCCCGGGCCTCGCGGATGGACTGCAGCGTCGTCTCCGCGATGCGGGCCAGCTCCTCCTGCTGCGCCGTGAGCGCGTTCCGGCTTTCCGAGGCGATGGCGGCGAGGGCCGTCTCGGCGACGCGGGCCAGCTCCGATTCCTGGCCCTTCTGGGCGTCGCGGAGTTCGGCCAGGCCCCGGTTCACCGCCTCGGCGAGCCGCTCCGCCAGGGCGGCCGCCGCCTGGCTTCTGCTTTCCTCGTCGGCGCTGTCGCCGCGCGCGAGCGCGTCCTTCAACTGCACGGCCATGCCCGCCATGGAGTCCTCCACGGCGTGGGCCACGCCCTCCTGGAGGGCCTGCGCAAGTTTGGCGAGTTCCTGCCCCGACTGCTCCCGGCTCTCCGCCTGCCCCGCAAGGGTGGCGCGAAGATTCTCCCCCAGCTGTTCCATGGCGTCGCGAACCACGGCGCCCACGCTCTGACTGGCGGCTTCGGCCCACTCCGAGGGGGTGGGTCCGTCCGGGACGCGCTGCTGCAGCTCGTTCAGGGACCGCAGCTCCGCGCTGACCGACGCGAGGGCGGTGCCCACTGCGGCGCCCACGCCGTCCTGGATGCCCTGGGCCAGGGCGACGAAGTCCGGCGCGGAGTCCTTTTCGGGTCCCCGGCGCATCTCCGCGGCCACCTCGGCGATCTGGGCGGTGAGCGGCTGCATGGCCTCGGACACGGAGGCGCCGAGCTGTTCGCGGAGCAGGCCGGCCAGCCGGTCCTCCCCGCCGTCGGCGGGGGGCTGGGGCCAGCTCTCCTTCAGCCCGTCCAGACTGGCGCGGAGTTCGCCCGCCAGCGACTGGATGGAGGTCTCCATGGACTCCCGCAACCCCGCGGTCAGTTCCGTGAGCGTGTCGGCGGGGTCTGTCTGCGCGGGCGCGGCGCGGTGTTCGCGCAGGGCGGTGAGAAGCTCCGCGAGGCTTTCCTGCAACCCCTCGCTCAGGGCCGAGCCGATTTGCCGGGCGCTGTCCGCGGAGATGGTCTGGAGGCCGCCCCCCAGCCCGCGCGTCGGCGGACGGGACGGCGCGGGCACCGCCTCGTCCCCTTCGTCTACCAGCCCGGGGCCGGCATCCCTGCCCTTTTGCTCCGCCGCCCGCTCTTCCGCCGATTTGGGCTTCGCCGGGGAATGCTCACGGCTGAGGATGCTGTAGTCCGCAACGCGCAGCACGGGCGTCTCGCTGAAGAGGCGCTCCGTGACGGTCTTGAAGTGCCCCCAAGAGCACAGGATGGGCTTGATGCGCAGGTCCGGACAGAGCTTCTGCACCTCCTCCAGCGCCTCGGCGTCCAGCGGGTTGACCATGGCCAGCGTGATGATGCGGGCCAGCCTGTCAATCGGAAGGACGTTCAGACGCAGGCAGATTTCCTTCGGGAGCAGCTTGGTGACCTGGTCGTTGATCTCATAGCCGATGAGGCTGACGTGCGGAATCTGGCACTGCCTGGAAAGAAATTCCGTCAGACGCTCCTGGGTGAGGTGCCCAAGGTCCACCAGAATCCCCCCCAGATACCCGCCCTTCTCCCCCTGCACCTCCAGCGCCTTGTCCAGCTGCTGCTGCGTGATGGCCCCGTCCTCGATTAAAAGGGCACCCAGGCGCTTGTGCCCTTTGCCCTTTGCCGAACCGGGAGCGGGACGCATCATCGCCATGGCGGAGCCTTTATCTCTCTTTCGGTTATGAGGGCCTTTTTGACCCTCCAAGCCACCCTGAAGTTAACTTCATTTTAGCACGTTCCCTGCCAGCGTTCAATGACAAAAACGGTCGTTTTGGGTCCAAAATGGGAGGGTATTTTCTTGACACGTCCGGTCAGTTCCCTTCGGTTTGGCATCCGGTCTCCGCAGCGGACACCCACGCGCGCCGCCTTGGCGGCGGTTGCAACGCCACCCACGCCTCCTGAAAAAACGCCGCGCCGACGGCAGAATGTGGTATAAATGCGCATTCCTTCCGGGGGTGCCCGAAATGCGGCCCGTCAGCCGGGTGTTCCCCGGAGACGTTTGAACCTTCGGAGCGAGCAAACAGGAGCATGCAGCGAAATGAACCCACAGAAGCAGCGGATGGCCCCGGCGGTGACGGCGTGTTTGGCCGCGGTGTGCCTGGCCGCGTTTGCGGCGGCGCAGGAAGTGGATGAAAACGCGAAGGGACTGCTGGAAAACGCGATGCGGGAGGTCTCCTCGTTTGCCTCCGTGGGGGTGGATTTCTCCGCAAACACCCGGGCGGTAAAGGCTTCCGACAGCGGGGAGGATGTGAGCGAGCAGGCGTTCGAGGGGGAAATGCTCCTCCGCGGCAAGAGCGACCTGTGGCAGCGCCTGCGGGAGCAGTCGGGCGCGTTTGAGGTGCAGATCATCAGCAACGGAAAGGTGCACAACGTGTACCTGCCCGCCGAAAAGCGCGCCGACCGGCTGGAGCAGGAAGTGCCCCGCCCCGTGCTTGCGTCGGCGGCCATGGGCGGCCTGCTCAAGGCACCGGGCGTGTGGCTGGCCGATTTCCTCCACGGCAACGCCGAACTCGTGAACGAGGCGCAGTCCGTGACCCATGCGGGGACGCGGGAGATTGGCGGCCTTTCCTGCGACGGCATCGCGCTCGCCTACGAGGGCTTTGACGTCACGGCGTGGCTCGCGCCCGGGGAGAAGCGGCGCCTGGTCCAGCTCAACGCCGACATGTCGAAGGCGGTTTCCGCCCAGAACCACGGGGGCGACAAGATCACCGCCGAGGTGGTGTTCCAGTTCTCCAACTGGCGGGTCAACCCGGAGCTCAAGGATGAGCAGTTTGTGTTCACCGCCCCCGAGGGGGTGAAGGTGCAGGACCGCAAGGAGCCGGAACCCGGCGAGGGGCAGGGCTCGTCCCTCAAGGCGGGCGCCCCCGCGCCGGACTTCACCCTGCCGCTGTTCAAGGGCGGCGAGATGACGCTCTCCGCGGAAAAGGGCAAGGTGGTGGTGCTAGATTTCTGGGCCAGCTGGTGCGGCCCCTGCCGCCAGGCCATGCCGGTCATTGAGAAGGTGGTTCACGCCCACGCGGACAAGGGGGTGAAGCTCTACGCCGTGAACCAGGCGGAGCCCCCGGAGACGGTCTCCAAGTTCCTGGAGTCCAAGAAGATGGACATGCCGGTGCCCATGGACAAGGACGGAAAGGTGGGCAACCTCTACGGCGTCCAGGGCATCCCCTTCATCGTGGTCGTTGACCGCAAGGGCCTGGTCTCCAAGGTGTTCGAGGGCATGCCGCCCGACTTCGAGAAGCTGCTGACAGAAGCGGTGCAGGCGGCGCTGGCCTCCTGAGGCCGGGAGGAGGCGGGAGTGGCCCCGAAACCCGAACTGATGACCACCACGCTGTGGGATTTTCCCTCGCAGCAATATGGGAACGAGCGCCAGGGCGACAAGAATTACCAGGGCGCGACGCCCGCGTATATCCTCTGGAACCTGCTCCAGCGCTACACCAAGCCCAAGGACCTCGTGGTGGACCCCATGGCGGGCAGCGGCACCACCCTGGACGTGGCGCGCGACCTGGGGCGGCGCGCCCTGGGCTACGACCTCCAGCCGACCCGGCCGGACATCTTCCGCAGCGACGCCCGAAAACTGCCCCTGGAGGACGGGAAGGCGGCCTTTGTCTTCGTGGACCCGCCCTACTCCACGCACATTGACTACGGCGACGACCCCGCCTGCATCGGCAAGCTGCACGCAGGCGGGCCGGAATATTACCGGGCCATGGAGGGGGTGCTGTCGGAAATCCGCCGGGTCCTGCGGCCGGGCCGCCACATGGCGCTTTATGTCTCCGACTCCTTCGAAAAAGGGAAGCCCTTCATGCCCATCGGCTTCGAGCTGTTCCACAGGATGTGCCGGTTTTTCGAGCCCGTGGACATCGTCTCCGTCGTGCGCCGCAACAAGAAACTGGACCTGAACCACTGGCACACCGCCGCGGTGGAGGGGAACTTCTTCCTGCGCGGGTTCAATTACCTGTTCATCATGCGCAAGCCCGA
>Ga0116149_1004788_pt1 | contig 13044 bp, 11 predicted proteins | sample AD_UKC057_MetaG_FD_89787 | JGI IMG/M metagenome (GOLD analysis project Ga0116149, IMG submission 89787) | Active sludge microbial communities of municipal wastewater-treating anaerobic digesters from USA - AD_UKC057_MetaG | ecosystem: Engineered > Bioreactor > Anaerobic > Digestate | place: USA...
CTTTTTGAAGGATTCGAAAATAAATCCCATAGGATGAATGGAAGGAATATCCAAATAGAAAAATTAATTGACCCAAAAAAATCTCTGGAATGACCGTGTTTACGGCTGTTTATAAGGGAAGGCGAAATGCGTTGATACAGGTGTATTTCGTGTGTTTCTTTCTGATTACCACACGGCATTTTGGATGCGCCGCAGGCGCCTCTTCTTCCGGGCGAAGTCCCGGACGAAGCGCAGACTTGTACTTCAAAGCCGTTTTGAAAAGTTACGTCATATCCATGGGGGCTAGACCATACGGCCACAAGAATCCACACACAGTACGGTTATAGTTGGCTTTCAGTGCTGTTGTGTTAGAGCACAGTGCCTGTGCCTGCAGGCCCCTGCCGCTGAAAAGCGCCTGCCCCAAGAGTGAATATTCCCGCCTTTTTCAGGTATACTAGCTGCGGCAGAGACGCGGAAAAAGACCGCGCGGGGGGACGCCCCGCCGGTGGCCTCGAAAATTTTCCCGTGTACGGGGGAGACTGTGCTTTTTCCGGGGTACGGCGGCAGTTGATGTAGGCGACCGCACCGGAGGGGTATGAGTATCAATGGAACAGGTCAATTCATCACGAAAACGTGTTTTAAAGCCTGGTTTTAACGCCTGGTAAACCTCAAGATGTTTGCCGGGGGTCTCATAACGGAGTTATGCCGGTTTCAACAATGACCGGCGGGGAGAGTATGCATGGAAGTGCCAGATAAATATAAACCGGACGAGATTGAAACCCGGTGGCAGCGCTATTGGGAAGACAGTCGCCTGTATGCCTGGGACCCCGCCCGCAGCAGAGAAGACACCTTTGTTGTGGATACGCCCCCGCCGACGGTAAGCGGCTCGTTGCATGTGGGACATATGTTCAGTTATTCCCACCAGGATTTTGTCGTACGCTATCAGCGTATGACGGGCAAGAATATCTTTTTTCCCATCGGCTGGGACGACAACGGGCTGCCGACGGAACGGCGGGTCCAGAATCTGTATAATGTCAAGTGCGAACCCCATGTCCATTATGACCCTGATTTCAAGGCGGTCCGGGGTGAAAAAGGAGCGCCCGCGCCCATCAGCCGAAGAAACTTCATTGAACTGTGCGATGTTGTCACGAAGGAAGATGAAGCCGCGTTCAAGCACTTATGGACCCGCCTCGGGCTCAGCTATGACTGGTCGCTCGAGTACGCCACCATAGATGAACACTGCCGGCGAACGTCGCAAGCCAGTTTTTTGGACATATTTGACAAGGGCGAAGTCTACCAGGACAACCGGCCAGTACTCTGGGATGTGGATTTTCAGACGGCTATCGCCCAGGCGGAAGTGGAAGACCGCGAACTGGCGGGCGCCTATCATTTCCTGCGTTTCCCTATTCAGGGCGGCAATGAATGCCTGGTCATCGCCACGACCCGTCCGGAACTCCTGCCCGCCTGCGTCGCCGTCATGGTCCATCCCGATGATCCCCGGTATGCCGCCCATGCGGGCAAGTATGCGGTGACTCCCCTGTTCCATGCGCCTGTGCCCATTATCAGGGACGTTAAGGCGGACCCGGAAAAGGGTACCGGCGTGGTCATGGTGTGCACCTTCGGCGACCAGACCGACGTCGAGTGGTGGCAGCAATACAACCTGCCCCTGCGTCAAGTGCTCGGCGCGGACGGCCGGTTGCTGCCGGTGACCTTCACTGCGGCGGGGGACAACGACAGCGGCTTTATCAGCCTGGACCCGGACGCCGCCAACGCAGCCTACGGCGAGATTGCCGGGCTCCCGGCGAAAAAGGCCCAGGAGCACATTGTGCAAATCGCCGAAGCGGCTCCCGGCGTCCTCGATCGCCCGCGCGAAGAAATCCGGCATGCCGTCAAGTTCTTCGAGAAGGGGTACCGCCCGTTGGAACTGCTGCCCGCGCGCCAATGGTACGGGCGCATCCTGGACAAAAAAGAGGCGCTGCTGGAACAGGGCCGTAAGATTCAATGGCGGCCAATCTATATGTTCAAACGCTATGAACACTGGGTGGAAGGCCTCAGCCTGGACTGGTGCCTGAGCCGTCAGCGCTTTTTTGGCGTGCCCATCCCCGTATGGTACAAGATGGATGCGAACGGCCAGTGTATTTACGACCAGCCTCTTCTGCCCGCAGTGGACCAGCTGCCGGTGGATCCCCTGGATGAACCACCGCCCGGATATGACGAGTCCCAACGTAACCAGCCTCTGGGCTTTACGGGGGACCCGGACGTTTTCGACACTTGGGCGACAAGTTCCCTCACCCCGCAGATTGCCAGCCATTGGGTGGAAGAACCGGAACGCCACAAGCGGCTGTTTCCCATGGATATCCGGCCGCAGAGTCACGAAATCATCCGTACCTGGGCTTTCTACACCATTGTCAAGGCCTATCTGCACGAGCGCGAAATCCCTTGGAAAAACGTTGTCATCAGCGGCTGGATTCTTGACCCGGATCGGAAAAAGATGTCCAAGAGCCATGGCAACGTGGTTACCCCTGAACCTCTCATCGACCAGTACGGCGCGGACAGTGTCCGCTATTGGGCGGCGCGGGCCCGGCTCGGCGTGGACACGGCCTATGACGAACAGATTTTCAAGGTGGGCAAAAAACTGTGCACCAAACTGTTCAACGCGGCCAGGTTTGTTCTTGGCCGATTAGGCGACCAGGACGCGTCCGGGCTGACCCCTGACGCCATCACCTGTGAACTGGACCGGGCGGTGGTGCACGAATTGCGTGCGACCGTCGGGCGCGCCACGCGAGCCTTTGATGAGTTCGATTATGCCCAGGCGCTCAGTGTTATCGAGGATTTCTTTTGGCCGGTGTTCTGCGACAACTATCTTGAACTTGCAAAACCGCGCACCTACGATGAAACGGACACGCCGGGAAAAAACTCAGCCCGCGCCGCGTTGCGGTTGATGCTTCGGGCGCTGGTGCGCCTGTTTGCTCCCTTTGTGCCTTATATCTGTGAAGAAATCTGGCAGTGGCATTTTGCTGGCGATTCGGATATGCACCCTTCGGTGCATCGCAGCCCGTGGCCGTCTCCGGAGGAATTCACCGCCGTTCCAGCGCCGGAACATGCGGTTACCTGGCAGGCTGCCATCAGGATTGTGGAACACGTGCGCCGGGCCAAGGCGGACGCCAGCCTCAGCATGGCCGCGCCCGTCAAGGAGGCTGCGGTTGTCTGTACCCCCGACTGGCAGCAGGCCATAGAAGCCATTTCGGACGACCTCTGCCGCACTATGCGCATTGAAACCTGGTCTTTAGCCTCTGGTACGCCTCAAGAAGGCGACATTGAAGTGACGGTCATCCTGTAAATAACGTTGACGCTATTCCTTGTCAATCTCGATGTCCAGGGTGCGTTTGTGTTCGCCGATACGGGGACACTGGGCCAGCCAGGCGCCTTCAGGCGACATGATTCCTGAGGCGGCGTTTACGGGGGCTGAGTCAGACGCGGCGTTCGCTGTCACGATGTATAGCGACCCCTCCCGCGCGCGCAGGGCAAGATTGGACTCATGAAAGGCTGTATAGGTCTGGTTGTATCCCGAGTGATTGCTGTGAAATATCAGTTGAGCCCCTTTGCGGGCCAGCTGGCAACTGAGGCGCGGATCCGGGTACGGGCCGTAACCGGGGGTTACCCAGAGATCGTTGCCTATCAGGCAGCCGAAGGTCAAGTCCTTGTGTTCGAACACGCGCAGTTCTTCCCCGGGACGGCACCATTTCCGATCATTTTCCGTGGCGACGATTTTTTCATGAGTGCCGATGAGTTGCCCTTCTTCGCTGTAGATGCGGGACTGGATGCAGCGCTGGCCGTCCTCGAGCACGGCGCCGGTGCCGAGGATGGCCGTCACGTAGCTCTGCCTGCAGGCTGCGGCGATCTGTTTCCAGGCTTGGCGGGTCCGTTCTTCATTAAAATCCCCGTGATACCCCGTAAGGCTCATTTCCGGGAAAAGCATGAAATCACAGTCGCCTTGGTGTATGTACTCCAGAATGCGCGGCAGATTCTCCTTTTTACTCGGTGAAACCTGGAATTGAACCGTTGTGATGCGAATGGTTGTCATAAGAGTCTCCTTTCAAACGGGTTGCGCTAACGTGAGGCGATGACTATCGCGGGAAGAGAGCGCGGTAAGGTTCCCACTGCGGGTCATGTTCGTAAATCCAATGGTAATACTCCTGTTGTTCCAGGTTTGCGCCGGCGTCCGCATCCGTGATAACGGTACAGTCGGGGTGCAGCTGCAGCGCGCTGGCGCTTATCATGGAGGTGACGGGGCCTTCCGTTGCCTTTGCGATTATGGCCGCCTTTTCGGGACCGGTGACCAGCATGAGGCAACGGGCCGCCTCCAGAATGGTGCCTACACCCATGGTGAAGGCAAAACGCGGCATCGCTTCCGGTTCCTCAAACAGCGGAGAGTTCTGTTCCACCGTTTTGGCGGTAAGGGCTTTCAGCCGGGTTCTTGAAAACATGGCCGAAAGGGGCTCATTGAACCCTATATGGCCGGATTCGCCGATACTCAACACCTGCAAATCGATGCCCCCGGCGTCTTTTATCAGCAGTTCATAGCGCCGGGCCTCTTTCTGCGGGTCCGTTGTCGTGCCACGGGGCAAATGGGTATTCCGCAAGTCAATGTTCACCCTGTTGAAAAGATGCTGATTCATGTAGTAGCGGTAGGAATTCGGGTGCGTCGGGGGGAGCCCGTAATATTCGTCCAGGTTGAAGGTGACCGCCAGGGAGAAGTCCAGGCCTGCACTCCGGTGCATCTCCGCCAGCCGGGCATACAACCCTTCCATGGTGCGGCCCGTGGCCAGGCCCAGAACGGAATTCGGCTTGAGACGCAGCTGGTCGGCCAATAGCGCGGCGGCAAGGGCAACCGCGGTTTCGCGGTCTTTTTGGATGATTATCTGCATGCAATACCCGTTTGGCTTTCCGCCCCCTGCTATCTTTATAACGATTGCCGCGCGGTTTTTTTAGACGTCTTCTTCCACTTTTTCGCTGTAGTGCCGTTTGAGAGCGGCATGCCAGCGTTCGTCCACACGGCGTTGTACCATGGCGATGGTATCATCGTCGGTGCGGGAATACCGGGCTTGTTCGGAAAGATATTCGGCGATGGGACGGCGGTCTTTGCCCCCGGCAAGGCGCAGGCTATGCCCGGTGAGCCTGTAATGACCGCCTTCAATCTCAAACAGGATAAACGCACCGGTTTCCACTGCTTTACGCGCCATTTTTACGGTATCGGAGGCGGGATACCCCCAGCCGGCCGGACAGGGCGCGTTGATTTGAATGTAACGGGTGCCCTTCATAAACCGGGCCTTGTATACCTTGTCGTAAAGGTCGCCGGGATATCCGGGGCTTGCTGTCGCGATGTAGGAAACCCCGTGGGCCTCCATGATGGCGGGGATATCCTTGGGGAACTGGAGCTTACCTACAGATGGGGTTGTCGTGGTATAGGCGCCCATGGGGGTAAGGCCGGAACGCTGGGTGCCCGTATTCATGTAGGCTTCATTGTCATAACAAATAAACAGGATGTCCGCGTTTCGTTCCGCCGCGCCGCTCAATGCCTGGATGCCGATGTCCGCCGTACCCCCGTCCCCGGCCACGGCCACCACGGTAATATCCGTCCGGCCCTGTTTCTTCAGGGCCGCAGCGATGCCGGACGCGCTTGCGGCGGTACTTGGAAAGGCGCAGTTCATGACGGGCAACGTTACCGATGAAGTGGGATACATGCCGCACAGCACGGTGAAGCAGCTGGCGGGCACCACGAGAACGGCTTTGCCTTCCAGAGCCTTGGTGACATGGCGGAATGCAATGCCCACGCTGCACCCGGCGCAGGCCCGGTTTCCCGGAAGCAGGTATTCTTTTTCCGGAAGGTTCAAGATGTTGGTTGTCATGGGGGTCTCCATTGGGGATTGGGCTAGAGTTGGAGATTCAGCCAATTAATTGGCTTGGGAGCCTGTTCCTGTTTCATCCAGGAGAGGCTTTCCTGTACGGCGCCAGACAACTGATGCGCGTTGATGTCCCGGCCGCCCAGGCCGCCGATATAGCCGTGTACTTCCGCCGTTCCCTTGTGCCTGTATAACGCGGCCTGAACATCAACGTAGATAGGGCCGCCATATCCATAAGTCAGGCTTTTGTCGAATACGACGGCAAGGCGCGCCTGTTTCAATTCCTGCGCCACGCGGGCGTCGGGAAACGGACGGTAGGAGCGGATGCCCAGGACACCCGCAGCGATACCTTCCTCGCGCAGGGCGTCGGCGGCCACCGTGGCTTCATTGGCAAGGCTGCCCGCCGCGATCAGCGCCACTTCGGCGTCTTCCAGTGCGTAGGACCAGGTGAGCCCGCCGCAGGACCGGCCGAAATGTTCTTCATACTCCTTGTCAACGTCCACAATGGCGGTCAGGGCCTTGTCCAGGGCCTGCTGCATCAGGTAGCGGAATTCCATGTATCCATGGCACAGAACGCTGTTTCCGTTCTTCCTCGGATTGGCCAGGGTAACGGGATTGATGTTGCGCGGGTCGGCGATATCGAGAATCGTTTGCGCCGCGAGGGGCGGCAGGAACGAATCCACTTGCTCCTGACTCGGAACATCCACCGGCATCACCGTATGGGACAGGATGAAGCCGTCATAACAGACCATCACAGGCAGGCTGAGGGTCTCGGCAAGGCGGAATGCCTGCAAAAACGTGTCCAGAATCTCCTGGTTATCCCGGCAGTACAGCTGTATCCAGCCGTGATCACGCTGGGACATGGAGTCCTGCTGGTCATTCAAAACGTTCCATGGGGCTGACATGGCGCGGTTGGCGCAACCCATGACCACGGGCAACCGGGACCCGGCTACCCAGGAAAGTTGTTCGCTCATGTAAGCCAGCCCATTCGCGCTAGTGGCGGTGAATACGCGGGAACCGGCTATGGAGGAACCGATGCAAACGCTCATGGCGCTGTGTTCGCTTTCCACCGTGATGAATTCCGCGTCGAGCATACCTGCTTCCACATAGCTCGCCAGCGCTTCCACCACGCCGGACTGTGGAGTGATCGGGTAGGCGGCGATGACCTCCACCCGGGCAAGGCGCGCAGCTTCGGCCGCGGCCTTATTGCCGGTAATGACGGCTACGGACGAAGTATTAACAGCCACAGGAAAGGTCCTCCCGCTCGGTAGACGCGCCATGCTCATGCTCCGGATGCATTTCAATGGCCTGCGACGGGCACACGGCCGCGCATATGCCGCACCCTTTACAGTACTCCAGGTCTATCGTGGGCGGTACCGTGCGGGTTATTACGTTATCCGGGCAAAAAACCCAGCACTGCATGCACAAAATGCGGTTTTTCTTCGCCGCGATACATTTTTCAGGGTCGAGCACGGGCCGGCCAATACGCCAATCGCCAGTGCGGCCGGCTTCGCCCACACAGGGCCACGACATGGCCGTGTCCTGATTGCAATCGCGTGTTCCTGACATAACTTGTAGGCCTCCTGTATCCGGGATTCAAATGGCTTCGTCCATACAGGACAAGCAGTTCGTGTGTTCATAGGTGAGGCGGGCCGATTCAAAATTTTTCTGGGCGGCGCGCGGAGAAAAGATGCTTTTCAGCGCCATTTCTATATGGGGCAAATCAATGAGGCCCGATGCCCGCGCCACTGCGCCCAGCATTGCCGTATTGATCATCAGTGCTCCGGACACAATTAAACCCACGCGTTCGGCAATGCTGGTGGCGTCTGCTGTGGCCACACGGTAGTCGCCGTTCAATCCCAATGCCCGGGGCGTCTGGCAGGTATTTACAACCACCAGGCCGCCCTTGGCGATGCCGTCCACCGCATGGGCCGTTTTTACCAGGCTGTCATCCATTATCACCACGATGTCGGGAAACTGCACTTGGGAAAGGCAGCGCAAAGGTTTTGGCGCAAGGCGTGTTGATGCCGTGACCGGGGCGCCGCGACGTTCCGCGCCAAATGCCGGCGAGGACATGACGCCCTTGAAACCCGCGTGATAGGCCGCTTCGGCCAGCATATTCGCCGAGGTGATTGTGCCTTGGCCGCCGCGGCCATGCCAACGAATCTCTACTTCTTTCTTGAGCATAAATCTAAGGGTTCCTTACCAGCAACGGAGATACAGCCGTTCGTCAGCAATCCATCCGAAACACACAAAATAGGACTATTTGTAAAGTAAACAGTCCACACCCGCAAAAAATTTCTTACACGGCACTCCGTTTACCACTGTTGCACAAAAATCCCCCTCCATCGGGAACTGGAAATCTGACGAAATAGTACAGCAAGTATACAACTATAGCATATTTGAGTGTGGTCCCGCCAATAAGATTGTGTGCCGCCCCGTAATCCACACGTAAGAAACCGAGTTGTTGGCGTAAAGCCAATAAGGACAAGGAACGTAGAAGCGGCACCCTGCCGCTTTGCATCAAGACGGACATACGGGCCGCAGTCACGATGGAAGCGGCAAGATGCCGTTTCTATGATCTCACCATTTCTTACGTGCGGATTTAGGCAGCGCCACGCGTCTGGCTTTTCGCCCGTTTCGTTGGAAATGTCCCCGCCGCCTACTTTGCCATGTTCCCGGTTTTGTATCCCGCCAGGTCCAGCGTAACGTAACGGTACCCAAGTTTCCTGAGTGCCGTGATAAGTTGCCGGCGGTTTTGTTCCAACAGCAGGAGGGGCATATCTTCGGGTTCCACCTCAATGCGGCACAGTTCGCCGTGATGACGCGCACGGTATTGACGGCAGCCCAACTCGCGCAGGAGTGTTTCCGCCTGTTCGATTTTATCCAGAGCATCCGTGGTGATGGGAGACCCTTCGGGTATGCGTGACGCCAGACAGGCGAAAGAGGGCTTGGCCCAGGTCGGCAGTCCTCGGACCCGGCTGCGTTCACGGATGTCGGCCTTGGTAAAGCCCGCGTCTGCGAGGGGGGCCTGAACGCCGGCCTCATGGGCGGCACGCATGCCGACGCGGGTAGAGTCAAGGATGTCCTCTGCGGTTTCTCCGTGTGCCAGCACGGCTATATGCCGGGCCTGGGCCCGGGCAGCCATAACGCTGAAGAGCTCTCCTTTACAGAGGTAGCACCGCATGGCGTCATTTTTCAAAAAGGCCTCACAGGAGAATTCATGGGTATTCAGGATTTCGACCTGCCACCCCCGTGCGCGGGCCAGGTCCAGGGCAAAGGATAACTCGGAGCGCGGAAAACTTGGTGTATCCGCAATGAACAGCCATACTTTTTTACCCAGGACTTCAACGGCCACATCGGCGAGATAGGAAGAATCGACCCCTCCGGAATAGGCCACGGCAACAGTCCCCCACGCGGCCGCCATTTCTTTAAGGCGCTCTTCTTTTTTGACAGGCGATGCTACCTTGTCGGGTTCCATAAGCGTTCCCGGAAACGGAAGAGGTTACTGGATTCGCGGAATCTCTTTGTTGTCATAGTAAATCTTGTCGCCGATGATATCACATTCCACCTGGAACCCCTTCCCCTGAAACGTAACCGAGGCAATTAACTTGTTGCCTTGGACGGACCAATTTCCCGTAAGGGTGTCCGTGCCCAGTTGCTGGCGGGCAATGGGTGCGAAAAGGGCAGGCACCGTAGCCACCGCCTGGCCACCGCTGTTGAGGGTCACCGTTACCGCAATGGGCATTTCCGGGGTTTTAACATTCCAGGCCGTGCCGGCAAGATTACTGGCATTTAACAGGGGCTCTGCTTTTGGTCCCGGAGGCGGGGGGGCACCCAACTCTCCACCAGCGCCACCGGTGGACCGCATGATTTGGGCCACCACGGGCAGTAACAGAAAAATGGCAAGCAGTACAAAAAAGCCAATCAATATCTTCGTGTTCATTGATGGAGCCTTATTAACAGCGGTTAGGGGGGAAAGACGTTTTTACCTGAATACGTCCAGTAGTGTACCGCAAACTAGAATTAGTGTTCAAATAACTTAAAAATTGGATTGGAATGGGAACCAAAAACAAGGCACCCGGTCAATGGTCAAAAACACGCAGCATCGCATTTGGCGTGGGGAGGGGTTAAGCGTGCGGGTGAAGGAGCACCTTCATGCCCATGCGGGATTCCATGGTTTCAAAGGCCTCCTGAATCCCGGAGAGCGGATAGGTATGGGTGATGACAGGTGTGACGCGGACTACGCCCGTTTCAATTAGGGTGACGGCCAGTTCATGCTGGCGTGGTACACTGCCATGCGAACCCGTAACGTAACATTCCTTGTAGTGAATGGTATTGGAGAGGATCTGCGCCGGTCGTATGTCTTTTGCCAGTCCGCCGAAAAAATTGACATAGCCCCGGTGCGCCACCATGTCAACGGCTTGTTCATGGGCTTCCACCGCGCCGCAGGTGGTAATGACAACATCGGGTCCATGTCCGCCCGTTTCTTCCTGGCATCGTTCTACCACGTTTTCCTCATCGGAAGCGATATACACGTCTGCGTTGTATGCGCGGGCAATTTCAAGGCGTTTTTTGCTGCGCTGTACGCCAATCACCTTTACCGCTCCCATGGCGCGGGCCAAATCTATCATCATGCATCCGATGGGCCCGAGCCCGAGCAACGCAACGGTTTTACCCAGAGACATGTTCACGAGTTCGAGCCCGTTTATCGCGCAGGCCAGGGGCTCCGCCAGTGCCGCCTCGTCATAGGAAAGCGCGTCCGGAATAGGCGTAACCGGACCCTCTTCCAGCAGCAGGCGCGGCAGTTTCATGTATTGGGTGAATGCGCCCGAAATCTGGTAGCCCACCGCGTAGTTGACGGCACAGTTGTTGCCCAGGCCGTTGCGGCACCAGGAACACCGGCCGCAGGGCACGTCGGCGCCGAGGGCGACACGGTCGCCTTCCTTAACGCGGGTGACATTTTTGCCTGCTTTTTCGATGATGCCGGCCGCTTCATGGCCCATGATGGCCGGCGGGAGCACCCTGGGATTGCCATGGTGCAGGATGCGGGCGTCAGAACCGCAGATGGCCACGGATTCCACGCGCATCAGAGCGGAATCGTCGTCGATTTCGGGCACGGCCATTTCTTTCAGGGTGAGATGGTTGATGTCTTCCAGGAGTGCGGCGAGCATGGGGTGTTCCTTTGCGCGGAGCAGGTTATCCAAGTATGGGTTGTATGATGACTTTTGAAAACAGGCCGGCTTTCCGGTGCATAGCCGTCAGCGTGTCGGCGGCATGGGCCAGGGTTACACGATGGCTGATGAGCGGGCTGAACAGCAGGGCGCTGGCTGCCATGGACTGCAGCACCACCTGCCATTCACCCCGGGTACCCAGGGCGCTGTAGGTGGAATTCCAGCTGCCCAAGATGGATAGTTCGCGACGCATGGCCCGGGACAACAGGGGAGCCGGAAGGGTGACATCAGAGGCGGGATTGCCCAGTAAAACAACCCGGGCGCCCGTGCCTGCGACTTCCAGGCAGGAAGTCAGCGCCGCAGGCGCGCCGGCCGCTTCAATGACAATGTCCGCGCCTTCGCCGCCTGTCATATCGTCGATAACCTCTCGTGCCGATGTTTCGGCCGTGTTGAAGCAGTAACGGAATCCCAATCGACGGGCTAGGGCGCATTTGTCCGGATCCACGTCAAATAAAATGACCTTCCCCATGCAGGATAGTTCCGCCCACTGGGCCGTCATCAGGCCGATAGGCCCCGCCCCGAAAATAGCGGCGGTCTCTCCTGCCGACAGGCCGCCTGCCCGGTACAGGGCGTGGAGAGCGACGGCGGCCGGTTCGGTCATTGCCGCCACTTCCATCGGCACCCTCTCGGGGACGCGTAGAATGTTGCGGCGCGGCGCGACCACATATTCGGCAAAGGCGCCATCGCTCCGTGAGCCCAGGTAATCGTAATGGGAACACTGGGCATAGCGGCCCCGTTCACACGCGGGGCAATTCCCGCACCAGACCAGGGGAAACGCCGTTACCCGGGCATCCTTTTCCAGGTCGTCCACGCCCGCGCCGCAGGCGGTAACCAGTCCGGAGAATTCGTGACCGCAAATCAGCGGGTAACGGTAGGCTTCTTTTACAAAAATACGCGGTATGTCAGAGCCACATACCCCGCAGGCCACGACCCGGATTAGTACTTCCCCGGGGCCGGGCTCCGGTGCAGGCATTTCCTCGAACCGGAGATCGCCGATTCCGTGCAGTACCAGGGCTTTCATGAAGGGATGTTCTCCTTGTTGACGCAGCGGGGGCGACCGGAGCGGATCTCCAGCCCCTCCTCGATGGCCGCTTTCATCTCAGCCATGTTTTCCGGCAGGCTACCGCCGAGGTGAAACAGGCTGCTGGTGCCCGCCACAAGACAGTCCGCCCCCGCCGCCACCATCATGGGTATGTTGGTAAAACTGACCTGGCCGTCCACCTGGATGGGTATGGCCACGCCCCGGCGGTGCAGATACCGGTAACAGTCCCTGATTTTCCGGATGCCGGTGGGCACTATCTGCTGGCCGGCAAACCCCGGGTTTACGGTCATAATCAATACAAAGTCCAGGCGTTCGAGCAGATAGTCCAGCGTTTCGAGCGGCGTGGCCGGATTCAGGGCGACACCGGCGCGAATCCCGGCGTTCCGGATGAAGGCCAGGGTCCGGTCCAGGTGATGGTCGGATTCCGCATGCACGGATATCTGCTGCACGCCGATGGCAATCATTTCCCGTACAAAGAAATCCGTGTTGGTGACCATTAGGTGGGCATCGAAAGGTAACCGCGTTTTCGAACGCAGTTGCCGCAGCAGTTCCAGGCCGAGGGGCATATTGGGCGTAAACCGCGCGTCCATGATGTCCAGGTGCAGCCAGTCCGCGCCCATATGTTCCAGGGCATGGACGGCATCTTCTGCATGACACAGGTCGGCGCACATCAGGGAGGGCGCTATTTCCACATGCGGTCCCTGTGAAACAGGCACGCAGGACACGGAAGGGATGTGTTCGGCCCGTGTGGGAAGGGGGCATGTAAAGACCTCTTTGAGGTGCCGAAGCGATTCCCGGAGGGATTCTTCGAGCAGAGGGTCACTGTAGTCGCGGCCGAGTTTCGGCCCGCCGATTTCAAGATAGGCCACGAGATTTTCGACGGGAA
>Ga0116149_1004790_pt1 | contig 13041 bp, 7 predicted proteins | sample AD_UKC057_MetaG_FD_89787 | JGI IMG/M metagenome (GOLD analysis project Ga0116149, IMG submission 89787) | Active sludge microbial communities of municipal wastewater-treating anaerobic digesters from USA - AD_UKC057_MetaG | ecosystem: Engineered > Bioreactor > Anaerobic > Digestate | place: USA...
ACCCGGATGATAAACCTGAAACGTATCACTATATTTCCCTTCCTTTAATGCTGTTACAAATGCGTTTGTTCTGTTATGCCAGTTTATTCCATCAGGATTTATTACATCAATATATAGATCCTTGGTACCCAGCCAAAAGTATAAAAATAGAATGAGCAGAAATCCTGACGGCTTCAAGACCGTCTGTACCTTGTGAGATCTCATGATTTTAAATATAACAGATTACCGGCCAAAATTTAAAAAGTCTTCAAACAACGTGCTTATATCTCAAACCCCCAAGTTCTTTCTTTTACAAAAATCCTCCTGATGTATAATATCCGCAAAACACACTGATAAACCCGAAGTTTATCAAATACAAAATAGAAAAGAGAGGAAAAAGTGAAAACTGTTTCTATCAGCGAATTAATCCAATATTACAAATGCCAACGAGCTTACTATCTGGAAAGAATTCTCAGAATAAAGGGAGCGCCCTATCTACCATTCGTAATAGGAAACTCGGTGCATCATTTTATTGCTTACTGGCTACACAGAGAAACACCGGAAGGAAGAACATTTTTCTACAAAACCGAAGAATCTGCAATTAATGGGTTTAAGCGGTTTTTTCTTCAGGAAATATGGCCGGAACACAAGAGCGAGTTTGATGATACACAAACAAAGTGGAGAGCTCTAAACATAGGTATTAAGAATATTAAAAACTACATGGAGATAGCTGAGGGAAGAGGCATCCCACTGTACATGGAAAAGGAACTGTCCTTTCCTATTCAGGAGCTAAACTGTAAATTAACGGGGACTATAGATCAGATAAGAAACACAAGTCCGGAATGGGCAAGAAAAAATGGATTAAAACCGGGAGGCGTTGTATTGATTGACTTGAAAACAGGAACACCTCAATACGAAATACTCGGTAAAAACAATGATCAAATAGACTTAGTTAATAACATGCAGGCTACGATGTACTGGCTCCTGTATGAAAAGATATTCGGAAAGGCGCCTGATGCTTTTACCTTCTGGTTTCTCGGCGGAGAAAGAGGAACGATTGTGACAACAACCAGAGGAAAACAGGATGAGGAAGAGATGCTCAATATGATTTCAGGTTTCATGAAATCAATAGGAGCCAAGGTTAAACCCAATTCCGACCCAGAAGAGTGGCCAAAAACACCGGACACACATCAATGTAAATTCTGCCGGCATTTCGCATCCTGCTATCCAAGATTGGTATTACGATTAAGCGCGCCCATGTACCCGGAAGACGCTCATCTGCCTTTCGGGACATCACATAAAGTCGGCATTACAGAATACGAAGAGGATGAGCAACTAACTCTCCCGAAAATTCTGGAAGGCATACCGAGAAAAAGAAAGCTTAGTCCGGACGAGGAAGATAGGCTCTTAATTGAAAAATATGAAAAAACAATGAGAGGAGAAGAACAAGCAAACAGTTAAAAAATCGGAAGACTGCTCAAAATAAAGATAAACAAAACCCCAGATATAAAACAATCCGGGGTTTTACTTTTTCGGTTTTTTCAGTGATTTTTTAAATATTAAGCCAGCAAATTCTCCGGAGATGGAGGAATTACGGGAGAAACTTCCGGCTTACTTTCCGGTGTGCTTTGACCAAGAAGAACATTGTAAACATAAGCCTGAGCAAGAGATACGACGATAAAGGCGGGGATTGCTCCTATTCCTAAAACAATGATTCCCAGCAGGAACAGCAAGCCCGAAGCGATGTACATTAAAAAGATTTTTGACCTGGCTCCTTTTGTAACTTCTGAACTCTCTTTTAGAGCATCACCTATACTTAAATCCTTATCTATTATTAAATACGGAACCATGGAATATTTTAACGCGAAACATATTCCCGGTATTACAAGCAAAATTAAGCCGAAGCCAACAATCAGACTAACAAGCATCTGAGATAAAATCAATTTAACAGCCTTTTTAAAACTCACCTGGCTTAAAAGAGTTTTGTAGTAGACCTGTTTGCCTCTCACAGCATCCAGAGTAAGACTTACATAACCCATATTGAATATGATAGATACTAACGAAAGCATAGTAGTAAAAACAGCAACTATTACTAGAGACACTAAAGCCAAAACAACAACAACCAAAGAGGACTGACCGAATTTAGAAGCATTCATCCAAGCCGTACTCACAGGATAGTTCTCTGCATAAGATGCTGCACCGAGAACATTTTTTGAAACTCCTTTGGGAAGAAAATTTTTTAAAACAGGGCTCTTCGAAGCAATTGCTTTTCTGCCCCCATATCCATAAAAATAGCCACCGGAAGAAACAATTCTGCGTGTTGATCTGTAATCTATATTATCAGTATCGACCGATTTATTTATTCCCGAAGAAAAATTCTTACCCAAGTTCAAACCCCCTCCCATCGTACTCCCGGCAATATATATAAAGAAAACCACTACCCAAAACTTCCAATTATTTTTAAAAGTATCCCACCCAAAAGAAATAGCTTTTGAAATTGAGAATGTTTTTTTCATAACTAAAGTTTAAATCTTATTAAAATAAAATCAAACATATTTTTTGAATAATTCATCGAGCGCATTTAAGTTAAACTGCCAGTCTATAAGAGATTTTTCTGCTATTTGTGGAAATTGAGATTCGGCGGTGGATTTTTCAATTTTATAGAAAATACCTAATGGAATGTGTTTCTCGCTAAACTCACAGGCTTTAATCAACGCCTTTTGTTTATCGGTGCAATCATAATCTTCTCCAAGATAATAAATATTGTCCCTGAAAAAAGCATGGGTGCAAACTTTGTTCAAGGTTACACATGGTTGGAGTATATCTATAAATGAAAAACCCTTGTGTCTGTTGGCCTCAATGATAAGCTCGGACAGTTTTTCGATGTCGCCTGAATAAGCCCGGGCGACAAAAGTCGCTCCCGCAGTTATTGCTAAGGCCAAAGGATATACAGGATCATCGGGATTTCCGGACGGGGTAGATTTTGTTTTCACCCCCCTTCCGGTAGTCGGAGAAGTCTGACCGGCTGTTAACGAATATAAAGAGTTATCATGCAGAAGCACTGTAATATTATGGTTTCTTCTTGCCGCGTGTATAAAATGATTTCCCCCCTCTCCGAAACAGTCCCCATCTCCGACATTTACAAAAACATTCAGATTACCGTTCGCAAATTTTATCCCTGAAGCAACGGGAATTGCCCGTCCATGCAATCCTTCAAAAGATGTTATTTTTATGAAGTTAATTATGTGACCGTGACAGCCGATTCCCGCAACTAAAGCTGTATTAGTGTTATCCCAACCTTCTTTCACAGCAGCGTTTTTGAATGCAGTCCAGATATTAAAGTTTCCGCATCCCGGACACCAGTTGGGATCATATGGGGTTTTCAATTCCTCTAAAGTCATCTCTTTTTCACTCCTTTTACGGAATTCAATTTTTCTATTATCTCTTCGGGATAGATAATTCTTCCGTCAAATCTCAAATATCTATCTTCAATTTTTATCCCTGTTTTCTCCCTGATAAGATTTGCCAACTGCCCGGTATAGTTGCATTCAATATCAACAACATGTTTTGCTCCGGATAGTACACCAGCTAAAAATTTATCAGGAAAAGGATTCATCCAGGTCAGATGCACATAGTTAACATTTGAAAAATTCTTCAAAGCTTCCAAGATGCTTCCTTTGTTGCTTCCCCAAGAAACGATTGTTATATCAGAACCCAAAGGTCCGAAAATCTCGGGGGCAGACATATCATTTTCCGCGCATGCTTCTAATTTTTTCATCCTTTTTTGCATCATTTTATTTCTGTCTTCTATCTCTTCTGTAGAATATCCCGCCTCGTTATGCTCATCAGAATTTGTTATAAAAAAGTTGCCCACTCCGGGAATACTTCTCGGAGATATACCGTCATTTTCGTACCTATACCTCAGATAATCGGCAATTTTTTCCTTCACAAACTTACCGCGGTCAATCACCGTCTTCGTAATATCGGGGAACGAAAGTGTTCTCTCATTTTCGCAGATATTTTTGTCTAAAAGAACTACAACCGGTGTCTGGTATTTGTCGGCTAAATTGAAGGCTTCCACGGTAAGCCTATAAGTTTCTTCCACATCTCCGGGCGCTAAAACTATCCTCGGAAATTCATCCTGATGAGCATGTAGAACCATCTGAAGATCCCCCTGTCCGCTCCAGGTAGGAAGCCCTGTAGCAGGACCTCCTCTCATCCCGTCAAAAATAACAACCGGAGTCTCAGTCATCCCTGCAAGCCCATAAGCTTCAGTCATAAGACAAAATCCTCCGCCCGATGTTGCGGTCACAGAACGAACTCCGGCATATGAAGCTCCTATAGCCATATTAATTGCGGATATTTCATCTTCCGGCTGTTTTAGTACATAACCTAATTTTTCCTGGTTGGCGGCTAAAACATGGAGAATATTGTTTATTGGAGACATGGGATATATTGCCGCAAACCCCATACCCGCGGAAATGGCCCCCAGAGCAGCCGCTTCATTTCCATTTAAAATCATATAAGAAACGGGGGAGCTGAAAGAATCCACGGATCCCAGATAATTATGCAGACTATTTTTGTAATTTTTTACAGCGTATTCATATCCCAAATCTGCAGCTTTCTTATCGGCCTGAACTATTTTTTCCCCTTTATCCCCGTATTCCTCCTCAATTAATTTTTTAAACGTTTCCAAATTTCCGCCTAAGATTCCCAAGGCAGAAGATAAGGCTACTATATTTACAAAAATTTCTTTTTCTCCCGCTTCGTTGGCGAGTTTTTTCAACGGTATCCCATAAAGGGAAATGTCCTTCTTTACTTTAGAGACATCAGCAAAATCTGAATCAAAAATTATTCCCCCGCCTTTTTTCAACTCAGCATGATGTAAATCAATGGTCAGCTGATCAAAAGCTATTAAAAAGTCGGAGTTTAATCTCGGAGCAGTTACTTCATCTAAAGAAAAATTTACCTGCACAACGTTATGGCCGCCTCTTATAAGCGAAGGAAATTCGTTATTATCGCAAATCTGAAACCCCGACCTCGCGGCAACTTTGTCAAGCATCAATCCGACCGACTTTACACCCGTTCCCGCCGGCCCTCCTATTTTTATTGATATTACTTCAGAATTATTTGCCATATTTTTCGGTGTATATTCTCTCTTTAGGACATCCTCTTTCCGTCAAAATCTTTGAAACATCTTCTATCATAAACTTATTTCCGCACAAATACGCGGCACATTTTGAAGCATCCGGAAAATCCTTTTTCACAAGTTCGGTTATAAATCCGGTAGGTCCATTCCAATTGGGATCCGGATTATTCACCACTATCTGATAGGAAAAGTTACTATATTTTCCCGATAATTCATCAAAATAATCTTTGAAAAAAACATCACTAAAATTATTTACTCCTAAATATAATTTTATTTTTCTCTTTTCCTTTTCGTCTGCAAGGATTGTTTCTATCATAAGTTTTAAAGGAGCTAAACCGCATCCCGTAGCAAAGAAGAGTACGTTATCAACATTTTCATTCGGATTAAGCACGAAATTCCCAAACGGACCTAAATAATTAATAACATCACCGGCTTTTAAACTCTCAAAAAACTTTGATCCGGGACCTCCGGGACTTATATCAACAAGGAGATTGAATTTGTTCGGAGGTTGAAAACCAGCCACCGAATAACAATTAACACGTGTGTCAGAAACTTTTACACTTATGTATTGCCCCGGAATTATTTTCATCGGATCTTCGGATTCAAAATCAAAATAAAACATTTTTTCCGTAAGTTTTTTAGCAGATAAAGCTCGGGCGGATTTGAATGTAATTTTACTATGCTCTTCTTTTCTGTCTTTCAGGATAATTTTTGTATCAACAGCCCAAACATCTTCCCCACTCAATATCAACGGATTAATTTCCATTTCTTCAATCCTTGGTTCCTCTTCCATAATCTTCCCCAGCCTAAGCATTATTTCGCAAAGTTCATCAAGGTCAAAATTTGGTTTACCATCATTATCCTTCAAGACTTTGTATATTTTGGAATTCTCCACAAGATGTTTTGCCCTGTTTTTATCAAGAGGTAAAAATCCGATATTTCTGTCCGATATTAGCTCCGCCAATGAACCTCCTGCCCCAAACAATACAAACGGGCCGAAAGACTCGTCTCTTTTTATGCCGACTAAAACCTCTGTTTGTCCGGAAATCTCTTTCTGTACCTGTATCGAGGTATCTCTCCTTACCGAAGGTTCAAGATTACCTTTTCGCAAAGAGATCTCATTCCAAGCATCTCTTAGCATAACTTCGTTTTTAATTCCTGTGATAACACCGCCTACGTTTTTCTTATGCAAAAGCAGGGGAGAGGAAAGCTTCAAAACCACCGGATAACCATAAATATTAGCAAACTCCAGCGTCTGTTCAACTGTATTGGCACGAATTGTAGGAGGAGTACTTACCCCTACGAGTGAAACAACCTGGTTTGCTTCTATGCTGTCCAAAGCAGGCTGATCTTTATTTAGCGCATTTTCTATGATTTTATCAACACTTTCAGGAACTAAGTCAAAATTTAGGGCATCATAAATGTCAATCGGCGGAAAAAATTCCGCATTCTGCCACTTTCTAAACTCCCACATTTTAGATAAAGCATATATTGCCCTCTCAGGAAACTTAAAACTAGGAATTTTTTCCGCATTAAGAATTTTTTCACCCCGTTCCACCAAACCCCCTCCTATAAAAGAACAGAGTATCGGTTTGTGATATTTCTTTGAAAGTTCCACAATCCCCTCGGCTGTTTTTTCAATTTCGGTCATAAGTTGTGGAGTTAATAAAATCAGTAGAGAATCATACCTTCCGCTCTGAAGGACAATTTCCGCAGTTTTTACAAATCTATCCGCTAAAGCATCACCTAAAATATCAATAGGATTTTCAACGCTTGCCGCCTTAGGAAGAAATTCGATCAATTTTCTTTTTGTTGCCTCATCAATTTCCGCCATTTCCAATCCGTTTTCTATTACGCTGTCGGCGCTTATAACGGCGGGGCCTCCGGCATTTGATATTACCACTACCTTTGGACTTTCCGGTATATTACTCCAGGAAAAGGCCTTGGAAAGGTCAAAAAAATCTTCCAAGGTCTGACATCTTATTATTCCCGCTTCTTTTAATGCTGAATTCAACACATCGTCGGAGCCGGCGATGGCACCAGTGTGAGATTGCATTGCTCTTGACGCTGCGGAAGTTTTGCCCGGCTTCAGAATAAAGATAGGGTCGTGTTTGGTAATTTTTTTGGAAATATCAATAAACCTTTGTCCATCGAGAACGGATTCCAAATAAATTCCGAGCGGATGTATTTGCGTGAAAGTGCTCATTTTATCTTTCTCAATACCATCAAACAAAGAAGACACCTTATTTCCATTTTTTTCAAAAAAATATTCCAATAGGTCTACCTCGTTTAAACCAGCTTTATTTCCTAAAGTTACAAAGTCTGAAAATCCCAAACCAACGGAATTGCACCAGTCAAAAACACTTGTTGCTATAGCTCCGGATTGAGTGATGAAATTGATATTCCCGTTAAGGGAAACCGTTTTTCCAAAAGTAGCATTAACATTATTTTCGTTGCTGACAAAACCTAAACAATTCGGTCCCAACAAATTTATATCGTACTCCTCAGCCATTTTTACGAGATTCTCTTCCAACTCTTTACCTCTTGAACCTGTTTCTTTAAAACCAGATGAGACTACCACAACATTCTTTACACCCCTTTCCCCGGCTTTTTTCAAAACATCCGAAACCGAATCAGCGGGTATTGCTATTATTACCAGATCTAAAGAACCTGGAATGTCCGTTAAATCACCGTAGCATTTTCTCCCCAATATTTTTTTTGCGTTTGGATTTACGGGATAAATATCACCTTTAAATCCCGCAGCTATAAGATTTTTAAATATTACAGCCCCGACTTTTTCAGATGACCTGGAAGCTCCTATTACGGCTATGGATTTGGGTGAAAAAAAAGTGTCTAAATTTTTGGGCATTAATTTAGTTTATTAATTTTTGCCCGTTGCGTCAATCACATTAAACACTGAATACGAAGGGGATTCCTATGATTTACTATAATTTCTGAAAGAAACTACTTTTACTGTGTCTCTTTTATTTACCTCATTACTTTATCTCAATTCTTTTCTCTTTAATAAAGTTTCTCCATCCTTCAATTGCAGCAACAAATGTAGAAAAAGGAAGGTCTATTAACGCGGTAAAAAAAGCACTTACAACATTGTATTCACGCCACTTTTCACTAAACCAATTACCTATTTTAGCCAATGGGATAGAGAAAAAATCCAGGAAAAATTCCACCATATTGGCTTTTTCAACTACAGTGATTTCTTTTGACCTTCTTCTTATAACCATGGCAGAGGCAACAATCATCGCAACGTTAACGGTATCTATATACATGGATGTCCATGGTACATTGGCAAGTTTAAAAACCCAGAATATCGCGCAGAGAGATAAAAGCCCGCCGATTGTGTAGAAAAAGGCAAAAACAATATCCATAAATTTTCTGCTTTTTTTCTTCAACTCAATTTCATAAACATCTAATTCATCGGATTTGTAAACTATTTTCTCAACCTCATTTTTGGCAACATCCAAATTATCGTCCGAAGGAGGTTTGATCATCCATACAAGAATGAACATTAAAGCGGTAGGAATTCCTAAATCAGCAGCTATTGCCCACGGGCTAAAATATCCGCGCACTAACTTAGCGATAGGTATTTCAAAAATTAAAAGGCTGGCAAATCCGGCCACGAAAATAGAAAGTGTAGAAAAAATTGCCAGTTTTGATAATCTCTTTTTCAAAGTGGCTAATCTTTCTTTATAGGAAACTTCTATCGCAGACAAGAAAGATGGTTTATCCAGAACTTTTCTATCAATTTCATCAATGTTATCCGCTAGTCTATTCATCGCGTCACCTATAAGCAGATAGGGGGCGTCGTATTTATCGGCAACAACATAAAACTCCGAAGCTTTGGGGTAATTCAGATATCCCTCTATTTCTTTTCGGACCTCAAAAATCTTATCGGTAAACTCCGGTAAAGAATTTTCTAAGTGTGAATCACAAAACTCAGGATATTTGTATCTTAAAACATGAAAACTGATTATCGGCTCATCCAGGTTAAACAGCGTTTTATGAACGGAAATGTAGGTCTGAATATACTTGTCTTCTTCTGAGATTTCCTCAGCAGGAATAACTTTTATTCTATCCAGTAGGCATCTGGTCATAAGGTCCAAAAGAGCAGTCTCTCTCAGCGGCGGATCCAATACTTCTTCTATCTCACACGAAGCTATACTTATTACCCAATTATAAAAATTCACTCTTTCTTTTGTTTTTGCTTTTATTTCCTTTTTGTTTCCGCTCTCCGTATCCACTTTTTCTATACGTGCGTTATTCAGTATATAAAGGTATTTAGTTAATAGTTTCTGAATTTCGTATATTTTTTCCCGGGCGATCTTGCCGTTGGGAAAATATCCTGTCCTCACAAGCTCCATTACAAAAGGTTCGGCGGCTTCTTCGGGATTAACGTCCGGTAGTATACTAATGCCGTACAGTTTTGATACAAACTTTCTTTTGAGAACTCTATCTATTACGGCCCTTCTTACCAGATGCTCTTCTTTCCAGTCAATTACTCTTCTTACGCTTTCATAAAATTGAGCCACTTTGGTGGCTATTTCATCAACGAATATCGGATTAGTAGCCCTCTTATTTTCTTCAACTACTGCGATTTTAAATCTTTCTAAGTAGTCAAAAAACGGTTCCGAAAGACCCTCTGAAGATTTGTTTGCAACATTTACACTATTTACACCGTTTGCGCTAAGACCGGAACCGTAAGGAACACTGCTTTTTGCTTTAATAGTTTCTGCCTCCAGAGATAAACTATTATTTCCGTTAGGAAAATTCTCCCCCGTCTTAGACAAATCTTTTTCAATACCCTGCTTTTCAAAATGGGCGGGGACTTTATCCGGCGATAAGGCGTTTGCTATTTCCGAAGCCTCCTGAATCAATCTCTCTTCGGGCTGTAAAAAACCCGGCTTCCATGATGACTCCTCTTCATCTTCGCCTTTACTTGCATTTACAGACATATTTTTATCTTCCGACACACTTTGTTCCTGTATATTTACTAAATTGGTAGAGGCAACAAGTTCCTCCTGCTCCTTTCTTTCTTCAGGAGGTTGGTTTTGATCTTTTTTATTCTTGTTTAAGTAAATTGTTCCTTCCATAACTACGGGCTATTATACCCTTTTCAGAGATATTTTTCTAATCCCGATTGCTATTTTAAGACTGCCGATTAAAGGTAATCTCTAAGTTTTTTGCTTCTTGACGGGTGTCTTAATTTTCTTAAAGCCTTGGCTTCTATCTGCCTTATTCTCTCTCTTGTAACTCCAAATTCCTTACCAACCTCCTCCAGAGTTCTTGTTCTTCCGTCTTTAAGCCCAAAACGCAGTTCCAGCACCCTTTTCTCCCTGGCATTCAAAGTGTGCAAAACATCTCCTATGTGATCTTTAAGTAATTCTCTGCTGGCCGATTCAAACGGGGACAAAGTAACCTCATCTTCAATAAATTCTTTTAATCGGGTATCTTCTTCTTTTCCGACAGGAGTTTCCAAAGAAGTCGGGTTTTGGGATATTTTTATAATTTCGTGAGCTTTTTCCGGCTCTATACCCATGGCTTTGGCTATTTCCTCAGGAGTAGGAGCCCTTTCATATTTTTGCTCCAGTTGTCTTTCTATTTTTTTATACTTATTTATGGTCTCTACCATGTGGACAGGAATTCGTATAACCTTTGCCTGGTCGGCAATTGCTCTGGTTATAGCCTGTCTTATCCACCATGTCGCATAAGTAGAAAACTTGAAGCCTCTTCTCCAGTCAAATTTATCTACGGCCCTCATAAGACCTATGTTTCCTTCCTGAATCAAGTCCAAAAACTGAAGACCTCTGCCCATGTATTTTTTTGCTATTGATACTACAAGTCTTAGATTGGCTCGTGCCAGAATTTCTTTTGCCCGCTCACCTTCTTCGAGAGTGTACTTTTTCATATTCGCTTCAATATCAGCTAAAACCTTCTCATTTATCCCCATTTCGGCACATATTTCCCTTGAAGTAGGTTTTCTACCAAGTGATTTCTGCATTTCCGCAGTTAATTCTCTTAATCTTGCGGTTTCCACTTTCTTTGCCAACTCAACTTCCTCATCCTTTGACAAAAGATCGTAGGTACCTATTTCTTTAAGATACATTCTGACAGGGTCCGAAGTGGTTGTTTTATCCAGTTTAATTTTAGAAAGATCTATCTCCTCAAGTTTGGCTACTTTCTCGGCTTCTTTCTCTGAACTGATATCAAAAACATCTATACCGGAATCCATCAGTTTCTCGTAAAGGAAATCCAAAGTTTCGATGTCTTCCTCGGCATTCGGAAAGAAAAGCAGAACATCGTCCAAGGTCAAATAACCTTGTTTTTTTCCCTTTTTTACTAGCTTTTTTATTGCTAAGTCTTGTGAATTTATCTTTAATCTTCTTTCTTTTGAAGCGGACTCTAAATCCTCGTCCTCTGGCTCAGGATTTAGTTTTCGGGGCATTTCCTTTTTTACTTTTTCTTTTTTTGCTGCAACTTTGGGTGTGACTTGCTTTTTCTTATTAACATGCTCATTCTTCTTGTTTTTTCCCTTTTTCTTTTCCTTTTCCTTTACGGGATTTTTTTTAGAAATTACTTTTTTTATTGGTTTCTTTGGCATTTTTTATTATTTAATCCGATAAATAAACGTGTCCTCTAATGAGGCAAAATTTATATAAGTTATTAATGTGATACAGGAAATTTATACTCTATATAAGGCTTTTTGACAATTTTTCGAACTTTTTTGTAAGCCTTTCTACCTCCTTAGTATCCTTTTTGGTTTCGGCCATTTTAATATCACCCGAGATAATTTGCAACTGTCTTCTGACAGAATCTTTTTTAATTCTATCAGTCAGTTCATTCAAACCTTTTCCCAGTAATTTTCTGCGTTCCTCATCTTCAGTTTGTTGAGTAAAATCCCACATATACAGCTCGGAGGCAATACCTTTCAAATTCTCGTTGAGACCTTCCAAAAAAGTCTTGATGTTAATATCTCTTTTTCTGTCCTTCACATAAGTCTGTAAATGTGAAAATATTTCTGCGATATTCCCGTTAAGGAAATCTTCCTTTTTCAGTTTATTCAAGGATTCTTTTGCCAAATTTATCGGGGCTTTGAGAACAAGCGATATAAAGTGACCTTCTGGTCCATACATTCTGACGGGAGATTTTTCTTCTGCCTCCCTAAAATCCTCATAATTTTCCTCTCGCTCCGGTAAACTCTCTCTAAAAAGGGAATAAATTGTATCTTCGGATATATTTAATTCTGAAGATATTTGTTTTACATAGTGTTCCAGTAAAACTTTATTTGATATTTTTGAAAACAACGGGACTAAATCTTCCATTATTTCTTTTTTTCCGATAGCAGTTTCTTTATTGTGTTTTTTTAAAGTCGTAGCAAGAAAAAAATCATATACAGGCACAGGATTTTCAATAATTCTTCTTGCCGTAACGGGATCAGATCTTATTAGCTCATCTAGGTCCTTAAAAGGTTCGGGGATTAGCGCAACCCTGACATTAAAATTCTTTTTCTCCGCCATCTCTATAGCTCTGTAAGAAGCTTCTATTCCGGCAAAATCAGAATCAAAACAAAAAGTTAAGTCCTGAGTATACCTACTTAATATATTAAGCTGATTTTCCGTCAGGGATGTACCGGAAATACACACTACATTATTTATTCCACATTGATAGGCGCTTATAACATCCATCTGCCCCTCAACAAAAACTGCACCTGTTTTCTTTATAGCCAACCTGCTTTTATCCAATCCAAAAATGAAAGACGATTTATGAAAAACGGGATTTTCGCCCGTGTTAAGATACTTCGGTTCTTTATCGAAAATAGTCCTTCCCGTAAATCCCAAAACTTTGTTGTCCACATCAACTAAGGGAAAAATGACTCTGCCTCTAAATTTATCTATAAG